>OBJQ01000573.1_pt1 | contig 26621 bp, 26 predicted proteins | sample 1519921 | NCBI WGS metagenome assembly OBJQ01 (sample SAMN04209244, study PRJEB22552) | human gut metagenome | biome: gut; material: feces | host: Homo sapiens | place: USA: Oklahoma
GGATTTTGTAACTATTAATCAGTAGTCATTCTTGACTACATCATTATTATACTAGGAGGTATCATGTGTGACTATCACAAGATATTTGATATTGTCCAAAGGAAAAAAAATAAATTTTGTCCATCTAATAAGATTCAGGAATCAATAGGAAGAGTCATTATTGTTTCAGATGCAGCCCATGCTTTTGGCGCCAGCAGAAATGGAAAAATGTGTGGTGAGTTATCAGACTTCACAAGTTTTTCTTTCCATGCTGTGAAAAACCTTACAACAGCAGAGGGAGGGGCATTAACATGGAGACACATTAAGGGTGTGGATGATGATTGGATTTATAATCAGTTTATGCTGCTATCTTTGCATGGACAGTCAAAGGATGCATTAGCTAAGACAAAATTGGGATCATGGGAATACGATATCGTTTCACCGTTTTATAAATGTAATATGACAGATATCACTGCGGCCATGGGTCTGGCACAATTGGCACGATATGACGATATGATGAAAAAAAGAAAAGAGTACATAGGCATGTATGATGCTGCTTTTAAACCGTTAGGTATCAAGGTTCTGAAACATTATACCAAGGATTATACATCCAGTGGACATCTTTATATGGTACGGATACCCGGCATTGGTTGTACAGTTCGCAACAATATTATTATCAAACTGGCAGAACGTGGGATTGCAGCAAATGTCCATTATAAACCACTGCCAATGATGAGTGGATATGCGGCTATGGGTTTTGAGATAAAGGATTATCCGAATGCATACGGGGTATACGAAAATGAGATTACCCTTCCGTTACATACATGTCTCGAAAAAGAGGATGTTTTATATGTAATAGAAAACATGAAAGAGATTTTGGATGAAATAGACAGAGGATAAATATATGTATGAGCGCTGTTTTAAACGAATAATAGACATAATGTTATCAGTTCTGGGGCTGCCTGTTTTTGGACTGATTTATATATTTGTCGCTCCCATGATTATACTGGACGACGGTTTGCCGGTTTTCTATAATGCATTAAGAATCGGAAAAAATGGGAAACTTTTTAAGATGTATAAATTCCGCACCATGAAGAAAAATGCTCCTGATATTCGATTGGCTGATGGTTCCACTTATAATGGCGTTGATGATCCGCGTGTTACCAGAGTGGGCAGGTTTTTACGCAGTACCAGTATAGATGAAATTCCTCAGATTCTAAACATGTTGAAAGGGGAGATGAGCCTCATTGGACCACGGCCGGATCCACCGGATTGGTTGGATCGATATCCACCCGAAGTCAGGATATTTTTACAGGTACGTCCAGGCTTAACTGGATATAGCCAGGCATTCTTCCGAAACTCGGTTGATGGTAATGAAAAAATGAAAAATGATGCGTATTATGCAAAACACTGTACGTTTCTGATGGATTTAAAAATATTTTTAAAATCTATTGTAGTTGTTTTGGGGCATGAAAACACATATAAAGATATGTCGCAGAATCAGATGGATGAAACTGAAAAAGAAAAACTAAAGATATTGGAAAAAATATGACAGCAAAGATGGAAAGAACATTTTTTGAAATGGGAAGCGAATATGATTGGGATTCAAATAAACCATATATACTTGAATCAGCAAATCATGTATTAAACGACATACCGGAAGATAGGATTAGATATTTAAGAAGCGGACGGGATGCAATCCGTTATGTAGCTAGATTACATAAAGATTCCTATGCCACAGTACTGATGCCTGCCTTAAGTTGTGCATGTATGTCAAAGTCTTTTGAGGATGAAGGATATAGAGTGGTTTTTTACCGTTTGAATCCTGATTTATCAATTGACTTGGACGATGTACGAATGAAAATCAAAAAGAATTCTATTTTTTTGTATATGAATTATTTTGGTCAGCCTTCATTCTGCTCCGATGATCTAAAGGATACCATTAACTGTGTAAACAATATACTCACAATTGAAGATATTACTCATGATTTTCTAAGCCGTACAGCAGATAGCCTCGAAGCGTATTATACAGTCTGCAGTATCAGGAAGTGGTTTGCTATACCAGACGGGGGCGTATTACTGTCAAAAAAACCTATTAGAGAAATACCCCTGGATAAAGATTCCTATTTTGCAGATGTGAGAATAGACGGATTAAAACATAAAAGCAGTTATCTTCATAATAGGATAAGGAAAGAAAAAGAATATTACCGCGAGGCATTCAGAAAGGCCAATGCCTATATTGATAGAACAGATAATATTGCCAGTATGGATGATAAATCGGAAGGTCTGCTGCAGTGCATGAATTTAAAAAAAATGTATGCGCAGCGTTGCGGGAACACAGAATTCTTGCATAATGAATTAAAAGATATCCCGTGCATTCACTCCATGCTCAATAATTCCATCAGAAGCACTCTTTATTATCCCATACTAACAGAGGTAAATCAACTTACGCTGCAAAAGAAGTTAAGTGAAAAAGGGCTGTATTTGCCTGTTATATGGCCATTATCAGAAAATGCCAAGGGAATATGTTCTGTTGCAGATTATATATCAACTCATATGCTTGCTTTTCCGTGTGATCACCGCTATGCAATAGACGATATAAAATATGCGATAGATATTGTGAGAGACAGGATAGGGCAATAGATAGGACAATACATATGAAAAAAATAATGATATTAGGAGCAAGTATACTTCAGCTTCCCGCAATTCTTCAAGCAAAAAAAATGGGGCTGGAGGCAGTAGTTGTAGATATGAATCCGGAAGCGGTTGGATTCCGGGAAAATGGAATTGAAAAGGAAATTATAAGTACCAATGATATCGATTGTGTATTAGAGGCAGCTATAAGACATCAAATTAATGGAATTATGACGTTAGCCAGCGATCTGCCTATGAGGACAGTAGCAGCAGTTGCTGAAAAAATGGGATTGGTAGGAATTTCAGGTGACACTGCATTGAAGGCCACGAATAAAGCTGCCATGCGTCAGGCTCTGAAAGAAGCAGGGGTTCCTATCCCGGTATTTTATTGTGTAAATACGATTGATGAATTCCATAAGATAATTAGAAGCTTTACAGGAAAATTCATTGTTAAACCGGCAGACAATTCAGGAAGCCGTGGCGTGTGCCTTCTTGAACATAATGATGATTTGACTGCTGCCGATCAGGCATTCCTATATGGTAAACATTTTTGTCATACCGGAGAAATGATTGTAGAAGAATTCATGGAAGGGCCGGAAGTAAGTGTGGAGACAATAAGTGTGGATGGAGTCTGCCATGTTATCCAGATAACGGATAAGTTGACTACAGGAGCTCCTTATTTTGTTGAAATGGGGCATTCACAACCTTGTTGTCTTTCAGAGAAAACGAAAAGAGAAATTGCTAAGGCAGCGGTTGAGGCAAACAAAGCAATTGGAATAAAAAATGGACCATCCCATACTGAAATTAAAATCACGTCAAATGGTGCTAAAATTGTTGAAATAGGTGCACGTTTAGGTGGTGACAATATAACAACACACCTTGTTCCTCTTTCAACCGGAGTAAATATGGTGGAATGCTGTATTAGAATTGCAATAGGTGAAAATCCAGATTTAAGCATCAAATATGATAAAGGCGCAGCTATCCGTTATTTTGATTCACCTAAAGGCGTAATACATAATATCATCGGTATCTCTGATGCTGAAAAGATAGATGGAATCCAACAGATAAGCATTGTTCACGGTGTAGGATACACAGCTCATGAAATTCACAATAGTGTAGACCGTGTTGGTTTTGTGATAGCACAATCAGATAATGCCGAAAGTGCAGTTAGAGCCTGTAAAAAGGCAGTTGATATGGTAAAATTTCAAGTCGATGAAAATGGATAAGGGATGAGAGGCTGTGAAGATAGTAATGGCAACACCGGTTGTATATGACCGGACAAGCCCCTTTAATCATCTATTGCAGGATTTGATTGGGGCATTCCTGGAAGATGGTAATTCTATTGTGCGTCTGGTTGCATGTGAAGATAAAGAGGATACAGCTTTTAAATATGGTTATATAGGGAATGACATTGAATATCATTTGTATAAAAGAAAGAGCAGTAGACATGCCAATATCATCTCAAGATATTTACGGGATACACTGACAAATATCAGGGAAGCTATTGGTATTTTAAGAATTAAGGGAGGAGATGTTTTGTTTGAAGATGTCTCCTATTCCTCTTTCTGGCCCATATTGGCAGCAAAAAGTAAAGGACTGCATGTTGTTGCTATGCTTCAGGATGTATGGCCTGATAATGCGGTTCAAAGTGGATTGATAAAGGAAAAATCAATTTTATACAAATACTTCGAGGCATGGCAGCTATATGTGTATAGAAAGTCCGATAGAATTATATGTATTTCAGATGATATGAAATCGTTCATCGTAGATAAAGGTGTGGACGAAAAAAAGATTGAAGTTATTTATAATTGGGGATACTCAGATTCTACTGTAAATATCACCTGGGATGAAAATGAATTTGTAAAGAAATATGGGTTGGCTCCAGATGTGTTTTATGCGGTATATGCTGGAAATATTGGGAAAATGCAGAATGTGGAAATGATAGTAGAAACGGCCATTAAACTAAAGGGCAATAAAAAAATCCACTTTTTAATTATTGGAGACGGGGTGAACCGGGAGGCGATTGAGAAGCGGATACGTACTTATCAACTTACGAATGTTACGATGTTACCAATGCAGCCTAGTGAAGTAGCAACCCACATTTATTCTGCGGCCGGTGTGAATATCATTCCGTTAGTACCTGGAGGAATTAAAACAGCCATGCCCAGTAAAACTGGAATAGTGCTTTCTTGTGGAAGGCCGGTTATATTCTGTTTTGGTAAAAACACAGCTTTTGAGCATAAATTCAGACATCGGAATATTCCTATCAGAATTACTGGATATGATGTTGATGAATTGGCAAATCTAATCTGTGAGTTGTCGATGCAGCCATCATCTGAATATAACAATGGATTCATGGAGTTTTTTCGGCCTTCGGTAAATATCAGAAAATACAAAGAAATAGTAAGATTCTAAGAGGAGATTTATGAGGCTTGCGATTTTAACAAATATTCTGACTCCATATAGAATGCGGTTTTATAACGAATTAAATACTCAGTTAAGATTCATGAATGGAGAATTACGTGTATATGTGATGACAGATGAACTACCTTTACGACCTTGGACATATGAAGACTTAAAGGAAAGCTTTACACAACTAATACCAGGTAAGAAAATTCTGATACGTGGAATGGATTTCATATATAATCCATCTATAATCAGGGAAATAAAAAGATTTCTTCCGGATATTGTTATAATAGCAGGTTCATGGACTTATCCAACAGTGTGGAAACTTTTATGTAGTAAAAGAAATAACAATGTCCGTTACTTCTTCTGGGTTGAATCACATGAACGGAGAGCAATGAAAGCTAAGTCATCAAATAAATGTGTTTCTGCTTTTAAGAAATATTTATATATGAAGTTCGATGGATATTGCCTGCCTGGGATTTATGCAGAGGAAGCAATGGACCATTTTGTAGGAAACCATGGACAAAGACTCAGACTTCCCAATCTGGTGGATGATGTATCTTATCAACATGCCATAACAAAACGGAAAGATACATATGACCTAAGGTTAAAATATGGTATTCCTGTTAAGAAAAGGGTGTTCTTTTGTCCTGCAAGACTGCTTAAACTCAAAGGATTGGATTTATTTTTGAAAAGCGCAGGTAAAGTTAAAGGTATATCCAATGCCTGTTTTTTATTAGCAGGGGAAGGACCTATGAAGAAGGAACTTCAGGATATTGCGGACAAGGAAAACTTGGATGTGCATTTTATGGGGTATTGTAATCAAGACACGGTGATAGAATTTTATGCGTTATCTGATTTTTTCTTTCTGCCATCATTACAGGACTGCAATCCACTGTCTGCAATTGAGGCGGCATTTGCAGGTTTACCCTTGTGTGTATCTATATATACAGGGAATAGCCCGGAATTAATACAACCATATAAAAATGGTGTTGTATTTGACATCCTGGATACGGAGGAAGTTCAAGAGTGCATATATTTTTTACTAAATGCATCGGAAGAGTGGGTGAGTAATGCCGGTAGGGAATCCCTTACAATTGCACAGAACTCTTTTGCCTGTATCAATGAGACAAAAAAATTTTTAGCACAGTTACGAGAGAGATAAGGGTGATGGGGACATGGGAAAATTATTGGTTACAGTTGATCATCAATTTATACGTACTCCCGATGGTAAGGTTTGGGTAAAGACTATTTATGGATATGACTTTTGGAAACGCTACCTAAAGGTTTTTGATGAAGTGCGGATTGCCTGTAGAATTAGTGATGTGTCAAGCCTTAACGAAGAGATGATGATTTCCAGTGGGCCCAATGTGGAATTTTTTCAATTGCCACATTATCGGGGGCCTAAAGAGTTTGTATTACGTTATTGGAAAATTAGAAAAGCAATGGTTGGGATTGCAGCTGGCTGTAGTTATGCTCTTTACCGTATTCCCAGTCCGATTGCCAATGCTGTCCACAATGAGGTAAAAAAGAAACACCTTCCTTGGGCAGTTGAGGTTGTAAATGACCCATGGGATACGTTTGCTCCGGGAGCATATAAGGGTCTATCCAGACCATTTGTAAGAATTTATTTTTACTGGCAGGTTAAATTTATGGCAGGTAATGCTGATGGTGTTTCCTATGTAACACGTTCTGCTCTGCAGAAGAGGTACCCGTCTTATGTAAAACGGCACAAAGAAAACCATATGCATTTTGAAAGCTTTTATTCTTCAATCATATTAAATAAAGATTTCTTTTATTACGACCGTACGGTTCCTCATAATCAATATACAATTGTCCATATTAATAGCTGCATTACGGACTATTCAAAAGGACATGATGTAGTAATACGCGTATTAAATATTTTGCGTAAGAATGGGATGAACGTATATGTAAAGTTTATTGGAGATGGGCCCATGAGGTCTGAATTTCAGAAGATGGCGTTATCTTATGAAGTAGCCGATTATATTGAGTTCACAGGCCTTCTCTCTGGTTCACAGGCTATCAGACAAGAATTATTGGGGTCAGATTTGCTTATTTTTCCGACAAAAGGAGAAGGTCTTCCGAGAACCGTCATCGAGGCAATGGCTGTAGGGTTACCCTGTTTATCCACACCTGTAAACGGAATACCAGAACTTTTACCAGCGGAATGTCTGTTTAGTCAACAGGATGATGAGGCATTTGCAAAAAAGGCATGGGATATACTGACTAATCCCAGTCTGTATCAGAAATTAAGCAGACAGAATCTTGATAAAGCCGCCTCTTATGAATATGATGTACTAGCCGCCAGAAGGGATATGTTTTATAAGAAATTACAGTACTTGGGAGAAAAACAGTATGGATAAATATCGAATTATCGTTGCCCACCCAGGGCAGCAGCATTCTTATAGGCTGGCCGCGGCACTTAATCGTTATGGATGCCTCTTCACTTACATGACTACTGTTTATAATAAGAAGAATGGGCTCGTTGTTAAACTTTTGCGGCTATTCATTAATGAGGATAATAAAAAACGCCTGGAAAGACGACGATGCGACAAAATAGATGATAAACAGCTAATACAATATAACATTTTGTCAGGCCTGATATTGCTTTTGTTAAATCGAGTGGACCATAGCCGTAGAATCTATTATTGGTGGAATAAGAAAGTGGCTGATTCCTTTGGGCGGAAAGTAGCTGAATATGCTGTGAAAATGAAGGCGGATGCAGTCATCATGTATGACACAAACGCCAAATCCTGTTTTGAACGTTTAAAGCAGGCGGCTCCGGAGATTGTACGTATTATGGATATGTCGGCGGCCAATCGCTCATTTGTGAAACATGTATATGAAGAAGATATGGACAAGAATCCCCAATGGGCTGAAATTTTGCGGTGTGAGAAGCGCTTTTTGTGGGACTATTCCCTGGAAGATTACGAGGAAGAAATAAAAAATGCCCATTTTTTCCTGGCGGCGTCTAATGTAGTAAAACACTCCATCGAATATAGCGGACGAAACGGCAGCGATGTGTGGGTGGTTCCTTATGGTGTTGATTCCGGAATCTATGCCCCTTCCATGAGGGAAAACAATGGAGCAGTCCGCTTTCTCTTTGTGGGAGCAGTACGGCAAATGAAAGGAATCTCATATTTATTGGAAGCTTTTGAGACGGTAAATCCGGAGTCAGCACATTTGGAAATAGTAGGGGATTGCATGATACCGGACAGATTACAGCATAAAAATGCCTCCAATATAGAATATCTTGGATATCTGCTTCCGGAAACAGTTGCCAATCGATATAAAGATGCAGATGTTTTTGTATTTCCCTCTCTATGCGATGGTTTTGGCCTGGCTGCCCTGGAAGCAATGGCATCGGGATTACCCGTTATCTGCTCCGCTAACTCAGGGGTTGCTGACCTGATTCAAGACGGAGTAAATGGCTTTGTTGTGGAGACCGGAGATGCTGGAGAGCTAAGGGACCGGATTGTCTGGTTTACGGAGCACCGGGACAGGATGAAGGACATGAAACGTGCTGCAATGGAAACGGGCAGAAATTATTCATGGGAAAAATATGAAGATAATGTAAACCGGGCAGTTATTGAAATGATTCAAAGGAAATATAAGAATGGTTAATGTACTGTGTCTTTTTATCACATCCGTCATTTTAGGCGTATCCGTGTCCGCACATATAATCGCAGCCCGAAGATTCGATGTTATGGACCCGTTTTATTTAATTACAGGTCTTTATTTTCTGGTGTTTGTCTGGGCACCGTTTGAATGGATTAAAATCGGTCAGACCGATTATCAGGGTGTAGAGGTAATGAAGTATCTTCCCAGAGGAAATACAGTATTTATAATCGGCTATATTTCCTATGTCCTAGGAGGCTTTTTTTGTAAAAAAAACAGGCGTAGGGCGGAAACCGCATTATTGGATGAAGATGAACAGGCCAAAGTATTCATATTAAGATATGCGCTTGTATTGCTGATATTCAGCCTGATTTGCAGTTTGACTTATTATAGGCTGACCGGACGATCAATCATGATGATGCTTAGTTTTGGCCAGTTTGGTGCGGACGAACCGGTAACATATAAAAATACAAGCCTGCTTTTTTTGAGCTGTTTCCTGCGAAGTGCGGTCCCCGCTATTTTACTTCTATTTGCTTATAGAAAGCAGGGCCGTGTCTCCACATATCTGTGCTTTTCAGTAGTTGCACTGATTTCTCTTAGCAGCGGTTCCAGAAATACAGCCATATTGGTTATACTATCGCCTGTTATTTATCATTACGCTAGTACCGGAACACGGCCCCGTAAAAGAACTGTTTTACTGGGACTCTTTTTAATGTTTGTTGGGGTCTGTATAATTGGCATTTTCAGACAAACCATGAGGGCGGGGACCCGGATTGATTTATCTGTTGTAGACTTTGATACCATGATGAAAGCGTTCATGTATAATGTGGAAATATTTTTCCCTTTCTATAACCTGACAGGAATGATTCCCAAAGAGATACCCTATCATTGGGGATTGGGTTTCCTGAATATACTGATTCAGTTTATCCCTCATGCCATATGGGAAAATAAACCTGCCACCTTAGGAAAAACAGCCTTTGAAGCAATGTACGGAAGTTCATTCGGCGGTTCCGCATATCCCAACCTTGGTGAGTTTTATTATGAGTTTGGCATTTGGGGAACTATTGTAGGTATGTTTATTTTTGGGTATATTACCAGGAAGTTATATTACAGGATGCTTAAGACCGGTGACCGTTTACAGCTGATTTCTTACAGCATCATGTTCGGATATCTATTCCAGTTTGTATGCAGGGGAAGCATTAGTTCATGGGCAATTGACATTGTCTTTATGTTTGGTCCAATCTGGCTCTTAAAGATGATTGTTCCAAGAAGTAAGGAATATAAGCATAGCAGGTATGACAGTATATGAGCAGGATTTTGAAAAATTATTTCTATAATATTTTATATAACATGTTTGTCTTGTTGGTTCCACTGATTACGGCGCCGTATCTGGCAAGAGTTTTGGGCGCGGAACGCTTGGGGATATACAGCTATGTATCCTCCTCCACATCGGTCATTATGTCAGTTTCATTATTTGGTATTTATTCCTATGGGAACAGACAGACCGCCTATATGCGGGATGACGGTGAAGAGATGTCCCAAATGTTTTGGGACATAATGGGACTAAGGGCTGTTTTGGGAATCTTTGGAACAATTGTGTACATAGTATATGCAAGAATATCAGGATTCGCGATTTTCTTTCGATTATTTTATATCTATTACCTGGCAAATGTGTTTGACTGTACGTGGCTTTTTGTCGGTTTGGAAGATATGAAAATCCCGGCTTTAAAAAATATGTTTGCAAAAATTCTCAGCACATTATGTATTTTTTTGTTCGTGAAGTCAGAACAGGATATAGGCAGATATATCTTTCTGCTTTCATTGTCAACGATGATTGCTAACATATTGGCGTACCCGCAGCTCAGAAAATATATAAAGGTAAAAAAGATACAGTTTAAGAATTTCAAAAAGTATTTATGGGGTTCTGTTGAATTATTTCTTCCCTCTTTTGTAGCTACTATTTATTTACAGGTTGATAAAGTTATGATTGGATGGCTGACTAATGGGACAAGCCAGATATCTTACTATGACCAGGCTGAGAAGATTGTGATTATTCCGCTTACTTTCATCACTGTGCTGAGCACCGTAATGATGCCCCGTATTGCAAATGAATTTAAGCGGGGAAATCAAACGGTTATCGGCGGATTACTTGAAAAAGCGGCAGGCTATTCCATGTTTCTTGCCTTGCCTATGATGTTTGGGCTGATGGGAATTGCATACAAATTCATACCGTGGTATTTGGGCAGAGCGTTTATGGCTACTGCTAAAGCGGTTGTTATTTTATCACCCATGGTAATCAGTAATACACTTATAGGGATATCCGGTTCACAGTATTTTACCGCCACCAATCAGATGGGAATCCTGCTGAAATCAAATGTTGCAGGCGCAGTCTTGAATATAGTGGTTAATACAATTCTAATTCCACGCTACGGATATATAGGTGCTGCAATTGCTACATTGTTTTCTAATTATACTCTGGTAGGAATTCAGTTTTACTATTTGAACAGACAGGTGAGGATAAGAAATATATTTATACAGTCAATGAGATATTTTTTGTATTCCTTAGTTATGTTTATTGCCGTCTTTTTGTGCGGGTATATCCAAAGTCCTGGCCCTATTGTTACATTAGAGCAGATTTTCATAGGCGGCACGGTATATTGTACTATCCTGTTCATAAAAAAAGATCCATTGTTCTTTGAAATATTTTGTCTGGTCAAAAAATATTTCAAAAGCCGTATATTAAAATAACGGAATAATGACGAAAAAGGATGAAAATGAGAAATTTATTTGTTTTGCACACACAGTATAATTTAATATTGGGCACTGGCCTGGCTTATACAGTATTTGCCCGGGATACAAATCATTTAATTTTATTTCAGGATTTTAACATTTCTGATATGGTTAGGGATTCCCTTACATCTTCTTATCAGGAAGTATTGTTTCTGACAGGAGCCTATCCCAAGATAAATGAACGATATTGGAATAAAATAAGACGTTACCCGGTCATATATCATAAAATAAAGCAATTTATAAAAAATGACTATGATCGGGTCATACTTGTGGAGGATATGTGCATTCCGGAAATGTACATTATGAAATACTCAGGAAGAGTGAATGGGGAGACAGAATTTGTATGGCTGGAAGATGGTTCAACGGCATATTTTTCTAATGGAGTTGTATCTGGGGGAATGGGGGCTAACCGGATGACACGTATGATCCGCAAGATTATATTTAAGTATATATTCTGTTTGAATAAGTATTATGATTTAAATTATTACATGGGAGGGCACTATCTATTAAAGCACGCGTACGTTTCTTATCCACAGTATGTTCAGGAACGATACAAATCCATGAAGCTAACCGAGATACCGGATGAAGCCTTTGAAGCAGGAATAAAAAAAATATATTTTAATATGAAGAATCCCTTTTATGATAAAGGGATTCTGTTTGTATTGGATTTATTGCGTGTATATGGAGATAAAAGGAGGGATGTTGAACTGGCACTAGAAAGGGAAATCCAGAATGCGCATGAAAATGGATTGAATGTATATTACAAGTATCATCCACGGGAGACAGAGGTTCTTGATATATTTTGTAATGAAGTGGAACTGGAACGCTCCATATCCATGGAAGGATATTTATCATTTGCATCAGGTAAACAGTTAAGGGTTATTGGCATAAAAAGTACAGGTCTGCAGACGGCAAAAAAAATGGGTTTTGAGACAGTCTCTCTCATTCGTTTAGTTGATGGGGATTGTCAGGTTTCTGATTTTTATAAAAAAATAGGTATTATCTGTTTATAAAATACCTGAATTCAAAGGAGGAAATGATGAAAACTACAGCATTATTGACGGGAAGAGGAAATAATACGTTAAAGGATAAGAATGTGCTTGACATTTTAGGGAAACCGGTACTTTATTATCCAGCGCACGCAGGGGCAAAAAGTAGGTATATACGGGATAAATATTGTAGTAGTGATGATGAAAAGATTCTAAGGGCAGCCAGTGACGAAGGATATGAATCCATTGTAAGGCCAAAAGAACTTGCGCTACCCACATCACAACACGTTGACTGTATCATGCATGCGCTTGATATCATGAAACAGAAGGGAAAACTGCCGGAAATATTAGTGGTTATCCTGGCTAATAACGTAACCATCAAATCCCAGTGGATTGATGACTGCATAAAAATGATGGAGGACAATCCTGATGTTACCGCTGTTGTACCGACATACATAGATAATGACCATCATCCGTTGAGGGCAAAAAGATTAATGGAAGATGGAACCCTTAGTATGTATGAGCAGGGGATAGAAGGGAAAGTTTCAACTAACAGGCAGGATTTGCCAGTATGTTATTTCCTGGCACATAATTTCTGGGTTTTAAATGTGGAATTTTTGTGTTCAGGAAGAGATGGGCAGCAGCCATGGGGATTTATGGGTGATAAAATCCTGCCGTATGTAATTGATGAGTCAATAGATATCCATCATGAAATTGATTTATATATTGCAAAGGAATGGATTAAAGAGAATTATACTGATTAGGCTTTCTATTATTCTATAGAAGATAAAATTAAGAAAGGATTGTATGTATATGGTGTCTGAGCATATCATACTGGTTTGAGGATGAGGATTTCGGTTGCAGGAACAGGCTATGTTGGCCTTGTGGCAGGAGTATGTTTTGCAGAAAAAGGGCATGATGTTATCTGTGTGGATGTGGATAAGAAAAAAGTAGAATTAATGGAGTCAGGGAAGTCGCCGATTTATGAAACTGATTTAGAAGAAATGATGAAACGGAATCATGCAAAAGGACGTTTGCATTATACTACGGACTATGCATCTGCATATTCAAACGCAGATGCTATTTTTATAGGTGTGGGAACCCCGGAACTGCCTAACGGTTCAGCAAATCTTTCTTATATAGCGACCGTATCAAGGCAGATAGCTGAAACTGTAGAGAAGGATTGCCTGGTAGTAGTAAAATCAACAGTGCCGATTGGAACAAATGATAAAGTAGAGCAGTTTATAAGAGACTTTCTGGTCCACGATGTGAAGGTGGAGGTGGCATCCAATCCGGAATTTCTGGCGCAGGGAACCGCTGTAAGGGATACATTAAAAGCATCGCGTATTGTTATTGGAACAGAAACGCCGTGGGCGGAAGAACGGTTAAGAGAAATCTACAGGGATTTCGATATACCGATTGTATCAGTAAAGCGCCGGTCAGCGGAAATGATAAAATATGCATCCAATGACTTTCTCGCTTTAAAAATATCTTATATGAATGATATAGCTAATTTATGCGAATTGGTTGGGGCAGATATTGAGGAGGTTGCCAAAGGTATGTCCTATGACAAACGAATTGGGAATCTTTTTCTCAATGCCGGAATTGGCTATGGAGGTTCCTGTTTCCCTAAAGATACGAAAGCATTAAAATACCTGGCTGCCCAAAATGGATATCGTTTGCGGACAGTTGAAGCAGCTGTGGCTGTCAATGAAGAACAAAAAACAAAGCTGATTAGAAAGGCATCGGACCGTTTGATTACCTTTAGTGGATTGAAAGTAGCTGTTTTAGGGCTTACATTCAAACCAGGAACAGATGATTTAAGGGAGGCCCCATCGTTGGACAATGTTCCTCTGCTTTTAGAGGCGGGGGCAAATATTGTTGCCTATGATCCTGTGGGAGAGATGAACTTTAGGAGACTTTACCCGGAAGGAAGTATAATGAATGGGACAATCAGATATGTACGGTCGCCGGAAGATGCACTGAAAGGAGCGAATATCTGCTTTCTGTTGACTGAATGGCCGGAAATAAAAAGGTTGACAGCTCAATGCTTTAAGAATTTAATGCATACTCCTCTTATATATGATGGCCGAAATCTCTTTAAGACAAATGAGATGAAATTATCCGGCGTAGAATATTACAGTATCGGAAGGTAGAAGGTGGCAACGATGATTGATAAAAATGTAAGTCTGGAACATAAAAAAGTGCTGATTACAGGAGCCGCTGGGTTTATTGGGGCTAATCTGGCTGTCAGCTTATTGAGGACTGCGGATTACATACAGATTATTGGCATTGATAACCTGAATGATTATTATGATGTATCATTAAAGGAATATCGGTTAAAGCAAATCATATCAGAAGCAGGAAAATCGTCAGGAACATTTACATTCATAAAAGGAGATATCGCGGAGAAAGAAACTGTGTTTTGTTTATTTCAGCAATACCGTCCGGATATTGTTGTGAATTTAGCGGCACAGGCAGGGGTACGCTATAGTATTATAAATCCTGATGCATATATCAAGTCAAATTTGATTGGTTTCTATCATATACTGGAAGCCTGTAGACATAGCCAAGATAAACAAAAGGGCGGTGTAGAGCATCTGGTTTATGCAAGTTCTTCATCGGTATATGGAAGTAATAAAAAGATTCCATATTCCGTAAATGATAAGACTGATTATCCGGTTTCTTTGTATGCAGCCACTAAAAAATCAAATGAACTTTTGGCATATACATATGCAGCACTGTACGGGCTTCCTTCTACTGGATTGCGTTTCTTTACTGTATATGGGCCGGCTGGCCGGCCGGATATGGCCTATTTTGATTTTACAAATAAAATGATGAAAGGCGAAACAATAAAGATTTTTAACCATGGAAACTGCAAACGGGATTTTACATATATTGACGATATAGTCAATGGAGTAGAGGAGGTGTTACAGCGCATCCCTAAACTAAGTGAAAATGGGGTGCCATGTAAAATATATAATATCGGAAATAATTCTCCAGAGAATCTTTTGGAATTCGTCCATATTTTAGAACATGCCTTAAAGTGCGAGCAGCTCCTTCCTGCGGACTATGATTTGGAGGCGCATATGGAGTTAGTAGGAATGCAGCCAGGGGATGTGGAAGTAACGTACGCAGATATAACAGAGATAAAAAGGGATTTTAATTTCCAGCCTAAGACAGACCTTAGGGATGGGATGAAAAAATTTGCAAAATGGTATAAGAACTTCTATGTTAAGGGAATACAGGAAAATGATTTGGAGTGATTGGAATCCATTCCGCAATGTTTCTCCTACGATTATGATAATGGCATTTGCTGTCTGCTTATTGATACCAAATATCATGAATCATAATAAGTTTATTTTAAAGAAATATGAAAGATGGTGGTTAAGCGGCACGTTATTTTGGATATTTATCATTTTAAGTGCGACCTTAATAGGGAGACAGGTTCAAGCCGAACCAAGAAAAAACCTGGAGTTTTTCTGGTGCCTGCGTCTTGCGCTGCAGACAGGAAAGTTCAGATATTGGGGAGACATCATTGGCAATATTTTGTTATTTGTTCCTTTGGGGCTGCTGATACCGTTGGCCTTTCCGCAATTATCAAAATGGTATATAGTACTTTTTTGCGGAATGATACTCTCTGTTTCAATCGAACTTATACAATATTTTGCAAGACTAGGGATACTGGAATTAGATGATATTTTCCACAATACGTGTGGAACCGTATTAGGATATCTGATGCATAGAGGGATATGGCTGATAAGGAATAATCCGGAGAATTAGAGGGGAAAATGAGATATCGCTATTGTCCTATTTTTCATAAGCAGGGAAATTCGTGCGATGCAGTCATTTTCATTTATTGCAGGGGTAATGTTTGCTGCGCATGACTGGAAGGAAAAGATTATGGAAAAATGGTATGGTTCTCCTATTGATTGCAATTGGTTTTTTGGCATGTAAAAAAAGATAGAAGGGATTAGCAAATATGGATTTATTTTATGATAGAACGCTTTTAATAACAGGTGGTACGGGTTCTTTTGGGAATGCTGTGTTAAAGCGTTTCCTAAAATCAACCATTAAGGAAATACGTATATTTTCCCGGGATGAATTAAAGCAGGACAATATGCGGCATTTTTACCAAAAGGAATTTCCTGAATACAGTGACAAGATAAAGTTTTACATAGGCGATGTGAGAGATATCCAAAGTATTCGAAATGCCATGCATGGGGTGGATTTTACATTCCATGCGGCAGCTCTAAAACAGGTTCCGTCATGTGAATTTTTCCCTATAGAGGCTGTAAAAACAAATGTCATGGGAACTGAAAATGTGCTGACTGCAGCGATTGAATCTGGCGTGAAGAAAGTTATCTGTCTATCCACTGATAAGGCAGCTTATCCTGTGAATGCAATGGGAACATCAAAGGCTATGATGGAAAAGGTAATCGTTGCAAAGTCAAGAACCATATCCTCGGATTGGACAAGTATCTGCTGCACACGATATGGCAATGTAATGTGTTCCCGAGGCTCCGTTATTCCTTTGTTCATTAGCCAAATAAAGGATGGAAAAGATTTGACTGTTACAGAACCTTCCATGACCCGGTTTATTATGAGTTTGGAAGAAGCAGTGGAATTAGTGGTATTTGCTTTCCAGCACGGTAATTCAGGAGATATCATGGTGCAGAAAGCGCCGGCTTGCACCATCGAGGTCCTTGCACAGGCAGTAAAGGAACTATTTCATGCGGACAATAAAATAAAAGTGATTGGCATTCGTCATGGAGAGAAAATGTATGAGACTCTTCTGACCAATGAAGAATGCTCCCATGCCATTGACATGGGAGATTTTTATTGCGTTCCCTGCGACAAACGAGATTTAAATTATGACAAATATTTCAAAGATGGGGATATAGGGCGTAGCTCATTAAAGGAATTCAATTCTAATAATACAGATCTCCTAACTTTGACGCAGGTCAAGGAAAAACTTCTTACATTACAATACATCCGTGAAGAGATTTTAGGTTGGGAAAATAAATAGAAATCTTAGAAGAAAGGAGTGGAGTATGAACATTCTTGTTACTGGAGCTAAAGGATTTATTGGTAAAAACCTGATAGCCACGTTAAATAATATTCGAGATGGCAAGGATAAGTCCTTTAAAATCAATCCTAATTTTAATGTATTTGAATATGATGTGGACACAAATCCTGAATTGTTAGAATTATATTGCAAAGAAGCTAATTTTGTATACCATTTGGCGGGGGTGAACCGACCGGAAAAAACTGAAGATTTTATGCGTGGAAACTTTGGCTTTTCAGAAGACTTGCTGTATCGGTTAGAAAAATATGACAATACCTGTCCCGTTATGCTGTCATCTTCCATTCAGGCGGAATTGGATAATCCTTATGGAAAGAGCAAAAGGGCAGGAGAAGATTTGTTTTTTAGGCATGGAATGAAAACCGGAGCGAAGGTTTATGTATATCGTTTCACAAACGTATTTGGCAAATGGTGTCGTCCGAATTACAACAGTGTAATCGCAACGTTCTGTCACAATATTACACATGGACTTCCTATTCAGGTAAATGATTCATCTGTAAATCTAAATCTTGTATATATAGATGATGTGATAGAAGAGTTGCTGCGCGCCTTGTCAGGGCATCCATCTTATTCTGACCGGAAATTCTGTTTTGTTCCGGTGACATATAGTGTTAATCTGGGGATGATTGCTGAACTACTCTATTCCTTCCACGACAGTAGGCAGAATAAAAGCATTCCGGATATGACAGAGGAAGGATTTATAAAGAAACTATACAGCACGTATTTGAGCTATCTTCCTGAGAATGAGTTCAGCTATCCTTTAAAAATGAATATAGACGAACGCGGATCGTTTACAGAACTTATCCGGACGCAGGACAGAGGGCAGATTTCAGTCAATATAGTAAAACCGGGAGTCACAAAAGGGAATCACTGGCACCATTCAAAAAATGAGAAATTTGTAGTAGTAAGTGGAAAAGCGCTGATTCAGTTTCGCCGAATCGATTCAGAGCATGTAATTGAATATCATGTTTCCGGTGATAGATTGGAGGTGGTTGATATCCCTGTTGGATACACGCATAATATCATAAATGAAGGTAGCGCAGACCTTGTAACCATTATGTGGTGCAATGAGTGTTTTAATCCGGAAAAACCGGATACATATTACTTGAAGGTAGAGGGGGATGTGCATGGGTAAATTAAGATTAATGACAGTTGTCGGGACAAGACCTGAAATCATACGCTTGTCAGCAGTTATAAAAAAATGCGATACATATTTTGAACAGATTCTTGTACATACAGGACAGAATTACGATTATTGTCTAAATCAGATATTTTTCGATGAATTAGGCATTAGGGAGCCGGACTATTATTTGAATGCAGTCGGAAATGATTTGGGTGAAACAATTGGTAATATCATAGCGAAGTCATACAGGATAATGGCAGATATAAAGCCGGATGCACTATTGATACTAGGTGATACAAATAGCTGCTTGTCTGCAATTTCAGCAAAACGTCTTCATATTCCTATCTTCCATATGGAAGCAGGAAACCGTTGTTTCGATGAATGTCTGCCTGAGGAAACCAACCGAAGGATTGTAGACCATATAGCTGATGTGAATATGTGTTACAGTGAACATGCAAGAAGATATCTGAATTATGAGGGCACAGCAAAAGAAAGGACATATGTGACCGGCAGTCCGATGGCTGAAGTACTTCATGATAATCTGGAAAAGATAGAAAAGAGCAATGTAATGGAACGCCTGTCACTTCGAGCGGGTAATTATATGCTTCTTTCTGCGCATAGGGAGGAGAATATTGATAATGAAGAAAATTTTACCAGTCTTTTCTCCGCAGTTAATACACTGGCAGAAAAGTATGACATGCCAATTTTATATTCCATGCATCCACGGAGTAGGAAATTTATAGAAGAAAGAGGGTTTGCATTGGATTCAAGGGTTCATACCCATGAACCATTAGGCTTTCATGATTATAACAAACTTCAGATGAATGCATTTGCAGTCATTTCAGATTCAGGAACACTGCCTGAAGAGAGTAGTTTCTTTAGCTCTATAGGAAATGCATTTGCAGCTGTATGTATCCGTACCAGCACCGAAAGACCCGAAGCATTGGACAAAGGTAATTTTATCCTTGCGGGAATCACGACAAATCAAGTGCTGCAGGCAGTAGCGACAGCTGTAGAAATGGTAAAGAACGGAGATAATGGTCTGGTTGTTCCAAACTATATAGATGAAAATGTTAGTACCAAGGTTGTAAAGCTGATTCAAAGTTATACTGGAATAGTTAATAAAGTGGTATGGAGAAAATAACTCCATATATTATTATTTCAAAAAAATATATAAATACATACAATGAGGAGAAAAATCATGGCAAAATACTTCGGCACCGACGGCTTCCGCGGCGAAGCCAACAAAACACTAACAGTAGAGCACGCATATAAAATCGGCCGATTTCTCGGCTGGTACTACAGCAGAAATAAAAAAGATGGGAGATGCCGGGTTGTCATTGGAAAAGACACCCGGCGTTCTTCATACATGTTTGAATATTCCTTAGCCGCCGGGCTGACGGCATCCGGCGCTGACGCCTATCTTCTTCATGTGACCACCACCCCAAGCGTTTCCTATGTGGCCCGCACCGAAGGCTTTGACTGCGGCGTCATGATATCAGCCAGCCACAATCCCTACTATGACAATGGCATCAAACTAATCAACGCCCAGGGAGAAAAGATGGACGAGGATACCATCCTGAAGATAGAAGCCTACATCGACGGTATCTCAGGTGAAATCCCGCTTGCAGTCAGGGAGCAGATTGGGCGTACCGTGGACCATGCGGCAGGCAGGAACCGCTATACGGGCTACCTTATTTCCCTGGCAACCCGTTCCTACAAAAACATGAGGGTCGGCCTGGACTGTGCCAATGGAAGCGCCTGGATGATTGCCAAAAGCGTATTTGATGCCCTGGGAGCAACTACTTATGTGATTAACAATGAGCCGGACGGCCTGAATATCAATACAAACTGCGGTTCCACCCACATAGACGGACTCATACGGTTTGTCAAGGAAAAGAAACTGGATGTGGGATTTGCATTTGATGGGGATGCGGACCGGTGTCTGTGTGTGGATGAAAAGGGCAATTTGGTGGACGGGGATATTATTCTCTACATATATGGCCGTTATATGAAGGAGCGGGGGAAACTCCAGGGCAATAAGATTGTCACTACGGTCATGTCCAACTTCGGCCTGTACAAAGCCCTGGATGAGGCCGGTATCGAATATGAGAAAACAGCGGTGGGGGATAAATATGTGTACGAGAACATGGCTTCCAACGGCTACCGTATTGGGGGCGAACAATCCGGCCATATCATCTTCCGCAAATATGCAACCACGGGAGACGGAATCCTCACAGCCATTAAGATGATGGAGGTTATCCTGGAGAAAAGACAGCCCCTTAGCAAGCTGGCAGAACCAGTGCATATCTATCCGCAGGTTCTGGAAAATATCCGGGTAAAAGATAAAAGAACCGTAAGGGAGGATGCGGATGTGCAGATAGCTATTCGTCAGGTGGAAAAAGAACTAGGAAAAGAGGGACGCATTCTTGTAAGGGAAAGCGGAACCGAGCCGGTGATGAGAGTCATGGTGGAAGCAGCAGAGCCACGCCGGTGCAGGGAATATGTTAACCAGATTATTCAGACAATAATAGCAAAAGGCCATCAGGAGGAACTATAGTATGTGCGGGATTGTAGGGTATTCAGGGGAATGTCAGGCAGCCCCTATCCTGTTGGATGGATTGGCAAGGCTTGAATACAGAGGGTACGATTCTGCCGGAATTGCAGTCGCTGGAAAAACGAAAGAAGGAACAGAGTGTCTTGAAGTGGTTAAGGCAAAAGGCCGCCTTAAAGTTTTATGTGAAATGACTAATAATGGAGAAGCAGTAACTGGTTTCTGTGGAATCGGACATACCAGATGGGCTACTCATGGAGTACCTTCTGTAATAAATTCTCATCCTCAATGTTCAGAGGATAAGAGGGTGGCGGTGGTGCATAATGGTATAATAGAGAATTTTCAGGAAATAAAAGATAAGCTTCAAAGAGAGGGAATTGAATTCTTCTCTCAGACTGATACAGAAGTACTGGCCCATCTTTTAGACAAATATTACAAGGGAAATCCGATTGATGCTATAGCTAATATGATGGTGCGAGTCCGTGGTTCTTATGCTCTGGGAATTATGTTTAAAGATAGACCAGGGGAAATTTACGCGGTCCGAAAAGACAGTCCTTTGATTGCAGGATGTTCAGACCAGGGGAATTTTATTGCGTCTGATGTACCAGCCATCTTGAAGTACACACGTAATATTTGTTTTATTAAGAATATGGAGATTCTTTGTATCACTAAAACTGATATTCGTTTGTACAATATTGACCAGGACCAGTTACAGCCGGAATTTTCTCTTATAGACTGGAATGCAGAAGCTGCGGAGAAGAGCGGATTTGAACATTTCATGTTGAAGGAAATTTATGAACAGCCTAAGGCAGTTAGGGATACTCTCAGCCCAAGGATTAAAAACGGCGAAATCGTACTGGAAGAACTGAATATGACAAAAGAGGTTATATATGGGGTGAAAAGAATACAGATGGTTGCATGTGGTTCCGCCTATCATGTGTGTATGAGTGCAAAATATATTTTTGAACAATTGTCACGTATTCCCGTTGATGTGGATCTGGCTAGTGAACTACGTTACCGGAATCCGGTATTTGAAGAGCAGACTCTTGCAATCGTAGTGAGTCAGTCTGGTGAGACTGCGGATACTCTTGCGGCGTTAAGGGAAGCAAAAAGCCAGGGGCTTTTAGTCATGGGCATCGTCAATGTGGTGGGAAGTTCCATAGCAAGAGAGGCAGACCATGTATTTTATACTTGGGCAGGTCCTGAAATTGCAGTGGCAACTACCAAGGCATACAGTGCCCAACTGGCAGCTGTATATTTGCTGGCCATATACTTTGGCCGAGTGAGAGGAACCATAGGGGATGAAACATATAAGGACATGATAGATGAGCTGCAGCATCTTCCAGACAAAATCAGCCGTATCCTGGAGGAGAAAGAGAGGATTCAATGGTTAGCCAATAAGTTCTCCCATAACAATGATGTATTCTTTATTGGCAGAGGATTGGATTATGCGGCATCCATGGAAGGTTCCTTAAAACTAAAAGAAATATCCTATATACATTCGGAAGCATATGCGGCAGGGGAATTAAAACATGGAACCATCTCGTTGATTGAGGATGGAATTTGGACAGTAGGGATTGCTACTCAGGGAAGCTTATTTGAAAAACTTCTCAGCAATATGGTAGAGGTTAAGAGTAGGGGAGCTAATATTCTTGGTGTTACCAACTACGGGAATTACAACATAGAGGACATTGCAGATTGTACTATCTATGTACCTAAAACGTTGGAATGCTTTTATCCTAGTCTTGTTGTAATTCCACTTCAGCTTTTGGCATACTATGTTTCCCTTTTCAAAGGACTGGATGTGGATAAGCCCAGGAATCTGGCAAAGTCAGTGACCGTAGAGTAGACAGGAAGATACAATATGATTTTTATTCAGACATTTTGTGGATTTGATGTATTCATTAATAGCCAAATGATATACTTTTCCAGCAAAAAACCAAAAGAACTTCTAGCTATCCTGGTGGATAGAAGAGGTGGAAGCGTATCCATCTCTCAGCTTGCATGTATGCTGTATGAAAATATTCCGGAGAGAACAGCTAAAAAGAATATACGGGTGCTTGTTCACAGGTTGAGGAAGGTACTAAAAGCATATGAATGTTTCATATTAGGAAAACACACTGCCAGAAATGGTGTGGCGGGCATTAGCCCGCTGCGGCGGGAATTTCAGAAATGTTAATTTCAATGTATTCGGCAATTCTGCGGAACTCGTCAGTAAACTTGAATTTCACGCTGATATTGCCGTTTTCGTAAACCTTGATGTAGTTTACAAGATCAATGAGGATTTCCCGGTTGAGCGTTTCAATGTTCTGATGTTTCTTAAAGGCCACCAGCGCCAGATGCTCGCTGTCAACGCCGTTTGCCAGTTCCGCCCGTTCAGCAGTCAGCCGCTCCAGCACATCAGAGAGAGAGCTTATTTGCCGTTCATAGTCAGCCTTCATTGTCCGGTAGTCCTGCTGGGTAATTTCCCCGTCTTTCCAGTCTTGATAAAGAGACTGTTTGTAGCGGGTAATTTTCGCCAGTTCCTTTTCCTTTGCGGCAATCAGATCATCCAGTCGGAAAGACTGGCTTTTTTTGACTGGAGCCGAGTTGATACGGGCAAGTATCTCCGAAAAGGAAACGGCCAGATGTACCTGTTGACGGACGGCAAACAGGACGGCGGCCTCCAGCCGCTCATGCTTGATTGAGTGCATGGAGCAGGCAGTCCGGGAGCGGTATTTGTAGGTAGAGCAGGCGTAATACACATTTTTCCCGCTCTGGCTCCGTGTAATGGATTTTTCGCAATCCGCACAGCGGAGAAAACCGCTGAACAGATGGAGCTCCTTTTTCCGTGGGGCCGTCCGGGTGTCCCGTTTCAACAGGGCCTGCACCTTTTCAAAGGTTTCCCGGTCTATAATCGCCTCGTGAGTATCAGCCACCCGCACCCATTCATCCTCTGGCACCGCCTCAATCTCATGTACCTTATAGCTTTTCACACGGCGGCGGCCCTGTACCAAATCCCCGGTATAAATCGGGTTGGTAAGAATGTTCGTAAGCACCCGATCTCCCCACATGGGATTATCTGATACCGAACATGAATAGGGCAGGCCCTTATTTTTTCGGTAGGTTGTCGGGCTGGGGATGCCGTGGTCGTTTAGGTAGTAGACGATAGCCCGCCTTGTTTCTCCTTGCAAAGTCTTGTTATAAATGAGCTTTACAATCTCGGCGGCCTCGGGATCGACAATCAACTGGTGTTTGTCTTTCGGATCTTTTATGTAGCCGTAGGGAGCAAAGGAGCCGATGTACTGGCCGTTGCGCCGCTTATAGTCAAACACCTGGCGGATTTTCTTTGAAGTCTGATAGCAGTATTGATCGTTCATTACATTTGTAATCGGAACAATAATGCTGGAAACGCTGTCCGGGTTGAGGTAGCTGTCCACATTTTCAGCAAGACTGATAAAACGGACGCCCATCTGCACAAACAGGTTGTCAATCAGACTTCCCGCATCGCTGTAATTCCGGGCAAAACGGGAAAGGTCTTTTACCACAACACAGTTGATTTTTCCACTCATTACATCGGCCAGAAGCCGCTGGAAATTTTCGCGGTTGGCATCCGTCCCCGTGTGTCCATCGTCCACATATTCGGAAACGCTTTCAAATTCCTCAATGTGTTTTTGGTAAAAGTCATTCAGCAGGTCGCGCTGGTTTTTTACGCTGTTGCTATCGTCTTTTCCTTTTTTCAAATCTTCTTTGGAAAGCCGGATATATTCGCCCAGCCGCCAGCGCCGGATCGTATAAGAGGGAGAGAAACTCTGTTGAAACCCTCTGTTTTTTGTTCGTGACATTGTTCCTCCTTCCCTATCACATTACACTTATATTATAACTCTGTCCCATAGGGACAACAAGGATGGCTCCGTCTCGGGACACTTTGTCTCGAAGCTGGGGCGGGCCGCAGCCGAAGTCACAGCCCGCTTTTTTGCCGGATCAAATAGTCCGTCAAGGTGTCCTGCAAAGACGGCCCGCCCTCCGCAAATTCAATTTTCACACCGACTCCGCCGATGTTGAAGCAGTACAGATTTTTGGCAACTTGCAAAAACCTTGTGACGCGCTCTTTGCGGGAAAGGGCGTTATCAAAGGTCATACCGCTCACATCGGGCAGAGACTCAGGGGAAACTGCGCCAATGTCAACGCTTTTCATTTGTTCCAGTTCCTGTGCGGTTAATCTCACGGTAAAACCTCCTTTGTTCAGATTGATAAACGCCTCCCGGTTGTCCTGTGGGGAAACGCGAAAAGGCGGCACCGCATAAGTGCCGCCCTTTGGCCTGTCCTCACATCGGGACACAATGTCTCGAAGTTAATAGGGGCCGTTTTCGTAATGGTGCTGGGCCTCTTCCAGCGTTTTGAAATCAAATACATAATGGAGCTCACCGACAACGCGCCTGATGTCCTCGGGGGAAAAACCACAGTTTTCCATCGCATAGATCACATATCCCCGGCAGGCGTTGTTGCTCCACGGCTCGGCCAGCATCGCGGCCAATGCGGGATCGTATTTCATTTTTCAATTCCCCCTTTGATAAAAATTTTGGGAACGCCGCGCCCATTTCCTTGACCTGTCCAAAGACAACTATACTCGGCGCGGCGCTCCCTCGCAGACGAGAGGGCGGCCCGGAGGGACAGGCGGCCAGCCTGTCCACTGCCGGATCGTGGCCGTAGGTTGGCCGGGCCCACTTGCGGCGCTGGTGTTGTTCGCTCATTTTCCTTTGGGAAAAGTCACCGCGCACCCGCCGCCTGGCTCCCCGGATCATGCTCGGGGCCGCCCTTGTTCATCTGCGGAGAAAAGAAAACCTTCTCTCATAAACCGAGACATTTTTGGATGATATTCGGACTGGTTCAGCGGGATTTTTTCAAATATTTTTTCATGTTCTCCAAACCGCGCTCCACAGCCCGCCGCACTGCGCTTTCGTCAACGCCTTCCGCTTCAGCTACTTCAGAATAGGTCTTGCCAAGAATGACGCAGGCATCCACACGGCGGCCCTGGACTTCGGGCAGAGAGTTAAGCGCGTTCCACAGACGGATAAAGAGTTCCATCCGTTCCAAGAGCTCCTGGGGCGTGGGCTCATGCAGGCAGGCCGAGTATTCGATCCCGTCCTCACAGTCAAGAGAATACTGCGCCTTGTGCCGGGAGAGCCGCCGCTGGTAAGCGGCTTCATAGCGGACGCTGGCCCGGAGCGCCTCGGCCACTTCCTCGGTGACTTCGATAAACTGATCCTGCGTGTACCAATAATAAAAATCTTTCAGATTGATGGTAGTCATTATAAACCTCCGTTTCGGTGTTGGGTGAACGAGTGACCGAAACGGGGCTCGGCGGGGAGCGGCACCCTGGGGAGCTGCTCCGTACCTCGGGACACTTTGTCTCGAAGTGCAGATAACAAAAAGCGCCTG
>OBJQ01000600.1_pt1 | contig 26025 bp, 18 predicted proteins | sample 1519921 | NCBI WGS metagenome assembly OBJQ01 (sample SAMN04209244, study PRJEB22552) | human gut metagenome | biome: gut; material: feces | host: Homo sapiens | place: USA: Oklahoma
GGATGACACTTTTTGGAACTACGGAATGGCTTGGTCTGAACATAGGATTCTGGGTAGCTTTAGCTGCCGTATTACTGATTGTAATTCTTATGAACGTTCTATTTTGGTCTATGAAGCCGAAAACAGACACCAAAAACTGTACTAATAAAAAAGAGGCATAAAAGAAACATAGGAATTCACTACACCGGACCTTTAAAAACAACACAGTTGAAAAATTTAATCCCCGTTTTGGAAAGTCAAAAAATCCAAAACGGGGTTCTCATCGGATGACCGTTTCTTGAAAAATACGGCGTCTACCCATAACCATATTTTGTCCTTAGGAACTAAAATGAATTTGTTTCTATAATAAAAGAGCAGGTGATATGCCGCCTGCTCAATCATCACAATATACTTTACGTAAAAAAGTACTAACATCTCTCTTCTAAGAAAACTGTATCACATTAAAACCTAATATTTAACTAGCCTTTTACAAATTACTCTATTTAAAAGAGTTTCTGCTTTTCTTCATTTGTTAATTCAAGATATATGTGGACTAGATCATTATACATTGATTGAATAAATTTACAGCTTTTTTCTTCAGATTTTTGAGTACTACCCGCATTCACAAGATTTTCATTAGGGCAACCACCAGCACATAAATTTTTGACCCAACATTTTTGGCAATCTTCATGTTGTTCCATTTTTATTTCTTGTAAAAACAATTCATTATTCATTTTAATGTCTTCTAACACATTTCCTATGGCATACTCTTTATTTGCCACAAATCTATGACAAGGAAAAATGTAACCGTTAATGTCTACTGCAATACTGCTGCTCCCAACACCGCATGGAATATTCCTTTTCATCCCACTTTTATGTATTTTATACAAACCCGACATAAGAATTCTAAGTTTCTTAGCCGTTTTATAATCGCCTTTTTTTACCAGTTGTAAAAAGAATTCCGCTAGTTTGGTATTTTCTTCTATCAACTTATCATAATCCTCATCTGACAATAAATTCTGAGCTGGTGCCATAGGAATACTTCTAAAATTCATATCATTCAATGATTTAAAATTATCAACTAAATCCATATTTGTTGATGTGATAGTTGCTCTTCCTGATACAAGTCCATCCTCTCGCATCTTTCTTGTATTCTTTTCCATCACATCAAAGCTTCCTGTTCCATTTGCATAAAAACGATTACAGTTATGGATTTCTTTCTTTCCATCAACACTAATTTGTACCGTAAACTTTTTATCTCTAAAAAATTTTTCTACATCATCATTCCAAATCGTTCCATTTGTAGTAATTGTGTATCTAAAATGGAACGATGTTTTTTTCTCATACTGCTCACAATATGTTACCACATCTTGAATCAATGGAAAATTCATCATTGGTTCTCCACCAAGAAAACAAACTAATAAATTCTTATTTTTTGTATTAGCAACAAGAAAATCTATTGATCTTTGAGCTACTTCCAACGACATTTTCCCCTTATCTTGATACTCACCACCATCACCATAGCAATATGTGCATCTCAAATTACATTCTTGAACAATCATTAGAGTAACCCCCATAGGAGATAACTCCAGTTCTTTTACTTTATTCGAAACAGATTGTTGTTCAGCCACTAACAATCCAATTTTTTTCATATTATCAAATAAGTCTTTAATCTCGTCATAAGACATCTTTTCAGATAATTTATCATATACCTGCTTTTCTTCCAACCCTTCCATTGAAAGTACCGCTTTGGATCTTTCATCAAGCCTAAATAAAGAATTATTATTTACCAAAAATAAATATTCATTCCCGAATTTATCATGAAATATTTTGTATGTATTATACTTTACCATTTCTTCTCCCACCTTGAATAACGGGTCAGAACTCTATATCACAAGAATTCTGACCGTCATTTGTTTTCCTATCCTACAAAATCATCATTCATTCCATCACACCAGATACATCCCAAATCTGCACATGTATCACTCTCATCGCACCACATGCAAGGTCCTTTCTGTTCAATAGTGCTTTCTGTCTTTTCATTAATCTGAATAAACATATGTAGCCCTCCTATTACTTTTATTTCAGATAGTATCTATCTGCTAAATAAATTCTACAATTTTCAGTACTGCAATGATAGTGATTTATCTTACAAAGTTCTTACGTTTTTGTAAGAAGCAATCTTATTAAAATCAATAATTTCATCACAAATTTTCAAAATATTGATTCTGTGCGTAATAAGCAATACAGTTTTTCCTTTTAACACACTTTTTATCTGTTCTGCCAGTATCTCCTCACTCTTTAAATCCAACGCTGCTGTTGGTTCATCTAAAATAAATATATCTTTTTCATTCTCACCTAAAAGATGAACCAATGCCAACTTTTGATTTTCACCACCAGATACTCCTAAACCATTATCCCCTACACTTTCTATATGTTCCAACGAAATTTTTTTTAGAATTTCTTTTCTCTGTCCATCTTTAACCACCTCTTCTCCACTTAAAATTATCGGTTTTTGTGGCAAATAACCTATATGTTTTCTTAAATATTCAACATCGTATGTTTCTATATCTATATCATCTATATATATATGTCCAGAATCTGGAGAACATAATCCCGCAATCAAACGTATAAATGTACTTTTCCCTTTTCCATTATCACCAACTATCCCATAGATCTTTCCTGGTTTTAATTTTAAATTAATATCTTGAAAAACACTTCTTTTATTTTCTCCATATGAAAAATTTACATGTTCAAAAACTATTTTTCCGATCAGTTTTTTATCTGGAATCAGTGTTCCGTGTTTAATCATATTTTTATTTTCTAATAAATCAATAATTCTTTTAACACTTGGTTGTGCGTTTTTAATAGTATTGTAAATATCTCCAAGGGCAATTGCCGGAGAATACAACTGCTGAACGTAAATTACTATACTAAATAGAGTTCCGACACTCATATTTTTTTCGATCACTCCTAGTGCTCCAATAAAAAGTACTATAAAAATAGATATTGTATTAAACCCCATTCCTATGTTCTTGGCAGACAAAATATTTTTCATTTGCTGTACATATAAAATATTTGTAATGCGATTTTTTTGAATATATTTACTTTCTAATCTTTGTTTAGGATAAACCAACTGAATATCTGGCATATAATTAATCATTTCTTGTGTAATGGAATTGAATTCTCCCATTGAATTTCTTAATGTATCCATTCCTATTTTTACTTTTTCACCATTTCTTTTTTGGAGAATTATAAACACAAGTAATAAAATAGTAATTAAAAAGCCAATTATATAATTAAATAAAAATAAGATAATAATAATGCCCATAAAATGCAATCCATTTAATATACCATTATTGACTATTGTTGTAAAAATTTTTTCAATAGATGCCACGTCTGTATTAATTGTAGTAAAAACATCCCCTTTTCTATTTTCACTCCAAAATCTGTATGTTGTATTACACAATTTTCGAAAAATATTGTTTTTTATTGTTTCACAAATTTCTCGACCTAATTTTGTAGATTTAATTTGGTAAAGATAATTTGTCAAAATAATCAATACGCCAAATAATAATATTGCACTTACACCTCTAATTACTGTAGGCAAATCTCCCTTAGCAATACCTTGATCAATCACAAAACTAATGCATCCCGGATAGCCTAAAGTAAGTAGCGTATTCAGCAAAACCCATACCATACACCATGATTGTTTTTTTGTATATGAAATTTTTGTGTATTTAACTATTTTTATTATTTCTTTCATAATGCCTCCTAAAAAGGAGCCTACAATACTGCAGGCTCCTTTTATTAAATCTGTTTTCTAAAATTTGTCCTAAAGATGTCCTCAATACTATGTTGATATGCTTTAATCGTCCCCCAAAAGTATGATACAAAAATAACCAATAGCATCACTACAGCAAGAGTTATATTTAACATAAAATCTGCTGTACCAATATATGTTTCTACTTTATGACCGAATCTAAGCATAAATACATAAATTCCAATTCCAGCTCCAACCATTGCTAAAATACATGGTATTGCAAAAAACAGTGAAATCTGTTTTCTCACTAAACTATATATTTGTTTCTTATCAATGCCTAACTTATACATAACTCCATACTGTGTTTTATTATTTTCAGCATCTGATAGTTGCTGAAGAGATAATACGGTCAAACAAATCACAAAGAAAATTACACCAATATAAACTCCTAAAAGCCGAATACATACAGAATTTAATTTAACTAAATTTGTTTCTTGCGTCATAAAGCGTATCGGATCAATAAAATCCTGATAATCCTTATCCTTTTTATATTTTTCTTCATATTTACTATAGATTTCTGAATAGTTTCTCTTAAATTTCTCCTTAATTTCTTTTTCGATGCTATCGCATTCATCAATTGGTATAATGTCCTTTGTGTTTGCATAATAACACGTCTTTGCTATATTTAAATTTTCACACACACTATCCGGTAAGATAAAAGAACTGGAATTCCCAAAGTTATATAGAAATGATCCAATTGCATCATTATATATTGCTTTTTCTGACATAACTAATTGTTTTCCATCATCTAACACAATTTCCGATTCTGCCGATTTAATCTGTTTCTCCATGCTTTCTTCGTCAATCTCATTACTTACCTGTAATGCAAATTCATTCTCAGCAAGTTCTATTTTGGGTAAATGTGCCATTGTCCGCATTTGATTATAATCTGTTAAAGATATCGCAAGTCTAGGCATATCCCATTTATTGTCACGCATCTCTACATTTTCAAAACTTTTTTCCCATACAAAATACGCTTCTTGCTGACATATCTCACGTTCTTCAATTCCATGTTCTTTCAAAATCTCACTTACAAAAGAGTAATCAATATATGGAATATCCTCTTGTTTGTCAATATATCTATATGAATTATTTATCATTAAATCATACGGCATTCTGTATTCTAAAAATCCTTCTGAAATATCAGATAAAACTGGAGCTATGACAAATCCCAAAATAGAAATGGCTATTGCTATTGTTGCACTGGCTATAACTTTAACATTAGATGATGATCTTGCGTATAGGTTACTAATAAATACTAGGTTCAATTTTTTATATTTATATTTTGTGCTCTTGTCACGAACTAAACAAATTAAATATGAAATAGCGTAGTAACCTGAAAAAACGCCACACACCAAGGCTACTCCAATTATTGTCTGATATTTATTACTTATTACAGTTGGAATATTTGACATATAATCACGTCCAATTGACAAATACTCCTTTAGTACTACTGCTGCAACAGCAAATGATATTATTGATATAACCAATCCTACAATATATTTACCTTTTTTTTGTTGTTGTCCCTCTGATTTTTTCTCAGCATTCAACAACTCAATAAGTCTAGTCCTTGTCAATTTTCTTGTATTAAATATTCCTGCAAAAATAAATAAAAATGCAAAAAAAAGAAAAGTTTTAGCAAAAGCATCTGGATAAAACCCAATCGTATAGTCTACTTCTCCTCCAGTAGAAAGCATAACAATACTTGTCAATCCACCTGATAAAATCGTTCCTAAGATTACTCCTATTACAACTGATATAATACCAATTTCAAATGTTTCAACGAAATACGAAAACGCTATTTTTTTTTGTTCCATCCCCAAAAGCATATAAATTGAAAATTCTTTTGCTCTTCTTTTAATCATATGAGTATTTACGTATGTTACTAGAACAAAAAAAATAAGGGAAACTAAGCCAACAGTCAAATTAATAGTATCTCTAAACAAAACTTCTGAATACTTCCCACCATCTGCAATAATTGTATTGTACGGGCTACTTAACGAAACAAATGCAAAAAATAACGCTGAACTAATTACTAAAGTTACAATATATATTTGATAATCCTTTATTGTCTTTTTTATATTACTATTAATCAACTTAAGATACACGTTTTTGTTCACCCCCTAGAAGTGCTACTACATCAAGTATTTCGTTAAAAAATTGTCTTCTTCCTTTTTCCCCTTTCTGTAATTCTATATAAATCTTCCCATCTTTTAAGAAAATAACTCTCTTCGCATAGCTTGCTGAAAGCGCATCATGTGTAACCATGATAAAAGTTGTATTCAATTTTTCATTCATATCATGCATAGTTTCTAGCAACATCTGAGCAGAATGGCTATCTAAAGCTCCAGTTGGCTCATCTGCCAGAACCAGCTTTGGACTATTGATAATTGCTCTTGCACACGCACAACGTTGCTTTTGTCCTCCTGATGCTTCATATGGATAATGTTGTAAAATATCATATATCCCCAATTGTTTTGCAATTTTATTTACTTTTTCTCGAATTTCAATAGATGCCACTCCATTAATTGTCAATGCCAATGCAATATTATCATATATTGTCAAATTATCCAGTAAACTAAAATCTTGAAAAATGAACCCAAGATTCTCTCTACGAAAACGTGCAAGCATTTTGTCTTTTAACATCGTAATTTCTTGACCTTTCAGAGTAATATACCCAGCACTTACATTGTCGATTGTAGATATACAATTCAACAATGTAGTTTTGCCTGCCCCTGAAGCACCCATAATTCCAAGAAATTCTCCTTCATTCACATCAAAACTAATATCATCTAGTGCTTTCACAATATTATTGTTATTACTACCATAGTATTTTTGTATATTTTTAATACGTAACAATAATTGTTCATTTCCCATACATTAATTCTCCTTATCATCTTATTTACTATCATTGTAATAGTGTTATCTATGAAAATATATTGATTTATCTTACAAACTTCTTACAAAAATGTAAGAGATGCAGGTCATCTATCCCTGCATCTCTAATACTTTTCCTTTTTGAAATACTAATATCACCTTTGTTCCTTGACCGGTTTGCGACTCAATATAAATATTTACCCCTAACTTGTTACATAGTTTCTTGCACAAATATAGACCTAAACCCGTTGAATTATTATTACTTCTTCCATTTTTTCCAGTGTATCCTTTCTCAAACACTCGTGGAAGATCTGATTGCAAAATTCCGATCCCATTATCTTGAATAACGAATTCTACACCTTCATTTGAATCTGTACTATAAATCTCCAATTCTAATGAAGCACCTGATTTATATTGAAGAGAATTATTTATTATTTGCGTAATAATAAACTCTAACCATTTTTCGTCTGTTAAAACAGAATGGGTACATTTTTCCATAATAACGTTTGTTCGATTTTCAATTAGAAGTTGTTTATTTTTCACCAAAGCTCTCGATACACTCTTAGCTAGTTGTATCTCTTTAATCATATAATCTTTTTCAACATCAGCACTACGAGCATAATATAAAACCTGTTCCATATAATTATTAATTCTAGTAAGTTCAATTAATATTTTAGTTGTTATTTTAGAACGTTCATTCTCACAAATCAATTTAATCGTAGATAATGGATTTTTTATTTCATGAAGCCATTGTTCTATATACTCTTTATACTCTAATCGTTCTTTTTTCCCCTTGTATATTTCATCTAACATGGCTTTATTACATTCTCTTAGAACCCCATAGTAAAACCTGTCCTCCATATTTTGTGAAAACTCTATAATATCCGTCAATAAAAATTTTTCATCTAAACCTTCCAAAATTTTTTCAATTTTTTTATGATATTTATTCCGTTTTTCATAATGATATATTATACATCCAATAAAAAGCCCTGACGTTATAATATCAATTGTTACAACCTGAACTATTGAAATATCTTCAGATATCAAAAACGCTGATAAAAAAAACAACACCGTTGTATTAACAAAAATGTATATTTTATTTTCTTTTAAATATTCTTTCATGTGTCTATACTGCATATCCCTGTCCATGTTTTGTATGTATAAAATCGGTTAATCCTATCTTTTCCAATTTTGTGCGAATCCTTCTAATGTTCACACTCAATGTATTATCGTCCACGAACATTTCATTATCCCATAAATATTCTATAATTTCAGTTCTTGATAAAATCTTGCCTTTTCCTTTAACTAAAAACCATAATATTTTAAACTCATTTTTTGTTAACTCGATTTTATGTTCCTCATGAAAAATGATATTTTTTTCTACGCACAAAGTTAACCCTTTATACTCTAGCTGCTCATTTTCATTCTCTTTATATGCTCGTTTAAGCAGTGTTGAAATTCTTGCCATAAGAATTGGTACATTATATGGTTTGGTTATGTAATCATCACCTCCTGAAATAAAGCCATTTAATTCATCCATATCAGAATTTCTACTGGTAATAAAAATGACTGGAACAGCTACATTTGCTTTAATTTTACTACATATCTGATATCCATTTTCATTTGGTAAATTGATATCTAGCAAAATCAAGTCTACGTGTTCTCGAAGTATTTGTTCTGCTACATCTATAAAACTGGTGACAGAATATACGTCATAACCATTATTTCTTAATATATTAGTCAATTCATTTCTCATCTGAATTTCATCTTCAACAATCATTATTCTATACATCATCTAACTCCTTATTAAATGCTATTACATAGGATAAATTCAATATCAAAAATAGTCAAGGCGCTTTTTTATTCACATTCTTATAAAACGGAGTGACTTTTTCCCATTTTGAAAAACTGCATAATCTATATCAATAACTGAAAATACCTTATCATATTTTAAGTTTAAATCTACAATCAGATCTGACAGCTTATCTTCCGTACTTTCATTCAGGTTTTCATTTAACAATAAAGAAACACCTACATCGGCTTCAGACGTATTAGTTCCACTTGCATAAGAACCATATAATATAATCCAAATAATCTGGGTATTAAAAATATCAAGGATTCCTTCTAGTTTTATTATATCGTCCATTTTTTTCAACGTCAACGCTCTGACCATATCTTTTCTTCTCGTAAACTAAAATACCAACTATCTATCATTTCTAACAACAAAAGATGCAATAAAATGCTTGCATTCTCTATTAATCATTGCGGACTAGATTTGAGGGTAATACAATCTATTGAATTATTTAGCACTTACATTTCATGGATCAAACTGAATATAATGCACTATCTTATTGAGCACTCACGTTTCAAGATTTAATCTGATAATTTAAATTTAATACACTAAACGTTTTATCACAAAAAGGGAGACATCTATGCGAGATCCGCCTATGTTGCTCTTTCATCCCCCTCTTCCGTATACTATTCTTTTGTAATCTTTCCCAACTGCTTACAGTTCTTTCTATCTGATATCTGTACGCAGAATTTCTGAACATATATTAAACAATCAGATTAAGCGCCCCATCAGAAAAATGAATTCCTTTATCATTAAAATCGAATTCTACTTTTCTTCCGACGTTGTTTTTAACTAATGTATCTATCATATTACCCGATACTCTCTTACGATTATTAAGCTGAAGAACAATCTCCTTAATATTGATGTTGATACATTTTTCCAAATCATATACAAAAATTTTCAGCATAATAAAAGAATTATACTCACCACCAGTAACATAGGTTCCATTTCCTCCTGGAAATTTCCCATCATACTTATATTGTTCTTCCTGTCCAATACCCTGTGTAAGATATACTACATTTTGCGTTTCAAATGAAACATTGACAATTCTGCCCTTCATAAAGGCACCTCCCTATTAATTTAATGCCTTTATTTTCCCATAAATAAAACGATTTTTTAGTGAGTAAACACCGGAAAAATTATTTTTTAAGTAATTGCAAATCTTCCTAACCCGTATGAATCATATTGTTCTATTACTTCATCTGAAACTTGCGGTCTAAAATATGTAATACGCATACGACCATTTTTCTCAAATGAATACATATAAAAATAATTTATATACTCATCATATATATTATAATGAACCACAATATTGTCCTTATATTCTTTATATATTAACTCGGCTTTATCAAATTCTTTCTTATTCTTCATCACAGCTCCAACAAATCGCTCTATCATTGTTTTGTCTAATTCTATTTCTCTACCCAAATTAAATAAACCAACAGTAGAATCATAAAAAACTCTTTGTATTATCCCTGTATCCAATAATCTTCCTGCTAATCTATCCAGATTATTCTTTGCGACAAATCTAGGCACAACCATTCTCTCAACCGTATGTATCAGTGCATCGTCAACAAAGATAAAATCTGACAAATCATGATGTTGTAAAGCCCATCTTCTGATACCCTCAAATATATATTCAATCTCCCGAACAATTATTTGCAAATCAGTTCCACCTATATCTGCTGCATAACGATTTTCAATTCTTATCATCCATTCCTGAATATGCTTTGCCTCTGCTCTATTTGCATTTTTGAGTGTGGACGTAAGAGTTTTCTTTTTTTCCTCCACTCCATACGCATCATTTTTTACTGTGACATGTTTTATTTTGCAATAAGCCATTTCCTGAACAATGGCAATAAACCATGAAGCAAGTAAACTATCTTTTGCTATTTCCAATGGTTTTTGAATACATATCCATTTTCTTAAATTGCCTAAATACTTTTTTGCAAAACGAAGTGCAGCAATTTCCTCCTTATTAGGTTTTTCATTTTTTCTAAAAATCATATAGTTCATATCAACTATATGAGTCTTATCGCCACTTATATCAAATAGACAAGTTCCATCTTCAATCAATCTCTCTAGTATCTGCTCTTGCTGTTCCTTTGATATTATATACTTATCCCATTCAACAAATGTGTTAATGTATTCTTCCTCCGCAGACTCGTACCGTTCCATAATATTATATGACATTACTCTGTCCTCTTCTTCACATAGCAACATGTGTTCAATCAAATAAGTATAAAACGCCATAAATATATTATCCACCGGTTTATGCTTTTTAGGTTCTTCCAATTGTTTGTATATTTTCTCTTTCAAAAAATCTCTGATAATAATAAGTTCTTGTTTCGCAATCTCGAAATTCTCTTTTTTTAATGCCTCTTCCTCAAATGATAATTCTATCATCGTAGACAATACATTATTCCAACGCTGGTTTCTTACACCTAATATTCTTCTTCTAGTTTGTGCTTCTTTCTCGCCTATAACACCTTCCAAGTCTGCCAGTAAATTTTTAAAATTTTCACCATAGAGCGTACTTACCTCATAATAAGGAGATTTTATATTTTCTATTCTCGGTTTCCTTAGCACTTTCGTAATCCGAAACACATTATTCCCTTCCGACTTATCTTTCTCATATCTATATAATAACTTTAGAAATTGCAATTTCTGAAATCCGTCATAGTCATCAACATCAAACCTTAAATCTTTTTTTAAATGGTCAATAATGCCTGAACCATCATTATTATGAAATTTTTTAATTAAATCTTCTATCATAACCCCCTTTGTCTGAGTACTACCTGCGGATATTTCTTTACATAAACTATACAAAGTGCATTTCACATCATCTGGCAATTCTCTTTTATCCAAATCGAAGTATGATGTTTTTCCTTCTATTTCTGCACTAACTGAAAAATTTAAAATTTCTTTACCTTTTATATTCATAGTTACTCCTGCATCATTTTTTACCAGCAAATACTTTCTATTAAAATCATCCTTCTGTAACAAAAAGATAAATTGTATATATAGCAAATTATTAAAACTATTTTAAGACTTTAAAACTGCTCAATCATAAAAAACTATAACTTGCCTACTGATATAAAGAAAAGTTCTATAAAATACAATTTTATTTCCATTTTTTTAATCAAATTTCTGTTTTAATTGTAATAAATATCTAGAGGGAAAGTATCTTTTACACCGAATCTCATTGTATCTAGAATCCATTTCATTATAATAATTCGAACACATCATAATACACACTCTTTTTGCACGACTTACGCAGACAAAGCAGATTCTATTAGATTCGCTTAATGCCTCTGGATTATTATAAACCCACCACCCTGGAAAATGTCGTTCCTCCATTCCCATCATTATAACAACTTCAAACTCCAATCCCTTTGAGCTATGCCGTGTTGATATTGTTATTTGGTTATCTGGCTTTCCTATCTTTGAAAACTTATTAGTATCATAATCACTATATTTGTCTTCAGCTACTTCTTCTAATAAACTCTCAAGATTTTCCCATTCATCCGGTAAAATTTCAGAATTTACAAGTAAAGTTTGTATTCCCAATTCAGATAACATGTAATTAAGCCATTCTTTCAATCTATCTTTTAATTTTATGCTACCATGTAAAATGCATAATAATTCATGCTTCATTTTTAATCTATCATTTTCACTTTTATACTTTATATTCTGATGCTGTAAAATAACCGTTTCCCAATATTGATAAATGTCATCAAAAGAAGCTTTTTCGCTATCATTTACCCAAACAGAGCATTCTTCCAACCATTTCACAAAATCAGTTCGTTCAAAATTATGTTTTGATATATAGTAAGGTATATTATATTCAATACATTTTACTCCTAAGTTTTTACATTCATTATTATTTGAAAGCAACACAGCAATTTCTTCTAATGGAATTTCCTTATCAATGCATTCTGGAATAATCTTTTTTATAAAAAAGTCAAACTGATCTTCTAGTCCATTATTACAAGAAATAAATCTATATTCTGCTTGTTCTTCTCCTCTTGTCATAGCCCGATAATGTCTAGGAAGATTTAATACAGTTTCAGAACCATCAATAATACCTTGGTTACTTCTGTAATTATTTTTCAGTTCAACAGATATAGTATCTTCTCTTTCATATAATTCTATTAAATAATTTGGTATTGCCCCTGAAAAACCATAAATAGATTGATCAGGATCTCCGACTGCAAATATTTTAATATCTGTCTTTGTAAAGAGAGACATTACCATCTCATGCAAAGGCTTTCCTAAATCTTGATATTCATCAATTACAAGCCATGGATATTTTGCACTTATACATTTTCTAACATATTCATGTTCCTGCAATATTTTTGTTGAAAGGATTATTATTCCCTGATAATCTATATATCCAGCTTTCAACATTCTTTTTTCGTATTCTATAGCAATTGCTTGTGCTTCGGCATCCGAATCAACCAGCACTTGACTTACACCTTGAATATGCAATGCACGCTCTTTATCTATTGCTTCTTTTTTTATTTTCCTTTTTATCCCCAAGTCTTTTAATACACTGCTATAAATTTGTTTTTCCAGTTTCTTAGGCAACACTTTTATTGGTAAACTAATTCCATAATCATACAAATCTGCAAAATTACCAAGAATTTCTGATATGCAAAAAGAATGTACTGTACCTAAAAATACATTTCTACGTTCTAAATATCCAATTTTTTTTAATCTATCTTTAAACTCTCTTGCTGCCTCTTTACTAAAGGTCAAACATGCTAACCCTTGAGGATCTGTAATGTAATTATTCAGCAACTTCATTATTTTCAATGTAAGAATGGTTGTTTTCCCACTACCCGGTCCCGCAATAACCACAGTACTATCCTCAGTATCATATGCCATCTTTTGTGCTGGATCTGCTGATATTCGTTCTAGCATTTTTGCATAGTAACTCATTTATACGTTCACCTTCTCATAAATATATTCTATTGCTTCTTTAATATAATCCGGTATATGCTCTTTTTTGCATACATGTGCAAACTTCTGTGAAAATCTGCCCTTTCCAATTCCATTTCCTTCAATCTTTCTTAGACACTTCCAATATTCTCCAGACATTATCTCCTTTTTAAAATTTTCTTTTTGAGCGGTTCCCCCAGTAGTTAACTCTGAAAACAAATCATATATAATATTGAGATTTTCTTCTTTATTCGCTTCTTCCGCTGCGGTCTTTTCCATCATATCTACTTCAAAAGTATAATATCCTACAAACAAGCCTAGTTCTTTAAATAGTTTTCTTAATTGATTTATATCTTTTGGAATTTTATTTTCACTGATTAATTTTAGCTGAGATACCATCCTTCCTATAATTTCCATTCCCAACCAACCGTAACTATCCATTTCATTGTTATACATTTTATGATATTGTCTTTCATCCTTATCATTTACAATATAAAAATCTCCATCTGTAATAACGGCATACGGTATATCCAAGTTATGTAACAATTTTACATATGGTTTAAAGTTGGTACAATTAATATTGCAAACAATAATACCTTTCTCATCAAGAGGCTTGCCTAACAATTCGGCAAATCTAGGAACCAAATACTCTTCTGCAATGCCTTCTACCAATAATACCGCTTTCCCTAAATAGATTTCTCCTCTCTTAACGTCCAAATATCTTTCTACATCCAAGAACTCTCCTTCATCCATCGGCATTGATGCTGTAGCATGAATTTCCGTTCCTTCTGAACTATCATTATGTAAATGTACTATGGAATCGATGGGAGCTATTGCAGTTATATGTGTAGAATGAGTTGTCAAGAGTACTGAATTGCTACTATTCTTAATTACATCTCTGTATATAAGTCGCTGATTTACAGGATGCAAATGTGCCTCTGGTTCTTCTATTGCTAGAATTGTAACAGCATTGGATATAGGCATTCTCTTTAACATAAACGCATATAGATTTTCATACTGAACATCTGATACTTTTTCCTTTAAAAAATAATTTCCATTTGCACTTTGTACATAAGTGTTTTTTACTATATCTCCATCTTCAAGCATAACAAGCTCATTATATTTATCTTTTTTTATCAAAGAAGGTACTGTCTTATCTTGCAACATTTGCAAAATCATCGAAATATACAAAATATTATTCAATCCTAAACTTATATCCGATGTGTTTCGTTGAGCCATTAAAAGTTTTAATGACGAAAGTACTCTTCCTGGGCTAATCTCCATAGCTTGAAGCGAAACATCAAAATCATTATTTCCTAAAATTGCTCCAAATCTTTTATTTATATTATTGGTTAAATCTACTAGTTCATCAAGATTTAAAATTTCTTCTCCATTTTTTCTGTATTCCTCTGCAATACGTTCTAAATCTTTTTTATCTATTGCATAGTCTTTTAGCATTCTTTGGATTGGAGATGTCCTTGAGTTTTTTATTTCACCTTCCACATCACGTAATGCTTTAATAACTTTCAAATTCAAATATTTCCGTTCATAAGAACCAAACTTTTTAGTTTCATCGTTTCCTTTAAAAATATTATACTGATACTCTATATTGCCTACATCATCAATATATGGGAAGAATCGGTATGTAAACTTTAATACTTCTTTTCCTTCTTCATTCTTAACAGTTGCATCTTGAAATACCGTCAATATAGTTTTGTTATTTGAATAATTATCAACATAAATCTCAATAACTATTTCTTCTTTGTTTTCCATAGGATTAACAAGCAAATCATTAAAATCGGATTCCTGTAACATTCTATCTTCATCTGAAAGAGTTGGATCTAATATTAACTGTAATGCTCTTAAAAAATTTGTTTTTCCTACATTATTCTCACCAATGATAATTTGTTTATGTCCTAACTGAACATCAACATTTTTAAAATTTCTATAATTTTTTATCTTTACTCTAGAAATAAATAAACTTTTCATTTTACTTTTCCTTTCATATAATTTCTATCTATATTCTTTCATTGTTATATAACTTAAACGCTATAAAATCCGCATTACGTTTTGCATCATCTATAGTCAAAAATTTTTTTCCATTGTAGTCCCATAAATATTTGCAGTTCCCATATACCAGACCATAGTTTTCTCCAAACTTACTTTTAATGATTGTAAAGTTATGATCACCAATTCGTGCAGTCCAATTACCCCTTTCACTTTTTTTCCAAAATGCTAAACTATCCTGCCTTGTTTTGCATATCAAGTACCCATATAGTCCTTGTTCTCTATATTTCTTAATGATAAAGTGTTTACGTTTTTCATATTCATCTAATGAAATATTATTAGCAAAATTGAAATAAGCTGATACTTTATACTCAAACAAAGCTTTATTTGCAATAGCAAAATCTTCTGCTTGCTTTGAATTAACTCCACATGTGTGAAAAATTTCAAACCAAAGTTCGCCACCCCATTGTTCATAATATATTTCCGGTTCAGTTTTTTCTAATTCAAAAAAAAGATCAACTTCATAAATTGTTCCGTTACAATTAATCTCTTTTTCCATTTCAATACTTTTAATAAAAAGGGTTACCTCTTCATCATTAAACCTAATTAACAGTTCATCCATTGTTGACAATGCCTCTTTATTTCCTTGATGAGTTAAACTTTCACGCTCTCCCCTAGATTTAACAGAATAATTTCCTGTCCCTATTCCTTTTCTACGGAATCCTTGATTCAATCCTTTTCTAACTAATACCATAGGAATATTTTTATTCTGCTTTCGGTATAACCTATCTTTTATGTAAAGAAACTCCTCTTTATTTTCATATTCCATCCTTTTTAATTCCTCTAAACTTGTTTTCTTGAACATTTGGTCTCTTTCATCATAATACCAACTAGTAATTAACATACGTTTTCCCTCTTTTTACATAATTTCTTGTTTTACTTTCTGAAATCTCTATCATATCTATTTATTATTTCCCTCGCGGTTTTAATCGAACTTTTAAATTAATTTAAGTAAATAATAGATATAGAGCGAATAATTTTTTCAACTGTATCAATCCTCATTATCCAAATTTCGTTTTACATTCCTACTATCATTTTATCACTTTATCAACCACTATTCTATCTATTTTTAATGCATTAAAATCATATACTTCTTTTTCTTCAGTAATACTCATTGCATTATAGGAAAGACTTATATGGAAGAACTCCCCTAAGCAGACTTTTGCTAGTCAGACTAATACCATATTTAATGTAAATAAAAAGGCTGAAGCCATAACTCCAACCCTTTAATTTTCTCTCGACAAAAGAAAACATATAACCCTTGTATTTATATTTAATTATTCTGAATGATATTCACTCCAAATCACCATTTTTACGTAACAAATTCAATCTCGTAACAATATCATTCTTTCATTTTCAATTTCGTTTAGTTTCATCTAATTCATATATCTTGTATTACGCTTCCCAGAGCAATACTATATATAGTTCTTTAATACTCCTACATTATAGTGCTTCAGAACAGAGCAGGAAGGAAAACCACGACCTTTTACAGAGATGGGTTCAAGCGAAAAGAATCAGCTACAAAATTCGATAATGTGAGTGAACTTCCGCAATTCTCAAAATACGCTAAAACCAACGCTCTGAAACAAAGAGTGGAACGCCATACCTGTGAACTTTGTGGAAAGGATTGCAGAAATCTGGAAATCCATCAAGTAAAGAAACTAAAAGACTTAAAGGACAATGCGGAGTGGGTACTCCTTATGCGCAAAAGGAGACGGAAAACTCTTGTGGTATACCCTGAATGTCATAAACTGATTCATTCTTAATACCGCAAATATAATAAGCGTAAAGCCGTATACATCGAGAGGTGTACGTGCGGTTTGGGAGGGAGGGGACGTAAGTCCTGCAAAGGATGAGCTGAACCTTACCTCATGACACTCAGCTCTTTTTGGGCTGCACAGATGAAGTTACTGCTACCTTTATCAGTAACCGTAGGGGTAAGCAGCGAAGCCAAGCAGCTCAATAGCTGGAGGGTATCCGACTATACACCGGAATACCAGCAGACAAAATCTATCGGCAAGCGGAAACTCTTAACACCAGATGAAATCTTGCGGCTCCCACTTGATACTGCTTTGGTTATCCTATGTGGGCAAAAAGTCCTAAAAGCCCTTTGTTGTGACACATATTGACGAAGAACGCAATGTTGCAGTGGGGATTATTACAAGGATTATTAAACAAAATATTTAACAAATCATAGTTTCTGCAAAGGGGCCGTATTTCTACCAATGTCAATAAGTTAAGATAATCTTGAAAGAGTGGGTAACACAAAAATGTATGCTCACTCTTTTTTTGTAATAAAATGGAAAAACCGCTTGACAAATCTTCAAAAATTTGCGGCGAAGCCACTTAAATATATTTTTTATTTAAGGAGGTTCCCGTATGTTTTATGACTCACCTACTATGTTAAAACAGAATCTGCTTCGCACAATCTCGAATATGCAGGAAGTATCTCAACTGTTTGTAAAGCAGCCCGAAAAAGACTTTTCTAGGAAACGGAAGATTTCTTTTGCAGACACGATCCGTTTTCTTTTGTCTATGAATGGAAACACGGTTCCAAAAGAATGGATGGATTATTGGGATTTTTATCCTGATATGCCCTCTGTTTCTGCCTTTTCACAGCAGCGACAAAAGCTGCTCCCTGATGCAATGGATTTTCTATTCCATACTTTTACGGATTCTTTCTCAACTCTGAGTACTTACCGGGGATTTCGTTTAATTGCCTGTGACGGTTCCGACCTTGCCATCGCCTGCAATCCGAAAGACAAAGAGACCCATAGACGGCATAATTCTATCGAGCGAGGTGAAAAGGGGTATAACCAACTTCATTTAAATACACTGTATGATCTGAAAAACCGCATTTATATAGATGCTGTCATACAACCCGGCCGTCATCCAAACGAGGCACAGGCGCTTATTGAAATGTTGAAACGCTCTAAGGTGCAAGAGCCGGTTCTGCTGATTGCAGACAGAGGATATGAAAGTTATAACATCATGGCTAACGCACAGGAAAAAGGGTGGAAATTTCTGATCCGTGCAAAAGATCTGGGGAGCCGCGGTATTCTTACACATTTACCGATACCGGAAGATGGAACTTTTGATTGTACTTTGTCCTTAATCCTTACCAGGAAGCAAACAAAAGAAATAAAAAGCCAGCCCCATAAATATCGCTTCCTCACAAACAAAACTGTCTGTGATTTTCTGGATCCAATCGAAAATCCCTTTTATACACTTCATTTTCGTGTCTTACGGTTTCCGATTACAGAAAATACGATGGAATGTATCATTACGAATCTGGAGAAAGAAGATTTTCCAATGAAAGAAATCAAAAAACTGTATGAATGGAGATGGGGAATTGAGCGTTCTTTTCGAGAATTGAAATATACGATTGGATTAACGAATTTCCATGCAAAAAAGGTGGAGTATATCTTGCAGGAAATTTTTGCCCGACTGATCATCTACAACTTCTGTGAAAGGATTATCACAAAGATCGTAATCCAACAGAAAAACAGGAAGTATATTTATCAGGCCAACTTCACTGTTGCAGTGCTGATATGCCGGGAATTTTTTTCGGGCAGGGTTCCTCCACCAAATTTAGAAGCACTTATTCAAAAGAATATCCTTCCTGTAAGAGAAGGGCGTAAGGCTCCTCGGAAAATCAGTCCTAACTCAGCAGTGAGCTTCTTATATAGAATAGCATAGAAAGAATAAAAAATATTTATAATCTTACAGCCCATGGGACTGTTTTATTTGCTATGCGCAAAAATAGCCAAAAGCAGAAATATCTGCTCTTAGCTATTTGATCATTCATAATGAAGTTGTTGGGACAATCCTTAACTTATTGACATTGGTATTTCTACAGCCCCCTTATTCTCATTTGACCATCATTTAACAGATTTCACATTTAATTCATGGCTATACATTAGTGCTTGGTTCTCATTCTTGTTCTTCTTCTTTCAAATTTAGTTAGCGCAGATATTTTTAACGATTATTATTTCTATTCAAAAACAGTCACAGATATCTGGACAACAATAAAATATCGGTGACTGTCTTAGAGATATATCTCATCTCAGTTCATATATTCTAACTTTTTCATTCATGCAGCCATACAAACAGCGAATCTTCTCTCATTATCTCTTCATATATGATTTCCGCCATTTTCTCTTCTAGTGCAGATGGATTATCTGCACCTAATTTCCTTCCTATTTCATTATTATGTAAATCCATTTTTTTGTGCTCATCTTTTGTATATCCATCACTTTCATTTCCAGTAGTATCTTTATCTTCATGTGCTGTTGCAAAAAGTTCTGCTTTTTCACTTCCTATCAAAACTGTCATTTCTGCATTCCATATTCCATGTCTAAATGCGTCACTCCTGTCACCCAAACCATTTTTTTCGAATTTTCTTTCGGTTTGTTTAGTGGCGATTTCCTTTGCTTTATTGACTTTTAGTGCATCAAACGGATATCGAATCACTAATTTTTTCTCAGAAGAAGTAAGTGCGTTCCAAATGTCTATGACGCCGTCTTTCTTAATAGCATGAATCTGATCCATAAAATCACTTATCTGCTGTTCACTCCATTCCGGATGTTTTGACTTAACATCCAAAATTTGCTTAACGATATCCTCAAACTCATTAGTTTCATCAATTAAAAACTCTCTAGAATTCATACTTTCATTTGGAGCAGCATAAACTGAAATGGGAAGTGATGCACTAATCAGTACGCTCAACCCAATAACTATCTCTTTCTTCATCTGTAATACCTCCTCATACAATGGCTTTTCATATCATAATTTAATTCCTGTCTATCATTGAATACTCTCAAAATACCATCCTCTGTTCTTCATCAACTCCAAATGTGTTCCCTGTTCAATGATGCTTCCCCTATTCAATACATAGATATAATCCGTGTCTCGAATAGAGGAAAGTCTATGAGTAATGATAATTTGCGTTTTATTGGTAGACCTTAGGTTATCATAAATTTTCTTTTCCGTGAGCTGATCCAGATTACTGGTAGCTTCATCAAAAATAACTACCTCCGTATCGCTAAGCAGAGCTCTTGCTATGGCAATACGCTGTTTTTGACCACCTGAAATATTTTGTCCTCCTTCTCCAACAAGTGTATCCAATCCCAACGGCATACTTAGAACTTCCTCTTTTAATGCCACAATGTCTAGTACCTTCCATATTTTCTCATCCGGAACATCACCTATAATATCAATATTCTTTCTTATACTTGCATTTAAGCACATAGGATTTTGGGTAACTACTGAAAACCATTTATAAATCTGTTCCTTTGACATTGATCTGATATCATAATTATTTACCTCAATACATCCTTGATTAATATCCACAGCACCAAGTATGGCTTTTATCAAGGTTGATTTTCCACTACCCGATAAACCAACAATAGCAATTCTCTCGCCTCTCCTAAGATCAAGAGAAACATTATTCAATGCGTATACCTGCCCACTATTATAGCAATATGAAACTGAACTCATTTTTAAATTTTTAAATTCTCCAGGTACAAGAGCTCCCGTATGATAGTTTTCTCTAAATATCATTAATTCTTTATAACGTAAAAGCACTTCTTTAATACTATTGATACTCGGTAACAACAATACAACAGTAGTAAAAGGTGCTGTAAAATATCCCACTAAGGTTACATAGGCTATGAGTTGTCCTATCGTTATCTCTCCTTGCTCCACACTATAACTTCCAATCAGGTAAATCATTAAAGGGAAAATTAAGTTTAAGGAAGAGGAAAAACTATTCATCAAATTACTAATTCCAGTTTTTCCCTTGAATTTTTCTATTAACTTAGTATAAGAATTTTGTAAATTTGATTTAACTGCATTATCCATCCCCATACATTTTATTTCCATTATATTCTCTAGAGTATCGATTATTTCTCCCTGTATTGCACTCTGTGAATATATATACTCTTTTGTCTTTATGAGATTTTTACTATTTAATAAAATCATTATAGCAATCTGTATAATAGAACCAGCTACAACAAATGCAGTCAAATATGGAGATATACTGGTCATAACAGCTAAACATACCAAGGAGGTAATCCCCTGGATTATAATATTTATAAATCCATTGGTAAGAATATCGTTCAACTGATTTATACTATTGAAACGGTTCCCTATATCACCTGCGGAATGCCATTCAAAAAAACTTACATCCAAACGGAAAATTTTATGAATCATATTAGAAATCATTGTTTTAAAAAGTTTCATGTTAATATTCAATAAAATTTTCTGTCTTAGTAAGCTCAATACAAAATGGGCACACATAATCAGAAGAACTAAAAGTGTAATTTTCCATATATGAATTGTAATATGAACAGAAGATAAACTATCTATTACTTTTTGTACAACCATTGGAACAGCTAATGTAATAAGTTGACACATAAGCATCAACATAATTGCAATTATAAATTGAGAGAATTTTACTTCTATTTTAAATTTAGTTTTTTTTATTTTCTTAATATTTCTACTTGGAATAACGGACACAAGAATATCCTTGTATCCGTTTCTTAATTCTAAAAAATCGACAACTCTTCTTCCATTTGCTGGATCAAACAGAATATATTTTCCTTTTTTCTTAGTTTTATCAACTACCACATAGTGGGAATCATTACACAAAATGGCTGGAAGATACTCTATTAAGTTTTTTTCTTCATGATTGTACTGGTATGCAGCAAATTTAAATCCATGCTTTTCTGCTATTTTTTTCATTTGAGCTAAGGTCATACCGTCTCTGCCAATCTGAATCTCTGCCCCTATGTCCACGATATCACTTTTACACCCATAATAATTTAGAATCATTGTCAGACATGCTATGCCACAATCCATACTTCCCAGCTGTGAAACATAATGCACTTTTTTTTGAAACATCAAGTTCCTCCTTTTGTTAAATATTACTTAGCAATTACACTCCTAAATCTCCAGAGCCAAAATGCATGGTAATTCTGGGTACAAATCTCTTAATAGAGAGTATCCCATTCCTGAGATTCCTGTCATAAATCCTGGTATTTTATACCCATGTAAATAAGACCTTGCACAATCGTAATTTTCATTTATAATATCCACAGCAATTTGCGTTCTCGCAGACAACATCATATGTCTTACTTCTTCATCATTACATTCTTTCGAATATTCAAGTAATATTTCTGTATTCCCCAAATTCCCATGGCATAAGCAATCATTATCTGTAAGTCCGTACATTTTTGTTGCAAATAGTGCACGTTCAATATCACATTCTACTGTTATATAATCACTACTGTCTTTAACCAGGTTATACATCTTACTTCTTGCCAATAAAATCCCTGGTGCCCCATGACACCATGCTGCCATGCATCTATTATCAGAGTTTTCTTCTTTTTTTGCCTCCTCCCGATTGTCTAACCAATTATTATATTTATCAGAATACATGGTATTTTCATATATTAATCCAGAGTGTATTGCCTTTTGATATTCAATATGAAATTGCTCATTATTTAACTTTGTAAGAGCATAAATTATACCTGTAATTCCATGTGACAGCCCAGATAAGCTCTGCCCGTTTCCGCAGCACCACTTACCCTTATTCTGATTTTTTATAAGAATGTTCCCTGCTTCGCACGCCAATTGCAAATATATATCCTTTTGAGCTAAGTGATAAAGATTAAGAAGAACAATAACGGCACCTGCATTACCATAAATCAGATCATTATTTTCATCTGCTTTCAATGCATACTCTAAAATTTTGCAATGTTTTTCTGCATATTCTAAATATTTTTGTTTTCCTGTTATCTTATATAAAACTTCGTATACATATATAACAGAAGCTTCCCCCGCATAAGCACCGCTACTTTCCTTTTCTAAATCCGTGGATCGTTCCAACATATCATCGGTATATTGAAACATCATGGTCTCAAATGCTTTGCAGGCTGCTGACAAATCCACATCAAAATCTGATTGCTGTAGTGCATTATAAAAAAGGGCAATTCCTCCTAATCCTTCATATAAATAAACCCCTAATGGTTGGATATTCCAAGAAGAATTTTCAGAATTTCCAATAGATGTTATTCCTATCCAATTTATATCCTGCCCATCATCACCATAAAAAGCTTTTTGCTCTAATGTATGTAAAATTTTTAATATGGCATTTTTTTTATATTCCTTTTGTCCATGTTCATTATCGCTTCTACTTATACAAAGTTCATTTATATCTTTTTTAGGTTTCTCAACTTTTACATCATTCAAATCTGTTAAAATTATTTTTATAAATCTAATCTGTTCTTCTCTATCTTTCTTGCCCATAGAACAGATCTTATTTCTAAGATGTTGAATACTAGACTCAGCAAAATAGTTCTTCACCACTTCCCCTTCTGATCCATAAAGATCTTCTTTTGAAGTATTGCTATAAAAATATGGAATATCCATATTCAGCATATCCTTTATTTCCAGTTTTGCAATTTCCATATTCCCTTGCATCTGTTCCACATTTTTTAACACTGCACACAAAAATAGTTGCCTATCTTTCGCATCTTGAAGAAAATCCGGATTGTATGATGTGTGCAATAGCATGGAATACCGCTGAGTATCTTGGACTAAATGCCTAACTTCAATATTTTCAAATATCGAAACATAGTTTAATATAAGCTTCTTATTGTCCAAACAAAATGTATATGCGTCAAAAAAACCTTCGCATATCTCATCTATATACTGATTAGGTTCTTTTACCTTTTCCCCCAGTCTCAGTAAATTATTACTAGCTTGAGTAATAGGTCTTTCATATTCATAATGCATATTTGATGTCCCAGCATTTTTTAATCTTGGAATCAGTATTGGATATTGCTCTCCCTCTTGGCCATTAAGAGCACTCATATTTATACCTTTTCCATTTTTAGTGTATTTATAAAAAGGCAGTACTCCAGAATACAACACTGATTCATGTATCTTATCGTAAATTTTTTCTCTACCTGATTTTTTCTTTTTGTCCCTTTTATTATCTAAGACAGTCTCGGCATCTACAACAACCGGATATCCCCCATTAGCAATAAGATTTTCAGTATGTATATCATTGACATTTAATATATAATTGCAAAAAACAAGCACTCCTATCTGATAATAATAATTCCTGACTTCAGCCTCACTGTTACAAGGAAGATTAACTACAAATTCTTCCCATCCATAGTCCCCACAATCTAAAATCAAAAATTGCTTAAAGTCCTTTTTACAATTGGAAGAAATAAACTCCAAAAATGACTGATATGCTTTCTCCACCTTCAGTCCGTGTGGTTTATAAACTATTTTTGTTCCATCTTGAAACTGAATTAAAAAAACACTATTTCCTTTCTTATGTGAATCTGAACCACTCGTTCTTATGTTTTTTACTTCAGTCCAGCCCTTTTTCCCACCAAATTTATCTTCTAAAAGTAAAGTATCCTTTTCCATTCTTTCCTGCAATAATATATAATTATTTGCCAAATTTTCCATTAATTCTATCAGCATTCTTTTAAGACCTGGATATATGGAAAATAATTCTTTTATATACTTATCATTACCAAGAAATCTCTGATTATAGTCTTTATATTCTTCTGATTCATCATTTCCTCTAAGTTCTCCTTGTTCTTTTGCTAAATACATTTCAAAAATAAGAGTGCTTAAAGAAACATCTAAAATCCTTTCCGCTAAATTTTTCAAAAAACAGTCCTGAACTACTTTAACAATATATCCTTTTCTACTCTTTCTTTCTAAAACCCGTTTCCCATATCCCAGAAACCTGAGAACAAATTGATCAAATAATACTTTTGTTCCTTTTTTAGTCAAATAGGATATAGCCTTCTCATTACACATATCAGAATATTCCTGATTTAACGTTGCAAAGCTAATATATTTATGATTTAACGAATACTCTGAAAATAATATCTGCTCTATAGAAACCCCATAAGCCTTATCTATTGATTCAATAACATCTTTACCTAAAATGTTATTCCAATATTCTAATATTTGAGTATCTTTGATTGGAACATCCTTATAATAATTTCTTTCATAAAAATAGGAATTATTGTCACAATTATTTTTATCCATAATAATCTCCTCCATTACGTAAAAAATTTTGAATTTGCATATGATATCTATGCATAGAAGCCAAACCTATTCATTCAGTAGTCATCATACCTGTGGTTTCATACCACTCTCATAAACTAACAGCAAACAAACATAATTGTTCCCCAGTTACATTCTTTTGTTGATGTACAGAACTGAGAGCCATCGGAAACTCTTGGTTCACCAGCACCTGCGGAAAAATTGTTTAAATCCGCCTCTTTAATTTCCTTCATTACATTTCCTGCCGGATTCATAAAATTTTCTGGTCTTGTCATTGGATTTCTATAATTTTTCTTCATAAGGCACGCTCCTAACTGCTTCTTGCATAGATACCATATGTAAATTCAAAATGTCTATATCTATACGATTTAATTTTTCACAA
>OBJQ01000603.1_pt1 | contig 25913 bp, 22 predicted proteins | sample 1519921 | NCBI WGS metagenome assembly OBJQ01 (sample SAMN04209244, study PRJEB22552) | human gut metagenome | biome: gut; material: feces | host: Homo sapiens | place: USA: Oklahoma
GACCGGTCACGGTGACTCATCCGGATATTATCCGTTATTTCATGACGATTCCGGAGGCTGTCAGTCTGGTGCTGCAGGCAGGAACGTATGCCCACGGCGGAGAAAGAGATATAATAGAGACAACCAAGGAAAAGCCTTATTTTATGGGCTTTATGGCGGCTTAGTCTTTGTTTCCAATGCATTGTAAATTCTATAGAGGGACAGAGGTAAGTCGTATGGTAAATAAGAAATCATGACTCTAAATGCTCTCTTTGCCCCAACAAACAGAGTTTACAACAAAAGGAAAGGAAATAATTACGGACTAAGCCTACAATGATAAATGGTAGGCTTTTTGTCGTGAAAGAATAAATTGGGATAACATGTTTAGGTTGAATATGATAACTCAATAGAAAAATTGAGTTTTTATTATGAATAAATAGGCAATACAACTATAAAGAAATAAAAAAGGGAGAATACAAAAAATTTATGAAAAGGAAAGTTGAACATTGGCAAGTAGTTACATTATTGTTGATTGCGTATGATTTTTTGGCAATAATTATCTCTTATTTCGCTGCATTATGGATACGATTTGATTGTGAGTTTAGCGAGATTGATCCGCCCTATTTTCATACATATTGTAGTACAATTTTAATCTATGCTTTGTTTTGCATCGGGATTTTTGGTGTGATGAGGCTTTATAAGAGTATTTGGAGATTTGCGAGCTATACAGAGCTTCTTAGGATGGTTTGCGCTACAGTCATTACTGGGGTGACATATTGCACTATTGTAACCGTATTTATGATGAGAATGCCAGTTTCTTATTATATTTTTGGAATTTTGATACAGTTTACTTTAACATTAGGAGTCCGTTTTTCCTATCGCTTTATTTTGCTCTTGCGGGGTAGGAAAAATTCAGATATAAGGCAAAAAAGAGTAATGATTATTGGCGCTGGTGAAGCCGGACAGATGATTTTGCGTGATATAAAAAATTCAAAAGAAATAAATAAGAAAGTCTGCTGTTTCATTGATGATAATAAAAATAAATGGGGTAGATATATAGACAATGTTCCGGTTGTCGGTGGCAGGGATAGTATCATGGAAGCTGTCAAAAAGTTCGGCATTGAGAAAATCTATGTGGCAATTCCAAGTGCCAAGCCAGCAGATAAAAGAGAAATTCTCCATATATGTAATGAAACATCTTGTGATCTGATGAATCTTCCGGGAATGTATCAGCTGTATACTGGTGAGGTATTAGTAAGTAAAATGAAGCCGGTACAGATTGAAGACTTATTGGGCAGAGATCCGATTAAAACGGATATGAGAGAGGTGTTTGAATATATTACGGGAAAGGTAGTTTTGGTTACTGGGGTTGGATCTATTGGATCGGAACTTGCAAGACAGATTGCTGCTCATAATCCGAAACATTTAATTCTTTTTGATATTTATGAAAACAATGCATATGATATTCAGTTGGAATTAAAAAAGAAATATCCAGAATTAAAACTGGATACCATTATTGGTTCAGTAAGAGATAGTCGAAAAATCTTTCAGGTGTTTGAGCAGTACAGACCGGACATTGTCTATCATGCGGCAGCACACAAGCATGTTCCGTTAATGGAGGATAGTCCATGTGAAGCAATTAAAAATAATGCTGTAGGAACTTACAAAACAGCGTATGCGGCTATGGCACATGGATGCAAGCGTTTTGTTTTAATTAGTACAGATAAAGCGGTAAATCCAACAAATATCATGGGGGCTTCAAAACGTCTTTGTGAAATGATTATTCAGGCATTTGATGCAAAAATTAAAGAAGGAAAAGCCTATGAAATCCCGCAGCTATTTACTCATGGTATGAATGAAGTGATTACTGCGCCTGAAATTGTTGATGCTTTAAAAACAACAAAAACAGAATTTGTTGCAGTACGGTTTGGAAATGTACTTGGAAGCAATGGTTCTGTTGTACCACTTTTTAAAAAGCAAATTGAAGCAGGTGGGCCGGTAACGGTTACACATCCAGATATTATTCGCTATTTTATGACGATACCAGAGGCGGTAAGCCTTGTTCTTCTTGCAGGGTGCGGTGCCGGCGGTGGTGAAATTTATGTTCTTGACATGGGAGAACCCGTTAAGATTGATACATTGGCACGAAATTTAATTAGATTGTCGGGGTATACGCCGGATGTAGATATTGAAGTGAGATATTCTGGTCTTAGAAGTGGTGAAAAACTTTTTGAAGAAAAATTAATGGCAGAGGAAGGACTAAAGAAGACAAAAAATGAATTGATACATATTGGATGTCCAATTCCATTTGACATAGAGGATTTTTTACAGGAGCTAGACGGTCTGTTGGAAGCGGCGTACAAGAATAAAGGAGATATAAAAGAAAGAGTACAAAAAGTAGTTACAACATATCATCCAGTATAAAAACACTATAGAGGAAAGGAAGAAAAAATATGAGCAAAAATATAGATAAACGTCAGATATCATTTAGTCCCCCTGACATGTCTGAATTAGAAATAGAAGAAGTTGCTGTGGCTCTTAGATCAGGATGGATTACAACAGGACCAAAGACCAAAGAATTTGAGCGACGTATAGCTGCATATTGTGGTGTTAATAAAGCAGTATGCCTTAATTCGCAGACGGCATGTGCAGAAATGGCATTGAGAGTACTGGGAGTTGGTGCCGGAGATGAAGTGATTGTTCCTGCATACACTTATACAGCTTCTGCATCTGTTGTATATCATGTAGGTGCAACTTTAAAATTAATAGATGTGCAGAAAGATTCTTTGGAAATGGATTATGATGCACTTGAAGCAGCAATTACCGAAAAAACAAAAGTAATTATACCGGTTGATTTAGGTGGGATTCCTTGCGATTATGATAGGATTTTCGATATAGTTGAAAGGAAAAAGTATTTATTTCTACCTAAGAATGATATTCAAAGAGCAATGGGAAGAATATCTGTAAATTCAGATGCCGCCCATGCCTTTGGTGCAAAATGGCATGGGAAAAATGTTGGCAGTATTGCAGACTTTTCAAGTTTTAGTTTTCATGCTGTAAAGAATTTAACAACAGCAGAGGGCGGTGCGCTTACGTGGAAATCAATCCCGGGAATTGACGATGAAGAAATATACCATCAGCTTCAGTTATTATCATTGCATGGGCAGTCTAAAGATGCATTTGCAAAGACACAGCTTGGAGCATGGGAATACGATATCGTTGGTCCATGGTATAAGTGCAATATGACAGATATTATGGCAAGTATTGGACTTGCACAATTGAATCGTTATGATGGAATGTTGAAAAGACGAGAAGAAATCATTGAGAAGTACGATGCCGCATTTAAACCGTTAGGTGTAGAAGTATTGCCCCATTATACAGACGAGCATCAGTCTTCAGGGCATCTTTATATTACAAGAATACCGGGAATTACTTTGGAACAGCGACAGGAAATCATTGTTAGAATGGCAGAAGAAGGAATTGCCTGTAATGTTCATTATAAACCACTTCCAATGATGACTGCGTATAGAAATCTTGGATTTGATATTGAAGATTATCCGAATGCTTATGAAAAATTTGAGAATGAGATTACATTACCATTGCATACAAAATTGACGGATGATGAAGTGGAGTATGTTATAAATTTCTATTCCAAGATAGTAAAGAAATATATATGATGATATATAAGATGGGAGGAGATTATGCTGAGAAAATGGGAAAAACTTCCAAAATATATGCAAACAGAGGCGGTACGTCCGTATTATGATATATTGAAAAAAAAAGAAGCAAGTTTATACGTTAAACGATGCTTTGATTTTATAGTTGCAGTTTTGCTGTCTGTAATTTTATTGCCTGTGTTTATTATTGTTTCCATACTGATTGTGAGAGATTCTAAGGGCGGTGTGTTTTATCGCCAGGAAAGAGTTACGCAATATGGAAGAAAATTTAAAATATTCAAATTTCGCACAATGGTAGAAAATGCAGATCAGATTGGAACACAAGTTACTGTAAAAAATGATAATCGTGTTACTAAAATAGGAAGAGTTTTGCGTAAATATCGTTTAGATGAAATTCCTCAATTATTTAATATCATATTGGGAGATATGACATTCGTAGGTACTCGCCCTGAAAGTGTAAAGTATGTAAAAGAATATACACCTGAAATGTTTGCAACTTTATTACTTCCAGCAGGTGTTACTTCTGAAACAAGTATTCTTTATAAAGATGAGGAAAAGTTGTTAGAGCAGGCTACGAATGTCGATGAAGTCTATATAAAAAAAATACTTCATGAGAAAATGATATATAATTTAGAAAGTGTTCGTAAATTTGGTTTGTGTCGAGAATTAAAAACAATGATAAAAACGGTTTTAGCAGTAGTGAGGTAAATATGAAAAAAATGATGCATAGAAATAAACCACTTGTGGCTTTGATTACAAATCATGATGATGATGTATACTGTTTTCGTAAGGAATTGATAGAGGGATTAAAAAAAGCTGGTTTTAATGTACTTATATCGTGCCCTTATGGAGAAAAATTAAATTTAATGCAAGATATTAAATTTAAATATGATGATGTTTATATTGATAGAAGAGGAACAAATCCATTATCTGATTTTAAACTTATGTTGCATTATAGAAAAATGATGCATAAGTATAGACCGGATGTAGTGCTGACATATACTTCAAAACCCAATGTATATGCAAGTTTTGCAGCCAAGAGTTTAGGAATACCATATATTAATAACGTAACAGGTTTAGGAAGCGTTCTTTCTATGAAAACAATGATGAAGTCTTTTATTATGGCTTTGTTTAAATTGGCATTTAGAAATTCAAGTTGTATTTTTTTTCAGAATGAAGATAATATGAAGTTGGCTTTGAAACAAGGATTAGTACATGGAGATTATCAATTAATACCAGGTTCGGGTGTTAATGTTGAAAGATATCCACTTCAAGATTATCCTAATGGAGGAAATGGAATAGAAGGTGAGAATGTAGTGTTTAACTACATCGGACGTGTTCTTCGGGATAAAGGAATTGATGATTACATTGAAGCAGCAAAATATATTAAGAAAAAATATCCAAACACAGAGTTTAATATAATAGGTTTTATTGAACCTTCAGAAAGTCATTATGAATCGGAAATAGAAAAATTGGAAAAGCAAGGGATTGTAATTTATAGAGGTCAACAAAAAGATGTTAAACCGTTTATTAGTAGATCGCATGCTATTATTCATCCGAGCACATACGGAGAAGGAATGAGTAATGTACTTTTAGAAAATGCAAGTTCTGGGAGAGTTATTATCACTACTGATAATCCTGGATGCAAGGAAACTTTGGTTAATGGTAAAACAGGCTTTATTTATCATGGTGGTAAGGTGGCAGAACTTATAGATAGAATCGAGAGATTTTTGAAATTGGATAATGAATATAGAAAAGAAATGGGGATTTCTGGTAGAGACTATGTTAAAAAGAATTTTAATAGAGAAATTGTAGTAAATGCTTACGTCAATAAAATTAATGAAGTGTTAAGAAAGTAAGAGAAAATGAACAAGAGAATTTTATTATTGTTTGAAAATTGAATAGAAATGGTGCAGAAACAATGGTGATGAATTTTATCGCCATATTGATTGAGAGAAAATACAGTTATATACTGAAAATAAAGAGGATTAATTGTATATGAAACATTTAGAGGGAAAGGAATGACTGTTATGGCGGTTTTAACTATATTTACACCAACTTATAACCGGGAGTATACTCTTGTTCGGTTATATGATTCACTAAAAAATCAAACAAAAAAAGATTTCATATGGCAAATTGTGGATGATGGTTCGATAGATAACACAAAAGAAACAGTTGAAATGTGGAAAAAAGAAGGAATAGTAAATATACAATATTTTTGGCAAGAAAATCAGGGAAAGCCATCAGCAACAAATTTATCAATAGATAAGTGTGAGACAGAACTTTGGATGTGTGTGGATTCAGATGATATTTTGTCAAAGGATGCCGTTGAAATAATTGAAAGTGAATATGAAATTATAAAAGATAACAATCAGTGCTGTGGCATTATTGGAGGGAAATATTATATTGGATCTGGAGAAGCAGTAGGTGTTGATGGGAAAAATAAGTATCAGATGGAAATGCCTTCAGACATTTCATATATCTCTTATGAAGAAATAACTTATCGAAGAAAGATTAAGGCTGATAAAAATTATATATATAAAATGTCTATCTTTAAGGATTATAGATATCCAATTATTGAAAATGAAAAATTTATTGGAGAAAGTTTTTTATATGAACAGTTAGGAACAAAATATTTGTATTATATCTCACATCATAAAGTTTATTTCTGCGAATATTTAGAGGATGGCTTAACAGCTAACTATCTTAATTTGCATATTCAAAGTCCAAAAGGATATAAGATTCTTAAAGAGCAGATGATGTGCTATCCGAAGCCTTTTATTGATAAGTTTAAAGGGGCTATTATGTATGTAGCAGCATGTTATTTGTGTAAAGATAAACATATTATTTCTAATTCTCCAAGAAAATGGATGACGACATTAGCATATCCGTTTGGGGTTGTTGCTTATTACAAGAAATATTATAAATTAATAAAGGAGAATTAAGTGAAAAAATATAAAATTCTTATTACAGCGGGCGCTTTAGGAATGGGAGGATTAGAAAATCAACTTGTATATTTGGGGAAACATATAGATAGATCAAAGTTTCAAATAGACTATACCTCTACAGATAAAGATGCTTATTATAAACAAGATATAATTGAATCGGGATGCGGATTTTATGTTATCCCAGATCCTCGAAAAGAAGGTACGATGAAATATTGTAAAGCATTGTTTCAGATAATGAAAGATGGTAAATATGATGTCGTACACTCTCAAGAATTATTTCATAGTGGGATTGAGATGTTTTTGGCTTGGTTAGCAAAAATTCCAAAAAGAATTGCACATTCCCATAGTACACAAGATGGAAGTAAACGCAATGAGTTATTAAAAAGTATTTATCATCAATTGATGCGAATGTCAATTTTACTATTTGCAACAGATTACTTGGCTTGTTCAAAGATAGCAGGACAATTTTTATATGGGAAAAAAATATTAAATAACAAGAGATTTAGAGTAGTTGTTAATTCAGTAGAAATAAACCATTTTTTTAAAGAAAGTAAACAACAGATAATACCAAAGAAAAGTGATTGGAAATATGTAATACATGTGGGACGTTTTGCAGATGTTAAAAATCATGATTTTATGCTAGATATTGCAAAACAATTTAAAAGGAACAACTTAAAAATAGCTTTTGTTTTTGTTGGTGATGGGGAACTATATAATCACTGTTTAGAAAGAGTGAAAAAAGAAGAATTACAGAATTATGTAATTTTTCTCGGCCAGCGCCGAGATGTTGCATCTATTTTGGAGGAAGGTGATGCGTTTGTTTTGCCATCTTTATATGAAGGCATGCCTCTTTCAGTTATAGAAGCTCAAACAGCGGGATTACCATGCCTAATTGCAGATCACATTGCAGAGGAAGTGGATTTTGGTATCAATCTTATTTATAGATGTTCTTTAAAAAAAGATAGTTTTGTGTGGGCGAAAAAAATAGAAGAAATTGTTGGAATAAAACATCCAGAAAAAGGAACTATTATAAAAGCGGTTCATCGTAAGGGCTTTGATGTGACTGATTTTCAAAAAAACATGTGTAAAATATATGAGGAATAGAAATGACTGTAAAACGTTTAATTGGGAAAATAGTATATAATAGCTTAGGGATTAGAATGCCAGGTTCATATTCGAGATTTAGTTTCGGTAGTAGACAGGTTAGAGCCTTTTGCGGAAAATTGATTTTGGATTATTGTGGAGAAAATGTAAATATTGAAAAAGGGGCGATTTTTTCGGAACATATAAGTCTTGGTAATAATTCAGGAATAGGAATACGTGCACAGATTGAAAATAATGTCACGATAGGTAATGATGTAATGATGGGACCGGATTGTATGATTTTTACAAGAAATCACGAATTTGCTGATACAGATAAGTCTATGTGTTTACAAGGATTTTCACAAGTGAAAGATGTCGTTATAGAAGACGATGTTTGGATAGGTGCAAGAGTTATTATCTTACCTGGTGTGAAAATAGGGAAAGGGTCAATATTAGGTGCTGGTTCAGTCATTACAAAAAATGTAGAGCCTTATACGGTGGTAGGAGGTAATCCTGCGAAATTAATAAAAAGACGTAAGGAAATGTGATATGAAAAAAATATTATTTGTAATTCCTACCATGAGAATGGGGGGTGCGGAACAAAGCTTAGTATCTTTATTGAATCAACTTGATACGAATAAATATGATATAGATGTGTTGCTTTTTGAAAAAAAAGGTGAGTTATTGGAGAGAATTTCAAATAAGATTAATATATTAGAAACAGATACGATTACACGTTCGATGATGTTGGAGTTTCGCTATTATTTTAGAGATCTTTTGAAAGAAAGACATTTTTTTGCAGCAGTGATACGTATTGTTATGCTTATAAACAGTAAAATAGAGGATGTAACTAAGCATAAAAATTTTTTTAATTGGAATATAGCAAAATATTTTGTAGAGGATAGACAAAAACGATATGATGTTGCTATCGGATATCTTGAAGGAGTGACGGATGCATATGTAATTGATAAAGTTCATGCTGAAAAGAAGATTGGATGGATACATACTGATTTTAGTAAAGCGCAAAGACATTTTAGGGCAGAAGGAAGATATTATGAGCAATTTAATAATATAGCTATAATTTCTAGTGAATGTAAAAAGCATTTCTTAGAACACTATCCTTCTATGTCAGAAAAGACAGTCATTATTGAAAATATTACAGATAGACAGAATATTATAAAGAAGGCTACAGAAAAATTGGATAAATCCGTGTTATGGGGAAAGCATGTATTTGTAACGGTTGGAAGATTAGAATATGTAAAAGGAATTGATTTAGCAATTGAAGCAGCTGCAGTATTGCGTGATAGAAATATTGATTTTATATGGCATGTTTTTGGTGATGGTGCTATGAGAAATGAATTAGAAATGAAAATAAAAAAATTGGGTTTGGAGAATATATTCTTCTTAGATGGAACTACACTTAATCCATATAAATATATAAGTAAAGCAGACTTGATTATTCAACCATCACGTAATGAAGGGAAATCTATGGTCTTAGATGAAAGTAAATTGTTATGCAAACCGATTGTTGTAACGAATTATCCTTCGGCAAAGGATCAAATTGAAAATGAGAAAACGGGAATAATTGTAGATATGAATCCCGAAAATATTGCTGATGGTATCGAAAGAGTGTTGAAAGATCATATTTTACGTGACAAGCTGATTAAAAATTGTAGTGATGAAAAAGATAATACTGAACTTATGTTAGAAAAGATAGATGAAATGTTTGGTAATAAAGAATTTTGAAGTAGTGTTTAAATTGTTTTAAGAAAGGGTTGAACATGTGAATATATATATATACATGCTTTTATTAGTTATTATATTGGCACCAATTTTAAAGGGAACTATTAAAGGTAATAAATTTTATATTGTGCTAATATCAATGATGCTTTTTGGTGTGTGTGCTCTTAGAGGAGTACGAGTTGGTGCGGATTTAGGACGATATGAAACACATTTTGAAGTTTGTTTAAATTTAGATTTTCAAGGTGTTTTTGGGGTATATCAGTGGGACTGTATAGGATTTTATGAATTAATAAAATTATTTCAAATATTTTTCGGAGATAATTTTCATGGATTTTTATTCATGCTGGCTATTATAGAAGGCCTTGTTTTTGCATACGTGTTATATAAACATTCTGTAAATCCTTATATGTCAATAATGTTATATATGGCGTTGGGATACTATGCTTTTATTTATAGTGGCTTGAAACAAGCTTTAGCAACTGCGGTAGTAATGCTGGCATTTGATTTTTTGATTAGAAAGAAATATATTTTCTTTTTGATTATTACTTGTATAGCAGGTCTTATTCATACTCCAGCTTTTATTTTTATGGGTGCAATTCTAATAATGCATAGAAAAATTAATTGGAAAACAATTATGATGTATCTTATAGCCACAGGTGTAATGTTTGTTTTTAGTGAAGAAATAGCAGTGTTTTTATCAAGTGCTTATGATAGTGTAGTCAGCTTGGAAGGGATTGGCGGAGTAGGTGGTAAGCTGTTAATGATGTTGCTATTTGTTATTGCTGGTTATGTGCTTCGTATACCAAACGGTGAAAATAAAACTTATTTATGTTTATTTAATTTTATGATTGTAGCAGCTATTTTGCAAATATTAGCTGCTTATGGTAATGTGTTTGAGCGTTTATCGGATTATTATTTCATTTTTTCGATGTTATATATTCCTTTAGTTTTCGAGAAAACGGAGCGTCGTAGAGGAAGTGTTCATGGAATGGTGATTTATGATAAAAATATTTATATACTATCGAACACAGTTTTAATGGTGTTTTCTTTAGTATATTTTTATGTAACTATTAGTGCTACCTATGGATTATTGCCATATGTATTTAATTAGAAAGGAAATAGGATGAAAGGATATTATATTTTTGCTCCAGTTGAAGAGGGAGCAGCGGGTAAATATTCAGGAATAGAAAAAAAAGTTCGTACTTTTTGCAAAGTTTTTAATGAATGGGTAGGTATAGAATTAGATGTACTCCCTGCATTTCAACAGGAACAATCAAGAATAAAGAGAATCATTAAAAGGTGGTTACTGTGGACACCCATAGGGCATAATTGGTTGAAATACAGCATGCGTTATGAAGATGCAGATTTTTTATATATTCGTAAGGCAGAGCATGATGCGACTTTTATAAAATTTTTAAAACAAATAAAAAAAACAAATCCTGACGTTAAGATTTTGTATGAAATTCCAACGTATCCATATGAAAAGGAACAGAGGATTACAATTAGAAATTTCCCAGTTATTTTCAAGGATCGATTTTTTCGGAAAAAACTAAAGAAATATATAGATAGAATTATTACATTTTATAATCAGTCGGAGATATTAGGAATTCCCACTATTTGTATTATGAACGGTTATGATTTTTCAAAGACAAATTCATGTCAATATAAGCTGGATCAAAAAGCGATTAACTTAATCGAAGTTTCTACAACAGCATTTTGGCATGGATATGATAGGATAATTGAGGGATTGCATCAATACTATCAAAAAGGTGGAATGGAAAATATTATATTTCACATGGTTGGACCAAGTATGCCAGAACATAAAAAAATGGTGGAAGAGTATTCGCTTGAAAAAAATGTTTTATTTTATGGGAAAAAATCAGGCGACGAGTTAGAGCAGATTTATAGTAAGTGCTGTATGGGCGTTGATGTTTTAGGAGGACATAGAAAAGATTATCCTATTAGTAGTTCACTTAAATCCAGAGAATATGCAGAAAAAGGATTGCCGGTTATTACTTCTTCTCCGGTTGATTATCTGCCGGAGAATTATGAATATCAGTTACTTTGCCCGTATGATGACTCGCCGGTTGATATGAACCAGGTTATTGAATTTTACCATACTGTTTTTGATAATAAACAAGTCGAAGATGTAGCTAAGAAAATTCAAGAAACAGCAAAAAATCTATGCGATTTTCATGTAACACTTAAACCTATTTTGGATTATATAAATGGAGCATAAGAATTATGGAAAATATTATTATTACTGGTGGAGGTATGCAAAATAAAGGGGCACAGTCTATGACCTTTATTTGTGTTAGTCAATTACAAAAACTGTATCCAAACGATCGAATTATACTGATTACTTTAGCTAATGAGGAGCCTAATAAATATAATTTTGATATTGTAAAAATTTCTTACCCAGCGTTAAAATGTGCAGTTAAACCAATAAGTAGGATGAAGATGTTGGTTAATCGAATCAAACAGAAGGATATAGATCAAATTGAAACCATATATAAAGAGTCAAAAATGATGATTGATATTAGTGGATACGCATTAGGAAGTAATTGGGCAGATGCGACAGTAGATTATTATTTGAGTTGTATAGAATGTGCGAAAAAATATAATATTCCTGTTTACATTATGCCACAGTCTTTTGGTCCGTTTGATTATCCGACCGATAGCGGTATGCTGACGAGAATAAGAGAAACTATGTCGTATCCGCAAATTATTTACGCAAGAGAAAAAGAAGGATATCAATTATTAAAATCTAAGTTTCAACTAAACAACTTAGCCTCATCATGTGATCTTGTTTTAAAAAGTAAGAGTGCGGATATAAAAAGCGTATATAAGAATGTAAATAAAAAATGTATGATTACTGTATTGGACAATGCGGTGGCTGTTATTCCAAATGTCAGAACATTTGATCACAAAAATAAAAATATTGTGACAGAATATTATAGAATTATAATAGATTGGTTACTGGAGAAAAAGCACGCAGTATATTTAATAAATCATTCTGCTGAAGATAAATCGTTTTGTGAAGAACTAAAAAAGTCTTATTCGGGAGAGTCTTTTATTTTTATTGTAAATGAAGAACTAGATTGTTTTGACTATGAAGAAATAATTAAAAAGTTTGATTATATAATAGCTTCTAGGTACCATTCTATTATACATGCATTGAAAAATAGTGTTCCATGTATTGCATTGGGATGGGCAATAAAATATAAAGAATTACTTTCGTTAGTTGGACAAAGCGATTGTGTACTTGATGTTAGGGATGAACTAACAAAGCAAGATTTATATGAAGTATTAAGTTTGATGGAAAATGAATATGTAACAAGAAGCAAGCTGATACAAGAGTACATTAAGATACTTCAACAAGAAGATCTTTTTAATGATATTTCTGAAATGGAGAAACGAAGCGATGCAAGGAGTTAATAGAAATATAAGAGGGATAACAGAAAATGCGCTTTGTACGGGATGTGGGGCGTGTGCTGGGATATGTCCTGTAGAGGCAATTTCTATGAAAGAAAATGCATCAGGTTTTATTCAGGCAATAATAGATAATACGAAATGTATACAGTGCTCGAAATGCATTAACATATGTCCTAGTAATGGGGAAATACAAGATGAGGATTTAATAGGTCCTTGTATGAAAGGTTACTTGGGATATGCGAAAGATACTAAACTACGATTACAAAGTCAGAGCGGTGGTGTAACAACAGCACTATTGTGTTATTTGATGAAACATAATATTGTTGATGCCGTGGTAATAACTAGATTTAATTGTAATATAAAACGTGCTGAGAGTTTTTTGGCGACTTCCATAGAAGATATTGAAGGTGCAAAAGGTTCACATTATACTCAATCTACGATTGTTGAAACAATTTTGAAAAATCAAGACAAGAGACTAGCTGCAGTTGTTTTAGGGTGCCAAGCATTAAGTATAAAACAGATTAGCGAGAAATATAAGAATATAAAGTTACCAGTTTTGACTATTGGTTTGATTTGTGGAGGAAATCTAAGTGGATATATGGTAGATGATATACTTAGGCAAGCAAAAGTAAAAGAAAATATCCAGATTAAAGAATTTAGGTTTAGAGATAAAATGTATGGTGGATGGCCGGGTGATATTTCAGTTCATTCAGACAGACATATAGTTCTTCCAAAAGAAAAACGTATGGAATTAAAGCAATATTATCAAAATTATCGTTGTTTAGTATGTGCGAATAAAATGAATCAAGATTGTGATATTGTTATAGGTGATCCATGGGGAATACCTGTTCAAGACGAAAAAAAGGGATATTCGGCACTGATTACTAGAACTGAAAAAGGAAATAAGATATTAAGCGAAGCAGAAAATCAAGGATATATTACATTATTTGATGAAGATGTTAAGAAAATTATAGACGGTCAAAAGATAAATGAAGAATTGAAACAAAGACATGAGATGAGCAAAATAATTTCTGTAAAAAATAATTGGAAATTTCCTTATATCTTAGGAGACGATAAAAATGACTTTTTAAAGCAGAAAGTAAATGATTCCTTTGTTGAAAAAATGAGATATTTGAGAAAGTTATCTTTGAGTAAGAATAAATCTGAAGCCATGCAGTTAATACGCAGAGAGAAAAAGAAAAATTATCATCCTATAAAAGAATTTTTATATAGTGTCAAAAAGAGATTAAGGAGAGATTAATGCAAGTAATAGATAGAAGACAGTTTATTATTATGGATCAACCATATAATAGAGAAGATTTTAAGAGTATAGTGCTACATAGTGGAATGATTCTTTCATATCATGAGGATTTGCATATTCAAATCAAAGAAGATACATTGCTATTAGGATTAGCATTTTCCTCAGAGACTGAAAATATTACCTTAGAAAATCCGTTAAAGGAACGGTTTCATTGGTCAGGAAGATGGATTTTAATACATGATGATAAACTATATTTGGATCCATGTGGAACATTAGGGGTTTTTTGGGGATATTGTGGCGATAAGCTTGTGTGCTCGAGCAGTTTAAATTTAATGAAAAGTGTATTAGAGACAGAATGGATAGCAGATTATCAAATTCAATATAATGATGGCTTACCATATATGGATTATTATCCAATACCATTTACACCGTATCGAGGTATACAAAAGATGTATCCAACTCAATATTTAGATTTATTGAATCATAGCTTTCATAGCGAAAATGAATTATGGTACAAGCAATATAGTGAATGTTCAATAGAAGACTTATTTACAATTTTGTGCGAAAAGCTTCTCTGCATTTTTAGAAATATTAGTAATATGTATGGAGAAAATATATGGATACCTTTAACCGCTGGTGTTGATTCGCGTTGTTGTGTTTCATTGGCTCAAAAAGCTGGCATTAGATTTGGTACATATACCGCTATAAGAGATAATATTGATGGGTGGGATAAGAAAGCACCGTTATTAATTAGCAAGAAATTAGGAATTAAACATTTTTATATGAATGATATGGCAGTAAATAATGCAGATAGAGAAAGAATGTATGATAATCATTGTGGAGGAAAGGTATCTGTAGGAACAGATAGAACACAGTTTATTGCCAATAACGATGTACCAAATGCGAAGGATTCAATAGTTCTTTGGGGAACTGCCTGGGAGTTGTATGGTAGAAATTTTTGGGGTGTATTAAACACTTGTCAAAATAATGCTGAACGACTTGAAGAATGGAATCAATATTCTGGAGAGGCAATTTATAAATCCAATATTCATACATCTTCATTAAAAGAGTGGCTCTCATATGTAGAAGAAAATGAGATGGCTACAATGGATTGGCGACAAAGAATGTACTATGAACAAAGAATTGGATCTTGGCTTAGTACGGCATATCAAGCAATAGACTTATTTGATAGTGATAGAATCTCCCCTGTGAATTGTTATGATATTTTTGGGATATTAATGAACCTCGTTGATAAAACCTTTCCAGATGGTGAAAGAAGTGATAAAAGATATCAAATTAGAATTATTGAGGAATTTACTCCTGAGATAAGTGATATTCCCTATGAAAAAAACAAGTCATATGTGTATAGGATTATTCGAAAAATAACAAGAATGTTAAAAAATTAAGGTGAATTTTGAACAAGTAGGAGGGAAAAATGTATATGTTAAGAACAGTAGGTTTTCCAATTAGTCTGAAGGAAAATGAGCACAGACGAGCAATTATACCAGAACATCTAGGTTTGTTGGAAAATCCACAAATGTTGTGGTTTGAAAAAGGCTACGGAGAGGTGTGCGGTTATTCAGATGATGATTATATTAGGGGGGGGGGCAAATGTAGCATCACGTGAAGAAATATTAAAGTGCAATATTATATGTGATCCTAAAATCGGAGATGCCGATTATTTAGATAAACTTAATCATCAAACAATATTTGGTTGGGTACATGCAACACAAAACAGAGATATAACAGATAAACTTATAGAGAAAAAATTGACAGCGTTTGCTTGGGAAAAAATGTATTACAAAGGACAACATGTTTTTTGGAGAAACAATGAATTAGCAGGAGAAGCAGCGGTTTTACATTCTTTTCAATGCTACGGACGAATGCCCTATGAAACATCGGTGGCTGTTATTGGAAAAGGAAATACGGCAAGAGGTGCAATTAAAATATTAAATATGCTTGGCGCAGATGTAACACAATATGACAGAAAGACAGAAAATTTATTCCGTGAGGAAATAGGTAAATATGATGTAATAATAAATTGTATTTTGTGGGATACAACTCGTTTAGATCATATTATTTATAAAAATGATCTTTCCAGGATGAAAAAACATTCAATGATAGTAGATGTAAGTTGCGATAAGCATGGTGGAATTGAAACCAGTATTCCGACAACAATAGAGTCTCCAACTTATTATGTAGATGGTATTTTACATTATGCTGTTGATCATACTCCAGCTTTATTTTACAAGTCGTTTACTCAAAATAATTCGGGGATTTTGTGGAATTATATTAATGAGTTAGTATCAGAAAATTATAGCATGACTCTAAAAGATAGTCTCATTGTGGAAAATGGAGTAATTGTGGATCAGGAGATAAATGTGTTCCAGCGGCGTTAGTGATTAGAACTGATATGACATTGATAGATCCTATAAGCAATTGTTAATTTATATATGTACCTTTAAGCCGGATATAAATCTTTTTGTAAAATTAATAGAAGGGAATTTATAGAAATGAATATAACAATTGCAGGAATGGGAAATGCAGGAACGACGATAGGTGCAGATTTAGCACATAAAGGACATAATGTTACGCTTTTAAAGACATCTAAAAAATTACATAATGATAATTACTTATATCTATCGAAAACCCCTCAAGTTACCGTTGAGTGTGGTGATGAAAAATATGTTGCCGATATAGTATCTGTAACGGAAGATTATGAAGAAGCAATTAGCGCAGCTGAAGTAATCATAATTTTTGTTCAAACGAATTATCATAAAGATTTAATTAAAAAAATAGCTAAATATTTACATGATGGACAAACTATAATAATTGAACCAGGATACTTATCTACATGTTATTTTATGCAAATGGTAGATTGTGATGTGACAATAATAGAAGCAGAAAGTTCGCCAATAGATTGCCGGATTATTAAGCCGGGGCATGTAAAGGTTTTGTTTAAAAATGTAATGAATCCATTTGGTGTATATCCGGCGAGCCATCGAGATAGAGCAGAGAGTATTTTAAAGCAGCTGAAGTATCCATTTAAAATTACTAAAAATGTGGCAGAAGCAGCATTACATAATCCAAATCTTATTGTACATACAATAGGTGGTATATTTAGCATTCCTAGAATAGAATTTACAAACGGAGAATATTGGATGTATAGAGAAGTTTTCACTCCGCATATTTGGAATGTAGTAGAAGCTTTGGACAAAGAAAAAATGGATATTTTACAGAAACTAGGATGCGAACGCCTTCCGTATGTTGAAGCATGTAAATTAAGAAATTCATTGGATCAATCCGAAGATGCGTTAAAGGTTTTTCGACATTATGCAAAATATGATTCACCAAAGGGGCCTAGTATACCAGATTCTCGTTATATCACAGAGGATGTATCACAAGGGCTAGTGATGCTTGAGTCGTTTGGAAAAGTGATAGGTGTGGCTACACCGACTGCAACAGGCTTAATTAATTGTGCTTCGGCTGCATTAAATCAAGACTTTAGAAAGTATGGGCGTACGATAGAAAACTTGGGATTAAAAAATATTGAAAAAATATTAAATGACTAATCTTTTTATTTTTATATCTGGTTGTTTTGAAAAAAGATGGCTGTGTAAGAAAAAGTTAGTTATTTTATAGGTGAGGATAATATGTCAAGATTAAAGTACACGGCAAAGAATATTATATGGGGATATGTAGCACAAATAACGTCGCTATTAATTAAATTTATCTCCAGGACTGTTTTTATATATACATTAGGAGAAACATACTTAGGTGTAAGTGGTTTGTTTACCAGTATTTTGGGATTGCTTTCTTTTACTGAATTAGGAATAGGAACAGCAATGAATTTTAGTCTGTATAAGCCTATTTCTGAAAATGATAATGAGAAAATTAAAAGTTTGATGCAATTTTATAAAAAGGCATATCGTGTAATTGCATTTGTTATATTTGGACTAGGCTTATGCCTAATTCCATTCTTAAGATATATAATTGACGATCCGGGAAATATTGGGAATATATATATATATTATATTTTATATTTAGTAGATACTTCTTTTAGTTATCTTGTTACCTATAAATACTCATTGCCAAATGCAGAACAAAAAGCATATATAATGAGCAATATTAATATGATTTGGTCATTTGTAACTACGGTTGTGCAAATTATAGTTTTATTAATATTTCATAATTTCCTTATATATTTAATTGCGCAGGTTATGTGTGGGGTAGTGTCAAAAGTATTTAATGCACTATATTTAAATAGAAAGTATCCAATGCTTAGTGAACCAGCAGAAAAACTTTCAAAAGAAGAATTAGCGCCAATAAAAACAAACGTAATCGCTTTAATCATTCATAAACTAGGAGATGTAGTTGTTAATCAGACAGACAATATTATTATATCTGCATTTGTTAGTGTGACTGTAGTTGGGTATTTGTCTAACTACAATATGATAATTACTAGTGTAGGTGCATTTGTTACAGTGATTTTTTCATCGGCAGTAGCAAGTTTTGGAAATTTAATTGCGTCCAGTACTCCAGAATATGAGTATAAAATTTTTCAAGTATATCGCTTTGTGGGATTTTGGCTTTATGGTTTTTGCTCAATAGCATTTTATATCTTATTAACACCATTTGTTACAATTTGGGCGGGAGAAAATTGGATATTAGGTGAATTGACAGTGGCATTAATATGTTTAGAATATTATAACAAAGGGCATAGAGTGTGTTTGAATAATTTTAAAACAGCAGCAGGTATTTTTAGTCAAGATAAATGGGTTGCATTTGGACAGGCGCTCATAAACTTGATTGTTTCGATAGTGATGGTAAAGTTAATTGGGCTTCCAGGTGTTTTTGTAGGAACGGTTGTTTCTGGACTATTTAGTACGATGATAAAGCCTAAAATTGTTTATAACAAAGTATTTCATATAAAAGCAATCTATTATTATTGGGACTCGGTAAAATACCTTGGTGTTTATTTTATTTCATGGATGTGTTGCAGAATAGTCAAGCAATGGGTGATTCCGGATAAAGTTGATTTTATAAGATTTGTTATATTGCTTATTATAGTTGCAATAATACCGAATTTGATTTTCTTTATATTCTTTAAAAAGAATAAGAATTTTAAGTATATAATTGATATTTTAAAAAGAAGGAGTAATAAATGAAGTGGGAAAAAGGTGTAGTTAGTATAATTTCTCCCTGTTATAATCGTGAGAAGATATTATATAGATTTTTAGACTCCATATTAGTACAGACTTATAAAAAAATTCAAGTAATTATGATTGATGATGGTTCGGAAGATAATACAGTGCATGTTTTAGAGTCATATATTGATAAGTTTAAAAAGGCAGGTATTTCATATGAATATCATTTAAAAAATAACGGTGGAGTAAGTTCTGCAATTAATGAAGGGTTAAAATATGTAAAAGGAGAGTTCCTTTGTTGGCCGGATTCGGATGACTGGTATGAACCAGAATCCATAAAAAAAAGAGTGGATTTTTTGAATTTACATCCAGAGTTTGCTATTGTATCTAATGATGCCAGTGCGATTTTGGCAGATGGGAAAACTGTATTTAGGAGCTCGGCAGCAGGAAATACACAAGTTAAGTTTGAACCAAATCAATTTAATTTGTTGCTAGAAGGGAACTCAATGATTTGTTGTATTTGTCATATGGTGCGTACAGAAGCTTTTTTTGCAACTCATCCAGATGGGAAGATATTTAATTCTAGGTACGGGCAAAATATTCAAATGCTTCTTCCTGTGTATTATAGATATAAAAGAGGATTTATAGATGAGATATTGGCACACTATCTTGTGTTGGAAACGAGTTTATCTCATGAAAACAATTCGTTTGAAAAAGAGATAGCTTATCGAGAGAATATAGAAAAATTAACTATTGCGACTCTTAAAAGTATAGAGATGCCAACAGATGAACGGGAAAAATATATTTATCTCTGTCACATTAGAAATACTAGAAGAAGACTTAAATTAGCTGATAAGTATCATAATAAGCTATATGCTAAAAAACAGGTTAAAGAATTGATTAGATTTCGAGAGCTGAAAGGGAGAGATCTTTTAATGTATATTAAAGCGGTAAGTAAAAACATTTTATTGGGGGGGGTAATGCAAAGCAAATAGAGTTGGGACATTACTCCTTTGGGCATGGAGGTATAAACTATGCTTAAAGGATATGTTAGCATTATAACTCCTTGTTATAATCGAGAGAAAATTTTGTATCGTTTTTTAGATTCTGTATTACAACAAAGTTATAAAAAAATTCATATGATTATGATTGATGACGGGTCTTCGGATAATACGCTTTCCGTGATAAAATCATATAAATCTAAATTTGAAAGTAATGGAATGTTGTATGAATTTTATTCAAAAAAAAATGGTGGAGTAAGTTCTGCAATTAATGAAGGATTAAAATATGTAAAAGGTGAATTTCTTTGTTGGCCAGATTCAGATGACTGGTATGCAACAGAAGCTATAAAAACACGTGTTGATTTTTTGAACAAACATCCTGATTACGGAATCGTTACTTGTGATGCGGATATTTATTATGAAGATAATCCTAGTATTGTAAAAGGTTATGTTTCGGGTAAAGCGAAAGAGCGTTTTGATGAACATCAATTTAAACATATGTTGGAAGGAAAAACCTTAGTTTGCCCAATATGTCATATGGTACGGACAAATGCTTTCTTTGCCACGCATCCCAAAAGAAAAATATATGATTCAAGACATGGTCAGAACATTCAGATGTTACTTCCAATTTATTATAGCTATAAGAGAGGATTTATAGATGAGGCACTTTGTCATTATATGGTTATAGCAAATAGTTTATCAAGACGCGATGATACTTTTGAAAAAAAAATGGATTATCGGAATGCGATAGAAACATTAATGATAGAAACATTAAATGATATTGAAATGCCTAACGTTGAGAGAGAAAAATACATTGCTTTTACAAAAATGAAAAACACAAGAAGAAGATTAAATCTTGCTGTACAATTTAATAAAGTAGATTGTGCTAAAGAACAGTTAAGAGCATTGAAGCAAATGAAGGCATTAGGTATCAAGGATTTAATAAATTATATGAAACTATTGAAATTATGAGGTGAAGCGGATATGAAGTTATATGAAAAATTAGTGACTAAAGAAGAAAGTTTGGCATTGATTGGTTTGGGATATGTTGGAATGCCTATCGCAATAGCATTTGCAAAAAAGGGACTAAATGTAATAGGTTTTGATTTAAATAAAGATAAAATTAAATTGTATCAAGACGGCATAGATCCAACAAAAGAAGTAGGAGATGAAGTAGTAAAAAATACTACAGTTAAATTTACATATGATGAAAAACAGTTACAAAATGCTCGCTTCCATATTGTTGCGGTTCCAACCCCAGTTAATACTGATCACACTCCAGACTTATCACCGGTTATTGGGGCTTCAGAAATAGTTGGTCGTAATTTGACAAGAGGTTCTATTGTGGTTTATGAATCGACAGTTTACCCTGGTGTGACGGAAGATGTATGCGTTCCAATATTAGAAAAAGAATCGGGATTGAAATGCGGTGTGGATTTTAAGGTTGGATACTCTCCAGAACGTATTAATCCAGGTGATAAAGTACATAGATTAGAAAATATACATAAGATCGTTTCAGGAATGGATCAAGAAAGTTTAGAAGAAATAAAAAAAGTTTATGATTTAGTTATCGAAGTGGGAACATATCCAGTTAGTACGATTAAAACGGCGGAAGCAGTAAAAGTAGTGGAAAATAGTCAACGTGACATTAATATTGCATTTATGAATGAATTGGCAATGGTTTTTGATCGTATGGGAATAGATACAAATGAAGTTGTTGATGGTATGAATACAAAATGGAATGCACTTGGTTTTCGCCCAGGATTAGTAGGAGGCCATTGTATTGGAGTGGATCCATACTATTTTACGTATGAGGCAGAAAAATTAGGGTATCATAGTCAAATTATTTTGAACGGGCGTATTGTAAATGATCGCATGGGTGGATATGTAGCTGATGCAGCTGTTAAACAGATGATTGCAGCAGGGCAGGCACCAAAAAAATCTAAAGTTGTGATTTTAGGACTAACTTTTAAAGAGAATTGTCCAGATACGAGAAACAGTAAGGTGGACGATATAATTAAACAGTTGAATACATATGGAATCAAACCTAGTGTGGTTGATCCTTGGGCCAATGAACGAGATGCAATGCACGAATATGGCGTTACGTTAGAAAAGTTAGAAGATGTATCTGAAGCGGATTGTATTATTGTAGCTGTAGCTCATGATGAGTTTCGTGCATTGAGTTTGGATTCAATTAAGAAATTATATCGAGAAAGTGCAGATAGCGAAAAGGTAATTATTGACGTTAAAGGGCTTTATAAAATTTCTGATTTGGAAGAGTCTGGAATGAAATATTGGAGATTGTAATAGTGTTAATAGAGAATAAGTAGAACTATTTGTATTGAGCTAGTGTCTAGTTCAGAGTCATTTTTGAAGGGTATTATTTATTTACGTTCCGCTATAGATGATTATTGATTATTCATCTATAGCGGAACAATTGCTTCTTTTTTAAATGTGATAAAATGATTTATACCATTCAGAGAATTTACGAAGTCCTTCTTGTAGAGTTGTTTTAGGTTTAAAATTAAAATCACGTTCTAAAGCAGTGGTATCTGCAAAGGTTATAGGGACATCTCCAGGTTGCATAGGAACCAATTTTTTATGGTTTTCAAAATTATAATCGCTAGGAAGAATATTAGCCCGAATCAATTCTTCTTGAAGAATTGTAACAAAATCTAATAAATTTTCAGGAGTATTATTTCCGATATTATATATGGAATATGGAGGAATAGGAAGTCCATCCTCTCCTGTCTTTTTTTCCGGTGCACCTTGCATGATGCGTTTGATACCTTCTACGATATCATCTATATAGGTAAAATCTCTTTTACAATTCCCGTAATTAAAAATTTGAATAGTTTCATTATTAAGAAGTTTATTGGTAAAGCTAAAGTATGCCATGTCCGGTCTTCCGGCAGGACCGTATACTGTAAAAAAGCGAAGCCCTGTGGATGGAATATTATAAAGTTTCGCATATGCGTGAGCCATTAATTCATTGCTTTTTTTGGTAGCAGCATATAGAGAAACGGGATTGTCTACTTTGTCATCTGTGCTATATGGAACTTTAGAATTAGAACCATATACAGAAGATGATGAGGCATATACGAGGTGTTCTACGCCCTTTGCGTTGTTATCGTATGAATGTCTACAGGCTTCTAGGATGTTATAAAAACCAATTAAGTTGGATTGGATATAGGCATCGGGGTTTGTAATGGAATAACGCACACCAGCTTGTGCCGCTAAATTTACAACAATATCAGGAGTGTATGTTACAAAAATTCGGTCTATCAAGGGTTTATCTGATAAATCTCCTTTAACAAACTTATAACTAGAATCCTTATGCTGGGATATGCATTTCTCAATTTCGTTAAGTCTCCATTTCTTGATATTTACATCATAATAATCATTCAAATTATCAAGTGCAATTATATTAATAGGACTTTGGGTTTTGAGTAATTCCAAAATCAGATTGCTACCAATGAAACCAGCCGATCCGGTTACAAAAACTGTTTTATTTTTTAAACTTATATTCTTCATAAATAATTCCCCTAATCTCTTTTAAAAATATCTCTTGTATACACTTTTTCGATAACATCTTCTAAACAGGCATCATATCTGTTGGCGATTATTGCTTGACTTAATTTCTTGAATTTATCCAAGTCATTAATTACTTTGCTGCCAAAGAATGTTTCGTTATCATTTAGCGTTGGCTCATATATTATAACAGTAGCGCCTTTAGCTTTAATTCTTTTCATGACACCTTGTATTGCAGACTGACGGAAGTTATCTGAATTGGATTTCATTGTAAGGCGGTACACGCCGATAACGGTTTCGTGTTCTTTTGAACGATCCCATTCACTATTAGCCTCATATGTTCCAGCGATTTCAAGTACACGATCAGCAATAAAATCTTTACGAGTTCTATTAGATTCTACAATTGCGGAAATCATATTCTGAGGGACATCGTTGAAGTTCGCTAATAGTTGTTTCGTATCCTTTGGTAAACAATATCCACCATATCCAAAAGAAGGATTGTTGTAATGTGAACCGATACGTGGATCTAAGCATACTCCATTGATAATTTCTTGTGTATTTAAACCTTTAGTTTCTGAATAGGTATCTAACTCGTTAAAATATGAGACGCGTAAAGCAAGGTAAGTATTAGCGAAAAGTTTTACAGCTTCTGCTTCTGTAAATCCCATGAATAAAGTATCAATGTTTTTCTTTATTGCCCCTTGTTGTAAAAGAGCTGCGAAAATTTGAGCTTTTTCTTTGGAATCATTGTCACAAGAAACTATGATACGTGAAGGGTAAAGGTTATCATAAAGTGCTTTCGATTCTCTTAAAAATTCAGGACTAAAAATAATGTTATTTGTATGATATTTTTCTCTTATGTGAGAAGTATAACCAACAGGAATAGTGGATTTTATTACCATCATAGCATTCGGATTTACTTTTTGCACCAGCTGTATTACATTTTCTACTGCGGAACAATCAAAGAAATTTTGTTTGCTGTCATAATTTGTAGGTGCGGCAATAACTACAAAATCAGCAGTTTTATATGCCATTTCTCCATCAAGTGTAGCTGTTAAATCCAAGTCTTTTTCTGCTAGGTACATTTCGATGTATTCATCTTGAATAGGTGATTTCTTCTGATTAATAAGTTCTACTTTGTCTGGAATTACATCGACTGCGGTAACATGGTTGTGTTGTGATAATAAGGTTGCGATAGAAAGACCTACATATCCCGTGCCAGCAACAGCAATATTGTAAGAGCGAGTAACGGGAATAGTGTCCTTACCATTTCCGGTTGACTCATCTACGAATAAATCAGTTATTTCGAATCCTAAGATTTCGCCTAAGTGTTGAAGTTGTTCAACGGAGGGGATATAATCTTTGTTTTCGATTCTGCCAATCATAGTACGATTAATTCCAGTTTTATCAGATAATTGAGCTTGAGTCATATTTTTTGCTTTCCTAAAATTAACAATAGTATTAGCTAGTTTTTCAGTAGATAGTTTTTTCATATAGTTATGACCTCATTTAAGAATAATTTACCAATTAGATACAAGAAATATGATATTAAAAAAAACATTAAATGTCAAATGCGATAAAAATAAAATTCGATGACATTTAAAACAACATGGCAGTAATAATTGAGTTTTGGATATTATAAAGTTATTATTTTGATGAGAAGTTGATGTGCACTACAATTGGAGATTTTACTTTAATAGTAAATGAACCTTTTGTGAATGGAGAAATCAATTTGACAGTATTTGAGGTTATCTATTACTACGATAGCATTAAGAGTACCTATATCTTCTTTTTTAATAAAGACAGAACCATATACGAAGATCTCTATCATTAAACGAACGCCAAAGAAACGTTGATTTTTTGGGAGAGAAAGAGCAATATAATTTTATGAGAGTGTTCAGGAATAACATTATACAGTGACTGCATATAATGCAAAAGAAATTCTATGTTTCTGTGGCTCAAAGAGCCACAGAATAGCTGGATTGAATTTACGGTGTTATTGCATAGAATATTACGAAACTATTATTGAAGTGAATGGTATAATTTTGTATAATGGTTCAGTTGTCAAGACACAAATTTAATCTTTTTATAATGAACAGATATATGTA
>OBJQ01000617.1_pt1 | contig 25292 bp, 20 predicted proteins | sample 1519921 | NCBI WGS metagenome assembly OBJQ01 (sample SAMN04209244, study PRJEB22552) | human gut metagenome | biome: gut; material: feces | host: Homo sapiens | place: USA: Oklahoma
CTTAATTTTAATTCTTTTGAATATTTATTTTTTCTTCCCAATATAAAAACCTCCCGTATCAGTGTTTAATTATTTACACTGTCTACTGGGAGGTTATCATATCAATAACTATAGGTTTTTTATAATCCCATTTCTTTTTTTAGCTTTTCTAATTCCTCATCAACACTTGCATCTTTACCAGCATATTTAGCTTCTAAATCTTCAATAGGATCTTCTTCATCACTATTTAATTCAGCCATTGAATTTGCTTCATCAAGCATACGATCAGCTTTTTCTTCCATTCTTTCAAAAGCTTTCATAGAATCACTGGCACTATCCATTGAACCAGTCACTTTATTGATCTTCTCTTGAGTTTTTGCTACAGCGACCTTAGCTTTAATGTTTTTTCTACGTTGTTCTAATGATTGAATATCTTTTGTTAATTTATCATGCATTTCACGCATTTTTGTCGCATTGTCATGAGCAATACTATAAGCTTTTTGTAAATCTATACCATTATCAACATAGCTTTGTTTCTTTGTTAAAAAAGCTTTGGCATCATCTTCATTTCCCGCTTTTAATGCTTTTCTTGCAAGATTATCATACTTCGCAATTTGTTCATCATTTTCTTCTACCAAACGTTTAGCTCTTTTTTCTTCGGCCATAACTCCAGCAGTTTCACTCTTAACTTCAGCTAATTGTTCAGTTACTTGACGCATATACTCATCAATCATCTTTGCTGGATTTTCGCATTTGTCTAATAATGCATTAATGTTAGCAGACATAATGTCTTTAAATCTTGAAATCATTCCCATTTTATTTTCTCCTTTCGATTTCAATTGTTACATATCATCCTCATATTTTTTCTCTAAATCGGTTGTATCTTCACCAAAAGTTTCTAAAGGCTTATCTAATATTTCCTTTGTATAATCTTCTTTCTCTTTTTCTCTTTGAGCTTTCTTTTTAAATATTAAATAAGCAATGACACCAATACCTACAACCCCACCAACAATAATTGCTATTTTAGCAAAATCCCAACCATTTGTTGGAGCACTCATGATATTTTCACCAGTCGCACTAAAGGTTTCAGAAATCATTTTTTCAATTGATAAAGATGTATTATAGTAGTTCTTTTGAAAATATCCCCAAAGAATATCAATAGCTTCACTATCCATAATACTATCAGCCGCATATCCACTTAAATACCTAAATTCACCATCCATCTCTTGACTTGAATCATTCAAACAAGCAAAATAAGCAAAAATAAAATGCCCTTCATCTTTAAATCGTTCCTTATAAACTTTTTCTAAATATGCATCTGCTTGAGTTGAAAGAAAAGTAGAACCGTTCCAATATTGCTGCGAATAAGGAATCATCATAACATAAGGTTGAATACCAGTTTCCTGATAAAAATCTTCTAATCCACTGACTAAAACACTAGGACTTCTTATCCAGCTTAATTGATCATCATACCAATCTGTTTTCTTAACAACCCCACTCAAAGCTTCTCTTTGTTTTGTATTTTTAGGAACATCTTGATGCTTACTTGAAGTTGAAAAGAATAACATGCCTATAATAACACAGATAAAGACAATTGATATGATAACACTACTTATACTATGGCTTCCATAATTTCTTGGACGAGGTCCTCTTGGTGGTCGGGGGCTTCGATAATATCGAGGGCCACCAACAAAAACAGTTCTAGGTCCACTCGAGCGTCGTGTATAACTTGAATGACTTGAACCACTACCGCGGGAAAATCCCCCAGAAGAACGACCACCTCCGCTAAAACCACCAGAGGAATGTCCACCACCAAATCCACCACTGCTGTGGCTACCACCACCGCTACTTCTACCCATGACATCACCTCCGTATTAACTAAAACTATTATATCAAATTTATGATAAGAATATTATAAAAATGTGTATAAAAAGAAAGAAATCATAGAATTATCTTTTGAATGGAAAAGTGGAAATGCCAATAGCACTTCCACTAACCTTTATATTGAGTTAAGTCTTTATGAGTTCTTAAATATAATTTACTTCTTTCATAATCACGAGGATATTTATGATAAGCTTCTTCAATTTGGCGAGGATCGTTAACAGGGATTTGAAGTTGATGGAATAAGTTAATAATTTGAATGAAATCATCTTTATTTTTAGCTTTGAATAAATATGTTCCTTCTTCACTTACAAAATCAACCTTAGGATAGAAAATATATTGACTAAATAAACCAAAATTAACAAACTGTGCAGTTAAATCAAGATTAATTTGAGAAATAGTCGATAAATCAAAACCAACAGGATCATTATATTGATTAATAAAAGAGACTTTTGTTCCATCAATATGAAATAAAGTATTATTCTTAGCAATATCTTTATCATATGGTTGACCATCAATAATCATATAAACACTTACACGTTTTGAAGATGGTTGAATAGGTTGTGGTTCAACTGGTGTTTCTTGGATAACTTCTGTTTCACTTTTTTTTGTAGATAGTTCTTTTAATAAGCTATCTTGCATAGTGATTGCATTAATCTTTTTATAGAAATCCAATTGACTATCTTGTTTTTTGTAAACTACAGATTGAATACCTCCATCATATAAGTACATCATTTTCTTTGCATAACTTGCGATCATAGCATCATGTGTAACAAGCAAAATTGTTGTTCCTTGTTGATTTAATTTGGATAAGATATTTAAAACTTTATGAGAATTTTTAGAATCTAGATTACCAGTTGGTTCATCACAGAATAGAATCTTTGGATCATTGATTAAAGCATGAGCGATTGCAGCTCTTTGACATTCTCCACCAGAACATTCATGTGGGAATTTATTCAATAAATCAGTAATTTCTAAATCATTAGCTAATTGTTTGATTCTTTCTTCTAATTTCTTAGGATCTTCTTTGGCTAATATAGCAGGTGTTGCAATATTATCAAATAAAGAAAGATAAGGAATAAGATTATGATTTTGAAAAACAAAACCAAGATATTGATATCTAAATTCACAGAGTTGATCTTTTGACATTGCAGAGACATCATTTTCCATGAAACGTAATTCCCCAGAACTAATACGATCAAGTGTTGATAAACAATTAAGCAAGGTACTCTTTCCTGAACCTGATGGACCCATTATACATGTGAAATCAGCTTCTTCTAGTGTAAAAGTGACATTATTTAAAGCATAGAAATTTTTACCTCTTTTTAAATATAAATCAGGATCATAAACCTTATTAATATTATTCGCCTCTATTAAGATATTTGACATTGTTGATAACCTTCCTTTGCATTATTTTTTCTTGAATAAACATATAAACGACAATCAATGTATAAAGTGCAATATAAACAATCATTACAAATACAATAGCACTTTGAGATATAACTCCATTTTGTGAAACTAAATAAAGAATTTCTAAAATAAAAGCCAATGGAATCAAAATACCAAGAATAAAGAAGATAAGATTCTTTAAAAAGACAATATTATTTAATTTCTTAGAATCATATCCAACAGCATGAATTGTTGCAATTGATGTCTGTTGTTCTTTTAAATAAAGAGTAAAACGTAAAATAAAACATAAAACAATCATAATCATTATCATAATAAAACAAGGAACAGTGACTGTCTCAATAACAAATGAGGATGGAACATTCAACAATAACATAAAGATTGTTGGAATAATACAAGCTACTAATAATATTAATGAGGACATCACTTTAGTAAAATCCTGGAATAATGCTAAAGCATTTAAACAAATAGGATGTTTTAATAATTGATGATGAAATAAATCATATAACAATGGAATCGTTTTAGTAATAATTAAGATTAATCCGATTAAAGCAAAACTATAATAGAATAATAAAATTGTGATTGAATTGTTTTGATTTAAGATTTCTTTCATTGAATAAAAAGTAAAGACAAGGATAAATAATGAAAGAACGATTGATAGAAATGGTTTCTTTGCTTGATTATCGATTGAAAAGAAACTATTCTTTTGAGATGTTTTTAAATCAAGCTGATGTGATGAGAGATATTTAGCTAGATTGAGATCAAGTGAGATAAACTGGCTTGAACCAATGGCTAAGATAAGCACATAAGTTATGATTAAAAAACAAAAATAATAGAAAATCGTTTGAGTAAATGAATATTGTAAAATAAGATGTGACTGATAATAATGAATCAGGTGCATAATTTCCATTCCACCAAAGACTCCAATAATGGCTGATAAAAGAATGATGAAACCAAATTGAATAGATAAATAATAAAATAAATCTTTAGTCTTTGTACCAGCTAACAGTAAGATAGAAAACTCCTGCTTTTTATTCTCCATAAAATACTTAGTAATAAAAACATTAAGCAACAGAGCAATAGCTGCACCTATGACAGGAATTAAATGAATTGTACTACGAATCTGCCAAGAAAAATCCAATCGAACAAATGCATCATAAATCGCTAGAAAACTAAATTCAAAGCTTGATAGAATTATGAAAATTCCCAACAATAAGAAATATGTTTTCTTTTGATTCTTAAAGACTCTTTGAATAAATGATAACATATCTAAAACTCCCTTCTATACATTAATAATAGCACGTAATAAAAATAATTCAAATAATATTAATGAATTAATAAAAAATTATTATGAAAATAGTTTTTTTCTTGATTCTATGTAGTTTTAAAAACTACATTTTTATATTGACATTATAATACATATTTGGTAACGTATACATAAGAGGTAAAGTAAGGCGAGGAGAAAGAGTATGAAAATTATTACAGATACAGGATCATTGTATTCACCAGAAGCAGGGGAGAAGATTGGCGTAGAAGTTTTGCCTTTAAATGTCATCATTGATAAAAAGAGTTACAAGGAATTTGTTGATATTCAAAGTGATGAGTTTATTGAATTAGTGAAACAAGGACATGTTCCTAGTTCATCACAACCTTCTATTGGTATGACAATGGAATTATTTGAAAAATATCCTGAAGAAGAAATTTTAGTTATTAATATGGCTGATGGATTATCAGGGACATATCAAAGTACATTAGGGGCAAAGGAAAGCATGGAACATAATGAAAATATTCATGTGATTAATTCTATGACATTATGTGGTCCACAAAAATATTTAGTAGAAAAAGCAGTTGAGTTAAAAGAAAAAGGTTTTTCATTAGATCATATTATGAAAGAATTACATAAAAGTATTGCAACAGAAAAATCATTCTTGATTCCTCAAGATTTTGGTTTCTTAAAACGTGGTGGTCGTTTAACTCCATTAGCAGCAACAGTTGGTGGTATGTTAAAGATTACCCCAATTATGACAATGACCAAAGATCATAAGCGTTTAGAAAAATTTGCTATGAAAAAAACATTAAAGAGTGCTATTAAAGAGGTTATTAAGGCATTTGAAGAATTAGGTGTGAATGAAGATTATAAGATTTATGTGACTCATGCAGGAGTTTTGGAACAAGCAAAATCTGTCGTGGCACAAGTTCAAGCAGCATTTGAAAATGTTGTTATTGAGTTATATGATTTATCTCCAGCATTTATTACTCAAGGTGGTCCTGGCTGTATAGCTATTCAAACAATTAAAATGTAAAAAAACAGAGGTTGATTTAAGAATCAATCTCTGTTTTTGGTAATTGTTGATTTTTTAAAGAATGGATGATGAGCTTTTGATATGTTTTTTTAATCCATTCTTTGGTAAAGCCATTTTGATAATGATAATGTGATTTTTCTAGTTCATTTGTATATTGATTGAAAGGAACAAGTTTAAAGTTTTTGAGATGTTGATCATAATAATTAATGATTGGTATATAATCAATGTTTTCAATCGATATTTTTTCTTCTTGTTTTTTAATGTCAAGTGTAACCATCATTGAAACATTATAAGCATTTTTAAATTCTTGATTTGTTCGATCAACAATCGGATCAGCAGCTACAAAATTACCTAAAGAATACATACATAATGTCCTATTATCATTTATCCATTCCATTGTTTGTGAACAATGAGGATGATTCCCAATAATAATATCAACACCTAAATCACTGATAAACTGAGAAACTTTCTTTTGTTTAGCATCTAGCTGATATGTAAATTCTGTACCCCAATGCATCATAGCAATCAAAACATCACAATTTTTTCTTGTTTCACTAATTTCTTTCTTTAATAGTTGTTGATATTCTTTAGTGAATTGACGACCATTAGGATCATTAAACAAACCAACCTTTTCACGACTCTTTAAACTTACAACTTGATTAGTCGCATAAGTATAAGCAACAAATCCAAATTTAATACCATTAATCGTTTTATACTTTCCTTGATTACGATCTTTTTGATTATAATAAGTTCCTACTGCCATAATTCCTTTATCTTTTAAGAAATCTAAAGTATTATTGATTCCCTTATTTCCACAATCATTAGCATGATTATTAGCTGTTGAAACAACTTCTAAATCTAAAGAAGCCACTTGATTACCAATCTCTTTAGAAGCATTAAAAGAATAACCAACACCAGATGTCTTTAATTCTTTACCACCAATAGGTGTTTCTAAATTAGCAATTGATAAATCATCTTTTTGAAAATAAGGTTTAATCAAATCATAATATCCTTTATCATGAGAATCATCTTCTATCCAATCATAATAAGGCTGCTCATATAATAAATCACCTACAAAAGTACATTGAACCATTTCTTCCTTTGGCTTTTGTGGTTTTTCTTCTTGACTTTGACATCCACTTAAAAATAATAAAGCACAAAGACATAATTGTATTTTTTTCATTTTTATCACCTATTCTATTGTAGGGGATAATAAGAGTTTTGGCAATCTTTTTAAAAAATGAAAATGACTTTCAACTTATGAAAATATGATTCAAATTCTTCAATTATTCTTTATAATAAAAAAGAAAATAAAGGAGGAATAATAATATGAGTTTTCGTAGTGATTTTTATTGGGGAGGAGCTACAGCTGCTAACCAATTAGAAGGTGGATGGCAAGAAGGTGGCAAAGGAGTTTCTTGTCCTGATGTATGTACTGGTGGTAGTGCAACAAAAAGTAAAAGAATTACCCCTGTTTTAGAAGAAGGAACTTTCTATCCTAGTCATGATGCAATTGATCATTATCATAGATATAAAGAAGATATTGCATTGTTTGCGGAAATGGGATTTAAGATGTATCGTTTTTCTATTGCATGGACAAGAATTTTTCCTCAAGGTGATGAGAGTGAACCAAATGAAGCTGGTTTAAAATTCTATGAAGATTTAATTGATGAATGTTTAAAATACAATATTGAACCATTAATCACTATTTCTCACTATGAAGTTCCATTTCATTTAACTCAAAAATGGAATTCATGGACAGACCGTAGAATGATTGATTGTTTCTTAAATTTCTGTAGAGCAATCTTTACACGTTATAAAGGAAAAGTGAAATATTGGTTAACTTTTAATGAAATTAACTCAGCAACAACAGCTATGGGAGCATTCTTAGGACAAGGAATCTTAAATGAAATTAAAACAATGGATTTCATGGATCAAGTTGATGTACCAAATAATCGTTTCCAAGGGTTACATCATCAATTCTTAGCTAGTGCTTTAGCTGTTAAGATGGCTCATGAAATTGATCCTAACTATCAAGTCGGATGTATGCAAATTATGGCAACAAGCTATGGTTTAACATGTCATCCAGCTGATCAAGTGAAAAATCAACAACAAAATCATTTAAGAAACTGGTTCTGTAGTGATGTTCAATGTCGTGGAAAATATCCAAACTATATCAAAAGATATTTTAAAGAAAATAATATTACAGTTAAAATGGAACCTGGAGATGATGAAATTTTAGCAGCTGGTCCTGTTGATTTCTATACTTGTTCATATTATATGTCAGCTTGTCAAACTGCTGATCCTGCTAAACAAAAAGCTGGTCAAGGGAATATTTTAGGTGGAGTTCCTAATCCTTATTTAAAAGCAAGTGATTGGGGATGGCAAATTGATCCTGAAGGATTACGTTATTCATTAAATGAAATTTGGGATCGTTATCAATTACCTATCTTTGTTGTGGAAAATGGATTAGGTGCTTATGATAAGATTGATGAAGATGGTAAGATTAGAGATGACTATCGTGTTGATTATTTAAGACAACATATAGAGCAAATGCATGAAGCTGTTTTAGATGGTGTTGATTTAAGAGGATATACTCCTTGGGGATGTATTGATTTAGTTTCGGCATCTACTGGTGAAATGGCTAAACGTTATGGTTTCATTTTTGTTGAAAGATATGATGATGGAACTGGAGATTTCTCTAGAAGAAGAAAAGAATCTTTCTATTGGTATAAGAAAGTTATTGAAACAAATGGAGAAGATTTAGGATAATAACTGGGTGAATAACCCAGTTTTTTCAAGGAGAGGTATTACGATGATAGAAAAAGCAAAGTTAAATGATTTAGAAGAAGTTTATGAATTGATTTGTATTCTAGAACAAAAACAATTGAATAAAGCTCATTTTGATAAAGTTTTTCAAGAGGGAATACAAAATGAAGATGTTGAATATTTAGTTTATCGTAAAGATGAAAAAATTCTAGGTTTTTTAAGTTTTTCAATTCATCATTATTTACATCATGATGATGATACTGGAGAAATCGTTGAGTTAGTTGTTATGCCAGAACATCGTGGTTTACGGATTGGTGAAAAATTATTACAAGCAATAGAAGATATTGCTCGTGAAAGAAAACTAGAACAAATCGAACTTTCAACTTCAACATATAGAAAAAAAGCCCATCACTTCTATGAAGTCCATGGGTATATCAAAGATCATTATAATTATACAAAGAATATTAAATAGCTTGATTATGAATTTGGTCACCATCTCCATCTAAAGAGATTGTAGTTTGGCTTTGGCTAGATTGATGTGTGACAAAACAATTCAAAACATCCTTACATCTTGCGATAATTTCGCGTGCTTCACGAAGTGGTTGTCCTGGATAATGACTTAAATTAGCGGGAGCTCCAGAAGCTTCCAAGCCTAAAGATTGAGCTATATATAAAGCACGATAAAGGTGATAGTCCTGAGTGACGATAATCACCTTTTTTGCTTGAAAAATATCCCTAGCACGAATAAGACTATCATATGTAGAAAAACCCACATGGTCTAAAAAGATATCTGAAGAAGGAACCCCATTTTTAATTGCATAAGATTTCATAACCGCAACTTCATTATATTCATCACTACTATGATCACCACTCATAATAATTTTAGGAGCTTTTTTGTTTTTATATAGTGTTACAGCTTCTTTAATACGGTCTCTTAGCATAGGAGTAGGTTTATTGTTTCTTACGCCAGCCCCTAAAACAAGGATACAATCAGCATCTTGCATATCCTGATTAACTTGTTTTTTGGTTGATTGATAAACAAAGAGATTTAAGCTGGTAATGATGATTCCTATACATATTACTAAGAATGATAAGATAAGAAACAGTTTTTTTAATTTTTTCACTTGGATCACCTCTATTCTATTATAGAGAATATATCCTATAAATATCTTAAGAAATCATTAATTATGAGTAAACAAAAAAGGAATTTTCATTCCTTATTGTTTGAGATAATCAATAACCTGATCTAATGAATCAAGAATTTTTGTGGTCATCTTTACATATTGTTCTTCAGGATACTTCATATCAGGAATACAAATCACTGGAATATGTGCTCTATATGATGCTTCAATTCCGGCTTCACTATCTTCTAAAACCAAAGCATCCTGTACTTCAACTCCTAATTTTTCACAAGCCTTTAAAAAGACTTCAGGATGAGGTTTTCCTTGTGTTACTTCATCTCCACAAATAGAATCATCAAAATATTTCATCACATCAGCTAAACCTAAAAGATGTTCAACTCGATTTCTTGTACTAGAAGTTGCTACTATGGTTTTATATTGATGCTCTTTTAAATAAGTTAATAATTCAATTAAACCTTTTTTGATTGGTACACCATCTTTATCAAAAATATTATTCATTAATTGATGAACATCATTTAAAACACGATCCATTGGAAAATCTTGACCATATTCATCAAACATTAATTGATAGGCCGTAGGCAAAGTCTTTCCTAATAAAGTTTTATAAAAATCTTCAGACATAGTTAATCCCATTTCTTTTAAAACTGATACATAACACTCATAAGTGACTCTTTCACTATTAATCATTAACCCATCCATATCAAAAATAACTGCTTTCATCATTATCCACCCCTTTATCAGTAAGTATAAGAAAACCAGCGAAAAGTGTCAATTAAAAAAACAAAGAATATACCAATATTATTTTGCTTATTTTATGAGTTTATATTATAATGGTAAAGGTTTGGAGGTTAGAGAATATGAATAATATGATAGAAAGATTAGAAACGATTGCAAGAAGATATGAAGAATTAAATGAAATCCTAATGGATCCAAGTATTGCTAGTGATATTAATAAGATGACAGAAGCATCAAAAGAACAAGCTTCTTTAGAAACTGCTTATAATTTATATCAAGAATATAAAAAAGTTATCAGTGGAATTGAAGAAGCAAAAGAGTTATTAAAAGAAGATGATCCTGAAATTAGAGAAATGGCTGAATTAGAATTAAGTGAATTAGAAGATAAAAAACCTCAATTAGAAGAAAAACTTCACTTAGAATTGATTCCTAAAGATCCAAATGATAATAAGAACGTTATTGTAGAAGTAAGAGGTGCTGCTGGTGGAGATGAAGGTAATATCTTTGCTGGAGATTTATATAGAATGTATGTGAAATATGCAGAATCACAAGGATGGAAGATTGAAATTATGGAAGCTCAAGAATCTGATGCAGGTGGTTATTCTTTAATTTCATTTATGGTTAAAGGTGAAGGTGTTTATTCAAAGTTAAAATTTGAATCAGGATCACACCGTGTTCAACGTGTTCCTAAGACAGAAACACAAGGGCGTGTTCATACTTCAACAGCAACAGTGCTTGTTATGCCTGAAGCTGAAGAAGTGGATTTTGAATTAAATCCAGGTGATTTAAGAATTGATACATATCGTGCTTCTGGAGCTGGTGGACAACATATCAATAAAACTGACTCAGCAGTACGTATTACTCACATTCCAACAGGAACAGTAACAACATCTCAAGATGGACGTAGTCAACATGACAATAAAGATAAAGCAATGCGTGCAATGCGTACAAAATTGTATGAAATGAAATTACGTGAACAAGAAGAAGCTATTGGTAGTGAAAGACGTAATAAGATTGGTAGTGGGGATAGAAGTGAAAAAATTAGAACTTATAACTATCCACAAAATCGTGTTACTGATCACCGTATTGGTTTAACAATTCAACAATTAGATCGTATTATGGAAGGTAAATTAGAAGAAATTATTGAAGCATTAATTAATGAAGATCAAAGATTAAAGCTTGCTGGAGAAGAAGAATAATGACAGTTAGAGAACTCATTCGTCAAAGTGAAGCAATGCTTGATGAAACGAATAAAGATTGTAATGTTGCTAAGGTGTTATTTTATCATTTGGCAAATAAAGAACCTCATCAGCTTTATTTAATGATGGATGAGGAAGTGGATGAGAAGTTATATGATGCTTTTCAAGAAGGGATGAAGCGTTATATGGCTGGTGAGCCAATTCAATATATTAAAGGAAAAGAAACTTTCTTTTCTAGAGATTTTATTGTGAATGAAAATGTTTTGATTCCACGTTATGAAACAGAAGAATTAGTTGAAAATATTTTATATAAGATAGATGATTATTTTGATGATTATGATTCTATTGATTTATGTGATGTAGGAACTGGATCTGGAGCAATTGCTATTTCATTAGCTTTAGAGGAACCTAAATTAAAGGTCACAGCAACTGATATTAGTGAAGAAGCTTTAGAAGTTGCAAGATTAAATGCTAGAGAATTATCAGCTCAAGTTGACTTCTATCAAGGGGATATGTTAAAACCTTTGATAGAAAGAAATATCAAGGTAGACATTTTTGTATCCAATCCTCCATATATTCCTAATGAACAAGAAATTGAAAATGTTGTGAAGGATAATGAACCACATGTTGCTTTATTTGGTGGAAATGATGGTCTATATTTCTATCGTAAGATTTTCTCTCAAGTTCATGAAGTCATTAAAGAGCGTGCTTTGTTAGCTTTTGAAATGGGATTTGATCAAAGAGAATTAATGAGTGAAGCTGTTGAACATTATTTTCCAAATGTTCCTTATGAAATCATTAAGGATATAAATGGAAAAGATCGCATGTTGTTTATTTACTATAATTTAAAATAAAGGATAGAACATGATATTAGAAACACAAAGATTATATTTAAGACAGTTACAAGAATCTGATGCAAAACGTATGAGTGAATATCGATGCAAAGAAGAAGTTGCAAAGTATCAATCATGGAAGAAGTATACTATTGAAGATGCAGCAAAACGGATTCAGCATTGTTTAACAATAACAAGTTTTAATAAACCAAAATCAGATTATCATTTGGCTATTATTTTAAAAGAAAATGATGAAATGATTGGTGATTTATTTGTTGAAGTTGTTAATCATAAGGTTTTTGTTTTAGGATATACGCTTGATTCATTATATTGGTCACTTGGTTATGCGACAGAGATTGTATCGGCTTTTTTAGAATATATGAAAGAAACATATAAGTTTAAAAAGGCAATCTGTTATGTTTATCATGATAATATTCGTTCTAAAAAATTATTAAAGAAATTACATTTTGTTAAGTTTGATGAATCATATTATTATGATGATGAAGGATATGTAAAAAAGATATAGAGGTTACATCAGTAGATGTAATCTTTTTTTGGCTATTTAAAAAATTATTTTTTACCTTTAGGACTATGCTATAATAAAAATAAGGGATGGTGATAGAAGTGAAATTAAAACATATTGATAAAATATATCATAATCAACAAGGGGATGTTCATGCCTTACATGATATTTGCTTAGAAATAAAAGAAAAAGGGATAACTTTTATTATTGGAGCAAGTGGAAGTGGGAAAACAACATTACTACGCATTTTATCTTTAGAAGATAAAGATTATCAAGGGATAGTAGAGTTAGATGGAACAGTAGAGACAATTCAACAAGAGATTGTCTTATTTGAAGCAATGAGTGTTTTAGATAATCTTAAGTTAGTTAGTGATGATTTGTCACAAATTAAAGCTTGGTTAGAACAATTTGAAATGTTAGAGTTTATGCATCAAAAGGTAAAAAAACTCTCTATTGGACAAAAGAAACGTATACAAATTATTCGTTCTTTGTTAGTTAATAGTGATTATTTACTATGTGATGAACCAACAGCAGCTTTAGATCATGAAAATGCTCAATTGATTATGGAAACATTGAATAATGTTGCTAGGGATAAAGTTGTCATTATTGTGACACATGAAATAGCATTGGTTGATCAATATGCTGATCGTATTATTGAAATTGAACGGGGAAAGATTATCAAGGATGAACAAGTTCATACAAAATCTATTCATCAACCTTTAGCTATTGAAAATAAGAAAAAAACATTGTTAAAACAAATATTATTTATTTTCCAATATATCAAAACAAGACCAATGGAGTTTTTATTTAAAACCATGATTGCTTTTGTTGTTTTATTAACGGCTTTTGTTTCAACTTCTCTTTTGTCAGCAACAAATCAAGTGGTCGTTGAAAGAAATCGATGGTTACATGGAGAAAATATTATTGTAACGCAACCTAAGAATAAAAATTTAAAAAACGAAGAAGGAAATTATACAAATTATGATGTCTATGATAAAAAGACAATTCAGCTTATTGAAACCGATGTTAAAGAAGTCATTGGTTATCGTTATGGTTGGGATGCTACACAATATGCATTAACTGGTTCTTTTAGCAAAGAGTTAACAATTAAAGAATTAAAAGAAGTCGTTAAAGAAGATGAACGAGTTTATCAAGAAACCGGGAAAATACCTCATAGTCAATATAATAAATTAAAAAAATTATTGAAAGAACTGGAAGAAAGTGGGGCTGAACAACATCTACCACAAGATTTTAAAATTACTGTTGATTTTAGAAATTATGATGGATTTAAAGATTATTCTTTTTCTAATGCACCTTCAAAAGAAAAGCATAGAATAGGTGAAAAAAATAGTATAGAAGTCATTCCCTATCAATTATTTGATCATTATCAAATCTCTTTAAAGTTAGGGAATAATCCTATTAAAGATAATGATGTTATTATATCTTCATCACTAGCAGAGCTTTTAGCAAAAGAATATGAAATAAGTGAAAAAGACCTGATTGGTAAAGAAATTCCATTTAATTATGCTTTAGAAAAAGAAATGCAGGTGACGGTTGCAGGTATTACTTATGAAGAAAATGAAAATGAAAATCAATTATATTTTAAAGCAGGAAGTTTAGATCAATGGATTGAGTCAGTCTATGAAATGAACCCAGATTATTTAAAATATGTCTTTGTTTATTTTTTAACCGATCCTCAATATGATGCTAAAACAATCACACAAAAGATAAATCAGACAATTGAAGGTAAGGAAAGTGTTTTTGCTCCATTTTCTGAATCTTATTTAACAAGTGAGGCTGAATATCAAAATCCTATCTATTTTTATGCATTTATAATTCTTTTAGGAGTGGGATTAATTATTATTGAGATCATTGTCAATATATTAAAACAAAAACGTATGAATAAAGAAGAAAAACTATTAGCTCATTATGGATATTCATCAGAAATATTATTAATTGGATTATTAGTTGTTTCATTTATATTAGCAGGTATCATACAAACTCTTTTATTACCTTATTTGTGTGAGGTTTTAAATCAGCTTGCTCATACTTTTGGTTTTGCATCATTTGTTACGTATAATCTTAAAGAATATAGTATTGCATTTATGATTTCACTTATTTTATTTATTTTGATTGAGGGGATTATGTATGGAATTAGAACTTATAAACGTAGATAAGGCATTTTCAGGACATGTTGTTTTTAAGAACTTAAATTTTGATTTTTCAAAGTGTGGGTTATATGTTATCAGTGGAAAGAGTGGTTGTGGTAAATCAACATTATTAAATATATTAGCAGGATATGAAAATATAGATGCTGGTAAAAGATGTGTAGATTCTTCTGTTTTAATAGCATGTATTTTTCAAAGTTATGAATTAATAGAGGAATTAAATGTCTATGATAATATTTATTTAACAAAGGATAGAAGTCTTTCATTTGATTTTATTGAGGAATTAGGACTAACAGAATTATTATCTCGTTATCCTAAAGAACTTTCACAAGGACAAAAACAAAGAGTCGGAATAGCTCGAGCATTAGCTTGTTGCCCACAGGTCATTATATGTGATGAACCAACAGAATCATTAGATATTGAAAACAAAGAAAGAGTTTTAAACTTATTAAAAAAATTATCTCAAGATTGTGTTGTTATTGTAGCGACACATGATATATCAATGTTACAAGACTATGCTGATTATCATTATGTTATTGAGGATAATTCCTTGATTTTACAAACTCAAAAGCAACAAGCACCTACACTTACTGTTGAAGAAAGAAAAACTTCATATCATGAATTGAAAAGAATCATTCATCAGATGATTCATAAAAGAACGATGATTCAAACCTTATTTTTAAGTCTACTTATTATTTTTCAAATTATTACATTTCAAATTAATGGTATTCTTTTTCAAGAAAAAACAAGTTATCAAGTCATAAATCAAAATAGTCTCTATGTTAAAACAAATGGAATGAATCCAGATTCTTTATACAAATATGGTGAAATACGTCCAATCCTTAATTTTGATACATTGAACCTCAATAATAAAATCTATAAGATGAATATTTATCCTTTACCTACAACAAGTCAAAACCAATTAAAAAATAATCAAATTCTCATTAATCAAAATACAGCAAAAGTTTTAATGAATGAATGGCAAGTTAATCAAGAATCTTTAATCAACCATCAAATTCTCTTATCCTATCAAATGGGTAGTCAAATTTATCAAATAGAATGTACAATAAAAGATATTATTGAAGAAGATTTAAAAGATGTTAAACAAATTTATTATTCTTATGATGGAATAAATTCTCTTTTAAAACAAAAAAGATTTTCTAAAGAATATCCAACACAATATGATTATCTTATGAAAAAAGGAGAATCGTTTGAAATCCAATGTTCATCAACACAAGTCCAAGATTATTATCAGGTCTTAAAAGGAAAATCAAAGTTAACGGTAAATCACAGCATTTTTACATCACTTCATCAAAATCAAGGACAAAAGGATTTATACTATGTTTTATTTATGATTGTTCAAATAATCTTACTTGCTGTTAGTATTATCTATATTGTTTATATGACTTACCAAGATACAAAAAAGAATCAAGTTGGTTTATCGATTATTCATGCTTCTGGTGTAGATTTGCAATTGATTAAGAAAAGATATTTTATAGAAAAACTCAAATATTTATCGATTGTTTTCATCAGTGCTTTATTTGTTTGTCTTATTTTAGAATGGCAATTTCATCAAACCAAACGTTCATTAATTTGTGGTTTATTTGTAGGAGTTATTTTATGTTTCTATGTTCTTATCTTTTATATACGATTGAGCAAACTTCACAAGAATCAAATTTCTATTTTATTAAAAGATAATAAAGATGAGTAAAAAATAAAAAAATTATTTTTTGCTCAATTTTTTTAAATAATAGCAATATAACTGTTTTATCGCAAGTTTTCATTAATTATAAGACAATAATATTATTGATAATCGAAAATAAGTTATTTGACCAATTTAAAATTAGGTTCGTATATTCATGGATTGTAATATGTTATAATATACATAGAAAAATAATGCATGATATTTAGAATAATCAAGTAAATAGGAGAGTTTTTTATGGATTATCATGTAAAAAGAATGAGTTTATTTATTAAGTTTAAAAGAATGGAAATTGGTATATCACAAAGAGACTTTGCAAAATCAATATTTGTGAGTAGAAGTTTAATTGATAATATAGAAAATGGAAAATTAACATCTTTAAATCATCATATTGATAACATATTTGAATGTTTTGGTTTGGATAAAAGTCAATATATTGATGATGACTATGATTTTATTAAAAGATTCTATACAGTTATTCATCGTGTTATTTATTATGATTTAGATAAAAATCCTCAAGATATCATTGATGAATTTTATTTTAAAGGAATAGAAAATACATATCTCTATATATATTATCAATTACTAAAAACCTGCCTATATTCACGGGAATATTTAAATGATGAATTTCTTTTTAAATATATTCCTCTCTTTGAAAATATTATTGATCAATTCGATTTATTGATTCAGCAATTTTTTCAAATAACAAAATATATTTATTATAAAGAAAAAGGTATGTTTAATAAATGTGTATTAAATGATAAAAATGTGAATTTTGATATGATGAACAATGATATGAAATCATATTATTACCATGCATATGCATTACGTTATATGTATGAAGGGGATTTTTATAAACAATTCAAATATTTTAACTTGGCTAATGAATACTGTTTAAAGATGAATAATCAAAAAAGATTAATTGCATTGAAAATTATTGAATGTGATATTTATGAAAAATTAGGGGATATGAATAAAGTTATAGATATACTATATTCAAATATCAAAAAGATTGATGAAATCAATTTTACAAGTATGAAATATGTATTCATAAGTAATTTAGGAATTGAGTATTTTAAGATAAAAAATTATGCGTATGCAATACAGTGTCTAAAAGTTTCGTTTCTAAAAAACAATGATAATTTAGATTTATTTTATCTTATTTTAAGTCACATGTTGCTAGATAATAAAAATGTAGTTAAAAGGTTATTAAACTATCAATACCAAGTTGAATGTTTTAATGAAATATATTATGAATTAATAGAGTGGTGTAGTAAAGCTTACCAAAGACCTTATACAAAAAAATGTCAATATATTCTAGAACGAATATATAAGCGTTATTTTGCAAGTTCATCCTATGATGCTAAAAAACTTATTTTAAATTTATTAATAGATAATTATGAACATCATGAAGATTATCAAAGGGTAAATAATTATCAGAAGGAATTAATAAAATTATTAGAAAGTAGAATAAATTGTGAAAAATAATTTGTTATCATTGATTGTTTTTTAGCAAATTACATTCATATAAATCAACAGGATATGAATGAAAGATGTAGGTGCCAATATCAATCATATCTCACAATAACCATTGAACATGGAATTTCTAGAGGTGGAGGATGTTAAAATGTAGTAAGGTAAGCAAGTTGTATATTCAAAAATAAAAGGAGAGATACATATGAAAGTAAGTCATTTGTTTTTAAATGTAAGTAAGAGAGTTATATCATGTTTTTGATTCCATAATAGAAAAATCTATATATGTTCGTAATGTTAGTGGAATAACAATTGGAAAAATCAAAACTTATGTTACTGCTACAATAAGAAATATTAATGGAATTTATTCTATTGATTTATACAGATTTAGACATGGGTGCCAATGCAACAGCAACGATATATAGTAAAAGTAAATCAGGAATGAACTAATTTATCTCATCAAATAGGTACAGACTTACAAACTATGACATATGATTTCAGTTAATCCTCTAGGGATTAACTTTTTCTATAAAGTGGGTGATAAAAGATGTTAGAATTAAATCATATAAAAATGAATTATGGTCAAAGAATAATTTATGATTGTGCAAATTTTGTGGCACATAAAAATGAACTAACTATTATTATGGGAAAATCAGGGAGTGGAAAATCAACACTTCACAAAATAATAACGATGAGTCTTGATACACAAGGTGAGTATTTTATTGATACAAAAGATATGAATAAATTGTCAAATAAAGAGAAAAAACAGTTTATTAAAGAACATATGGGAATTGTTAATCAAAATCCAATATTTATAAGTGATTTGACAATAAATGATCATATTAACCTTTGTCAATCTTTATTAAATGGATATCAAGTAGATGAATATGTTCAATTCTTACAATTAGAAGAAGTATTAAATAAATATCCCCTGCAATTATCTAGTGGTGAAAAAATGAGGGTTGCAATATTATTAGCTATGATTCATCAACCAGAAATTTTAGTCTTTGATGAACCAACAGCATCATTGGATTCATACCATACACATATTGTTGTAGAGATGATAAAAAAATATGCTCAAAGTGGACATTATGTTATTGTTTTTACACATGATAAAATATTAAAAGATGTAGCAGATAGTCTATATATTATAGAAAATAATAAATTAACATCAGTAACAAGAGAAAAGGGCAATTATAAAAATAGTATTTCATTATTAAAAGCAAATAAAAAAGCTTACTTATATTTTTTATTCAGGATGTATAAACATCAATTCTTTTTTAAGTCAATGACACTATTACTAATTTCTTTAACTATTGCTATTGGTTGTTTCTCAATATTTCATGGAAATTCAACTATTCAATATTATCAAAATCAACTTAATAAAACTGAAAAGACGGGTATTATATATAAAGAAAATATAGATTCTTTGGGGAAATTATATAATGAAGAATATGGTTTTAGTGAATTAGAAGTTAAAGGAATAAAGGAAGTAAAAGGGGTTAAAAATATTTGGCCATATATTATGACAAGAAATCATGAGGTAATTCAAAATGATTTGAAAAGTGTGAATATTAAGATTTATCAAAAGGGTCAATTGATGCATGATTTAGATTATAAAAATAATACATACACAGTTGCTACATATAAAAATGATTATAAATATGAAAGCAATTTAATTAAAAAAATCAATTCCAATGAAGGAGTTTATGTATCAGCATATTTATTGTATGATCTTTTTAATCCAGATGTAGAAAGATATAATAAAAAAGATATTGAGAATAGTGTACAAAAATATGATGAAAATACAGAAATTGAATTTCCTATAATTGTTCCAATATATAATTTGCAATATAAAAATCAAAAAGGCAATCAATTACTAGGTAAAACAATGACTATAAAAACGAAAATTAAAGGAATCTATTATCAAGATATACCGTTTCAATTTTCTAAAGGAACAACTACAGATGTATCAATATTTTATCCGTTAGATATAGCTTTGAAATTTATTCAAAAAAACAAGGCAAGCGCGAACGAATTATTGCAAGATCAAGTAAAATATCAAAATGATGAAGGATATTTAACCCCATTTTATCCTTTATATTATCAATTTAATGTAGATAGGGGAATTTCTTTTCGGACTGTTAAAGAAAATATTGAGGCTAAGGGTTATAAAGTATTATCAGATTATAATGATGCAGAAAATAATTTGGATATTATTCATCAATTAAATAGTGGTTTGCAGATGATAGCAGTTTTTATATGTCTTATTACTTTATTTATCTCATTTGGAATAAAGTATACTAAGAAAGAAGAATACGATGATTATTTGAATTTTTTCATGGAAAAAGGTTTTTCTTATCAAGAAACACGTAAAAAGTTAATTCAAAAATTTATGCTTGAAAGTATTTTTTGTACAGGGGTTTCAATTATATTATTTATATTAATGGTTATTTTAGGAAACTGTCTATATTATAATAGCAAAACACATATCCAAATTGAATTTATTATTATAACAGTTGTTTTTTCTCTAAGTATTGAAGTATTACTACCGCTATTGGTATTGGGAAGAAGGAATAAACTATGATTTCATTAGAAAATATATCTATTCGCTATAATAAAGTTTTAATAAAAAAATCGTCAATGATTATTCATGATAATAGTGTAACTTTAATTAAAGGATTAAGTGGAAGTGGGAAAACAACGTTATTATATCGGATTGGACTTATATCTAAAGAAAAAAAGTTACGATATGTTTGGGATAATATTAATATTCATTCATTGTCACCATCAAAAATAGATGAGTTACGGCGTTATAAAGTAGGATATGTTTTTCAAGATTTTTGTTTATTTGAAGAAATGAGTGTTTACGAAAATATAGAATATTATTGTCGAGCAGCCCATCAGCCCATTGATTTACAGAAGGCTGTTGAGGTATTGAAGATTGTCCAAATTGAAGATTTTTTGGATTGTAAAACAAAAAATCTTTCAAATGGTGAAAAACAGCGATTGGCAATTGCGTGTGCAATTGTTAAAGACCCTGAAGTTATTATTCTTGATGAACCAACTAGCGCTTTAGATGAAGATAATGAGAAGATTGTTTTTTCTATTTTACAAAGATTAGCTCATGAGAAAGGAAAAATGGTCGTAATAGCAAGTCATAGTTATATTTGTGATGATTATGCAGATTATATATATACAATAAAAAATCAAGAACTATTTCTTGAAAAGCAGACTGAAACTAAAGCAATTGAAAAAAAGAACAGAAAAAATATATCTTCTATGTTTATTGTTTATTATCTTAAACAATATTTTAAAAATCATCCTTTTATAAATATATTGATGACATCTATTTTAATATTTGGTGGGATATGTTCACTTTGTATTCAGGGATTAATTCAAGATACATTAAATCAGCTTGATAGTAAACTAAATAGTATATCTGAAAATCAGTTGTTAATATTAGGCTCACAAGGTAATTCTATACAACTATATAATGGCAAAGATATAGAACAAAATATTTTAGACAAAATTCAATCATTAAAAGGTATTAAAAAAATTTATCCTTTGTATAATTTGTCTGTTGAGTTAAACAACGATATTTATCCGGTATATCCAATTTTTAATGAAAATCAATTAGATGGAAAATTATTTAAGCAATATAATTCACAACGAAATCTTTATTTATCATATCTTGTAGCCCTTCGATTAGATCAATGGGATGAACAAGTAATTTTATCTCGGTTTATTTACAATGATAATAAGACAATACAAACATTGGAAAATGTAAATGGTGTTTTAGCAATTGGAAAATCATCAGGATATACGGATAATTTAAATTATGTTTTAATGGATTATCAGAAAATCGTTGAATTAGCTAAAAATAATCATATTTCTCCAACAAAAAATGCATTTGTTTTATTTGCTGATAACCTAGAATCCATTCAATCTATTTCAAAGACAATCTCTAATCAATTTCATTTAGAAGTAGTAGAACATTTTCAAAATGTTAATGACTTATTAAATATGAAATATCAAACAATCTCAAGTATGTCTACTGAAAAAGTTTTTGTAGTTATTTTAAGTGTCATATTATTTTTATATTTAAGCTATTGGAATATGAAAAAGCGACAAAAAGAATTTGTATTATTATATGTTAATGGAATTAGTCATTTTGAATTGATCTCAATTATTTTTGTTGATTTGTTTATTAAAATTATTATTGCCCTTTGTATAACTTTAATATCTTGTGAATTATTAGATAAATTGATATTTACAATATTTAATACAAAAGAGGTCATTTCATACTTTTTAAGAACAGTATTTATTGTTGTAATAGGTTTATTATTAATAAGTATTGGATTTATAAAGAATATAGATCCAGAAGAAACATTAAGAAATTAAAAAAGATGATTATAAATAAATCATCTTTTTCATATCTTTTTCACAAATTTATATTATAATGTGATTAAAGTGAGGTGCTAGGGATGAAAGTCTTATTGATAGAGGATGAGAAGCTAATTCGTATGTTTATTGTTGAATATTTTGATAAACAAAAGGCGAGTGTTGTTGAAGCAAGTGATGGTTATGAAGGGTTATCTTTGTTAGATGATTCTTTTGATATTGTGTTATTAGATATTATGATGCCAGGTATTGATGGGTATGAAGTTTGTAAGTTGATTAGACAAAAGAGTGATGTGCCTATCTTATTTATTAGTGCATTAAGTGAAGATGATAATAAGTTAAAGGGTTATGATTTAGGTGCTGATGATTTTATTTCTAAACCATTTACACCTTCGTTGTTGTATGCAAAATGTAAAGCTTTATTAAAACGTGTGAATAAAGAAAATCGTTCTTTAGATGTAGGGATTATTCATATTGATGAAGATACACATGAAGTGTATATTCGTGATGAATTGATTCAGCTATCTAATAAAGAATATTTGTTGTTGATATATTTTATTGAAAATAGACGAAAGATTTTATCTAGAGATCAATTATTAGATCATATTTGGGGTTATGATTATTATGGGGATCAAAGAATTGTTGATACCTATGTGAAGAAGTTACGTAAGAAATTATTAGATGCTGCCCCTTATATTCAAACAGTTGTTAAGATTGGCTATATGTTTGATTTAAAGGAGTTATAGTTATGAAAAAACTGAATTTCAGTTTGATTATTAAGGTTACCGGGGTTGTTTTTATTGCATTTTCAATTGTATTAGGGAATGAAATTCGTTTAGGAATTAATCGTTATACAAAGAATACATTGGATACAGATGCAGAAGCTATTGTTCGTAATCTTGATAAATTTGCTAAGTCTTATACTCAGAGTATAGCTATTAATAAAGTTAATTTAAATTCGACAGAATTTAAAAATATATATCGTGATGCTTTGGCTGGTGATGGAACAAAGGTCAAATGTCTAGTGAATGCAAAGGGACAGATTCTAGATGTTTCTCGAGAAGGTGAAGGTTTTCCAAGTATTGGAGTTATTGTTTCTAAGTATAAAGGGGCAACGAATTGGCCAGTTTATTTTGATTTATCTTCTATGGATAGCACCAGTTTAATGAAGATAGAAAGTGAATTATTAAAGCATAAAGATGAAAAGAATACAATTACGTTAAAGATTGTGACAAATAGTCAAAGTGAACTTAATAGTAATATATTTGATAATATTTTTATTAAAGAATTGAAACTTAATAATCAGATTATTTATGTCAGCAATACAAAAGGTAAAGTTCAAACAATGGAGGGAACGGTTGGTTCCTATGCTAGCTATAATCTAGAAATTGCATTTCCTAGTACACTTACAGAAAGTAAAAAACAATCAACAAATACATCAGGTAAGAAAAGTCGAACAATGATTTTAGATTACCAAAATGCCATGAATGGGCTAAGAGAACAAATCACTAAAAACTTTAAAACATTTAAAAAGAGTGGTCGTGAACTCACAACAACTAATTATTCTATTTATAAGATTTTAAATCCTTATGAATATAATGGAAAATATTATTCTACAGTCATGTTAAGATTAGAAGATTGGGGTTTAATGAATGGTGAAGATACAACTGTGGATTATACAGATGAGGCATCATTAGATAAAGTAACTGCAGGATATATATTTGTTATTCAGGAATATACAAATCTCACAATGCGTTCCTTTAGACAATTTATGCATGATAACTCATCAACTTATCTCTTAGCATTTGTTTTAATTATTTTGATTTGTCTATCCATAGCATATATGGTTATTAAACCAATCCGTCGAATTGAAACCACAGCAAAACATATTGCTAGAAAAGAATTTGATTATCCAATTGATACAACCAGGCATGATGAATTAGGTGATTTGTCGCGTAGTATTGATCGTATGAGTAAGGAATTAGAAAGTACAATTAACAATCTTCATCAAGAAATCGAACGTGTTCAAAGATTAGAAGTCATTAGAAAAGAATTTGTTTCTAATTTTACTCATGAAATTAAAACACCATTAGGGATTATTAATGGGTTTAGTGAACTTGTTGAAATTGAACAAGATGAAAAGAAACGTAATGAATATATTACTATTATTCAAAATGAAACCAAACGTATAAATGAACTTGTTTTAGCAATGTTAGATTTATCTAAACTAGAATCACAAAAGGTTTCATTAAAACTAGAGGAAGTTGATTTATTAGATATCGTAGGGGATTGTTTAGATTCAATGATGTATTTGTTTGAAAGAAAACAAATCAAAGTACATACTCAATTAGATTCCTCAATGGTAAAAGCAGATCGCTTTAAAATTGAAATGGTTATTGACAATTTTATTAGTAATGCATTAAGATATACAGCTGAGGGAAAAAATGTCTATGTTCGTTTAGATGAACATGGATTTGAAATTGAAAATGAGGGACATCCAATTCCTAAAGATGATTTAGAAAAAATATGGTTAACGTTCCATAAAGTTGATCGTTCAAGAAATGCTGAAGGAACAGGTCTAGGGCTTGCGATTTGTAAAGCTATTTTAGATCTTCATCATTTTGAATATGGAGTTAAAAATACTGAAAAAGGAGTTCTCTTTTACTTTAAGTATTAAGAGAATTTCTTTTTTTGTTTACTTTAAGCAATTGATAAAAGCTTGCTTTGTGCTATAATATGGGTGAATGAAAAGTTTTTTAACTTTTTTTAAGAAA
>OBJQ01000620.1_pt1 | contig 25115 bp, 42 predicted proteins | sample 1519921 | NCBI WGS metagenome assembly OBJQ01 (sample SAMN04209244, study PRJEB22552) | human gut metagenome | biome: gut; material: feces | host: Homo sapiens | place: USA: Oklahoma
ATAGCAAGCTGCCAGTTCTCCTGAGGGATATCATCCGATATCTCTCTTTTTTTGTCTAAAAAAATGAAATCATTCTCATTTTGTGAATTCATAAGGTATTTAATCTGATTATCGTAATTGTATTATTTTTTATTTGTAAAACAATCAGTTAGATCTACATCATATATTATATAAACAATCAATGGACATGTATCTAAATAGATATCTTAGATATAACTCTATTAATTAATTCTTATTCTAAAATAGAATGAGTAAAAAGATAAATTTATAATTTTATTACATTTGAGTAATTATACCTAAAATAGAAATTACATGATTAAAATTTTTGGATTATATTTAAATATAATTAATCTATTTATTTTAATCTAAACTCTTTAAGAAAATCCATAATAGTATCTAGAAAATAACGGAAGTGTAATAATGTAAAGATTTCTTTATTTTTATAACAAATTAAATTTCTTATGTGATAAAACTTCTTTTAACTGAACTTAGCAATTAAAAATATAAATGAAATATAAACATATTATTTTGATAAATCTAGGAGATTTATTATGGATTTTACGTATTATTCATCATTAAGATGTTTAATTATGATTTTTAAGATATTTATTATGAGTAAACCAAAAACAAACTAAAATTGAGAGAATATATTTGTCTAATAAATTCTGGTCAAATGAAAAAGTAAATTCCACTTTGTAAGAGTAAGTTCTACTCTTACAAAAAGAATGGAATTTAATTACTACAAATAAGTGTTAGAATCATTGATTTTAATACTTTTTTTAGTATAATGAAACTGTAATTTGATGATATCTCTCTATTTTTTGGGTATACGAAAGGGAAAGGTCAAATCTGAATTTTTTTTGAAATTCAAAATTCCATCTCTCAAGATTAGTACTTACGTTTAGTGGATATTCTAATTACCTATGTTTATTTTTATTTTGATATTAATGACTGAGATAAATTAATATCATCAGGTTCTATACATGAGATACCAAAGATATTTGCGATATCTTTGCCATATAGCATACTAAACAATAAAAGTGGTGATTTATCATTTAGTTTCTCTCGTGCATATGAATCAATATGGGACATCATTAAATTGATGTCTTTTTGATTATATGGATTCCATGAATGCACTTGGGGTACAATTCTTCTAAGAAATTCATGAGTGACTTCGCATGAACCTTTTTCATTTGGAGAAGAAGGGTGACAATAGAAGACATAAGTTCTTCTTTCACCATCTTCATCAAATTCAATGGCTTCAGGATTTGAGAACTCAGATCCATTATCTGTCAATATCACTGGAAATAATCTCATGAATAATTTTCTTCCCAGCTTGTGGTAGATGTCGTTGAAGAAATCAGTAACACTTTTTGAATCATTGAACTCACGCTTAATCGCTATCATGAATGAGCAGACAACAAAGTGAATGGTTAACAGACAAGATTCACCTTTCACGCCTTCGACAGTATCCATTTCAACAAGAGCTATATCTGGATGTTTCTTCATAAACAGTAGAAAGTCCTCATATCTTCTTCCTTCAAGACAATGCTTGTCAACTTTGTAATAAGTTGATTTTTTTCTTCTAGGACGATATCATGATATACCTTGTACGATTAAATTCCACTATAAAATTTGAAAGATTAAGTTCAACCCTTAATTTATAAAAGGTGGAATTTAGTTTTACAATTGAAGTCTAATAAATTCTTTAAAAAAAATCAAAAAAAATGCAAAAAGTGCTTGATTTATCATTGTTTTTAGTGTAAAATGCACTTGTTGTGAAATGCGAAGAAGTGCGAGGTTGCTGAAACGCTGATAGCCGTTGTCATGAGCGGAAGGGTGGATTCAGGTAATTCGTGCGGAGCGGCCAAAAAATTGGCAAACAGAAGGAGGAATAATTCATGGCAAACAACAAAATTAGAATCAGATTGAAATCATTTGATCACAAAATCTTAGATGCTTCTGCTGAAAAGATTGTAGCAGCTGCTAAAAAATCAGGTGCTCAAGTAGTTGGTCCAGTACCATTACCTACTGAAAAAGAAATTTATACTATCTTAAGAGCAGTTCATAAGTATAAAGATTCTCGTGAACAATTTGAAATCAGAACTCACAAACGTCTAATTGACATTGTGAATCCAACACCAGAAACAGTTGATGTATTAACTCGTTTAGAATTACCAAGTGGTGTGGATATCGAAATTAAATTATAAGGAAAGGTTAAGGTGTAACTCATGAAAGGAATCTTAGGTCGTAAGATTGGAATGACTCAAGTTTTCACTACTGACGGAAGATTAATCCCAGTTACTGTTGTAGAAGCAGCTCCAAACGTTGTTTTACAAAAGAAAACAGTTGCTACTGATGGATATGATGCAATCCAAGTTGGTTTTGAAGATAAGAGAGAAAAATTAGCAACAAAAGCTCACAAAGGACATGTTGCAAAAGCTGAAACAGCTCCTAAGCGCTTCATTAAAGAATTTCGTTATGACGAAATGATGAGTTATGAAGTTGGTCAAGAAATTAAAGTTGATAGCTTTGTAGCTGGTGAAGTTGTAGATGTAACAGGAACTAGCAAAGGTAAAGGTTATCAAGGTGTTATAAAAAGACATAATCAACACATTGGTCCTAAAGGACATGGTTCAGGTGCTCACAGAATCGTTGGTTCAATGGGTCCTATCGCTCCTAACAGAATTGCTCCAGGTAAGAAATTACCAGGTCAAATGGGGAACGTAACAAGAACAGTTCAAAACTTAGAAATCATTGCTGTTGATGTTGAAAACAATGTATTATTAATCAGCGGATCAATCCCTGGTCCTAAAAAAGGATTAGTTGTTGTTAAATCTGCTGTTAAAGGAAATGGTAAGGTTAACCCTGCTGAAGATTTAATTATTTATGAAACAGAAGAAGAAATCGTAGAAAGCCCAGTAGTAGAAGAAACTGCTGAAGCTGCTGAATAATGAAGCGAAAGGAGGAAAACTAATGTTAAAAGTTGCAGTATATAACCAAGAAGGAACAAAAGTTAAAGATACAGAATTAAACGAATCTGTATTTGGTATTGAACCAAACAATCAAGCAATCTTTGATATGGTCTTACTACAAAGAGCTTCATGGAGACAAGGAACTCATAAAGTTAAAAACCGTACTGAAGTCAAAGGTGGAGGAAAGAAACCTTGGAGACAAAAAGGTACAGGTAGAGCTAGACAAGGATCTATCCGTGCTCCTCAATGGAGAGGTGGAGGAGTTGTATTTGGACCAACACCTGATAGAAACTATAAGCTAAAAATGAACAGAAAAGTAAGACGTTTAGCATTAAAATCAGCTTTAAGTCAAAAAGTTATCGACAGCGAATTAACTGTATTAGATACAATCGCATTCGATGCACCAAAAACTAAAGCTATGGTAAAAGTATTAGAAAGCTTAGAAGCTAACAGAAAAACATTAATCGTTATGGACGAAGTTAATGAAAACGTTGCTTTATCTGCAAGAAATATTCCTGGAGTTAAAGTTATCGATTCAAAAGGACTTAACGTATATGATATCTTAGATAGCACTAAGTTAGTCATGACAGAAGGAGCTATCAAAGCTGTTGAGGAGGTATTGGCATAATGGCACATATTACAGATGTTTTAAAGAAACCAGTACTTACTGAAAAATCTTTATTGTTACAACAAAACGAAAACAAATATACATTCGATGTAGATGTAACTGCTAATAAAATTGAAGTAAAACAAGCAGTTGAAAAAATGTTTGACGTTAAAGTTGAAAGTGTAAACATTATGAATGTGAAACCTAAAACAAAAAGAATGGGTAGATACGTTGGTAAAACAAGCAAAAGAAGAAAAGCTATTGTTAAATTAAAAGAAGGATATGAAATTAACTTATTCGGAGAAGAATAAAATTTCAAACTATTGGAATGAACTCTATTCCAGATAAGAAAAATAAGGAGGAACAAAGATGCCTATTAAAGCATATAAGCCTACGACAAACGGTCGTCGTAATATGACTACTTTGACTTATGAAGAAATTACAACTAATAAGCCTGAGAAATCATTAACAATCCGTTTATCTAAAACAGGTGGACGTAATAATCATGGTGTTATCACTACTCGTCATCACGGTGGTGGACATAAGCGTTTATATCGTATTATCGATTTCAAACGTAATAAAGATGATGTTGTTGGAAAAGTTGCAACAATCGAATATGATCCAAATAGATCAGCAAACATCGCATTAATCAATTATGCAGATGGTGAAAAAAGATATATTCTTGCTCCTAAAGGATTAGAAGTAGGAATGAGCATTGTATCAGGTGAAAACGCTGATATTATCGTAGGTAACTGCTTACCAATGGGAAATATGCCTGAAGGTACAGTTATCCATAACATTGAAATGCAACCTGGTAAAGGTGGACAAATCGCTAGATCTGCTGGTGTGTCTGCTCAAATCTTAGGTAAAGAAGGAAAATACGTAACTGTAAGATTAGCTTCTGGAGAAGTTAGAAAATTCTTAGCTGTTTGTAGAGCAACAGTTGGTGTTGTTGGAAACGAAGACTATGGATTAGTTAACTATGGTAAAGCTGGTCGTAACAGATGGAGAGGTATTAGACCTACAGTTCGTGGTTCTGTTATGAACCCTAATGATCACCCTCATGGTGGTGGTGAAGGTAGAACTTCAATCGGACGTAAAGCTCCAATGACTCCTTGGGGTAAAAAAGCTCTTGGAGTTAAAACAAGAAATACAAAGAAAGCTTCAAATAAATTAATCGTACGTCGTCGTAACGGTAAATAAGAAGGAGGGTTATAGAATATGGCAAGAAGTTTAAAAAAGGGTCCATTCGTGGATGAACATTTAATGAAAAAAGTTGAAGCATTAAATGCTGCAAACAAAAAAGAAGTCATTAAAACATGGTCAAGACGTTCTACAATCTTCCCACAATTTATTGAACATACGTTCGCAGTATATAACGGAAGAGAACATATCCCAGTTTATGTAACTGAAGATATGGTTGGACACAAATTAGGAGAATTCGCTCCTACAAGAACTTATCATGGTCATGGTGCTGATGATAAAAAGTCAGGTAAATAAGAAGAGAGGAGAAAAATAACATGGAAGCAAGAGCTCAAGCTAAAATGATTCGTGTTTCGCCTCAAAAAGCAAGATTAGTTGTTGACTTAGTAAGAGGTAAGAACGTAAAAGAAGCACTTGGTATCTTAGAATATGTAAACAAAAGTGCTACTCCTGCAATCATTAAAGTCGTTAAATCTGCTGCACAGAACGCTGTTTTCAATGAAGGTGCAGAAGAAGATAAATTATATATTAAAGAAATTTATGTAGACGAAGGTCCTACATTAAAGAGATTCCGTGCAAGAGCAAAAGGTAGCGGTACTCAAATTTTAAAAAGAACAAGCCACATCACATGTGTGGTTGCTGAAAGATAGGAGGTCAAAGCATGGGTCAAAAAGTAAGTCCAGTAGGATTACGTGTTGGCGTTAACCGTGATTGGAATTCAAGATGGTACGCTAATGATAAAGACTTTGCTTCATTATTACACGAAGATATCAAGATTCGTGAATTCTTGAATGCAAAATTAAAAGGCGCTTATGTCGCTAACATTGAAATTGAAAGATCTAAAAATCGTGTGAATATCTTCGTTCATACATCTAGACCTGGTGTAGTTATCGGGAAAGATGGAGAAGCTGTTGATGCGTTAAGAAAAGAAGTTGCTAAATTAGTTAAAGATAAACAAGTGTTTATCAATATTGTTGAAATTAAAAATCCAGACGTTGTTGCTCAACTTGTTGCAAACAAGATTGCTGAACAATTAGAAAACCGTGCTTCATTTAGAACAGTTCAAAAAAGAGCTATCCAAAGCGCTATGAGAGCTGGAGCTAAAGGAATCAAAACTTGTGTATCAGGTCGTTTAGGTGGAGCTGATATGGCAAGAACTGAAGGATATTCTGAAGGAAATGTACCTCTTCATACATTAAGAGCTGACATTGACTACGCTACTGCAGAAGCTGACACAACTTATGGAAAATTAGGAGTTAAAGTTTGGATTTGTAAGGGAGAAATTCTTCCTGCAAAGAAGAAAGGGGATAAATAATCATGTTGATGCCTAAGAGAACTAAATATAGAAGACCTCATAGAATTAAATATGAAGGTAAGGCTAAAGGTGGAACTCAAGTTTCATTTGGTGAATATGGTTTACAAGCTCAAGAAGGTGCTTGGATTACTTCAAGACAAATCGAAGCAGCTCGTATCGCTATGAACCGTTATATGAAACGTGGTGGGCAAGTTTGGATTAGAATCTTCCCTCATTTAGCTAAAACAAAGAAACCTCTTGAAGTCCGTATGGGTTCAGGTAAAGGTGCTCCAGAAGAATGGGTAGCAGTAGTAAAAACAGGTCGTGTTATGTTCGAAGTCGCTGGTGTAGAAGAAGAAGTTGCAAGAGAAGCTTTAAGACTTGCATCTCATAAACTACCAATCAAGTGTAAGATTATTGGAAGAGGTGAGTAATTGTGACAGTTCAAGATATTAGAAATACAGAAACTCAAGAATTACTTAACAAAGTAGAAGAGTACAAGAAAGAATTATTTGGATTAAGATTCCAACAAGCAACAGGTCAATTAGAAAACACTGCTCGTATTAAAACAGTGAGAAAAAATATTGCAAGAATTAAAACAATTATTAGAGAAAGAGAATTAAACAAATAATTAGAAGGAGAAAAATATGGAAAGAAACAATCGTAAAGTTTATACTGGAACAGTTATTTCTACAAAAATGGATAAGACAATCACTGTTTTAGTAGAAACTCATGTTAAACACAAATTATACGGAAAACGTGTTAAATCTTCTAAAAAGTTTAAGGCTCATGATGAAGAAAATATTGCTAGAAATGGTGACGTTGTAAAAATTATGGCAACTCGTCCATTATCAGCAACTAAACGTTTCCGTTTAGTAGAAATCGTAAAAAAAGCAGAAATTATTTAATGAAAGAATCTGAAAGGAGGTCACTCGAATGATCCAAAATGAAAGCAGATTGAAAGTTGCTGACAATACAGGAGCAAAAGAAGTACTAGTAATTAGAAACCTTGGTGGTTCAAATAGAAAATTTAGTAACATCGGTGATATCGTCGTGGCTACAGTGAAACAAGCGACTCCAGGTGGTACAGTTAAAAAAGGTGAAGTCGTAAAAGCAGTTATCGTAAGAACTAAATATGGTGTTAACCGTGAAAATGGTTCATTAATTAAGTTTGATGACAATGCTTGTGTTATCATCAAAGATGACAACTCACCTAAAGGAACTCGTATCTTTGGACCGGTAGCAAGAGAGTTAAGAGATGCAGATTTCATGAAAATCGTATCATTAGCTCCTGAGGTATTATAGGAGGAGACGAGAAGATGAAATTACGTGTAGGTGATACAGTTCAAGTTATCGCTGGTAGCGATAAAGGAAAAACTGGAGAAATTATCCAAATTCTAAGAAAAGAAGACAGAGTTATTGTTGAAGGTGTTAATATGGTAACAAAACACATTAAACCTTCACAAGCTGATCCAGAAGGTGGAATTGTAACAAGAGAAGCTCCAATTCATGTTTCAAATGTTGCATACTATGATTCAAAAGCAAAAGAAACTGTTAAGATCGGTTACGCTTTCGATGAAGAAGGTAAGAAATACCGTATCAACAAAAAAACAGGTAAAGCATTAGACAAAACTACAAAGAAGAAAAAGTAATCGGAAGGAGGTTAAATAATGAACCGACTAAAGGAACGTTATGAAAATGAAATTAGCAAGTCATTAATGACTAAATTTAATTATAGTTCTGTAATGGAAGTTCCAGCTATGGAAAAAATTGTTATCAACATTGGTGTTGGTGATGCAGTAAGCAATTCTAAATTATTAGATGAAGCTGTTGAAGAATTAACTTTAATTGCAGGACAAAAACCAGTGATTACTAAAGCAAAAAAATCAATTGCTGGATTCAAATTACGTGAAGGAATGCCAATCGGATGTAAAGTTACATTACGTGGTGAAAGAATGTATGAATTCTTAGATAAATTAGTAAACATCTCTTTACCTCGTGTAAGAGACTTCAGAGGTGTTCCAAAGAATTCATTTGATGGTAGAGGAAATTATACTTTAGGTGTTAAAGAACAATTAATTTTCCCTGAAATCAACTTCGATAAAGTAAACAAATTAAGAGGAATGGATATCGTATTCGTAACAACTGCTAAAACTGATGAAGAAGGTCATGAATTATTAGCACAATTAGGAATGCCATTCCATAAATAAGGAGGACTTAATTAATGGCTAAAACATCAATGAAAGTTAAACAACAACGTCCTCAAAAATACAAAGTTCGTGAATATACAAGATGCGAACGTTGTGGACGTCCACATGCAGTAATTAGAAAATTCAAATTATGCCGTATTTGCTTCAGAGAATTAGCTTACAAAGGTGAAATTCCTGGTGTAAAAAAAGCAAGCTGGTAATGAAAATATAATCCCAAATGGAAGGAGGACATTGTGAATGGTAACAGATCCAATCGCAGATATGTTAACAAGAATTCGTAACGCGAACCAACAACGTCATGAAGAAGTTGTTGTCCCAGCATCAAAATTAAAGGTACAATTAGCTGAAATTTTGAAAAACGAAGGATTTATTAAAGGATATAAAGTAGAAGGCGAAGGTGTTATTAAAAACATCGTCATCACTTTAAAATATAAAGGAAATGACAGAGTTATTTCTGGATTAAAGAGAGTCTCTAAACCTGGACTTCGTCAATATGCAAAAGTGAACGAAATCCCTAAGGTATTAAATGGTTTAGGAATTGTTGTATTATCTACTTCTCAAGGATTAATGACTGATAAAGAAGCAAGAGCTAAACAAATCGGTGGAGAAGTATTAGCATATATCTGGTAATAAAAAAATTAAAACAGGAGGTGTAACTGATGTCTCGTGTAGGTAATAAGATTATCAATGTACCTGAAGGTGTGAAAGTTGAAATCGCTGATGACAACACTGTAACAGTAACAGGTGCAAAAGGGACTTTAGTAAGACAATTTTCTCCATTAATCAAAATTGATATGGATGGAAATGAAATTAAAGTAGTAAGAACAAGTGAACAAAAAACTGTGAAACAATTACACGGTACTACAAGAGCATTACTTGCAAACATGATTGAAGGTGTACACAACGGTTATGAAAAGAACTTAGAAATCGTTGGTATTGGATACCGTGCTCAAATGCAAGGAAATAAATTAGTATTAAACGTAGGATTCTCTCATCCAGTTGAAGTTGAAACTGAAGAAGGAGTTAAAGTTGAAACTCCTACTCAAACAACTATTAAAGTATCTGGAATCTCTAAAGAAAGAGTTGGAGAAATCGCTGCTAGAATCAGAGCTGTTAAGAAACCTGAACCATATAAAGGAAAAGGTATTAAATATTCTGATGAAAGAATTATTAGAAAAGAAGGTAAAACTGCTGGTAAGAAGTAGTTAATAAATAAGGAAGGAGCTATTAAATCATGGCTAAAACTATGTCAAGAAACGATTTACGTCAAAGACGTCATGCCAGAGTTCGTACTAAAATCAGTGGAACTCCTGAATGTCCACGTTTAAATGTATTCCGTTCAAGCTCTCATATCCATGCCCAAATCATTGATGATGTAAATGGTGTCACTTTAGTGGCTGCATCTTCAGTAGATATGAAACTAGCAAATGGTGGAAATGTAGAAGCTGCTACACAAGTTGGTAAAGAAATTGCGAAAAGAGCTATCGCTAAAAATATTGAAAATGTAGTATTCGATCGTGGAGGATACATCTATCATGGTCGTGTGAAAGCACTAGCTGAAGCTGCTAGAGAAGCTGGATTGAAATTCTAATAGGAGGTTAAAGAATGGAACAACGTAAACCAAGAGAAAATGGGCCTAGAAGAAACGGACCTAGAAAAAATGGACCTAGAAGAAATGGACCTAAAGTTGAAAAAGAATTCGAAGAACGTGTTGTTACTATTAACCGTGTAACTAAAGTAGTTAAAGGTGGACGTAAATTCCGCTTTGCTGCATTAGTTGTTATTGGTGATAGAAAAGGTCGTGTTGGATTCGGAACTGGTAAAGCTAACGAAGTACCTGATGCTATTAGAAAAGCATCTGAAGCAGCTAAAAGAAATGTAATCAGAGTACCAATGATTCATGGAACTATTCCTCATGAAGTAAACGGTATGTTTGGTTCTGGAAATGTATTCTTAAAACCTGCATCTCAAGGTACTGGAATCATCGCAGGTGGTCCAGTTCGTGCTGTTGTTGAATTAGCAGGATATTCTGATATCTTATCTAAATCACTTGGATCAAGAACTCCAATCAACATGGTTCGTGCAACTATGGAAGGTTTAGCATCATTAAAAACTGCTCAACAAGTTGCTGAATTAAGAGATAAAAAAGTTGAAGAAATTTACGGATAGGAGGAGCGTAAGAAATGGCAAACGAAAATAAAGTTATCATTACGCTTGTAAAAAGTCCAATTGGTGCGAAAAAGAATCAAAAGGATACTCTTAAAGCGTTAGGTTTAACAAAAATGAACAAGTCAGTGGAAAAAGTCAACAATGAATTTATTCAAGGTATGATTAAAACTGTTGGACACCTTGTTAAAGTTGAAGAAAGTAAATAGTAGGAGGTGTAAACATGAAGCTACACGAATTACAATATACAGAAGGTGCACGTAAAGAAAGAAAACGTGTTGGTCGTGGAACAAGTTCAGGAACTGGTAAAACTGCTGGTAAAGGACAAAAAGGACAAAAAGCAAGATCTGGTGGAGGAAAGAAACCTGGTTTTGAAGGAGGTCAAACACCTTTATTCATGCGTTTACCAAAACGTGGTTTCACTAACTTCAATAAAGTTGAATACGCAATCGTTAATGTAGAAGATTTAAACAAATTCGAAGCTGGAAGTGTTGTAGATATGGCTACATTAAAAGAATGCGGGTTAATTAAGAAAGAATTAGATGGTTTAAAAGTTTTAGGTAACGGTAAATTAGAAGTTGCTTTGACTGTTAAAGCTCAAAAATTCTCTAAATCTGCTGTTGCTGCTATCGAAGCTGCAGGTGGAAAAACTGAGGTGATCTAAGATGTTAAGCTTTTTTAAGAATGTCTTTAAAAAAGGTGAATTACGTCGTAGAATTATCTTTACATTAGGTATGTTATTTGTATTCCGTTTAGGTGCTGCTATTACTATTCCATCAATTAATGCTGGTGCATTAACTGGGAATGCTACAAATAGTGGTATCCTCGGAATTATGAATATGCTTGGTGGTGGGATGCTTGAGAGATTTTCAATTTTCTCATTAGGAGTTTCTCCTTATATCACAGCATCTATCATTATTGAATTGTTATCAATGGATGTTATTCCTGTTCTTGCTCAATGGCAAAAAGAAGGAAATACTGGTAAGAAGAAAAAAGATAAAGTAACTCGTTATGTGACTTTAGTCTTAGCTGCTATTCAAGGTGGTTCATTAACTTATGCATTTGATAAAATGTACAATATTTTGAACTCATCATCAATTTGGACTTATGTCTATGTTGTTATTGTTATGATGGCAGGAAGTATGTTAGCAATGTGGATTGGTGATCAAATCACTCAAAAGGGTGTTGGAAACGGAACTTCATTGTTAATCTTTACTGGAATTGTTTCTAACTTACCTACAAACTTTATTACAACATTCAATAACTTGGTTTCTTTTGATAAAGGAACTCAAACAACTGTTCTTGGAATTTTATGGTATGTCTTATTCGTGGTTGTTTATTTAGCAATTGTTATCTTCGTTGTATTCAATGAAGGAGCAGTTAGAAAAATACCAATCATGTATGCAACAAACTCTAATCCAACAATGAGAACAAAAGATACAACACATATGCCTATTAAAATTAATAGTTCAGGTGTGTTACCAGTTATCTTTGCAGCATCAGTGTTGGCTGCACCAAGAACAATCATTAGTTTCTTGAAATCAACTGATATTACAAAAACAATTGATACAATCTTAAATTATCAACAACCTATTGGTTTCTGTTTATACTTAATTATGATTGTATTGTTTGCATTCTTCTATTCAAATTTACAAATTGATTCTCATAAAATCAGTGATGATTTGAAAAAGAATGGAGGATCTATTCCTGGAGTAAGAACTGGGTTAGATACAGAAAAATATATTAGTACTGTTTTAAACAGAGTAACTGTTGTTGGTTCAATTTTCTTAGTGATTATTGCGGCTATCCCAATTATGACTCCAGTTATTTGGTCACAAACATCTAATGCAGCCTTAACATTAGGTGGTACTGGATTAATCATCATTACAGGTGTTGCACTTGAAACAACAAAACAGATTAAGACATTAATTACTCGTAAAGAGTATCATGGCTATATTAGAAAGTAGTATAATAAAGGAGTGTATAACAATGAACATTATTTTAATGGGGCCTCCTGGTGCTGGTAAAGGAACTCAAGCCACTAAACTTGTTAACAAGTATGGTTTGACACAAATATCTACTGGAGACTTATTCAGAAAGGCATTAAGTGAACAAACTAAATATGGTGTAATTGCAAAATACTTTATGCAATTTGGTCACCTTGTACCAGACGATTATACAATTGAAATGGTGAGGGAATATTTAAAAGAAAATACATTTGAAAATGGATTTATTTTAGATGGGTTCCCTCGTACAATCGTTCAAGCAAGAGAACTTGAAAGTATTGCTAAAGAATTCAACTTTACAATTGATGCAATTGTGAATTTAGATATTCCTCAAGAAAAATTAATTACGAGATTATCTGGAAGAAGAACTTGTAAAAATTGTGGAGCTACTTTCCATGTTGAATTCAATCCACCTAAAGTTGAAGGCGTATGTGATAAATGTGGTGGAGAATTGTATCAAAGAGAAGATGAAAGCGAAGAAGCTGTAACAATCAGACTTGATACTTATAATAAACAAACAAGACCTTTAATTGATTATTATACAATGAAGGGGACAATCATTAATATTAATGGTGACCAATCTATGGAAGACGTCTTTAAAGACATTGAAAAAAGCTTGGAGGGTAAATAATGATTGTAACTAAGGACCAAAGAGAAATTGAATTAATGAGAGAAGCTGGTCATATCGTTGGACTTGTTCATAGTAAACTTAAGGATTATATTAAGCCTGGTCTTACGACTATGGATATCAATAAGTTCTGTGAAAAAGTAATTCGTGATGCAGGGGCAACACCTTCATTTCTCAATTTGTATGGTTTTCCTGGTGCTGTGTGTACTTCTATTAATGAAGTCGTTGTTCATGGCATTCCTGACAATACAAAACTTAAAGAAGGTGACATTATTTCAGTTGACGTAGGTGCATGTTATAAAGGTTATCATGGAGATAGCGCTTGGACATACGCTGTTGGTCAAATTAGTGAAGAAGCAGCACACTTAATGAAAGTGACTGAAGAATCACTATATGCAGGTTTAGCGAAAGTAAAGCCTGGCAATCGTTTATCCGATATATCTCATGCTGTACAAACTTATCTAGAAAGTCATGGATGCTCGACTCCTAGAGACTATACAGGTCATGGAATCGGTACTCAAGTTCATGAAGATCCATCTGTTCCTAATTATGGAGCAGCAGGAAGAGGTCCTAGATTAAAAGAGGGAATGACTTTAGCAATTGAACCAATGGCTCATTTAGGCAGATGTGAAACAGAAGTTTTAGATGATGATTGGACTGTTGTAACTAAAGATCGATCTCTAGCAGCTCACTATGAACATACTATCGTAATAACAAGTGATGGTTATGAGATTTTGACAAAACTTTAAAAGGGAGTTATAATCAATGGCAAAAAAAGATGACGTTATTGAAGTAGAAGCAACTGTCCTTGAAACATTACCAAATACAATGTTTAAGGTAGAGTTGGAAAATGGAGCGGTTATCCTTGCTCACGTTTCTGGTAAAATCCGTATGAATTACATTCGCATTTTACCGGGGGATAAAGTAACCGTAGAGATTTCTCCATATGATTTAACACGTGGGCGAATCACATTTAGACATAAATAGGAAATCTTCCAAAAGGAGGTAAAGATTAAGATGAAAGTAAGACCATCTGTAAAACCAATATGCGATAAATGCAGAGTAATTAAACGTAAGGGTAGAGTAATGGTAATCTGTGAAAACCCTAAACATAAACAAAGACAAGGTTAATAGGAGGAAGTAAAACATGGCTCGTATAGCAGGTGTTGATATCCCACGTGATAAACGTGTGGTAGTTTCTTTAACTTATATCTATGGTATTGGAGCAACTACAGCTAAAAAAATCTGTGAAGCTACAGGAATCAGTGAAGATACAAGAGTTAAAGATTTAACTGAAGAAGAAGAAGGAAAAATCAGAAAAGAAGTAGAAAAATATAAAGTTGAAGGAGATCTTCGTAGAGATGTAGCATTAAACATTAAACGTTTAATGGAAATCGGAAGCTACAGAGGAATCCGTCATCGTAAAGGACTTCCAGTTCGTGGACAAAAAACTAAAACTAATGCTCGTACTCGTAAGGGTAAAGCTCGTCCAATTGCTGGTAAGAAGAAATAGGAGGTTGAACGAAAATGGCAAAGACAAAGAACAATACTCGTGGTAAAAGACGTGTCAAAAAGAATGTAGCAAAAGGTGTCGCACATGTACATTCAACTTTCAATAACACAATTGTTACTGTAACTGATGAACATGGTAATGTCTTAACTTGGTCTAGTGCTGGTGCACTTGGATTCAAAGGTTCAAGAAAATCAACTCCATATGCTGCTCAAATGGCTGCAGAAGCTGCTGCTAAAGCATCTATGGATCATGGTATGAAAACTGTAGACGTATGTGTTAAAGGTCCTGGTCCAGGACGTGAAGCTGCTGTTAGAGCTTTACAAGCTGCTGGATTAGAAGTTACATCTATTAATGACGTAACACCAATTCCACATAACGGGTGTCGTCCACCTAAACGTCCTCGTGGATAATGAAGTAAACTATAGTAGTTATTTCTAAGTGAGGAGGGAAATAATGCAAAAGTTCGAAAAAGCAAATTTTAATGTCGCAGAATATGATGAAAGTGATTTCTATGGAAAGTTTGTCATCGAACCATTAGAAAGAGGTTTTGGGACAACTTTAGGAAACTCTTTACGTAGAGTCTTATTGTCATCTATTCCTGGATGTGCAGTACATGCTGTAAAGGTTCAAGGAGCAATCCATGAATTCTCTGCAGTAGATGGTGTAGTGGAAGATGTCACTTCAATTATTTTGAACATTAAGAAGTTAGTGTTTGCAATTGATGGTGATGACGATGTCACTATGATTATTGATGTAAAAGGACCTGCTGTTGTAACAGGTGCTGATATTCAATGTCCATCAAATGTGACTATGATTTCTAACGATTTAGAAATTGCTCATGTGGCTGAAGGAGCTCATTTCTATATGGAAATGTATGCTCATAGAGATAGAGGTTATATGAGTGCTGATCAAAATAAGAAATTGATTAATACAATTGGTGTGATCGCTACTGATTCAATTTATTCTCCAGTTGTAAAAGTTGCTTATGAAGTTGAACCAACTCGTGTAGGTCAAAGTGCAAAATATGATCAATTGACATTAGAAATCACAACTGATGGATCTATTCAACCACATGAAGCTTTAGCATTAGCTGCTAAGATTTTAGTGGAACACTTAAATATGTTCGTTGAATTAACTGATATGGCTATGAACATGGAAGTTATGAGCGAAACAGAAGAAGATACAAGTAATAAAGTACTAGATATGACAATTGAAGAATTAGACTTATCTGTACGTTCTTATAACTGCTTAAAGAGAGCTGGTATTCAAACAGTTCAAGAACTTGCTGCTAAGAGTGAAGATGACATGATTAAAGTCAGAAACTTAGGTAAGAAATCTTTAAAAGAAGTTAAGGAAAAATTAGTAGAATTAGGTTTAGGGTTTAGACCTGTAGATTAATTCTATAGAAAATATTGGAAGGAGCACTAATCTATGGCACAAAATAGAAAATTAGGGCGTGTATCATCTCATAGAAAAGCAATGTTACGTAACTTAGCTACAGATGTTATCATGTATGGAAAAATCGAAACTACAGCTACAAGAGCTAAAGAAGTTCGTTCAATCGTAGACGAATTAATCACTTTAGGTAAACGTGGAGATTTACATGCAAGAAGACAAGCTGCTGAAGTATTACAAGATGTTGTAGATCCTGCTACTGGTAAAACTGCAGTTCAAAAATTATTTGATGAAGTTGCACCTAAATATGCAGATAAAAACGGTGGATATACTCGTGTCTTAAAAACTTATAATCGTAAAGGTGATAATGCACCTATGGCTATTATCGGTTTATTCTAATAAACACAAAAGTGATGTGAATGCATCACTTTTTTATTTGTAAATTTTGTTAACAAATATACACTTCATTATATAAAGATATTGTTAATCTTATTTCAAATGAAAGTGAATGACTAGAATTCTTACATTGATAGAACTACAATAGCACTGTCAATTGAAGGAGGACGGTATTTATGAATAAAGAAGAAAAAATTATTGAAGAAGCTAAAGAATCTTATGAGACTTATTTTAAGGAATCAGAAGGAACAACAGATGAGGCTCATAGAGGAAAAGATATTATTTTAGACAATGATAAGTTGGAAAAAGAAATTTCTAAGGAAAAAGAAGATGTTGAAAAGAAACATGAATCTTTAGAAGTTTTAAGAGAAAAAATAAATGAAGATGCAGAAAAATCTTATGAAACTTATTTTAAAGAATCAGAGGGAACAACTGATGATGAATACAGAGGTGGAGATGTTGTCTTAGATGTAGATAAAATAGAAAAAGAAATAGCTGAAGAAAAAGAAACTATTACTAAAAAGTAGTGACTTATGTATTTGTCTTTAAAGTAGTTAAACCTATCAGTATGATAAAGATGTATTATTAAAGAGAGATAATTTAACCTATCTCTTTTTTTGTTCAATAGAAATTTCTATTCGTTTGGCTTAGATATGCCAAATGCAAAGGCATATTAGTGTATAAAGCAGCATCGTATGTCATAGCAAACCAGTAATTAGGGAAAACATTCATGATGCGAACAAGGCTAGACCATGTGGCTATAGTGAAGGAAGTTATCATCATGATGTATAAAAAGAGTTATATCTAACTAAATCGAAGAACTTACAGACGATAGATAACAGGATAAGGAAAGATATAACTTTATTCAAGCTGCAAGATAAAGCTGAAGCTAAAGGTTAGTGAAATATTCAAAGATTAATCCCTTTTCTGATTATCTTTACATCATTAGTAAAGATAGCTATAATGAGTAGGGGTGATGTAAGATGTTAATTCATAGAATAGAAAAAACACATTTTTCTGAAAGCGAAGCAATTATTATTGATTACATTTTAAAAAATGGGGATCAAATAAAAAATATGACTATTTCACAAATTGCAAAGGTAACTTATACATCTGCTCCTTTACTGATAAGAATAGCTAAAAAATTAGGATATCCAGGATGGAACGCCTTTAAGGAAGCCTATTTAAAAGAATTAGAGTATTTATATGCTAATCGGAAAATAGATGCCAGCATTCCATTTATTGTTAGTGATGATATAATGACAATTGCTCAGAATATAAGTCTATTAGAGGTTGAGACAATACAGGATACATTAGCTTTACTCAAACATGATGATTTACAAAAAGCAATGCAATTAATTCGTCACCGTAAATCAATTGATATCTATGCAGTATCTACTTATATTTACTTGGCTGAAACTTTTCGTCAAAAAATGCAAAGAATTCAAAAGAATGTCAATCTTTGTCGCTTAACTGGTGATGCTAAGATACAAGTTGCAATGAGTACCAATCAGACATGTGCAATTTTAATTTCTTATTCTGGTAGAACGCAATTTATTATTGAAGCAGCAAAAAAATTAAAAAATAAAGGCACATCAATTATTGCCATAACAAGTATTGCTGATAATGAACTTTCACATCTTGCTGATGTTACTTTACGGATGTCCTCAAGAGAGATGATTCATACCAAAATAGGAGATTTTGCAAGTACACAATCAGTAAAATGTTTATTAGATATTTTATATTCATGTATTTTTTCTATAGATTATCAGCATAATTTAGACTATTGTATTAAAATAGCTAAAGAAATTGATAAAGATAACAATATTGAAGAAAACATAGATTATGAAGTATAAGTTAAGAAAATATGGTTTTCACTTTTTTCTTTTGTGTTGTGGTTGACAAGTTGTAGTAATCATACTAAAATTGAACTACTTGGAGGAAAAGCCATGGAAAAAATAATCGAAATAAAGGATTTATCGTTTGAATATAAAGAAGATGTCAAGACAATTGACAATATCTCTTTTTCAATTGAAAAAGGGACATATACAACAATATTAGGACATAATGGGAGTGGAAAAAGTACCATTGCAAAACTCTTGATGGGATTACTTGAAAAAAAGAGTGGTCATATTATTGTTGGTGGAATTGAGTTAACAGAAGAGACATTGAGTGAAGTGAGAAGTCAAATAGGTATTGTTTTTCAAAATCCCGATAATCAATTTATTGGTGCAACAGTCAGAGATGATATCGCATTTGGATTAGAGAATACATGTGTGGAGCCGTCACTTATGGATGGTATTATTGAAGAATATGCTAAAAAAGTAAACATGTATGAATTTCTAGATCATGAACCTACAAAGCTTTCTGGTGGACAAAAACAAAGAGTTGCGATTGCCGGAATTTTAGCTATGTCACCATCTATTATTATTTTAGATGAAGCAACAAGTATGTTGGATCCAAAAGGAAAAAAAGAAATTAATTCACTTGTTCATCAACTGAACAAAGATAAGGATATTACTATTTTATCAATTACTCATGATATTGAAGAAGCAGCTTTATCTGATTATGTTGTTCTATTGAGTGATGGACATATTATTGATACTGGGAAACCTGAAGATGTTTTAATGAAACAAAAAGAAATAGAGTCTTTAGCTTTAGATGTTCCTTTTGCATATAAAATTTCAAAAGGATTGCAGGCTCAAGGAATTAAAGTAAATAACTATATTGATAGAGAAAAGTTGGTGAAAGAATTATGTCAATTACATTCAAAGAAGTAGAACATATATATAGTGAAAATACACCTTTTTCTTATCATGCATTAAAAGGTGTTAATTTAGATATTAAGCAAGGGAGTATGACAGCATTAATTGGTCATACTGGAAGTGGAAAATCTACTCTTATCCAACATATCAATGCCTTGTTATTACCTACAGCAGGAGAAATACATATTGATGATTTTTTAATAAGTGTAACTGATAAACCAGAGACTTTAAAACCATTAAGAAAAAAAGCTGGTCTTGTTTTCCAATTTCCAGAATACCAACTTTTTGAAGAAACAATTCAAAAAGATATTATTTTTGGACCTAAGAACTTTGGAGCAACTGAAGAAGAAGCACTTGCTGTCGCAAAAAAAGTCTTAAAATTAGTAGGCTTAGATGAATCTTATTTAGAAAGATCACCTTTTGATTTATCTGGTGGACAAAAAAGAAGAATTGCAATAGCTGGAATTCTTGCTATGGATCCAGATATTCTTATTTTAGATGAGCCAACTGCTGGATTAGATCCACAAGGGGCTAAAGAGATGTTAAATTTATTTAAGAAAATTAATGAACAAGGAAAAACTGTTATTCTTGTTTCACATGACATGAATCAAGTTTTAGAATATTGCGATGATGTTGTTGTTATGAATAAAGGACGTGTTGAACGTCATGTCAGTGTTGATGAATTGTTTAGAGAAACAGAATATTTAACTTCATTAAGCATTGATTTACCAATTATTACTTCTTTCATTTTAGAATTAAATAAAAATGGTTTTGATATTGATCCTTCAATTAAGGATATTAATGAACTTATTCAAGTGATAGGAGGACAAATTCATGAATAATATGATGTTTGGAAAATATCTACCCATTGATAGTTTTGTTCATAGATTAGATCCTCGTTTAAAAATTGGAGCATTATTATTGTTATTGATTGCAGTTTTCTTTGATGCAGGATTTTTAGGATATGCTATTTTAGGTATATTTGTTATTATGATGGCATTATTATCACATATTAAAGTATCACAAATTATAAAAGCAATTAAACCAATGTTATTTATGATGGCATTTTTAATGATTTTTAACTTGTTATTTATACAAAGAGGAACATTGTTATGGTCATTTAGTTTTATTAAGATTTATGATCAAGCTTTAACGCAAACGGCATATATCTTTATTCGTTTGGTATTAATCATTGTTATGACGACAATTTTAACTGCCACGACAAAACCATTAGATTTAACACTTGGGATTGAACACTTATTATCACCATTTAAAAAGCTAGGTTTTCCTACTCATGAAGTCGCTATGATGATTTCTATTGCTTTACGTTTTATTCCAACGCTTTTAGAAGAAACGCAAAGAATCATGAAAGCTCAAGCAAGTCGTGGTGTTGAATTTTCTGAAGGAACTTTGAAACAGAAGATTATGTCAATTGTTTCTCTAATCATTCCACTATTTATTTCAGCTTTTCAAAGAGCTGAAGATTTAGCAAATGCTATGGAAAGTCGTAATTACAATCCTGAAGCAAAACGTACAAGATACAAACAATTACATTGGAAATTTGCTGATACTATTTCCTTTATTTGCGTAATTGCAATGTGCTCTACATTGGTTGTAATGAGTATAGTTCTATGAGAGTAAAATGTATTGTGAGTTATGATGGAAGTAAATTTCATGGCTTTCAAGTTCAAAATAAAGAAAGAACAGTTCAAGGTGAAATTCAAAAAGCTTTAAAAAAAATAAATGAAGAAGATGTGATTATTCATGCTTCTGGGAGAACTGATGCGAAAGTTCATGCTGTGCATCAGGTTTTCCATTTTGACACTCAAAAACAGTTACCACCACAACAATGGAAACGGGCTATCAATCATTTTATGCCTAATGATATCTATATTTTAGATGCATGTTATGTAGATGAAGATTTTCATTCACGTTATAGTGCAGTAAAAAAAGAATATCGCTATTTATTAAGTACAAAAGAATATAGTCCATTTGAAACAAATTATATATTTCAATATGGTAGAGAGTTAGACATTGAATTAATGAGAGATGCTGCAAAGATATTTTTAGGTGAACATAATTTTGCATCATTTTGTAGTTATGATCAATATGGAAATACTATTCGTACACTTTATTCATTTGATATAAGTGAAGAAAATGGAATTATTACTTTTCGTTTGATTGGCAATGGTTTTCGCCGTTATATGGTTAGACACTTAGTTGGAGGTATTATTCAAGTTGGTGCTAAACGTATTTCCAAGGAAATATTGTCAGAAATGCTAGAAAGCTGTGGAGAAAAGAAATGCTTATTTAAAGCAAAACCACAGGGTTTATATTTACAAGAGGTATATTATGAAGAAAACTAATTATCATACACATACATACCGTTGCGGTCATGGTGAAGGCGATGAAAAAGCAATGGTGCAAGCAGCTATAGATATGGGAATAGAAAAGTTAGGAATGTGTGAACATGTTCCTTTACCACACTATCGTCAACATTTGTTAAAATCTATACCTGCAATTAGAAATATCAGAAGTGTTCTATCACTTGTTAGAGCATTGATTTATAATGGTCCTAATATGCGTATGCCATATAAGCAAATGGATGAACATTTAGATGTTATTCGTCAATGTCAAAATGAGTTTGATGGACAAATTCAAATTTATAAAGGATTTGAAGCTGAAGGTTTAGAAGAATATTATGATTATTATCAAACATTATTATATGAACATAAAGTTGATTATTTAATCTTGGGACATCATTTCCATAAGCATTGTATTCATAATTGTTATTATGGAAAAGCAAATATGACTAAAAAAGATATTTATCAATATTGTAATGATGTAGAAAAAGCTCTAGAAACAGGTTTGTTTAGTTATTTAGCACATCCTGATTTGTTTTTACAGGGATATCAACAATTTGATTTAGATGCTCAAACTGTTTCAAGACGAATTTGTCAAAAAGCTAAAGAATTGAATATTCCTTTAGAAGTTAATGCTGGTGGAATGCGTAAAGGATTAAGAGATATTCAAGGTGAAGAATTATATCTTTATCCTAATGCTCATTTTTGGGATATTGCTAGTGAAATAGGGAATGATGTTATTTTAGGATTTGATGCACATAATCCTTCGGATTTTAATAATGCAATGTATGATCAGATGATTCGTTTTGCTAATGAACATCATTTGAAGTTAATTGATGAATTTGAATTTTTACAAGGAAATTTTGAAAAATTTCAAGGAGAATATGATATTCGCTAAGAAGAAAAGAAATTTTCTTCTTTTTTTTGCAACTATTTGTAAGTTTAAATTGTATTATAGGTGAGGGGAGAAATGATTATGCAAGATAGAGAAGGGCATTATAAATTTGAAGAAGCTTTTATAAAATATAGTGATATGGTTACACGAATTAGTATTTTAAACTTACGAAATAGTGCAGATGCAAAAGATTGTTTTCAAAACGTATTTATCAAACTTTATCAATATCAGAATACATTTGAAAGTGAAGAACATTTAAAAGCTTGGTTAATAAGAGTTACTATTAATGAATGTAAAAACTTTCAAAAACTTTTCTATAAAAGAACAATGGATATCGATGATGTTATTGTTTGTCAACATCAAGAGCAATTGATTCTTTTACCAAGTGTTTTAAAACTTCCTCATAAATATAAGAATGTTCTTTATTTACATTACTATGAAGGCTATAAAACCTTTGAAATAGCAGAAATGTTAAATATGAATGAGAATACTGTAAAATCACATTTAAAAAGAGGTAGGGAATTATTAAAAAAAGAGGTAGGTGACTATTATGAATAAATTTAATGAATTTGATAATATCAAAACGCCTGATGATTGGAAAACTATTAATTTTGAACAAGCCTCTCTTAAAAATCACTATTCTATAGCATCGCACTTTGTCATGCTTGGTATTTGTCTTGTACTTATCTTTTCTTCTTTTGGAATTGTTTATGCTTATAATGAAGAATTTAGATCATGGTTACAAGAACAATTTCAAGGTGAAAAAATAGAATGTATTCCACAAATGCAAGAAGATAAGATGTGGGAATTAGATGGTAAGTTTCTAGTTTATTATCATGAAAAGAATAATTTAAAAATTGTTGATGAAGTATATGTATTCATAGATGGTAAATTTGTAAAAAAAGAAGTGATGCATAAGCAAGGAAAATATAAATTGCAAGATTATTCTTTTGATTATGTTCGTTATCAAAATCAAATCTTTACATTTAATGAAAAAGGTTTCTTTGCATATAGTTTACATTTAATGAAAGATGAACTTATTTATTTTGGTTCAACTGACAACAATTTATGTTCTCTTAACATGAAAACTGGAGAGGTGTTAGAAATAACAAGTGACCACGATTCAGTTAACTTTGCTATATCACCAAATCGGAAGTATATATTAATTAATAAGAATGATAAATATTGGACGGTTTATAATACAGATAAGCATACAGAGAAAAAAATAAATGAGATAAATCCATATGCTCATAATGAAGAATATGATTTTTTTGGTGAACATAATTTAATTACTTATGATGATGGTGAAGAAACAGTTATTATTAATTTAGAAACATTAGAAGCTAAGAGTTTAAATGAAACTTGTTTGTACCCAGCACCTTCATCATTTACAGTAGACTTTTATGATCAACAAACAACACTGCATAATCATATCGATGGTAAAAAATTAAAAATAAATGAAAATTTAGAAAACTATCGCTATTCGATTTATCAAAATAGGTATATTATCTTTGACTCGTTTCTTGTCAAAAAAATTGTATTTGTTGATTTTAAAGAACAAAAGTATAAGGTTTTAGAATATTTTGGTAAAGAAGAATATTTAGAGTATTTCGTTGTTGATAACCAATATCTCATTATCAATAATACTCAAGATTACTATATTATGTCTTTTCAAAATATATTTTCTTAATAAGTCCTAACAAGATCAAATTTATGTTGACAAAATCAGCGATATTGCTATAATAGAAAGTGCCTTATTTTAACGTTTGTAGCCCCGGAAACTACAGGAGGATTAAAAATGAGACAAACAACTATGGCTAAAGAAGCCACAATTGAACGTAAATGGTACGTAGTTGATGCTGAAGGTTTAACTTTAGGTCGTTTAGCATCAGAAGTAGCAACTGTATTAAGAGGAAAACATAAACCAACTTATACACCACATGTAGATACTGGTGATTATGTCATTATCATTAATGCAGAAAAAGTAGTGATGACTGGTAAAAAATTAGATACTGTAAAATACTATCATCACACTGGATGGTTAGGTGGTTTAAAAACTAAAACTGCTCGCCAATTCCAAGAGTCAAATCCTACAGGATTTGTAGAAGCAGCTGTTAAAGGTATGTTACCTCATAACACACTTGGAAGAAAACAAGGGATGAAATTATTTGTTTACACTGGTAGTGAACATCCACACGCAGCACAAAAACCAGTTGAGTTAAAAATTAAGGGATAGGAGGACGAGAGATAAATGGCTAATGTACAATACAGAGGGACTGGACGTAGAAAGTCTTCAGTAGCACGTGTTATTTTAACACCAGGTGCAGGAAAAATCGTCATCAATGGTAGAGAAGCAAAAGAATATTTACCATCTGATGTATTATTAATGATCGTCAACCAACCACTAGAATTAACTGGAACAGCTGGTAAGTTTGATGTGACTGTAAATGTTTATGGTGGTGGATACACTGGACAAGCTGGTGCTATCCGTCATGGTATTTCAAGAGCTTTAGTAGAAGCTGGTTCTGATTATAGACCAGTATTAAAAGCTGCAGGATTATTAACTCGTGATGCACGTGTTAAAGAACGTAAGAAATACGGTCTTAAAGCTGCACGTAGAGCACCACAATTCTCTAAGAGATAGTTATTATTGTTTCTTAAGAGAGCAAAAGAAAACTACAAAAACGAGAAAAAGCCTT
>OBJQ01000621.1_pt1 | contig 25100 bp, 24 predicted proteins | sample 1519921 | NCBI WGS metagenome assembly OBJQ01 (sample SAMN04209244, study PRJEB22552) | human gut metagenome | biome: gut; material: feces | host: Homo sapiens | place: USA: Oklahoma
CATAGAATTGGGGCGGGATTTTAACAAATCCCACCCCAACTATTGACAAAGAGCCAGAAAACAAAACGGATATCGCAGCAATAATCCTGCCGCAATATCCGTTTTTTAATACACCCTTTATCATACTCAGCTTTCATTATCCCCTTTGTCTGCCTGCGTTCCCCCTGTGAGCCTGGCGAACACCATGTCGTATCCGTCACTTCCATAATTCAGCGAACGGTTTACCCGGCTGATGGTAGCGGTGGATGCGCCTGTTTTCTCCGCAATCTCCAGGTAGGTCTTGCCTTCCCGCAGCATCTTGGCCACTTCATAGCGCTGGGACAGGGACAGCAGTTCATTGATGGTGCACACATCCTCGAAAAACTTATAACATTCATCCGGAGTCTTTAAAGTTAGTATGGCATCAAATAGATGGTCCACTGCTTCTGTTTTAATTTTCTTGTTCATGTCCTGGTTATCTCTCCTTATAATTCATACGGACTTCCCCTTCCGCATGTATATTGTAAAATGATTACAGGTCATATAAGCCCCATACTTGTTCATTTTAGCATATTAAAGTCTGAAAGTCCATACGTGACGGGAGATTTTATAAGGGCATTTTTTCCGGCGCTTTCTCCGCACTTTTTCCAGGTATGTTTTCTGCTATTTTCCCTGTCCCTTTCAGGACAGCATGAACTTCTCAACCACAAGTCCCACGCCGTCGTGATTATTGGATGCGGTGATATAATCAGCGGCCTGCCTCACCGGGAGAACAGCATTTTCCATAGCCACACCCAGACCGGCATACTTAATCATAGTCAGGTCATTGTAACCGTCGCCGCAGGCTATCATCTGCTCCCGGTCAAGCCCCAGCACTTCCAGCAGACGGGCCAGCGACCGGGCCTTATCAATTCCCTTTGGCATGATTTCCAGGAAATACGGCTCGGAACGGTACACGCTGAAATCGCGGCCCATGGCAGCCTTTACCTTAGGCTCCACAGTCACCAGGTAATCGCCGTCATCCAGCATCAGGAACTTGGGTACTTTAAAATCCACATAGGACTTCATGTCTTCCACCTGACGCAGGGGCAGGTGGTTGATGTTGGACTCGGCAATGGCATAGGGACATTCCATATTGTTAGTAATAATTTCCTCACCCTCATAAGTAAGGATATCTACCCTGTGCTCCTCTGCCAGCCCGATGATCTTCTGATTGGACTCCCTGGGCAGCAGTGAAGAAAACACGGTTTCACCTGTCTTGCAATTTGTGATCATTCCGCCGTTATAGGACAGGATATAGCTGCCGAAACGTGACAGCTCCAGCTCCCTTGCCAACGGCTCCACGCCGGCCGTGGGCCGCCCGGATGCCAGCACCACCACGTTTCCCGCTTCCTGGGCATTCATCAGGGCCTCTTTTGTCCTGGGTGTGATGATTTTGTCACGGTTGGTCAGTGTACCGTCCAAATCCAGTACGATAATCTTGTAGTCCATCGCCTTTTCTCTCCTGTATCCGATTCTTTATTTCCGCTTATCTGCTTATGCGTTTCCATGGAACCATTTTATCAGAAATACAGCGCAGTGACAACCGGAACAGTTATTCATCCTTATCAGCTAATCCTTATCAGTCTTATCCCGGAGACCGAAATTCAGCTCCACCAAAGCCCTGGGGCGGCCGCCCTTGGCAGCGCTTTCCCTGGCGCAGACCGTCCCCAGTCCGGCTGCCTGAATCTTACTGAGAATACGCCTGGCGCTCCTGACCGTGATGCCCAGACATTCCGCCAGCTCCGAAGCGTCAAACACATAGCTCTTCCTCACATCCGCAATAGCCTGAATTTTCAAAATGGATTCCATACTGAGTCCGGTCTTTTCGGAAATCGTCTGTATTTTGGGGTCAAAGGATATCATGCTGTACTGAAGCTGCTGCTCCAGGCCCAGGGGGCCCTGAATCTTCTCCTCCTCATCAATCTGGAAGATCCCTCCCTCCCCCTTGCCAAGAGAATATTCCAGGGCTTTCCTGGCATGCATCTCTGCCTGGTAAGCCGTCAGTCCCATACCCAGACCTGCATTTACCACCAAACCCAGGTTCTTTCCCTCCCTCTGAAGAATCCTCAGATCCTTGTGGTTCTTTTTTCCCTTCACCACCCCGGAGTTGGCGTAAATCACGTATTCATCACGCCCAAAGGGGAATACAGATCCCTGGATTCCCCTTACGTAGCGTATCAGTTCCACTTCAAATTCAGCCTTGCTTGCCATGGCACTGTAATACTGGTCCTCCTTCTCCGGGAAGTTGGACATCTGTATCAATTCCACCGCAATCTGCGAATACTCTGCCTGGGCCAGAGCCCAGCCCTTTTCCAGATCGGCCAGGGCATCCCTGACCTGGGAGCGTTTGGGCTCCAGGTAAAAAACCCTGCCGCCTTTTTCTTCTATCATATGATAGACTGCCACATAAGCAGTGACCGCCACATCGGTCATCTTCTTCTCCAGCAGCTCCATATGCCATGCAACATACTCTTCCTCCGCCACGCCTGCAAGCAGCGGGCAGGTATATATATTCCTGGGCTGTATGTGAAAGGCATCCAGGATATCCTCAATAATCTGCTTCTCCACCACGTCAATACTGAAGGTGTCGATTTCCCGCCCTTCCCTGACCATTTTCAGAAATACTTCCGCAATACTGCTGGCGGACCGTCTGATGTATGTGTAAGGTTTCTGCATCTGGTGATGCCCCAGCACATAGTCGCAGATACCGCTTCCGGTAAATATCACGCCGTCGCACTCCTGCTCACAGGTGTCAATGACATCCACGGCCTCCCTTACCAGCTCTCTTGTATATAAACGCACCTCATGACTCTGGTCAATCTGCTGTATTGCTTTCCTGATGATTACGCAGGATTCCCTTGGCCCCACTACTCCCACTATCATTTATACTGTCAACCTCCCGATTCTTTGCGCACAGCGCGCCTTATACCGATTATAAATCAGAAGCATCGTATAAATCAACCACCTGATGGTCTTTTAAGAGATTTAGATATTCTTCCTTTGTCAGTGCGGGCCGGAAATCCCTTATGATTTCCTTTCCTTTAGCGCCCTCATCCCACAGCAGATCAATGATGGTAAGGGCCATCATCTTGGCTGGCACAATGTAGGCGGTGTACGGGTCGTCCATCCGGTAATTCTCCGTGTGGAGACCGCCCTTTATACCGCCTGCCCAGATATGCATACAGGGCATGATCTGGGAAATATCCCCCAGGTCCGTGGAGCCGGCTGTCTCCCAGTCCTCCACAAACGCATCTTCCCCGGCATGTTCGTAAGCCATCATGTTGTCACGGTACAATCGTGCAATCTGACGGTCCGTGTTCAGAGGCAGATAGCCGATACAGTCGTGAATCTCCACCTTGCCCCCCAACGCCATGGCTGCTGCCTTCATACTCCGGTTCACCTTATGGGAGGCATCCTCCATGGCGTCAATGGTAAAGGCACGGACCATGATTTCCATGGTAACACGCTCCGGCACCACATTTACCAGGCCTCCGCCCTCCTTGATTACAATGCTTACCCGCACCTTGTCCTCGTCTCTGAAGGTTTCCCTCAGTGCATGAATATTGTTCATGGCCAGCTCCGCCATGTTCAGGGCATTGATTCCCTGTTCCGGGGCAAACCCGGCGTGAGCCGCCTTTCCCAGGAAATGCACGGTCTTGCTGATGAATCCATTGCCCTTGGTGTCCAGGATACAGCATTTTCCCGGATCCATCTCCATCATATGGCACTGAAGAACCATATCCGTATCGTCCAGGCCTCCGCGGTACATAAGCTCCTGCTTTCCTCCCAGATAGTGGATGGTTCCCTGACTCATGAGGCGGTTTCTGTACTCATAATCCACACATTCCTCTGCCGGTATGGCTATAAAGTCAGCGGCGCCCCCCAGGTGCTCCATGACGCCTGACGTAAGGATACCTATGGCTGCCCCGTACATGTTTGCCAGCTGCACATTATGCCCGCAGGCATGAACCATTCCGCCCTCAGCTGCATCCGGGTGGGAGTCGCACATGATGCAGTCCAGCTCTCCCATCACCGCCACCCTGGGCCCGTTTCCCTTGGGACCGGAGGACACACGGCAGCCTGTATAGGATACGCCTGTCTCCGGCTCCAGTCCAAGCTTTAAAAAGGCTTCCTCCATAAGTTTTCCCGTCCTGAACTCCTTAAAGCCCAGCTCCGGCGTTTTATAAGCTTCCTTTCCCAGGGCAATGATTTCGTCCTGGTGTTCCTCAATCACATTAAGGCATCTCTGTTTCAGTTCTTCTTTGTCCATATCATCATTCCTTGTCATCTATACTTACAGTTCTGTCATCCGGCTCATGACCCTGGTGGCCTTCCACAGTTCATCCATATCCAATGCTTCCTGCACGGTATGTACGTCCATCATGCCAACGCTTAATATAAGGCTGCTGCAGCCGTATCCGGCCAATATATTGCCGTCGCTGCCGCCGCCGATAACCATGGGCCTGGGTTCGATTCCCTCCTTCTCCATGGCCTGGGCTGTCATGCGGTACAAATCACTGTCAAGACTTACCTCCAGGGAAGGATATGCCAGTTCATGTTCCATTTCATAGGCGGCCCCCATCTCCAGGCAGGCTGCCTTCAGGCATTCCTCCATGTGAGCCGCTTCATTCCTCAGCTTATCCATGCTGTGGGAACGTATCTCGGCGGTAAATGTCACCTCATCGGTCACGATATTGGTGGCTGCCCCTCCCTCGATCCGCCCGATATTGGATGTGGTCTCCTGGTCTATCCGCCCAATATGCATCCGGCTGATTGCCCTGGACGCTGCCACGACAGCATTGATTCCCTTCTCAGGTTCAATGCCCGCATGGGCCTTACGGCCTCTCACCGTGCACCTTATGGCCTCCATAGCCGGGGCCTTATAGGCAATGATTCCTGCCGGGCCTGTTGCGTCTGCTATGACCATGTTCTTACATGGCAGGCGGGACGGGTCCATATGTTTGGTCCCCTGCATGCTTGTCTCCTCAGAGACAGTAAACATGATATAAAACTCCTTGTGGGGCCTGTTGGTCTCCACAATATCTTCCACGATTTCCAGTATGGAGGCCACAGCCCCCTTGTCATCTCCCCCCAGGGTGGTGGTTCCGTCCGTGCGGATAATGTGTCCATCCACCACCGGTCTCACATCCTTACACGGCTCAATCTGGTCCAGATGAGCCACAAAGCAGAAGGGAGGATTACATGGCTCGCCCTTGACATGAGCGATAATATTTCCGCCGTTTCCTCCATATGCTTTCCCGGCTTCATCTATGGAAGCCTCTATTCCTCTCTCTTTAAAATAGTTCATAAGCCATTGGCACTGCTCCTTCTCCCCACCGGAAGGACTGTAAATCTGAACCAATTCCAAAAAACGTTCCTGCATCCGTTCGCGTGACAGCATAGTTATCCTCCTCATTATATAAGCCTTCATATGCACTTAGCGCCCATGTCCCGGGCGCTTGTGCAAAGTATCCTATCCCTATTTCTTGTCTGTCCCTTTTTCTTGTCTATCTCTTTTTCTTATCTATTCCTTTTCCTCGTCTATCTCTTACCTTATCCGTCCCTGCTTATCAGTCAGCCTGCAGCTCCTTCTTGTAGAGAAGCTTGCCTGCGTAGATAGAGCCAAACACAGCCACCAGGATTACCACATAGGATGGATTACCTGGTATAAAGCTTAAGAAGCCCAGCTTCATAAGCCAGTTCATGCCAATGGCGATGATGGCTGCCACCACGCCAAGTTTGGGACGTGTTGCGGCAAACTGTCCGAATACAGCGCCGAAAAGCGCGGGAAGCAGGAAATTAAGGGCTTCCTTCACAGGCGCAGGGAGAATGTTCAGGATAACGCTGCCCGCAACAGCCCCCACGGTAAGAATCACCACATTGACAAGTATGGACGTTGCAATACCGATGGTGGAAATAATGGAGCCTTCCTCCGTACCCATCTCCACTCCGGCCGCCTCCTGAGCCACGGAAGAACACGGCACACGCATGTTGGAGGTATTGCCCGAAAGGAAGGTCAGGTAGGTACCCGGAATGCCCAGAATCGGGAAATAGGAAATGGGCTCAACAATGTAAAATGCTCCGCTTACGCTGATCTGCATCAGAGTGCCGGCGATAATGGCGGACACCGGAGGCATATAGCCCCGGAAGGCCATCACAAGAGCCGGAAGGAATCCTGCGAAAATGCCCAGCAGCAGTGTAATCTTTCCCCATTTCACGATTCCGGGGATATATGTACCAGAATAATAATCGTTTTTCATCTTCTAACCCTCCTTAGATTACGCTGACAGCATATCCGATGAACATGCCGCTGAACATGGCAATTGCAAATGCCCACTCCCTGAGCCAAGCGATATCCCTGGCCCTTGACAGCTTCACCAGTACCATCATGATAACACAGCCAGCTATGGTAGCGATTGCCGGTGCGTTGGTGAAGGTAAGGGAACCCTCTGCCGTAAAGAAGTTGCCGGAAGCCAGGTTGGCAAACGCACCCAGCATGGCGCCTGCGGAAATGATGGGAACCATCTTGGCATTGCCCTTTGACATTAAGTGGTTAACCTTGTCCATCTTATCGCAGAACAGGAAGGTAAAAATCAGCCAGCCCAGCGAACCGCACACCATGGTCCATACGCCGCAGGCAAATGCCATGGTATCCATGGTCTGAAGTGTCTTTCCCATGGCCTGGGCGCCGAATCCGGCCGCCATGGCCTCATAGTTAACAGAACCGATAAATGACAGACGCATCCACGCCACCGGCGCACCCATGGTAACCAGCAGGGATATCATGGTGACCAGGATTACTACGGACGGGCCAATGGATGATATCACGCTGCTCTTGATTGCCTTATGTACCTGGTCCGTGGTGAGGGCCGACTCGCTGGCTGCCTTTATAGACCTTTTCATAAACAGAATTGACTGAAATACTACCACCGCTACTGCCAAAGCCGCTGCTGCCCACATCAGAGGGCTGTTGGCATAATCCAAATAATTAACACTTTCGTTCATTCTGACCTCCTTGGTTATTCCCCTTTCCAAAAGCTGCAGTCTTTTGGATTTTCTAGTTTCGGTCATGTTCATAACATGTCCTTATATTTATATTTACTACATTTTATCGGTATTGTCAAGGGTTTTTGTTGAATATTTGTTTGGGTGATGGGATGGGATTTGGCATAGGTAGTGCAGAATATCTTAAAGGGCGGGGCGGGTGTTGGCTGCGGGCAGCTATCTGCACGGGCAGGAAGGAACAGTGTAAAAGCGCCGGTATTGTTACCGCAAAGGAATATTGCAGTAATAATACCGGCGCTTTACATCAACCGATTCATCTGTCTAATGCTTATTCTGTTTTCCCTTCATACCGCTTCCGGTAATAATCCATGGTCCGGTAGTCAATCACATCCTTCATCTGTTGGGAAAACCCGTCCATTTCCACCGCCTCATATAACTGCGGATTCAGAGCCAGTACATAGCCCTCTTTACGCACAAAAAAACCTTTTCCGGACTGCAGCAAAAAGCGGACCGGGTTTTTTAAGGCTTCTCTGGTACAGCGTTTCTTATCCCATGTACGGAAGTCACTTGTACTCTTATCTTTCGCTAAATCCTTCCAGTTATTTGCCGTATAATAAAACTCCTTATGGCCCCGGTATATATCATCCTCATCAATCTGAGTTTTGACATTGCCATTGTTATAAAATGCCAAAAGGACCGGCATCTTATAGGACTTGGTCATTTGCGTGGTCTCCAGCATCTCCAGAAAATCGTTGCCAATACTATTAAATATGGCACGGTTTCTGTCTCCCAGCTCACCCAGGCTATCCAAATACCTCAGATAATGCTTAAACGGACTGTTCTGCAAACCATTACATATCTGGAGTATTTCTTCCTCCATATAGGTAAACAAATCCATACGGGCCGGCACTCTGCCGCCCAGCATCTCCTTAATACGGAAGTATTCACCGCGGACCCGATCTTCCTTTTTCGCCCTCTTCTTTGCCATCTCATGGAATAAATCAATCAGACGCAGGTCGAAATCAACCAGACAGTCATCCGGATACTCAAAATCCTGCTGCTGCATTCTTCCGGCTTCCGCACTTGAATAACTTCTTCCGCTTAAAAAGAACGGTGCCGAGCCTGCTTTTTCATAATTACCGATAAAATCCAGTACATTCAGGTATTCCTTATACCAGCTTTTACGCAGCCCCCGCCCAAGCTGCTGGAGAAATACCACCGGGGATTCTGTGGGCCTCAAAAACATAACCATATCAATTTCGCTGATATCTAACCCTTCATTGAACATATCCACAGAAAATATAACCTTTAACTCACCACACTTAAGCTTCTCTATTGCTTCACTTCTCTCAACAGCATACTCGCCGTCTGAATCGCTGTATACAGCTGCCGCCGGAATATTGCGACGGCAGAATTCCTTTGCCATCTGCTCCGCATGTCTGCGTGAACAGCAAAATCCCAACGCCCTTTTTGAGCGGTATTTCATATAGTATTTATAAATCAGTTCGTACTGCCTGCCCTTTATGAATTCCTTTGTCAGTTCTTCCTCATCGTATTTTCCTTTTACAATGCGTATCTTGGAATAGTCCACTGTCTCGTCCAGAATTCCATAATAATGAAATGGTACCAGCATACCTTTGTTAATAGCATCCTTCAGGCCAATCTCATAAGGTACGTTATAATCGCATAGCGCGTATATATTTCTTCCATCCATTCTCTCCGGTGTAGCTGTCAGCCCTAACAGGAACCGGGGCTTAAAATATTCCATGATTTTTTTATACTGGTCTGTAACAGCATGATGGAATTCGTCAATAACAATATAATCAAAATAATCCCTGGCAAAGTATGATTCGTTGAGATAATCTGTTTTACCCAAACTGGAAACAGAAGCGAAAATCACGGATTTATCCCTTGTTTTCTCTTTACCATAAAAAAAGCCATAATCATCGGAATGTCTCACATTCCTGAAGCTTTCTGCTGCCTGCTTCAGTATTTCTTCCCGGTGGGCCACAAACAGGACTCTTTCATAAGGCTGAGAATCAAACGCAGCCAGATATGTTTTTCCAATACCTGTGGCGGCGCAGATCAATGCCTTCTCCGATCCTTCCAATCGGCTGTTTTTCAGAGCGTACAGAGCTTCTATCTGTGCTCCTCTTGGCTGAAATACCACTTCCCCGTCCGTCTCGTCGTCAAGGCTGTCATACCGTTCCATATCCCGGATAACCGCCGGTCTTTTCCACTCTTTGGAATATTGTTTCAGAACCTCATCATTTATGACGATGGAGTGGTTATAAAACAGATCCTCAAAAGTGCCGCAAAACTGATGAAAATTCCGGCTGTCCCGCCTGTCATCAAAATGATAGTTCCATTCTATACCGGATGTGAGGGCGCTGCGTGATACATTGGATGAACCAATGTATATTTCCCCTAAATCCTTTCTTCGGAATATGTAGGCTTTAGGGTGAAACGACCGTCCCTTTTCGTTGTAAAACCGAAGGTCCACCCGGTCTCCCAGCCGGTCCTTTATTAGACACAATGCCCCCGGCTGTGTAATTCCCAGATAATTTCCGGTCAGGATTCTGATTTTCACTCCGCGATTCAGCGCCTGCTCCAAATCATCCAGAATCATACGCACTCCGGACTCCATGAGAAACGACACAATCATATCAATCCGCTCAGCCTTTAGCATGCTGAGCTCCAGCTGGTATAACAGAAATCTTTTTTTATCCCTGCCCCCGGTAATGACCTCACAGGGCCCGATTTCCTTTTGAAACCGCCTCAACGATTCTATTTTTTCCTCAATATCATGTTCAGCCATTTTTCTTCTGCTCTCCCCGGACGGACATCACTCGTTACCCACATTTCCAATATGTCAAATAAATTTACATCTTTTAACAGCTTATCCATCTTTTCTTCCGTCATATCCGTAAAATAACGGCCATTGCGCTCACCCTCAGCTGTACCATACTTGAAGGATGTATACAGTATTCCATGTGATGTCAAAGCACGGGCCATTTTGATAAACACATCCTCCAGTTCTCTATAAGCCAGATGCAGGATGGAAGAACATGCCCAGATTCCATCATAGGCTTCCTTTTCATCTAAATCCTGAAAATACATCAGCCTCACTTCAATTCCTGTATATTCAGACGCTATCCTGACCAGTTCTTCCGAACCATCCGCGGCATCCGTCTCAAATCCCCTGTCCAGGAAATACTTCGTATCTCTGCCGGAGCCGCACCCGAAATCCAGGATTCTGGCTCCCGGCTTCAGATACACCAGGAAACGCTCCTGCATCTCCTTAAACTCCACATCCCTTGTGCTGTCAGAAAATTCTTTTGCATGTTGGTTGTAATATTGTAATGAATCATTCATGAATACAAATGCTTCCTTTCCTAAATAATCCGGCCGCTGTCCTCTATTTACATGACTACTGTCAATCATATCATTTTTTGACATCACAGGCAATTAAAACTAATTTCTCAGTTCCCAATGTTTTATTCACCGATTCCCTCCAGCCCTAATAGACTATAATATACCAAATCATATAAGGAGCATATTGATGAAAAAAGCAATTAGCATTCTTCTGGCAGCAGCTATGGGCGCCGCTGCCCTAACCGGCTGTTCAAAATCATCCGGCAGTTCATCCTCAGGCAACACCCCGCTGGTCCTCAACGAGGTAGCCCATTCCATCTTCTACGCCCCCCAATACGCGGCCATTGAGCTGGGCTATTTTGAGGATGAAGGCATCGACCTGACCCTTGTCAACGGTGCGGGAGCCGACAAGGTCATGACTGCCCTGATATCCGGTGACGCCCAAATTGGCTTCATGGGCTCCGAAGCCAGCATCTACGTATACCAGGAAGGTTCACAGGACTATGCGGTGAACTTTGCCCAGCTGACCCAGCGCGCAGGCAACTTCCTGGTAGGCCGCCAGCCCGAGGACAATTTTAAGTGGGAAAGCCTGAAAGGCAAGAAGGTTCTCGGCGGACGCGCAGGCGGCCGACCCAATCATGATGTAACATTTGAGCACATCAGGGAGATTTATGAGTGGACAAGCCGAAAAGCCTTAGATTTGGCGGTTTTCAAATATGATGAAAAGATTATATCTGTTTCATAGCATTGTTGCTTAAAAGGACAGGCCCGCCCTGCCCTTTTTTATCCTTGAAAACAATACGAATAGATTATTAACGACATAACTAAATACTACATTATATTTAATATGGCTGTGTTTGTAAGTGTTTGTAAGTATTAAAATTTTCTATAAAAGACGTGTTTTTCCTGCAACAAATATGATATAATTTTTATGGTTATGCAAAAACTATAAAATTGTACAAAGGAGGAGATATAACGGCTATCACCATTTCTCCATTAGATTTACTACTTGATGATGAAAACCCACGTTTTGTCGTACTTAACAGCAGGGAGCAAAATGACATAAGAAAATATTTAGTCACTTATGAAGATGTTTGTCAATTAGCCAATGATATTAATGATTACGGTGGGATTTTACCCGGTGAAAGAATTGTTGTACTCAAACGCAGAGATAGATATGTTGTTGTAGAAGGTAATCGTAGGACTTGCTCCTTACAATTACTTTTATCTCCTGATTTGATTCCTGAAGGGTTCCAGCATAAAATACCATCAGCTACAGAAGACTTCAAAAGAAATTGTACAAGAATCGAAGTAGATACAGTCCCCAATCGTGAAGCGGCATTAAAATTAATGACAAAGCGGCATATTGATGGCGTAAAACAATGGAAACCTTTGGCTAAAAAACAGTTTTTTGCTTCCAACTATCAAGCAGGACAGAGTGTTTCCATACTATCACGAGTCACAGGCATAAAAGAAAGTGACATAAAGGCAGATATCAGAGACTATAAGCTCTTCTACTCTGCATATAAAAAATACTGTGAAAGTCATTCGGAATATGAAAAAGAGTTAGTCGATTTAAAAATCGATCCTTTTTTGAGAATGTTTAAAGCGAAATTTTTATATAATGGCTCTAATGTAAAACCAACTGAAATTTTAAAAATCACATATGATGATGAGTATAATACATTAAGTGCTCTTCCAAACGAAATATTTCCTCAAATAGTTCAAATGGTATTTTATGAAACCATTGTAACTGAACGGGTCAATACTCGTAATACTCTAAAAGATGTGTCTGGTGTCATTAGTTTACTTGATAGCCAAAGCATTCCGGGTGAAAATGTAGTTCCCACGTCAGCGTCTAATAATACCTGTAAAAACACTACCTCCAATCCCTCCGGGAATACATCAATGCAAGACAGTACTGATATACAAAGTAATCCTAATATGAATGCCATCAATCACACTGAAAATACCAGCACAGAAAGTGGAGGAACTGCTTCACACACCTCTAGTGTTCCGGCTAGAAATGCACAAAATGCAAGTACAGGAAGTAATACAAACCCTTCTTATTCTGGACCAATACCAACAGGCGGTCCTGCTCCTGGAGGCCCCGCTCCAAGAAGTTTTTTTGAAACTCTAAGCTGGGATGGTAAATTGTTTCCAGAAAATCCAAAACATAATGGGCTTTTAGCTTCTGTACACGAACTATATTATTTATCAACTTATTTATGTAACAGAAAGAAAGCATACGAAATATACCCTGTGGCTACCGGAATGGTTTTGAGAACCGCATATGAACAGGTGTTACGCCTTCGCTTAGAACAAATTAATCTATGGGGACAGTTTATGAGTACCGTTAGAAATTCTAGTTTTCCAACATTAAAGGAAATGGAAATTTTTATTGATAACGGTAATAACAGACAGACGGTCTTGCCTAATCGCAAGTTGACTTCGGCAATGACATCAGTAATCACATATAGTCACAGAGAATTTTTAAATGCAAATATTCACGACCCAGGTGCTATACGGGTTACCCCTGATGCCCTCGTAGGAATTGCACAAGGTGGTATGTTCACATTAATACAAGATTTAATTAATATGCTTTAGAAAGGAGGAGGTGATATGCCGGAATCAATAAATCCCTTGCGCTACCCAGGGGCTAAACGATCATTAATTAATTACATCGACAATTTGATTCAAGCAAATAATCTTCAACGTTGTAGTTTTTTTGAACCCTATGCTGGAAGTGCTGTGGTTGGATTAGAATTACTGCAAAGAGGTATAATAGATAGACTTATTCTTTGTGAAAAAGATATTTTAATATATTCGCTTTGGGAGTGTGTATTCAATCATACCGATGAATTATGTGAAAGAATCCTTAGAACTCCTATAACTATAGAGACTTGGCAACAACTTACTCCACTACGAGAAGCACAACAAATTACTGATTTTCCAGTGATAGATTTGGGATTCGCTGGCTTGTTTTTTAATAGAACAAACTTTTCTGGTATACTAAAGGCGAATCCCATAGGAGGTATGCGCCAAACATCACAGTATACAATAGATTGCCGATTTAATAAGCAGAAAATTATTGAAATTATTAATAATCTTTCCGCGTATCGTAATAATGTAGAGGTATATTGCGATGACGCTTTAAATTTTATGCGACAACAGAACAATCGTTTTCTAAGAGAAACCTGTTTTGCTTATTTTGATCCACCATACTATGTTAAGGGTTCTAAAATATATCGTCATTATTACAAAAACCAAGATCATATCTCTCTTTGCAGGTATGTTAGCCAGGTACATCATCTGGATTGGATTATTAGTTATGATGATGCACCATATATATGTGCATTATACGGCGAAACTGGGGCACAATACAGACCCTTCTTTTTAGATTATTCTTGTGCAAGCAAAGTCCGTGCACAAGGACAAGAACTATTAATTTCAAACCTACCACTGCCACCATTTCCTATTGCAAATGCTGGAGAACTGTAATTGATATTTCAATAGCAGTTAGATATGTGTTGCAATCCTGATACAAAATATAATTCTATAGAGACTATGAATCAATTTTGTATGGATAATTATTATTTGGGAGTCAACTTAAAATGTAGCTCCTATATATTTGCAGTTAGGAGGCGAAAATTGTCATAAGGAAATAACCCCTTAACCGGGCCTGACCATAATGGTTGGGCCTTTTTTCATGCCACGAAAAGGAGGTAATGCACACATGGCTGATGAAAAGCCTAAAACTTTACAGGAACAGTCCTCTCCCACCGACCCGCCTGTCAGTCAGGAAGTCAAGGACACGGCCCCGGCTGTAGCTCAACCGGGTGAGGAAAAGGACAATCCGGCTGACACAAAGTCGGTTGTAGCGAAGGAAACAGAAGCCGCAGATTCTAAGAAACTGGACGATATTGTAAAGACAGTTAAAATGGCCCAGCAAAAGCAAGCCGAAGCGAATCCTGCCACCCCTGACAAAAAACAGTCCGCTTCTATTACTAAAATATCTGATTTGCCAAAGACCGGACAGAAAAAAGTCGAGAAAACGGAGCCCGCAAAAAAGACTGCCGCTCCCAAAAAAGAGACAAAGGAAAAGCCCGTACAGACAGCTAAACCGGTAAAGCCCAAAAGTACAGTATCGGTCTCCAAAGGGGCTACCGGAGTCAGCGCCCCCGCACAGGCGGCACCTACACCCCCGGAGCCGCCAAAGGAGGCCCCCCGCCGTGGTGAAGAACAGATTGTCTATTTGAAGCTGAATGAGCTCCATGCCTTCAAAAACCATCCCTTCGGTGTGCGTGACGATGAAGAAATGCGGGCCATGGTTTCCAGCGTCAAGGACAAGGGCGTGACCCAGCCCGCTATCGTCCGGCCCTTGGAGGGCGGCGGCTATGAGATTGTATCCGGCCACCGCCGCCAGAAGGCCAGCGAACTGGCAGGCTACACGGACATGCCCTGTATCGTCCGCAACCTGACCGATGATGAAGCCATCACGCAGATGGTGGAGGACAACTTAAACCAGCGGGAAGAAATCCTCCCCAGTGAAAAGGCGAAGGCTCTGAAAATGCAGTTGGAGGCCATCAAACATCAGGGAGCCCGCACTTCGGGCCACCTTGACCCGAAGGACGCAGGAAAACGGTCAAACGAGATTGTGGCAGAACGCAACAAGATGGCGGTCAAACAGGTTCAGCGGTTTATCCGGCTCAATGAGCTGGTTCCCGACTTAATGAAGCTGGTGGACGATAAGAAAATCGGCTTCACGACCGCCGTGGAGCTCTCCTATATCAATAAGAAAAACCAGAACTATATCGCTGTCTCCATTGACAGCCAGCAGGCTTCCCCCACACAGGCACAGGCAAAACGCATGAGGGAGCTTGACGAAAAGAAACTGCTCAATGGTGACGTAATTGACGGAATCATGATGGAGGACAAGAAGGAGGTAGACAAAGTGATTTTAACAGGTGCAGAGCTGGGGAAATATTTTGGCGCGGAGGCCACCCCGAGGGAAATGAAAGACCAGATCATCAAACTGCTGGACGATTGGAAGGGACAGCAGAAGGAACAGGTTAAGCCAGAGAAAAAGGCTGACAAAGAGAAATAGGCAGGACTTCGGGCCAGTGTGACCCGAGGCTAAGACCGTGGGGCGCAGCCCCACACCCCGAAGCTCGAAGGATATATAATTCCCCGTCGCCGTTTGTTAGATAGCATAACCGGGAGAAATCTGTCAAGGGTGCGGAGCACCGCCTACGGCGGCAGGCCCTTGACAGATTTTCCCGGCTATGCTTTAAGGCGGTCAAGCGACGGGGATATAAATTCCTTTGAGCCGTTCCCCTTCCTACGGGAAGGGGCGGAGGGGTTGGGCACTATCCTGCTACTACTTTTTATAGTAGAAACGGAGGTAAAACCAGTGAAACGACCTTTAGCTTATATTACTGCGGCATGGAACGGGGAGCCGGATATTGACACCGCCCTTGCTGTCCAATACTGCCGGATTACTTATGAAGCGGGATTCTCACCTATCTGCCCGCTGTTGTATCTGCCGCTGTTTATCAATGACGCTATCCCCGAGGAACATAAGGACGGGATTGACATGCGCCGGGATATGCTCCGGCGGGCCCGGGTGCTTGTTGTCTGCGGCGGCACTGTGGACGAAGATGTGAAGAATGATATTGCCGTGGCCCAGCGGCTGAACATCACAGCAACCACCCTGGATGGGATTGTGACGGTCAACCAGCAGGGCCGGAACGCCGATGATGTTTGAAGCCTATCTGACGAATGTGGCCTTATATACCATCAGAGGTGTTGAGGTCGGGGAATATTTAAAATTCCCAGCCACCACGGAGGAAATACAGGCGCTTCTTTCCCGGATAGAAATAGACGGGAAGAAATATTCAGAAATCTTCATCACGAACTTTGAGAGTGACGTGCTGGGGCTGTACGATTACCTTGATGAATATGAGGATATTGACGAGCTGAACCATCTGGCACATGTTCTGGAGGAAGTACGGAATAAGGGTGAGCTGGAAAAGTATGAAGCCGCCCTTGTTTTGGGAAAACATACGACAAACGTGAAAGATTTAATCAATCTCGCTCAAAATCTTGATATTTACAATTTTCAGCCGGGTATAGAGACTTGGGAGGCTTTAGGCTGTTATTATGCGGACGAGCTCATGGCAATCAATATTCCTTCCGATATACGAGCCTATTTTGACTATGAGGCATACGGACGCGATATCGCCATCAACGAAGGCGGCTGTTTTGTGCCGGGCGGTTATGTGTCCGCCGCTCCCCTTGGATTTACCGAGTATTATCATGGGACAGAGGATATTCCCGCAGACCACCGTATATTTGCCTATCCGAACGAAACGCCACATTCCATTCTGGAAACCTTGAAACAGTTAAAAGAAGCCCCGCCTGCCCCGAAAAAGGAAAAGACGGGGCCTTCCCATGAGGAACGGTAAGACTTCGGGCCAGCATGGCCCGAGGTTGCAAAGGAGGTGCAGGTAACATCAACTACTATCCAATCAACGAGACAGCGGCCCGCCGCGCCAAAGAGATGAACAGCTTTTATGATTATCAGGAAGGGAGCGCAACCACAGAATACCGCAACCTTGTAGATAAGGCCGCGGCGGTGGCGGAGAAGCAGAAAGCAAGGGTTGACCCCATGTTCCATGAAAAAATCGACCACCTGCTTGATACCTATTCCCGCAAACTGGCGGAAAACATGAACCAACAGTTTGCGATTGACGCACGGGTTCCGTCCGTCATGATAGCGGGGCCTGCCAACTTCCCCATTAGGAAGAAGGAAAATCAGAACTGGGCCCGTGACAGCAACATGGAGGAATGGAGGCATATTCAGGGCCTCCTTGATAAAATCCGCAGTACCGGCATGGGCGGAATCAGTGCGGACGACCCAGAGGCTGTCCCGAAGCTGAAAGAGAAGCTGGAAGGGCTGGAACGCTCCCAACTGATTATGAAGGAAGTCAACGTCTATTACCGCAAACACGGAACGCTTGACGGCTGTGCCCTTCTCTCCCCTGACCAGATAGAAAAGCTAAAAGCGGATATGGCCCGGTGCAGTTGGCTGAGAAAACCCTTTGACCTTACGAACACCAGCGCGGAAATCCGCAGGGTAAAGGAACGAATCGAAGATTTAAGCAAACGGGCCGAAACGGAATTTTCCGGCTGGGAGTTTGAGGGCGGCCATGTTGAGATGAATCGGCAGGAAAACCGTCTGCAAATCTTTTTTGACGGGAAACCGGACGTCGATACCCGGACGGAGCTCAAAGGGAACGGATTCCGGTGGGCCCCCAGCGTGGGCGCATGGCAGCGACAGCTTACCGATAACGCAATCTGGGCCGCTGACCGTCTGGCTTGTATCCGGCCGCTTTCCGGTGAACGCCCTTCCCAGCTTCAAAAAAAAGCACAGGAAAAGCCGTCTATCCTGAAAACCATGCAGGAATATCCAAAGGAGCCGGGACAGGAAAAACCACCCACGCCTACGAAGGAGGCCGAACGGTAGGCTTCGGGCCATGCTGGCCCGAGGTTACGAAGGGAGTGATTGATTATCAGTAAGACCAGACAAAAGCGGCTGGCGGAACAGAAGGAAGTGAAGGAACTGCTGGCCGTGCTGAAGGAAAATAATTTTTCCAGCGCAAAGGATCTCATGGCCGCCATCGGCCATGTGTCGGACTTGGAGGAACAGCTTTCCAATGCGGTTCAGGAGCTTACCTCCATGCGGAAGGAATTGCAGGAAATGAAGCAATCGCCGTTAAAGTCCGCCCTGCAAAGGTCGGTTCAGACCTTGGAGGCGAAGGTTTCCCAGTTAAAGGAGCAGATTGATGCGCTGAAAGAAAACATCATAGAGGGCTGTAAACAGGCCCTTGCCGATTTTAAACAGCGGGGAACGGCGGCTTTAGACAACGTGGCCCGCTTCTTCCATCTGCGGGAAGGTCTGGAAGGGGTAAAGGAAACCATTCAAGCCGGGATTGCCACAGACGAAAAGGCCCTTGCAAAGATTGAAGTCGTTTCCGTCGAATACCACGAGGCGGGCAGACATTTGAAAAATGTAGGCCGGGCTCTGATGGGGAAGGAGGCCGTATCAGAGGCAAAAGGCCCGGGCAAGCTGGCAAAAACAGTTGCGGCACCCTACCGGGCGGAACGCGCCTGCCTTCTCTCCATGCAGAACAGCGTGGAAAAAGCCCTCGCCCGGATAGAACGGCTGGAACAGGCGGCAGAAAAAAAGCCGTCTATCTTAGACACCATGCGGACGCAGAATGAAAAGATACGGGCGGAACCAGGAAAGGAGGCCCCGCCCTCCAAACATGCCGAGCGGTAGACCTCGGGCCACATTGGCCCGAGGTTTTCCGTCTCCCGTAAAGGTAAGAGGCCCCCCGGAGTTTATGGGAGCCTGACAGGAAGGAGGTATTATGCAGGACGAAGTAAACCAAAAAACGGTTGCCCTCTCAATCCGGGCAACAAAGCTCACAGGCCGGGTGCTGGCCTCCGCTCTAAGGAAAATTTTAGAGGAGGGGAAAAAGCGCCACCAGAAGGCGCTGACCCCGCAGGGCCGCCAAAGCGTGAAAAAGCTGATGAATCATTACGGGGCCAAAAACTCCATGCCCCTTGTGGGAGCGCCCCGGCAGTTTGACCGCATAGCAAAGGAATTTCATGTAGACTATGCGTTCCATAAGGTCAGTCCCGGCCACTACCTGCTCTTTTTCAAAGCAGGGCAGGCGGACGCCATGACGGCGGCGTTCCAGAAATACAGTGACAAGGTGCTGAATAAGGGGAAAGACAAGGCTTCTATCCTCGGCCAGCTACGGAACCTTTCAGAGCATATCAAGTCCCGGCCGAAGGAGCGCCAGAAAACCAGAGAGGCGGTGAAGGAAGAACGGTGAGTGACAAAATCCGAAAATATGTACTTCCCAACCTCCCCTACCTCTTTGTGTTCTGGTTCTTCTCAAAGGTGGGGACAGCTTACCGCATGGCCGCCGGGGCCAATTTCGGAGCGAAGCTCGTAGGCATGATGAAAACCTTCCCCACAGTCTTTGAAAACTACCTTCCGGGCCTTGGCGGGCCTGACCTTCTGGTGGGCCTTGCCGGGGCCGTGGGAATGTACCTTCTTGTGCAGTCCAAAATCAGGAAGGGAAAGAAGTTCCGCCGTGAGGAAGAATATGGCTCGGCCCGCTGGGGTACGGCAAAGGATATCAAGCCCTTTGTAGACCCGGTATTTAAAAACAACGTCATACTGACGGGCACGGAGTTCCTGACACTGAACACCCGGCCCAAAATCCCGGCCAACGCCCGGAACCTAAACGCCTGTGTGATCGGCTCGTCCGGCTCCGGAAAAACAAGATTCTGGCTGACCCCACAGCTCCTTCAGGCCCATTCGTCCTATGTGGTCGTAGATCCAAAAGGCGGCACCCTCGAACAATGCGGGCGTTTCCTGCAACGGCAGGGCTACCGGCTCCGGGTATTCAACACTATCGACTTTTCCAAATCCATGCATTACAATCCGCTGGCCTACATCAAGACGGAAAGTGACGTACTGAAATTTGTGACCGCCCTGATTGCCAACACCAAAGGGGACGGCAAGGACGGGGACGAGTTCTGGACCAAAGCGGAAACCCTTCTTTACTGTGCGTTGATTGCCTATATCGTCTTTGAGGGGCCGGAGGAAGAACGGAACATGAATACCCTTGTGGAAATGATTAACAGCATGGAAGTCCGGGAAGATGACGAGAGCTTCAAAAATGCCGTTGACTACATGTTTGACGGACTGGAAAAGAGGAACCCGAACCACTTTGCCGTGAGGCAATATAAAAAATACAAGTTAGCCAGCGGCAAGACCGCAAAATCTATCCTTATTTCCTGCGGCGCAAGACTGGCTCCCTTTGACATTGGAGAGCTCCGGGAAATTATGAGCTATGACGAGCTGGGCCTTGATACGTTGGGAGACGAAAAAACAGCCCTGTTTTTCCTGATATCCGACACGAATACTACCTACAACTTCCTCGTTGCCCTTGCCTTCTCCACCATGTTCAACATGCTCTGTGAGAGGGCCGACAACAAGTACGGCGGGCGGCTCCCCCATCATGTGCGGGTGCTGTGGGACGAGGCGGCCAACACGGGACAGGTGCCGGGGCTGGAAAAAATTGTGGCCGTCATTCGTTCACGCGAAATCAGTCTGACGCTGTTTTACCAGGCCATGAGCCAGTGCAAGGCGCTTTATAAGGACAACGCCGAGACAATCATGGGGAATATGGATTCCATCGTGTTCCTTGGAGGCCGTGAAGCCTCCACCCTGAAAGACATTTCCGAAAACTGGCTGGGAAAAGCTACCATCTCCATGCAGACAGAAAGCCGCACCCGGGGGCAGTCCGAAAGCTACGGGCAGAACATGCAGCGTCTGGGCCGGGAGCTTCTCACCACAAGCGAAATCACCACCATGCCCGGAAATATGTGTATCTGCCAGCTCCGGGGCCTCCCGCCTTTTTACAGCCCGAAATATGACTTGAAAAAGCACCCCAGCTATAATCAGACAGCCGAGTACGACAAAAAGAAAAACGCCTTCCGCTTGGAAACCCTGTTCCGCCACCGGCCATTGAGACTAAAGCCGGAGGACGAATACACGGTTTACGAGATAGAAGAAACAGACGCAGAGGAAGAAGCTGACATTCTCAACTTTGACGACATGGACAGTGACGACTTTGCGTAACCTCGGACCACATTGGCCCGAAGCGCCGCCGTTATGGGCGGCTATTTTGTTACCCGAAAACCGATTCAATCTAAGAAAATGGAGGAAACCACATGGAATTTTTCAACTCTGCTATCGACATTTTAAAGGTTCTCGTTATTGCCCTGGGGGCCGGACTTGCGGTGTGGGGAGTCATCAACCTGTTAGAAGGGTACGGCTCGGACAACCCGGCGGCAAAATCACAGGGAATCAAACAGCTCATGGCCGGAGGCGGTGTTGTCCTGATTGGGACACAGCTTATCCCCCTCTTATCCGGCCTGTTCTAAAGCGTTCCCATTTAAAGGAGTGATATATGGATACTATCATCAATGCAATCGTGGAATGGCTCAAGGGTGTGCTTGTAGATGGTATCATGGGAAATCTGGACGGCCTTTTCAACAACGTGAATGAGCAGGTTGGAGGGATTGCCTCGCAGGTTGGGACGACCCCGGCGGATTTTAACGCCGGGGTCTTTTCCATGATACGGCAGATATCGGAAACGGTCGTTCTGCCAATCGCCGGGATTATCCTCACGTTCGTCATGACCTATGAGCTCATTCAGATGCTCATAGACCGGAACAACCTCCATGACATAGACACATGGATGTTCTTCAAGTGGATATTTAAAACCTTCGTGGCCGTGACGATCCTGACAAACACCTTCAATATCGTGCTGGCTGTCTTTGACGTGAGCCAGCATGTGATACAGCAGTCAGCGGGGCTTATCCAGAGCGGCACGGAAATCACGCCGGACATTATGGACAGCCTGCGCACAGACTTGGAAGCGATGGAGCTGGGCCCGCTGTTCGGGCTGTTCCTCCAGTCATTCCTCGTCCAGTTCACCATGACCGCCCTGAATATCGTGATATTTGTCATCGTCTATGGCCGCATGATTGAGATATACCTGCTGACCAGCCTTGCCCCTATCCCCTTCTCCACCGTGGCGAACCGGGAAACCGGGCACATGGGGCAGAATTATTTCCGGTCGCTGTGCGCGGTCGGCTTTCAGGGGCTCCTGATTATGGTATGCGTGGCAATCTACGCCGTGCTGATTCAGAGTATCGCAACGGACGGCGACCCCATGGGGGCCATCTGGCGCTGTGTCGGCTATACGGTGCTCCTGTGTTTTTCCCTCTTTAAGACCGGGAGCCTGTCAAAATCCATCTTCGGCACCGGTTAAACCGGCAGAAGGACTTCGGGCCACCCTGGCCCGAGGCGGGAAGGAGGACATATGCCGAGACGCTACAAGCTGGGGGCGGACGGGCAGGCCCACCCGTCCTACTTTGGAAAGCTCCCCGAGGAATTTACAAAAGAGGATACCCTGCGTTTCCTCGCAGACACGGATATCCAGTTATATAGGCTTCTGTCGGCGGACACTCATGCCGCGCTCCGGGCAGAAGGCTATGAATATAAGAACGGGGGCCTTGTCCCCATTTCAGGAAAGGAGACAGTTATGCAGGAACAGACAGGCGGCGCACCCGCCGCTACACAGGAACCCATGAAGCTGGACGTGAGCGTGAGGCTCATTGACCCCGTAAAAAACCTGATTGGCTTTGCCAGTGTGAAGTTCAACGACTGTTTTGTGGTGGAGAATTTCAAGATACTGCAAGGCGAAAAAGGGATTTATGCAGGTATGCCCAGCCAGCCGGACAGGAACGGAGGCTACCGTGACGTAGCAAAACCCATTACAAAAGAGTTCCGCAACCAACTCAACGAAGCGGTGGTGGAAGCCTACACGGCGGAGCTCGACCATTTGCAGGCAAGATTAGCAGCCGCACGGGGAGGACAGGAACGCCCCTCCATCAAGGAACAGCTCACCGCCGGGGCAAAACAGGCGGAACAGGCGCAGACGGAGAAACCCGCAAAGGCAAAGGCCAGCCGTGGACAGGACAGATAACCCCGGGCCATGGTGGCCCGAAGTAAAGGAAGGAGGCGTATGCCCATGACACACAGAAAACAAACCTATGACGCCGCCTGTTACTACGATGGAAAGCTGTTGGGCCGCTGTACCATGGCTGACAGTGAAGCCTATTCCCTTCTGATGAGGGAGTGCGGCGGGGAGGCCGTCCGTGTCCTGCGGGAATATCCCTACCTGTCCCCGGAGCTGAAAACCATTCTGGAAAAAGCAGCGCTCATGCAGGCCGACCGCCAGAGGACAGGCGGCATATTCCATGAGCCGGAAAGCTCCCCATGGGGCAAGGTTCAGACCTGCGACACGCTCTGCCCCGGGGTGTTCCTTGTGAGCACGGCCAGCCACGGCGGGACAATGGTGGCAAAGGAAGTGGCCGCCGTCCTGTCCCCCGCCGCTAAAAAATGCGGGTTCCAAAAGAACGGCTACATCTGTTTTGAGGAGGACGCACAGGAAAGCGTGGTACTACGGGAGCTCCTTGATAAAAAGCTGTGGAAAATCCCTGACCGTATCAAGGATAAAGAAAAATTTGAGGAAAACATCAACCAGTCTATCAGACAGTATAATCCCGACTACTGGCGGGCAAGGCAGGCCGGACGAGCGGCCGCCGTAGAAGGGAAACGCCCCCTGCCCGCAAAGGAGGCGGCCAGATAGCTTCGGGCCACCATGGCCCGAAGTGCCAAAGGAGGTGAACAGTCCATGGCATATGTACCCGTACCAAAAGACCTAAACAAAATCAAGACGAAGCTGGCCCTGAACTTGACAAAGCGCCAGCTTATCTGTTTCTCACTCGCAGCGGCGGCAGGGATTCCGTCCTACTTGTTCAGCCGTGGAACCATCGGAAACAGCCCGGCCCTTTTCCTGATGATTGGCCTCATGCTCCCGTTCTTCTTTTTCGCCATGTATGAGCGTGACGGCCTGCCGCTTGAAAAGGTGCTGAGGAATATCCTGCGCACCCGGTTCCTTTATCCGAGAGTGCGGCCCTATAAGACAGAAAATTTTTATGCTCTTTTGAGCGGTTATAAGAAGGAGGCGAAGCCGATTGCAGAACCAGAAAAAAAGAAAAAGCCCCGCAGGAAAAAAGCCTGACCGGAAAGGCGGCCTGTTTCCCGGCGGAAAGCGGAAGGTTCCCGCCACCGCCCAGCAGACCCTTCCCTACCGGGAAATGTACCGGGACGGCGTGTGCCGGGTGGCCGACCATTATTACACGAAAACCATAGAATACGAGGACATCAACTACCAGCTCGCACAGGCCGAGGATCAGGCCGCCATTTTTGACGGGTGGAGCGCCTGCTTAAATTACTTTGACAGCACCCTCCCCTTCCAGCTCTCATTCATCAACCACCGGAGCCGCCCGGAAAGCCGGTACAGCGTCAATATTTCCATGCAGGAGGACGAATATAACGGGGTGCGGCAGGAATACGTGGAAATGCTGGAAAACCAGATAGCCAAAAGCAACAACGGAATCGTGCGGACGAAACTGCTGACCTTCGGCGTGAACGTGGAGGATTTATCCACGGCCCGGGCGAGGCTGGAACGGGTGGAGGCCGATATCATGAATAACTTCAAGAAGCTGGGCGTAAAATCCGCCGCCCTCTCCGGGCTGGAACGTCTGGAACTGCTCCACGGCCAGCTCCACCCGGGAGGGAATGACCCCTTCCGTTTTTCATGGGACATGATACCCAAAACCGGGCTTTCCACAAAGGACTTTATCGCGCCCACCAGCTTTGACTTCCGGTTCAGCCGTCTGTTCCGGGTGGGCACCACATGGGGAGCCGCCTCCTACTTGCAGATTTTGGCTTCGGAGCTTTCCGACAAACTGCTGGCGGAGCTGTTGGAGCTGGACGCGGAAATGACCATTACCCTCCATGTGCAGACCGTTGATCAGGCCGCCGCCGTGAAGGCAATCAAGGCCAAAGTCTCCGATATCGACAAGATGAAGGTGGAGGAACAGAAAAAAGCGGTGCGCTCCGGCTACGACATGGACATTCGTGCGACTCGTTCCTGAACAAAGCCTTCGTGGTTGAAGGACAAAATCAGGCACTA
>OBJQ01000651.1_pt1 | contig 24013 bp, 18 predicted proteins | sample 1519921 | NCBI WGS metagenome assembly OBJQ01 (sample SAMN04209244, study PRJEB22552) | human gut metagenome | biome: gut; material: feces | host: Homo sapiens | place: USA: Oklahoma
TCGTTTTATTCTATTTTATCCGAACGGAATGTTACAACTTTAGTATACCACAACATATCGAAATGATAACAGAAAGGCTGCCCGAGAACGGTTGATCAGTGCACAAAATGAACTGAAAGAATACAAGAAACATAAAACAATTTATGTAAGAGACATCGAAAAAGAATAGACGAAATGTTGAAAAAGGCATCCGATACCTAACATTTAGGATATAACTCTTAACAAAAAGGTATAACGGATGTCTTTTTTTCTACGCTATACTTGTATCAACGAACATAAGGAACAAGTGCACAAGTTTCTTCGCTCAGATAACAAATAATCAAAGGAGTATTAGAGGAGGAGACTCATGGGAAATCAAAAAGAAACTCAGAAAAATCCGCAATATAAATATGCGTCTACAAGAGAAAAATTGTGCTTTGGAATTGGGGCGATCGGTAAAGATGCGATTTGTAATTTAGTAGGAGCATTTTTAATGCTTTATTTTACAGATACTTTGTATCTGGCACCGGCATTTGTCGGCGTACTGTTTTTTGTAGCAAGAATATGGGATGCGATCAATGACCCGATGATGGGAATGATCGTTGACAATACACATACACGTTTTGGTAAATTCAGAATCTGGATTGTAATCGGAACATTAGTAAACTCAGTTGTATTTGTTTTGTTATTCCACAGCTTTAACCTGTCAGGAACAGCATTGTACGTATATGTATCTGTTATGTACATCTTATATGGAATGACTTATACGATCATGGATGTCCCTTACTGGTCATGGCTTCCGAACTTGACAAATGACCCGCACGAACGTGAGAAAGTATCTATAATTCCAAGATTTTTTGCAAGTCTTGCAGGATTTTCAGTAGCAACATTTGGACTTTACATTATCAATTATCTGAACAAAGCTGCAGGCGAGAGTAATCTCTATGCAGAAAATGGATATACAATTTTCGCAATTATTATCGCAGTTATTTTCATTGTTACAATCGGTATTACTGTATTCAATGTAAAAGAGGAATCAACAGTAGGTGTATCAGCAGAAAAGACAAGTCTGAAACAGGCGTTTCATGTAATTGTAAAAAATGATCAGCTGCTTGCATTCATCGGATTGCTTTTGACATTTAACCTTTGTACACAGATCGCAAAAAGCTTTGCTGTATACTATTTCAAATGTGTATGCCACGATGAATATCTGTATTCTATCTTTGGATTTGCGATCATTGCCGAGATGGTAGGACTTTTATGTTTCCCGAAAATCGCAGCAAAAATCAGCCGTGAAAAAGTATACGCATTTGCATGTGGACTTCCAATTGTTGGATTCGCACTGCTCGGTGTAGCAGGATATGTAGCACCACAGAGTAAAGCGTTAGTTGTTGTATGCTGTGCACTGCTTTTCTTCGGATCAGGTCTTTCACTTGGAGTAACAACATGCTGCATGGCAGATGTTATCGACTATGGAGAAGTGAAATTTGGTGTACGAAATGAAAGCGTAACATGCTCAGCACAGACATTCCTTATGAAGGCAGCTATGGCAGCAGCAGGTGGATTAACAGGAATTGGGCTTCAGATTGTAGGATACAATGCAAAAGCAGCAGCGCAGAGTGCAGCGACCGTTATGGGTATTCGCGTGTTAATGCTTGTAATTCCAATCATTCTTGCATTTGCAAGCTTAGGTATTTACAAAAAATACTACACTTTAAAAGGTGAAAAGATGGAAGAAATCACAAGAAAAGTAAATGAAATGCATGTGAAAAAACAGACAGCTTAAGAGACAACAATTCAATTGTAAAAGGGGGTAGTATATGAGACAGATTATTTTTCACGAAGAAACAAAAACTTTTCATTTATACAATGGAAAAATTAGCTATATCTTATGTGTATTAGAAAATGGACATCTGGGACAATTATATTTTGGAAAACGACTTCATGATAAAGCAGATTTTTCTTATCTGGTTGAGAAATGTGAACGCCCAATGACATCGTATATATATGAGTGGGATCGTACTTTTTCATTGGAACATATCCGACAGGAATATCCGGTTTACGGTACGACAGATTACAGACATCCGGCAATTGAATTGTTGCAGGAAAACGGCAGCAGGATCAGTGAGTTCCAATATGACAGTTATGAGATTATTGATGGAAAATCAAAACTCTCCGGATTGCCGGCAACTTATACAGAGTCCGAGGGGGAAGCGCAGACATTGCGCATTTTCCTGAAAGACGCTCTGACCGGTGCGAAACTGGCACTATTATATACCATTTTTGATGAATACAGTGCAATTGCAAGAAGTGCGTATATTGAAAATGCAGGTGAGAAAAATCTACATGTGTTAAATATGATGAGTTTAAGCCTGGATCTTCCGGATAAGGATTATGAATGGATGCAGTTGTCCGGTGCATGGTCCAGAGAGCGCTATATAAAAAATCGAACATTGGAGCAGGGCATAACAGCTATTGACAGTATGCGTGGTAATTCTTCTCACGAACACAATCCGTTCCTTGCTTTAAAACGTCACAACACAGATGAAAATGCAGGAGAAGCAATCGGAGTAAGTCTTGTATACAGTGGAAATTTCCGTATGCAGGCAGAAGTAGATACACACGATGTGACACGAATTACAGCCGGGATCAATCCGGAAGGATTCGATTGGAAATTAGAACCGGGAGAAAGTTTTCAGACACCGGAAGCCGTTCTGGTTTACAGTGAAAATGGATTAAATGGCATGAGCCAGACATTCCAGAAGTTGTATGCAAAGAGACTTGCAAGAGGGTACTGGCGCGATAAAGCAAGACCAATCTTAAATAACAACTGGGAAGCAACGTATTTTGACTTTACAGAAGATCGTCTTGTAGAGATTGCCGGGAAAGCAAAAGAATGTGGAGTAGAACTGTTTGTCTTAGATGACGGATGGTTTGGCGCAAGAAGAAATGACAGAGCCGGTCTTGGTGACTGGGTGGCAAATGAAGAGCTTCTGCCAAATGGCATCAAAGGCCTGTCAGAAAGAATTGAAGCACTTGGATTAAAATTTGGTCTTTGGTTTGAACCAGAGATGGTAAATAAAGACTCTGATCTTTATCGTGCACATCCAGACTGGATCTTACAGACGCCGGGAAGAAATACATCACACGGCAGATATCAATATGTACTTGATTTCTCAAGAAAAGAAGTAGTAGACCATATTTACGGAATGATGGCAAAGTTATTGTCGGAGTCAAAAATCTCATATATTAAATGGGATATGAACCGAAGCATTACCGAATGCTACAGCAGCAAGCTTCCTGCAGACAGACAAGGAGAAGTGTTCCATCGTTATATTTTAGGTGTGTATGATCTGTATGAGCGCTTGACAAATGAGTTTCCGGAAGTATTATTCGAATCCTGTTCCAGCGGTGGTGGAAGATTTGACCCGGGAATGCTGTACTATGCACCGCAGGGATGGACAAGCGATGATTCGGATGCGGTCGAGCGTCTGAAGATTCAGTATGGAACTTCTATGTGTTACCCGCTTAGCAGTATGGGAAGCCATGTGTCTGTTGTTCCGAATCACCAGGTATTCCGCAATACTCCACTACATACAAGAGCGAACGTAGCATACTTTGGAACTTTTGGATACGAACTGGATCTTAACAAATTGACAGAAGAAGAGATCAAAGAAGTAAAAGAACAGATCGCATTTATGAAAGAATATAGAGAAGTGTTCCAGTTTGGAACATTTTATCGTCTGAAAAGTCCATTCGAAGGAAATGAGACAGTATGGATGGTGACAAATGAAGACCGCACGCTTGCAATCGTAGGTTACTATCGTGTTTTAAATGGAGTAAATCAGCCGTATAGCCGTGTCAGATTACAGGGATTAAACCCAGATATGGTTTATGAAAATGTATGGAATCATACAGAAAATTACGGAGATGAATTGATGAATTATGGGTTGATCACCTCTGATGTGACAGCTGGTGAAGTGCCTGGGAATGTGACTCCTTGTACCGATTTTGAATCTAGAATATATATGCTGAAAGGCAAAAAAGTTCAGGAGGGAAGATAGAGCATGACGAAGACAAAAAGAATCAGCGGAATGGTACTGGGAATATTGTTTATTGGATTATGTGTATCTTTCTTACGACTTTCACAATTTGGCGTGGATCCATTCAGTGCAATGAATCTTGGAATCAGCGGATTTATCGGATGGAGCTTTGGAACGTGGCAACTGCTTGTCAATGCAATCATTCTTGTAGTTGTATTCTTTCAGGCAAGATCCTGTATTGGTTTGGGGACCATTATCAATATGGTATTTGTCGGATATATTGCAGATTTTATTTGTTATGTAGCGAATGATGTGGTGCAGATTCAGATGAATCTGCCACTGCGTATCCTTGCACTGCTGCTTGCTCAGCTGATGGCATCTATGGGAGTGGCACTATATATGGTCGCAGATATGGGAATCGCTCCATATGACAGCGTCGCAATTATAATCGAAAAACTGACACATCAAAAAATCCCATTCCATAAAGCAAGGATTCTTTCGGATGTTGTTGTTGTGATTATCGGAATCATATTTGCCACTGCATCTGGGGCGGGTATCTGGTCGGTAGTAGGGATTGGTACAATTATAAATGCCTGCTTCAACGGTCCATTAATTCAATTTTTTAAAACAAAACTGGAGAGATTTTACCTGTAAAATCTACGGATTACAATTCTCGCAAGGCTCATATCCAGAACGGATAAGGGTCTTGCGTTTCTTTTACGTAGTGGGTAGCTTCTTTTAGGTAAAAAAAGCATAGTTTGAATAAAGCTGTAAAAGTTCACGTTGAATTTTACAGCTTTTTGTGGTTTGCGCGCCCATGGGCGCGCTCTAACGGGTGAAAGTCCCGAATACGCCCAGGTAACAAGGAAGTATATAGCTGAATAGTAGGGGGTTGTCCATCGTGAGGTGGAATCTGAAGAATATTCGGGATTACATTGCCGAAGACAACGAGGAATATGCTACGAAGACGATAAAAGAGATTTATGATTAATTTGAAAATCTTCAGATGTTTCCTGGAATGGAGGCGGATCTCTCCAAACGGGTCAGCTTTCGGACAGATTATAAATATGCGATATGGGAAGAGTATGTGATTATCTATAAGGTCGGTAACGAATATGTAGAGATTTATCGTGTAGTTAACCGATATCAGGATATCACGAGAATCTTTGATTGATAACAGAGATGTGATAACAAATTGATAACACCGTTCAGTACGGTCTATGGATGTAGGATAGTAGAACACATATAAAACCAAATAGAACCATAATACCAATACTAAAAAGTATAGTGACGAGATTTTATTTGCGAGTTTGAATAATATATTAGAGCCAAGAAATGCCTATTTTACGGGCTTTCTTGGCTCTTTTTATGTCTGGTGACAAGAAAATGGTAGGATATTGTTGTCAGATTTTCCTTCAAACATTCGTTATATTTTATGAAAGACAAAAACAGGGAGGTGAGAAACCTTGGAAAAGAATGGATTTAAAATCCTGCTGGAAACCATGTATGAATTGTATGAGCAGGGAATGTATCGGGTTGCCTATGGGGTTCTTCATAACAAGGAACAGGCAGAGGATGCGGTGCAGGATAGTTTTGAGAAACTTTTGAAATATTTACCGGAGATTGATGCTCCCGATAGTCCAAAAACACAAAAACTTGTTTTAAAAATAGTTCGAAACACAGCAATTGATCAGTATCGCAGGAACAATAAACAGAATGAATGGCTGTCTGAACAGGGGAAATGTGGAGAAGAGACAAGTACATTTATAAAATCCGTAGAGGACAGAGAGTTCCTTCAGCGATTATTGCAAGCGGTTCCAACTGAGTATAGGGAAATCATTAAATTGCGATGCTATTATGGATTTTCAGCAAAAGAGACAGGTAATATTTTAGGAATTAGTGAAGGAAATGTAAACAAAAGATTGGAGAGGGCACGAAAACTGATTGCTGACCGATTAGAATGGGAGGAGGAATTTGACAATGAAACAGGAAAAAAAGTTAGATCCGATAATGGAAAACTGGGACAAGAAATAGAAGAAGAGCAGTTTTGGAAAGAAGAACAAATACATGATTTTTCAAAAGATTATCAAAATAAAAAACAAAGATTATTGTCCTTGGCAGAAACAAATAGAGAGAAAAAAGTAATGTTTCATAACTGTGTGATTAGAAGAATTCTTCAAGCAGCAGCGGCAGTAATAATTGTAGTAGGAATTTCTTTTACCGTTTATGCAATGACGAAAAATGGAGAGGCAATTCAGGTAGAAATCGAAGAGGGAGCACAAACAATTTTTGTGGAAGTAGAGAGAAAGAAGGAATGTGCTGATGTAATTGCTGTTCCTGAGTATTTACCGGAAGGTTATGAAGTCTGGGATGAGGAAAAAGAAAAATATTCTCTTGGAAAATATTCTTTTGGAGGAGTTTGGGGAGCAAATGGTATTACAATTTTGGTAGATGAATGGATGGAAAAAGAACAATTTCCATATAAAACCTGTGAAATCTGGCAGACTGGAAATGTAAAAAAACTGCTGATTGATAGAGGAGAAGAATCAGGATATCGATGGGGTCTGCTTCAGTTTTATGAAAAAGAAGGGTATGTAGTGCAGATGTTTGTAGCTTCCTTTATTCCCAAAGAAGAAGTATTGGAAATAGGAAAGCAAATAAAAATTTATGAAAAAGATGATTTTTATGAAAGAGAAAAAGAGAAATCTATAAATAAAAAAGTTACTCTGGGAGAAAAAATAGAGTATCCGGATTATGCAAAAGGATGCAGCCTACAGGTGACGGATATTACATTTTCTGAGGTGGAAGATGAGGTACATAAGATAGATGGTCCGGTGAAGAAGATGGAAGTTACAGTGAAATTACAAAACACCACAGATAAGTTGTGGGAAGAACTTCCGGTATATCCGGTGTTTTACAGCCCACTTATGGAAAATGAACCGCCATACGATATTAAAGGAGGAGTTTCTGACAGCAAGTATAATGGAAAGTATTATGTAAGATTAGAACCACATTCAGAAAAAGAAGTGTATTTTACATTTATTGTTGCGGAAGAAGGATTGGAAGAAGGATATCTTGAATTTTTTGGAAAGGATTATTTAAGGCTTTGTGAATAGCAATTTTATTTGGTAGTTGATTTTTTGATACATGATATTATGAAGGGTCTTCTATGATAAAATATTTTATCATAAGGAGACCTTTTGTTATGGTAAGAGGAAAGAAATCTGGATACAGAGTACAAATGACAGAAGAATATTTTAGATATTGATTAAAGGATTATTTTTATGTATGTAAAAGGAATGACGACCAGACAGAATTTAGAAATGAGTGAATATATCTATGGTTTTGAAATAGAGTAAGGTTTTATTTCAGACGTTACGGATAAGTTTCTTCCTACGATTGAAGACTGGAAAAATCGCATCCTAAATGAAGTTTATCTAATTCTTTAGATTGCTGTAGTATTTCCTAAGACAGAATATTAAAGATATATTGGTAGTTTTGGAGCGAATAACCGAAAAATAGACTCTGAAATATACGAATTTCATGAAACACTAAATTTCTTCTGTTGCAAACTAAATTGTTAGAAAAGTATATTTTTAAGAGATACAACTCTATTAAAAGTTTCATATTTAACTATTTTTGAGATTACAAAAGTAGGATAGATACTACACTTTGGAATAGAGTATTATGCATGAGTGGAGGATATCAGAATAATGAAAAGGTCAGAAAACGGAGCATATCAATTTCTCTCCTTTTTTTGATATACAATTTTGTAACTGCTATATATAAGACAAAGGTAAAAAGCTAACTTTATTCAAGTTCATATATATTTTTTAGATATGCAAAATTAAGATTTATATACTTCTCTTTGTTTCGGACAAGCTGTAGTTTGAATGATTGAGTATAAGATTTTAGCTTAAAGTAATAATAACTGTTTTCAAAACGTAGTGATTATTGTCAGTGGGGGTGACTAAAAATAATACTTTAAGATGGCGTATTAGTAATCTGCTTGTCGATGATTAGTTTTTTGTTTTTATGAAAATCTTCCTAATACTTAATATATGTAGTGGTTCCAAAATGTGTCTATTATTTAGAATATTTAATATCAACTTTAAATTTACATTCCAAAATGTTATATATTCCATCAAAAGTATACTATGAAAAATGTAAAAAATCAATATATAACCATTAAAATTGATTTTAAATAAAATGTTGCGAATGAGTAAAAAATATGCTACACTGGTCATAACAAAATAAAAAAGAAAGGAGGAGAGAAATTATGTTTCAGTTGAAATTAGACTTCACTTTAGAAAAACCGGAACTTCCGCTGGAGCTAGATCGTTTGTTGGTTAGCTTTATAAAAGCATCTACAAGTAATTATTCTACAGAATTATATGAGTCATTATACGATAAGACAAAGTCAGTAATTAAACCTTTTGCTTTTTCTTATTATCTTCCAGGGGGAAGATTTAAAGATGATAAAATATTGCTTCAAGAGACTCGGTTTAGTATGTTTTTTTCTAATGCGGATTTGGCACAGATGATATTATTTTTTAATTCGTTTAAAATGATGAAATTTCAGCACTATCCGATAAAGAACAATTCGATGACATTAACGAGTGTTCGGACGCGAAAACTTCGAGAAATCAAAGAAACAGAAGTTATTATTAAGCTACAAAGTTCTTTGATTGTAAGAAGGCATGAGGTAGAGACAAATAAAGATTATTACTATACATGTGATGACTCAGAATTCGAAAATGTATTAAAGGAAAACATTAATTTCTTTTTGCAGAAGTTATCTATCCCGATATCAACAGATGGATTTGGAATTTTACCTATTAAGGGAAAAAAGATTGTGGTAAATGTTTTTGGAAGAAAAGTAGATGCTAGCATTGGTGTTTATAAATTGTGTGGAAGTCCGGAACTTTTGAATTTGTTATACCAAGCAGGAATGGGGACGCGCAGATCTGAAGGACACGGGAAGTTTGAAATTATATGGTAGAAAGGAGGGAAAATGTTGGAACGCTTTGTTATTACAACCGGTGATTTTTTAAAAAATGCAGGAATTGTAGGTATGTGGTATATGCTGGAAATTTCAGCGGCTAGAGATAATATAGATTATGGAATTTCGGAAAATGAACAGGAGTTGTGGATTGCAAAGGATTTTGCAATAGAAGCAGACTGGACAGATATGTATTTTAAAGCATTTGTTGCAGGTTTGGGACCGTTTACTGTTTATGAGAGAGTGTTGGAGAAAATCTACAGTTGTCTACAGAAGATAGAAACAGAAGAATGGAAGCCGGGAAAAGAAATAAAAGAAGATCTTAAATTTATCAATGATAAGTTGTTGTCTAATAGTTACCAGGCGGGATTTGAAAATATAAAAGATCAGATTGAGGATGTGGAGATATATTTAAATTTAAAGAAGAATAAGTTGAGTGATAAGTTGGAACAACAGGAATTAAAAATGCGGCTACAGAAGCTTCAACGATTTTTAGTGCAGCCATTATGCAAAGAAACATTTACAATGAAAAGTATTATATATACATATATTAACAGGTTTTGGGATGGTAAATGTTTTTTGCTTCGAGCAAATGCAAAAAAGGATATGCGAGGATTATTTGAGAAAGAATTTTCTGAACCACTTCGTAAGTATTGGGGGAACGATCATAAAAAGGCAAAAGACCTTTGTATTGATTGTGGTATGCCTATGGATTCTAAGGAAAAAGTATCTATCGCATTTATGAAAGAGATGGCAGATGATTTGTCAAGAAAGAAATCAGCTTTCTGGAACTGTAAGGTAGATGCATATTTGTGTCCGGTATGTGCATATTTGTATGCTCTAAGCCCATTAGGATTTCAATTATATGCAAATAAATTTGTTTTTTTGAATATGAATGAAAGTATCCATAGTTTAATATCAGCAAATCAAAAGAGTGGTAAGAGTAAATTCTTATCTGAAAAGAAAGAGGAAGAAAAATATTCCGTTTGGTTTTCACGAAATTTAAACATAGTTCTTTCGGAAAAGAAAAGGGAGATATCTAATATCCAAGTAATATTAAGAGGAATACAGGCAGAAGACAAATACATTTGCAACAATATTGGAAAGGAAGTATTGTCTATACTGGAGAAAGAAAAAGTGAGTGATGCATTAAATTACCTTGGAAAACATCCGTTTATTAAATTAAATGGTGATTTTTTTAATGTTCATGAGGTTGTAGTTATGAATGTTTTAAACTATCAAAATCAATATACTTTATTAAATCGATTGATGAAAGAAGCGATTGAAAATGAGGGAATATTGTTTGCTGCATATTGGGTATATGTTGTTCAAGTATGGGCGAGACTTGTCAGATGTGGAAAAGATAAGGAAAGGAACATTACTATGGGTCAAAAAACTATGAGAAATAATGGCTATAATTTACGAAAAGCTATTATGGAAGCTAAAGGAGTAACAAAAGACGACTGTTTAAGAGGAACGATTTATCAGCTTTTGAATGCGTTGTCTGTAAAAGATACGGGTAAATTTATAGATATTGTAATAAGATTGTATAGTTCTACGAAACTATTGATGCCGGATGGATTTGTGGATATGTTATATGGAAAAGAAGTATTTCAAGAGTTGGGGTATGCATTTGTGCTTGGACTAAAGGGAAGTTGTTGGAATAATAAATTAGAAGATAAGAAGGAGGAAAAATAGTTATGGAAAGAAAAGGTTTAACAGTAACAATGATTTTTCTTGCGGAGAGTGCAAACTATGGTGAGGGAATAGGGAATATTACAACACTCAAAAAAATGTCAAGAGGTACCTATGAGCAGTATTCTTATATTTCCAGACAGGCAATGAGATATAATATTATCCAGCAATTAGAGTGGGATAAGACGCCTGTTGATGGGAAAAGTGGTGTTGTACAGTTTGCACCATCGGCAACTATTGAAGATTATCCGGAAATAGATTTGTTTGGATATATGAAGACAACATCCAAAGCCGATGAACAAAAGGGAGGAGCAACAACGAGGAGTGCAGTTGCAAGGCTGAGCAATGCTATTGCATTGGAACCATATCAGAGTGACTTGGAATTTTTAACAAATATGGGAATGGCAAAAAGACAGAATTTGGAAAATGGAATTGCACAAAGTGAAATTCATCGTTCTTATTATACTTATACGATGTCAATTGATCTTGACAGAGTAGGAGTGGATGGGGAAGTTGAGATTTCACAAGAAGAAAAAGCTGAAAGGGTAAAGGCTCTTTTGGAAGCTCTTTGCTATTTATATCGTGATATTAAAGGGAGAAGAGAAAATTTAAGTCCATTATTTGTTATAGGAGGAAGATACGAACGGAAAAATCCATTTTTTGAAAATAGAATGATGATTAAGAAAAATAAAATAAATGTAGACACTTTAAAAGAAATTATTGAGGACAGTGGAATTAAACAATTTACTTATGCGGGAGTAACAACAGGAATTTTTGATAATGATGCTGAGATTAAGCAGGCATTATCAGCAGAAACAGTAGGTTCAGTGTTTAAGTGTTTGAAAGAGGAAGTGGATGCGTATTATGGAGAAGGCAATTAGATTACAGTGTTTTCAAAATTTGGCAAATTATCGGAAACCAAGTAGTTTTATTATAAAAGAAACGTTTCCATTACCACCCTATTCCACAGTTTTAGGAATGATTCATGCAGCGTGTGAATTTACAGAGTTTCATCCGATGAAATTAAGTATTCAAGGAACTAATGCGGGAACAATTTCTGAGTTGTATACGAGATATTCTTTTTCTTCTGGTTCCAAATATGAGGAAGGACGTCATCAGATTTGCATAAAAGATAAAGAAAACTATGGTATTTTTAAGGGGATTGCCAATGTAGAGTTGGTTTGTAATAATCGAATGGTTATTCATATTGTGCCGGGGGAAGAAGATTTTCAAAAAGTATATGAATCGCTGAAAAATCCGCCTAAATATCTTTCGCTTGGGAGATATGAAGATATTTTGGATATAGAAAGTGTGGATATTGTAAATATTTTTCAAGAGGAAGAAGTAACAGTGAAACGTGATATTTATATTCCAGTAGACTATGAGACGGAGGAGGGGGAAAAGCTTCTCGAAAATCAAAGTTCTACAATATATACTTTAACAAAGGAATATGAAATTACAAAACAAGGAATGCGTAGATGGAAACGTGAAGGTGGAAGAATAAGAGCGTATTATATAGGAGCTGGAGAAACACTAGAAAAAGCATTTATAGATGACTCTGGAGATGAAGCAGCAATTATATTTGCTTAGAGAAAGATTTAATAGATACATTTTGGAAAATGGAGGAGTAATATTATGGAGTATTATGCAAAATCAAAAGAGAAAGGAAAGACAGAAAGAGAAAAGAAAAAAATTGAAAACTTATTGCAAAAAATATTACAAGATTCAAGTTGCGAATTGGAGGAATGGGAAATAAAAATTCTTGAGGATGAAATTGAGAAGATTTATGTAGAAAATATAGAAATGCAAAAAACTCTAAAAGAGCATGAAAAGGATATTGTAGCATGTGCAGAAAGATTTTTTGTAAGATATGATCAGTATTTTACAGAAAAGGAAAAGAGGCTGATTATAGAAGCATGTAGAATACATGATTGGGGAAAAGCTAATTTATTATTTCAAGCAGTTGTAAATGAAGAGGTAAAAGAAGAACTATCTAGCTATAATAAAAATAAAAAACAAATTCCTCATGGATTTTTGAGTGCACTGTCCATTTCTGTTGATGAATTTCTACAGATATCAGATTGCTTTAAGAGAGAGGATTTTGATATGTTTTTGACGGCGGTTTATTATCATCACACACGAAATGATGAATGGGATAGCGCGGAGATAAAAGAATATGCAGAGCAATATTACAGAGAGCATTTAGAAAAATATCTAGGAAGGGGAAAGGTATTGATTCGTAGCAGCTATCGCAATAAGTTGTTATTTAGAAATAATAACAATTGTAAAAATCTGCCGATAAAATGGGAGAAATGGGTACTATATTCAACTATTAAAGGTATGTTGAATAAGTTTGATTATACGGTTAGTGCAGGCTACGAAAATGCAGAAATTAATCCGGATTTAGAAAAAAGAGAATTGATAAAGAACGTGGAAGAAGCATTGAAAAATTATAATCTCCGTCCTGTGCAGACATATATGAAAGAGAATGTAGAACAGAATTTGGTTGTTATTGCACCTACTGGTTCTGGAAAAACGGAAGCCGCACTTCTATGGTTAAACGGAGAGAAGGGGTTTTATACATTGCCATTAAGAGTATCTTCTAATGCAATTTATGAGCGAATAAAGGTACGTTATAGATATGAAGATGTTGCACTTTTGCATTCAGATAGTATGCAAGTGTATTTGAAAGAAAGTGATGATACGGATACATATAAAAAGTATGAAAGAGCAAAATTATTGGCAAATCCACTGACTATATGTACAGTTGACCAATTGTTTAAGTTTGTATATAAGGCTTTAGGAACAGAGATATTTCCGGCAACTTTAAAATATTCAAAAATAGTATTGGATGAGATACAAGCGTACTCACCTCAAGTGATTGCGGCTATTATATATGGTCTGAAACAAATTGTATCAATGGGTGGGAAATTTGCAATTATTACAGCAACATTTCCTCCTGTTTTAGAGCATTTTATGAAACAACACGGACTATTGAAGGAAGAGAATTATCAGTTTCAAGATTTTTCAAATTCCTCTGAGTGGCTAAGGCATAAAGTGGATATTCGTGATGGAGAAATGGACATTGATGAAATAGCGGAGCAGGGCTTAGAGAAAAAAGTGTTGATTATATGTAATATTGTTTCAAAAGCACAAGAAATTTATAAGGAGTTAGAGGAATGGACAGAGGAAGTCCATCTCCTTCATTCCAGATATATTAGACGTGACAGAAATCAACTGGAAAAGATGATTATGCAATTTTCAGAAGATAGAGATGTAGCGGGAATTTGGGTTACAACGCAGCTCGTAGAGGCAAGTTTAGATATTGATTTTGATATATTATATACAGAAATGTGTACCGCAGATAGTTTGCTACAAAGAATGGGAAGGTGTAATAGAAAAGCACGATATCAGCCAGAGGAAGCGAATATTATTGTGTATGCAAATGAGAATGGAGTTGGCGATAAGTCTGTATATGGAAAAGAGTTATATTCTCGCTCTTTGGATAAGTTACATCAATATGTAGGCAAAACATTGTCTGAAAAAGAGAAAATAGATTATATTAATCAGGTTTACTGTGCAGAAGAAATTATGGATACTTCTTATTACAAAGAAATTGAAAAATATTTGAAACATTTTGAGGAACTTACACCTTTGGAGTATAGCAAACAGGAAACAGATGAAAAGTTTCGGAATATACAGAGCATAACGGTAGTACCGGACAGTATTTATGATGAAAATCAAATAATATTTGAAAAAAGTATAGAAGTACTTGAATGTCCACATATTGGAAGAAATGTAAAAAGTGTGTTTACTGCGAAATTAAATGATTTGACTTTAAATTTGAATCGATATGGGAATATGAAGGGAGTCGATGTTGCAACTGTAGGTGAAAAGGGGAATTGTAAAATTTTAGATATACATAGAATAAATTTAAAGTATGAATTTGACAGAGAAACTGGAAAAGGATGCGGTTTACTATTGAAACAGATTGAGGACGAGCAATTTTTTATATAATTTAAGAGGAACTTTTATATGGAAGAACGAATTACGGGAGTAATGATTTACTACTATTTTGTATGTAAAAGAAAATTATGGTATTTCTGTCATGAAATTAATATGGAGGCAGAGAATGAAAATGTGATGCTGGGAAAATTGCTGGACGAACATAGTTATCAGAGAGACGAAAAGCATATTAACATTGATAATGTGATTAATATTGATTTTATTAAGGAACATCATGAACTTCACGAAATAAAAAAGAGTAAATCTATAGAAGAGGCGGGAATTTGGCAAGTTAAATATTACTTGTATTATTTAAAACAAAGAGGTGTTGAAAATATTAGAGGGAAAATTGACTATCCTCTTCTTAAGAAAAATGTTATTGTAGAATTAGCGGATGAAGATATAAAAAAACTGGAAGGAATTATTTCGGAAATCTGTAAAATTAGAAAGCAAAATGTACCACCGGAATTTCTGGAAACGAAGGTTTGTAAAAAATGTGCGTATCATGATTTATGTTTTATTTAAAGGGGATATGGGATGAAGCAGAGTTTTTATGTATATAATAGTGGAGATTTGAAAAGAAAAGATAATACCCTTCAGTTTACTTCTTATGAAGGTGAAAAAAGAGATATTCCAATTGAAAGAATATCAGATATTTATGTAATGTCAGAAATGTCTTTTAATACAGTTTTTTTGAATTACATTTCCCAATATGGAATTCCAATACATTTTTTTAATTACTATAATTTTTACACAGGAAGCTTTTATCCTAAAGAAAGTTTATTAGCAGGACAATTGTTAGTAAAGCAGGTGGAACATTATAATAATTATGAGAAACGCTTAGTAATTGCTAAAAAATTTATAGAAGCTGCGGCAGATAATATTTATCGGAATTTACGGTATTATAATGGGAGAGGTAAAGATGTTGTGGAACAGATGCAAGAAATAAATTCTTTACGTCCTAGAATATTGAAAGCAGAAACAATAGAAGAATTAATGGGCATAGAAGGGAATATTCGTCGGAAATATTATTCAGCATGGAATACTATTGTAAATCAGGAAATTAATTTTGAAAAAAGAGTTATGCATCCACCGAATAATATGATTAATTCTTTGATTTCATTTGTCAATTCATTGATTTATTCTAAAACCTTAAGTGAGATTTATCACACACAGTTAAATCCGACAATTAGTTATTTGCATGAGCCTGGATTTCGGAGATATTCATTATGCTTAGATTTGGCAGAAGTATTTAAACCGTTAATAGGGGATAGACTAATTTTTTCCTTGCTAAATCGTAGGCAAATAACAGAGGAAAGTTTTACAAAAGAATTGAATTTCTTGCATTTGAAGAAAGAAGCATCCAAGCTAATTGTAACTGAACTTGAAAATAAGTTAAAAACTACGATTATGCATAAAGAATTGGGGAAACAGGTATCTTATCAATATTTGATTCGTTTAGAGGCATATAAATTAATAAAACATTTAATTGAAGAAAAAGAATACGAAAGTTTTAAAATTTGGTGGTAAAATGTATGTAGTTTTGGTGTATGATATTAGTAAAACAGATAATGGACAAAAGCGTTGGTCTCATGTTTTTAAAACGTGTAAAAAATATTTATCACATGTACAAAATTCTGTATTTGAAGGTGAGATTTCTAAAGTACAATTAATGAAATTGCAGAAGGAATTGAAGCCGTATATTAATGAAGAACTAGATTCGGTACTTGTGTTTAAAAGCAGGCAGGAGAAGTGGCTTGATAAGGAATTTTGGGGAAAAGAGGAGGATAAGACGGGGTTTATGTTGTAATTGTCGACTTGTAATAATGTAAAAAATAGTAGAGGTCGACAGTACGAAATATGAGGGCTGAGACAGCAGTTCTCAGGGAAATAGTAAAAGAATATGTGGAAAGTTGTTTAGGTAGACAAAAATGATATTGTAAGGTATTGAAATATAAGCATGTATGAGAAACGGGTATTAATAGAAACATATTGGAATGTAAATTATTTACATTGTTAAACCATTCCTCATCGTATTCAGTATTAATAGAAACATATTGGAATGTAAATTCTTTTAACCAGTACCAGATGTCTCCCTCTTTGTACGTATTAATAGAAACATATTGGAATGTAAATCCTTTCCGTTCCCCACGACTGCTCGCAGGGAACTCTTGTATTAATAGAAACATATTGGAATGTAAATTCTCTACGGAAAATCGCATACCATCGTTTTCTTGTGTATTAATAGAAACATATTGGAATGTAAATGTGCTATCTTGTACCCAACGGTCTGTTTCTCCGTTTAGTATTAATAGAAACATATTGGAATGTAAATTATCAAAATTTTCATCTGCAGAAGCTTTCTATTATTGTATTAATAGAAACATATTGGAATGTAAATTTTTAAACGAAACTGTGGTGGAACGGTGACATCTGCGTATTAATAGAAACATATTGGAATGTAAATTGCCAGCCCATCCACGTTCCTTGTGCCAGCGGTGGAGTATTAATAGAAACATATTGGAATGTAAATTGGTATCTTAATACAGAAAATTTTACTGCTACCATCCGTATTAATAGAAACATATTGGAATGTAAATTTTGATGTGATTTTAGTATGGAAATTCAGCCGTTTTGGTATTAATAGAAACATATTGGAATGTAAATGCTTTGATAAGACTTTTGAAATTTTAGACACTATCTGTATTAATAGAAACATATTGGAATGTAAATAAGAAATCATTAACAACAGAGAGCGGTGTGTCAATGTATTAATAGAAACATATTGGAATGTAAATACAAGAATAATATGGCTCTTTAAAGTGGTAAAGTCCAGTATTAATAGAAACATATTGGAATGTAAATTACAAACATCACAGGCAAAGCAATTTCTCGTCATACAGTATTAATAGAAACATATTGGAATGTAAATACTGTTGAAAGTGCATTTGATAACCCTTCTGAAAAGTATTAATAGAAACATATTGGAATGTAAATGTAGAACCATCTCCATGCGGATCACGTCTGCCGGAGTGTATTAATAGAAACATATTGGAATGTAAATTCTTTACGGACAAGGAAATGGTAGCCCATGCCAGCCCGTATTAATAGAAACATATTGGAATGTAAATGACGTTGAGGTAATAATCTTTGACGAATTTAATCCAGTATTAATAGAAACATATTGGAATGTAAATAAAGAAATATCCGTTGCAGATTATTTGGACTATTGGGTATTAATAGAAACATATTGGAATGTAAATTATATTCTCCTGTCTTAAAATGTCGAACGGTTTTTCGTATTAATAGAAACATATTGGAATGTAAATGATGACAAGCTTATAAAACTTGGTAGAGAAAGAGTTTGTATTAATAGAAACATATTGGAATGTAAATGCATCTGCATTGTTAGATATAATCGTGTTAGGATAGTATTAATAGGTAAACGCAAAATAGCGAGTACCTTGACATTTTTAGGGAGACTATGAAAAAGTCAGCGAAGGAATGGTTTCAGACATAACAGATAAACTGCTTCCCAAGATTGAGGAATGGCAAAACAGACCATTATCCTCCGTTTATCCAATTGTATTTATAGATGCGGTGCATTTTTCTGTCAGGGACGATGGGATTATTCGAAAGTTAGCAGCATATGTTGTTCTTGGGATAAATGAAGATGGAAAAAAAGAAGTTCTTACAATTGTTATTGGAGAAAACGAAAGCAGTAAATATTGGTTGAGTGTTTTAAACAGCCTTAAAAATCGTGGGGTCAAGGATATTCTGATTTTATGTTCAGATGGTCTTACAGGCATCAAAGAAGCCATCACAGCAGCCTTCCCAGCAACAGAGCAACAAAGATGTATCGTTCACATGGTAAGAAATACTTTAAAATACGTTGCCAATAAAGACATGAAGGCGTTTGCCAAAGATTTGAAGACCATCTACACAGCGGCTGATGAAAATAGTGCCTATACCCAGTTGGAGAACGTAAAACAAAAATGGGAGGGGCAATACCCCAATGCCATGAAACGTTGGTATGATAACTGGGATGCAATAACACCGATTTTTAAGTTTTCTAAAGAAACTAGAACCGCCTTTTACACAACAAATGCAATAGAGTCGTTGAATTCGTCATATCGCCGTTTGAATCGACAGAGAAGCGTATTTCCTAGTTCACAGGCATTATTGAAAGCTCTTTATCTGGCAACTTTTGAAATAGCCAAGAAATGGACTATGCCAATCCGAAATTGGGGAAAAGTACGTGGCGAGCTTGCTATCATGTATCCGGATCGTATGCCGGAATAACAAAAAACGCTGGAATATCAAGAGTGAATAAACACCCGGTTTTTCCGGGTGCTCTTGACATGCCAGCTTATTTTTGATATGTATTAACCAAGGGCTTGACAGCAAAATCTGCCGCCAAGCCCTATCAATTATCATAGAAGATCTGAAATTACAGAAAATTTTTCACACACTCTTTTTAGGCGGCTGCTTTGCAGCCACCGATATTTAACCTTTGCGAATCCCTGCCGGAAGTTTTTCTGACCAGGGCAGAAGATCTTCCAGAAAAGAACAGTCCTTATCATTCATGTGTCTCGGAATCTCTTCCAAGAGATGCTGCACATAATCAAAAGGTTTCAGATTATTGGCTTTTGCAGTTTCTACAATACTGTAAATGATTGCGGAAGATTTGGCTCCATGGATCGTATCGATCATCTGCCAGTTCTTCTTTCCGATACAGAAACCACGGATTGCCCTTTCGGATGCATTATTATCGATCGGAACATCTCCATCTGTAAGAAATACCCGGAGATATTTTTCCTGATTCAGTGCATAGCCAACAGCATCACCAAATTTATCTTTCTTGGACACATTTATAGTTTTTAGGTACGCAAAAAACGCATCCACAAGTGGTTTGATAACCGCCTGCCGTTGCTTAAGCCGTTCATCAGAAGAAAGGTCCTTCAGCTTCCCTTCTTCCCGATAGATTGCCTGAATCTGTTTCATCAAAAGAAATGCATTGGATTCCTTTTGATAGGATTTCGAAATCAGCTTTAAGGCTTCATCAAATCTGCGGCGACAGTGCACCCAGCATCCGGCAATGGTCAGTTCTTCCAACTCTTTTTCTAAAGTATGGTAGACCTGGTAACCGTCTGTTACACAGATGCCGTCGTACCCTTTTAGGAATTCCCGTGGATGGGATGCATTTCTCGTTTGCTGGTATTCATACAGGACAATCTGCCGTTTTTGGTACAAATGTCCGGAACGGTATACCCACATCCAGCTTTTGCTCCCGGCTTTGCGTCCGTCATGGTTTACAAGCACCGGCGTCTCGTCTGCCTGGATGACGTGGTAGAAATACAATTCTTTATGAAGATAATCATAAAGGATTGATAGATATTCCTCTGCCAAACGTATGCACCAGTTTGCCATGTTCTGCCTTGTGATCTGCAGGCCATAACGCTGGAATTCCTGCTCCAATCGATAGAGAGGAACTGCGTTCACATATTTTCCATTGATGATCGCAGCACCCAGAGATGGTGATACCAGACTCCCATGCAGTAACGCCTTTGGATGGTCTGCTTTCACCATGTGTTCATCTGTTTTGCTGGCATACACACCGATGTGATGTTCTTCCACTTCTGCCTTCGCAGGTACGAAATGATATTTTCTGGAAATGGCATCCGGTAACTGCTTCCATCCCCTGACACCGAATTCCGCTTCCAATTCCTCTTCGGACAGATAATGGTCAATCCGTCTGACCGGAAGCCCGGAAAGATCAGCCTCTTTCTTTCCTTTACGCTTCGGCTGCTTTGGAGACTTCAGTTCCAGAGCATCAGGCTCTGCTGCATTAAGATCACAGACAGCTTCCGCTTCATTGAAAAAGATAATCGTTCCGTCTACTTCACGAAAACAGATCTGGCTGGTATCTTCCATTTTTTCAGAAGACCTGCCAAAACGGTTCTGCTTACCAAGGATTACCTGTTCCATCAGGAGCTGCATTTTTTCATTCGATGCGTGAAGTTCCTTTGTTATGGCTTCCAATTGCTCCTGCTGTTGTAAAAGAAGCTGGATAAGAAACGGCTTATCAACACTATTTAATTGTTCCTTCGTATACTTAACTGCCATAACTAAACCTCACTTTCCTGAGTGCTATTATAGCAGAACCAACGGTTTTTGGCTATTTTTGAATTCTGTCACCTTCGTCATTTTGACGGTGGATAACAGTCATGAATACCTGAGAATAAAAGCCTGAATTTCAGATATTTATGACTGTTATCCACAATCTGAAAAGTTTTGGAATCAGGAGTATATAGAAACTCACAGAAAACTTTCAGGATGTGAATAACTTTAAATTTTATATTGCACAGGGTGATTTATCATGGATGAAAGCAATTTTATTTTCTGCGTTTTGCACAAATCACAAGGAGAATTCTGGACAGGAGATTTCTTCTATGGGATGTCTGGCAACGATTTCCAGACCTTGCATTAACATTTGATACTGGTCTGCACTAATTTCCAGTGCTTCTTCTTGTGTACGGGGCCAGCAGAAGTTTCCGTTTTCAATCCGCTTGTACAGAAGTAGAAATCCATCGCCCTCCCAGATAAGCCCTTTTATCCGATCTGTACGTTTGCCGCAAAATAAGAATAATGTATTCTTATCGTAAGGATCAAGCTGGAACTGAAAACGTATGATTCTGGCCAAGCCATCGATCCCTCTGCGCAGATCCGTAAATCCAGTCGCCAGATATACTTTTTTGAACCCGGAGCCATCATTGAGCATTGCCGAGCACTCCCAAAAGTGTTTTTAGAAATGAATCAGATGCCTGTTCGGTAATTTCCAGAGTGAGGTTGTTTCTGCCTCTAATCAAGGCAATGATTTTATACTCCGCTGCCATATTTACCGGCTGGATTGCAGAAGAGGGAACTTCTACAAATGTTTGTGTATGATCCGCTGTTTTCAGATAAGCCTCACGAACTTTCCGGAGTCTCCAGTAATAACTTGCTTTTGTAATGTCGTGTAGTTGACACCATTCATCGATTTTCATTCCTTGCGGACGGTTTTGGCATTCCCTGACCATGTCAGCCCATTCACTCAGACGGGTTTGCTGTGCAACTAAACTTGTATGAGATTTCATAACTCACCTCCTGTAGCAAAGTCAAAAAAGTTGAGTACTAAACTATTTGGACTTTGTAGTGATGAGTCTATTATCTCACATCGGATGATTTTGAACAGGTACTCGCTATTTTGCGTTTACATTAATAGAAACATATTGGAATGGAAGCATATAGCCAGATAGTGGTGGCTTTGAATGCAAAGCAAAATTCTTATATCAATACAATATCCAGAAGGATACAGAAAAAATAAGATAACAAAGATGAATGAACAATGGAAAAACTTAAAAGAAGAGTGTACTGCAAATATCACATTTGTTTATCATGGCTGTTGAGCTGACAGTCTAACAGTAAGAAGTGTCCTCTTTATAGAGGTGTTATTTGGAGATACGATTATGAATGAGAAAGAGTGCTTCAAATTTACATTAGATCTTTTGAACAAATATGATTAGCAAAAGAAAGAGGTTAAAATGCGTAAAGTTACACGAAAGAGTATAAAAGATTCAGATATTGATTTAAAAAGAGTTAAGAAACGTTTGTTAGAAATGGCAGATGCAATTCACATTAACAATAAAAATAACTTAACAGATATAAATGTTATATGTGAAGAAATTTTTGGACAGATATTAAATAAGTTGTATGATATAAATCTAGTTTCACTATCAGCAGAAGTTTCGGGAACTTTTATAGCTGTTGATTTAGTTGATTATGGAAAAAGAGTTGCATATCAAATAACTTCGCAAAATAGTCGAAAAAAAATTGACACAACTCTTAAAAAGTTTAATGACTCAGGGTTATATAGGAATATTGATGAACTTTATTTTCTCATATTGAGTTCACATGAACATACATATAAAGGCACAGATACTATATGTTTAAAGAATGGAAAAAAGTTTTCTTATACAAAAAATGTAATGAATTTCAATAAACTTATAAGTGAAATAGAACGAAAAAACGAAATAAAAACTGGTTTTATTGTAGATGTATATGAGTGCATTAGTATGGTATATGATTCGGGACGATTAAAATATTTTAGCATTGTGAATGAAACCGAATTGTTGATGCGGACTTCAATTTATGATTTAGACGAAACAAAATCATGGACAAAAGGTTATGGAGACATACATTTATCAGCATTTATACCATTATCTTATGAAGGCGAGTTGAGTTGCATGCTTCAGATACGCCAACATAATTTGTCAGGTGTATATATTACATTTAATCAAGAAATGTTATTAGAGGACTATTTTATATCAGAAATAGAATTTGAGAAAAAACATCATGTTGGTAGATATGAGGACGAAGAAGAAATTTGTATGCAAATTCAAAATATGCGTATTAATTTAAATGCGCATACTGCATATCATATATATAAGTTGTTTGAAGAACTTAAAGAGGAGTATTTTGTGACAAGAAAGAAAATCAATAATATTCTTGGAGTTGAAGGTCTGAGTAGAGAGGAAAATAAATACCGTCTTATGACAATTGATATAATGGAATGGGAAGAAATATTATTTTTTGCAAGAAATCATGATTGGCTTCAAAAAGACAATGAAATGGAGTGGAATATTTTTAATAATAATTGTAGTAGAAGTAGTCTCACTTTATCCCCAAATGTAAATGGAACAATTCGAGGAGATATATTGGCTAAAATATCAGTTAGCCCAAATGAATTATGGAATGATAAATTGGATTTATATTGGGAACCGGGATTTAAGACTGGTACAAGAAGTATGGATTGTTTTGATAATATTGTTAAGTGGAAAGCTGATTACACAGCAGAATGGATTAGAAATAAACTTTTGGAAAGAGCACATACATATTATGAAAAATGTAATACCAAGCAGTCTTTTTGGCAGAGAATATGGAACAGATTGCATATAGGCAAAGCATAGTGTGAAGCCTTAAAATTTCAGAATATCATTTCTGTATATTAGAAATCTATAGAACTATTTCCTGAAATAAAAGGATAAATATCATAAAAAATGCGAATAGTTTTTTCTTTTCCAAAAGAATATACTGATGAAAAAACAAAAGAGGTAAAATGGGATGGATAAAGATTATATATGGGAAGCAGAGTATGGAAGAAGAAATCATTTACGGGAAATATTAAAAGAACTTGTAAGAAAGCAACAAGCAGAAGCATTACAGATGGTAGCATTATGTGTAAATAATA
>OBJQ01000655.1_pt1 | contig 23929 bp, 18 predicted proteins | sample 1519921 | NCBI WGS metagenome assembly OBJQ01 (sample SAMN04209244, study PRJEB22552) | human gut metagenome | biome: gut; material: feces | host: Homo sapiens | place: USA: Oklahoma
CTGTTTTTGGATCGACACCTGCTTCCGTCAACAAGCGGGTAAAGAAGCAGTGTTTTTCGTAGGTCTGCTCGGCTACCTCCCGGCCCACATCTGTCAGACGGAGGAAGAAGTCCCCGTCCATGGTGAGGAAACCGCCCTCCTTCAAGATAGCCACTGCATGACTTACGCTAGGCTTGGAAACCCCAAAATGTCGTGCTACATCTACGGAGCGCACCATTCTTTTTTCTTTTTGAAGTACCAATACGGCCTCCAAATAGTCTTCACCGGAGGCATGGAGTGATGTACCGTGCCGTTGTTTTACCCTTTTCTTCACGCCAATCTCCAACCCTCGGCCTGCTCCCGGATCTCAATAAACCGCCGGTACAAGCCGCCCTGGGCCATTAGTTCCGCATGGGTACCCCGCTGGGCGATACGGCCATCCTCCACCACCAGGATCTGATCCGCGTGCTGGATGGTAGCCAGCCGGTGGGCGATGGTGAGGATGGTTTTCCCCTTTGTCAAAGCGGACAGAGCCTGTTGGATCAGGTGTTCATTCTCCGGGTCTACACTGGCGGTCGCTTCATCAAGGATGACGATAGGGGCGTCCTTCAAAATGGCGCGGGCGATGGAGATGCGCTGCTTCTCTCCTCCGGAGAGGGTGGAGCCGCCCTCTCCGATCACGGTGTCATAGCCGTTCGGCAGGGCCGAGATGAAGTCATGGCAGCAGGCAGCTTTTGCGGCAGCCACCACCTGCTCATGGGTGGCATCAGGGCAGCCGAATTTGATATTGTTCTCTACACTGTCCTGGAAGAGATACACATTCTGAAAGACCATGGAGATATTTCGCAGCAGGCTTTCGCAGGTAAATTCTTTCACATCGTGGCCGCCCACCGAAACGGAGCCGCAGTCCGCGTCATAGAAGCGTGCCACCAGGTTGCATATCGTGCTCTTGCCGGAGCCGGACGGCCCCACAATGGCGGTAGTGGTCCCCTGGGGCGCGGTAAAGGTTACATCGTGGAGCACCTCGCGGCTCCCATACCCGAAGGATACATGGGAGAGGGACACATCGAACTGCTCCGGCCTGACCTCTTTCCCGCCCTTGTCAATGAAATCCGTATGTTCCAGTTCCTCCAGCCGATCCAGCACCGAATCTGTCACCGACAGGATGTGTGCCGCGTCATTGATGGCCTCCACACTGCCGAAAATGGTGAAGGAGAACAGGGCGATCATCAGGAAATACGGGAGCGGTAAAGCGCCTGCCAAAGCCTGCTGGCCCGCAGCGAGCACAAGCCCCACGGATGCCGCCCGCAGAGCGAACAGATGCAGGCAGTTCCAGGGGACGAACCCAAACTCGTTTTTGATACGGATGGCCTTATTGTCCCGGCAGGCGTCCCGGAACCGCTGAACGGAAACCCCGTCCTGTCCAAAGGATTTCACTACCGGCAGGCCGTGGATGTATTCGACAGCCGCGCCGGACAATGCCTCCTGAGCCCGGTGGCTCACAGGAGCGGTGCGGGCGCTCTGACGGCCAATCCCCCGCAGGGCAAAGGCGGACACCAGCACGCCGATCAGCGCCACCAGCGCGGCGGGCGGGCAGAAAACCGCCACGCACAGCAGGATCACGGCCACCTGAATATAACCGTTTACCACCGCGTCCACCATCTTCATACTCTGGAGTTCCAGCGTGCTCAGTTCCGTGGTGAGCGCCGCCAAAATGTCCCCCAGATTGTTTTTGGCAAAATACCCAAGGGACACCCGTTTCAGCACATCTCCCAGTTCCATCCGCTGCTCTGCCGCCCGTTCCGTGCCGATACTCTCCTGAAGCCGGTTTTTCCAATAGGTGAAGAAAAACCGCAGCAGGATCAGGATGACGATGCCAGATAAGCACAGCCATGGGAGAGAGCCGGAAAGCTCATTCTCTCCCCAGGCGTTCCCAATCATCCGCCCCAGGGCCCAGGCCGCCAGCATCACCGGCCCCGCGGTACACCATGTTGCAAAAAACGAGCACACAAAGCCCAGAATCATTCGCTTTCGATAGTTCTTTGCCCATCCCATAATGCGTCCTACGCTGTGAAACATCTCAATTCCCCTCCTTTTTGCCGGATGTGACCGCCCAGTTTCGAGCCCCCACATGGGCCGTCCAAAGGGTCTGATACAGCGGGCAGCGGCCCAGCAGTTCTTCCTGTGTACCACAGTCTGCAACGCTCCCTTTCTCCAGCACCACGATCTGATCCGCGTTCTGGATGGTGGAGAGCCGGTGGGCGATGACCAGCAGCGTTTTCCCCCTGGAAAGCGCCATAATAGAGCGTTGGATCTTGTCCTCGTTCTCGGGATCGGTGAAGGCGGTCGCCTCGTCCAAAATCACAATGGGGGCGTCCTTCAAAATGGCGCGGGCGATGGCGATGCGCTGACGCTCCCCGCCGGAGAGCTGCTTGCCCGCGTCTCCTGCCGTCGTATCCCAGCCATGCTCCAGCCGGCCGATGAATTCTTCGCACTGGGCCGCCTGAGCAGCCGCCAGCACTTCCTCGTCCGAGGCCCCCGGACGCCCCAGCCGGATGTTCTCTTTCAGGGAGCAGTCAAAGAGGAAGTTGTCCTGCGTGACGAAACTGATGGACTGGGAGAGCTGCTTCAGCGGGAGCTTACGGATGTCCTGTCCGCCCAGGATGATGGAGCCTCCTGTCACATCCCAAAACCGGGCGGTCAGCCGGGCGATGGTGGACTTACCGCCGCCCGACGGCCCCACCAGGGCGGTGAATTTCCCCTGTGGGATGGTCAAGTTCAGATGGCGAAGCACCTCCTTGCCCTCCGTCCCGCCATAGGAAAAAGATACATCCCGCATCTGGATGCCGCTGCCTTCCAGATGGACATTCTGCTCCGCCTGCGTGAGCTGGGGCAAATTCAGCAGTTCACGGGTGTCCTTCACTGCAAACTGCATACTTTTCATGGAGTTGATGAAGGCGGTGGCGCTCATCAGGGGGGACACGATTCCCAGGGCCAGCATCAGGCAGAGCGTCACTTGGGCCGGGTCCAGTATCCCCGCCTGATAGAGCGCGACGCCCGCCGGCAGGGTCCCCAGCAGGGTGGTCGGCAGAATGGACAGGCACAGATTCATGGAGGCCCAGGTGCAGCGGAACCATCCCATGGTGAAGTCCCGGAAGGAGGCCACCGCCTGGGCGAATTTCTGATAGGACCGCTCCCCCTGGCTGAACGCTTTCACCACCTGAATGCCCTCTACATATTCCACGATCACGCTGTTCACATGGGCGTTGGCCTCCATGTAGGCGGCGTAATTCTTGTTGTAGGTCCGCATCCCGAAGGTCATGGGGATGAGCGCCACCGGGATGGTCACCAGCAGGGCGAGGCCCATCCGCCAGTCGATGGCGAACATGGCGATGACCACAACCAGAGGCAGCAGAAGATTGGAACTGAGTTCCGGGATCATGTGGGCCAGAGGCGGCTCCACATCTTCAATACGGTCCACAATGGTGCTTTTCATGGAGCCGATGGGCCGGCTTTCCACCTCGCCCAGCGGCGCCCCCATCAGCCGGTCCGCCACCTGAAGGCGCAGGCCCTCCAAAATCGTGTAGGCGGATACATGGGCCAGCATGGTGGACAGGGCATATCCCGCCACCTTGACGGCATAGCCGGCCAGACACACGCCGCACCAAAATACAATGCCCTCCCAGTCCGCCTGACGCTCCAGAAAGAGCCGGATGATCTGATAAACGCCGAGATACGGTACGAAGCCCCCGGCCACACTGAGAATCGCCAGTACCACAGACCCGGCCATCTTCCCCCGGCAGGGTGCGGCGAAGGAGAGCAGGATACCGAGCCAAGTTCGTTCCTTCATGTGCAATACTCCTCTCAAAGAAAAATCGTTGTAGTTTGCTTGCGCTAACTACAACGATTATAAGAAATTCTTCTTCCTCTGTCCGCTCCGTCCTGCCGGTCTGGTCCCGTTTGGACGGAAAAATTTATTGGCTTTCCCGCCGGTACTCCAGAGGCGTCTTGCCCTTGACTTCCTTGAATGCGGCGGCAAATTTGCTGGAGCTGTCATAACCTACCCGTCCGGCGATCTCTGCCACTCCCATTTGAGGTTCCTGCTGGAGCAGAAGCGCGGCCTGGTCCATGCGGAAATTACGCATATAGGTGTTGATGGGCTGCCCATAAATCGACTTGAAGCACTCCTTCAGTGCCGTAGCCGGGACAGAAAACCGTTCGGACAATTCCGCAATCGTATAGTGGCGTTCCAGCTCCCCCGTCAATAACCGATGGATAGCCTTCACTTTTTCCACCTGGGATTTATAGAAGTAAGGCTTTTCCGCATCCTTTGGCAGCTCCAGCGCGTCCAGATACAGGAGCAATTCCAGCACCTTGATGCGGAAATAAGGGAGCTTGATCTGCTCCGGCACCGCGTAGAGCTCCTGAAAAATGTGATCAATAGAGGGCGCCCCATGGAGCACCTTGGGATGGCGGCTGGAGCAGAATTTATTCTGGAGCCGGGCCAGATCCACCGGAAATTCCCGTATCCACTCCTTCAGCGATTGGGCGGCCTGGGGGAGCGCAAAGCCAACGGTGATCCCGTGATAATGGGCAAGGGGGAAGGTAAAATGGCCCTGGTGCTCCAGCCGCCGATCCAGCTTCAGGTCGCCCGCCTCCACATAGGAGTACGCATCCGGGCCGGCAGGGTACTCCATGCGCCCCTGGCGGCAGTAATCAATGCACAGCAGATCCTCCGTTGTACGGAACGCGGAATCATAGCTCTCCATATGGAAATCGTTGTACATCAGGGATACGCCGGGGAACAGATCGTATTGTGTCATGATCCCCTCTCCGGTACCGCTGTGAAACTGAAAGACCCGGCAGTTTCCACCCTCCACCAGCGGGACAGGGAATCCGTTGTCTGCCATTACTTGCTCCAGCATGAAATTTCTCCTTTTACAATCGCAGCACCCGGTCACAGGCTCTCTGCATGAATTCCTGGTCATGGGTAACCACCAGAACGATCCGCCCATGCCTTGCCAGACTGCGGATCACCCCGGACACCTCCACCATACGGGCATAGTCCAAACCGCTGGTGGGCTCGTCAAAAATCAGCACCGGCTTCTCCGACAGCAGGGCCGTAGCTACTGCCAGCCTCTGCTTCTGTCCCCCGGAGAGGGACATCGGATGCCGCTCCCGAAAGGACAGCAGGTGGAGGCTGTCCAGCACCTCCGAAATCTGATTGTCAGATGCCTCCGGCGCAGACATCCGGCACTCTCCCCACACGCTGTCGGAGAACAGCTGATGGTTTACATCCTGCATGACACAGAAAGCCGACCGCTGGCGGCCTTTTCGATCCAGAGGCTTTCCGTTCAGCAGAATTTGTCCCGCTTGTTCTTTCAGCAGCCCGCAAAGGCAGCGGGAAAGTGTGGTCTTGCCCACGCCGTTGGGTCCGGTGATTGCCACCACCTCGCCGGGGCGGGCGGAAAAGGACAGATCCCGGAACACGGGAGCTCCTTTGCGAAAGCTGCAGGTTAAGCCCTCCACAGACAGCCCTTCTTCGCTGCCGGCCGATTCCACAGCGGGGAGCGTGCATACCGCCGGGGTCAGGGTACGCAGCCCCAGGGCCTCCCGCTCCGGGTCTGGCAGGCTGCGAAACTGCTCCCCGGTGAAGGCGCGCTCCAGCACCCCGCTCCGAAGATAAAACGCCTTGTCAATGAGATCGGTGAGAAAGTACAGGCGATGCTCCGCCACCACGATTGTGCAGCCCTGCCGCTTCAAAGCGGCAATCTGGTCGTGAAGGCGGGCAATGGCCTCCTGATCCAGATTGGCCGTCGGCTCGTCCAGCACATAGATTTCAGGGCCCATGGCATAGACGGAGCCAAAGGCCAGAAGCTGCTTTTGCCCGCCGGATAGAGAAAAGATGTTTTTTCCCCGCAGGTCCTGGAGATGCAGCGTTTCCACGACCCGCTCCACGCGGCGGCGGATCTCTTCCGGCGGACGGCCCTCATTTTCCAGCCCAAAGGCCAGTTCGCTGTCGGTGTCCAGATTAAAAAACTGGGACTTTGGATTTTGAAACACAGAGCCTACCCGCTGGGCCAGTTCATACATGGGTGTTTCCCGCGGCGCAAGCCCGTTTACCATCACCCGTCCCTCCAGACGGCATCCGGGAGTAAAAGCCGGGATCAGGCCGTTGATCAGCTTCGTCACCGTGGTCTTTCCGCAGCCGGAGGCCCCGCACAGCAGGACGCACTCTCCGCGGGCAACAGTGGCGCTGACATGGGAAAGCGTTTCCTGTTTTTCTCCATAGCCAAAGGAAACCTGTTCCAAACCTATCATCGTCACTCCTTCTTATTGTACCACAAATGAGCCTATCAGCAAGGCCAGGACCAACAGCATCCCCGTCAGGTCTGCCGGCATTAGGCGCAGGGACACGGCGCTGGTCTTCCGGGCTGGATTTTCGATTCCTCGGGTCACGGCCGCCGCGGAGAGCTCCTCTGCCGTCTCCGTAGCGGACACCATGAGGGGCATCACTGTACACTCTAAGCGGCTGAACCCCCGGATATTCCGCAGCTTCATCGCGTCCCGGATGTGGCCGATCTCCTCCCGGATAGCAGGGAAGTACCGCAGCGTCACGGAAATAGCCACGATCAGCTTCTGGGGAATATGTAACTGCCGCAGCCCTACGATCAGGTACCGCAGAGGGGTGCATTTCAACATCAGCGATCCGGTCATCAGGCAGGGGAACATCCGGCGGGTATAGGTGGCAAAGATGGTAAAACTGGTGGCGATGATCATAGGCGACGCCGGCAGGATCATCTGTTGAAAGACCAGCAGGGCGCAATATCCAACAGCCCATTTGACTGCCATTGTAAATCTTCTGTGGACGATCATCAACGCCAGCAGCAGAGCAATCAGTGCCAGTTCCACCCACAGAGTATGGTCGCTGAACGCGATGATATTGGCGGCGATCAGAATCCACAGTCCAGCTCTCGGGTCAAAGATCGAGTTCTTCCCGTTCCCCATCTTACACCAGGCCAGCCTTTTCAAAGTGCTTGCGGAACATGGCGCGGGCAAGGATGCCGCCGATGACCGCTCCAACAACAGGAGCCAGGAACAGAACGATCAGCATTCCATTGGAGGAAAGGGCCGCCAGAGTGTTCACATAGTCCGCCGGCATCCCTTGTTCTGTAATCTGCCGCAGGAAGTCCTCCCGCATCAGCCAGATCGGGAGCGGAGAGCCCACCATGCCCACAGAGAACAGAACAAAGGATACCAGGTTGCCGGCCATGCTCCGGTAGTGGGTGATGACACGGGTAATTTCAGCCATGCCGCAGGCCAGAACGAAGGATACCAGGATTACAACGGTGAATTGCCCGGTGACATAGTAAATGAGGCCCGTGATGAGCCCCATCAACAGGACGGAGCCCACCTTCTGCACCTTGGCGCACATCATAAGATATGGAATGCCGGTAAACAGAGCGATAAAGCCCGGCATCAAGATCCAAAGCAGCGGGTGCAGCCCGCCCAGAAGCATAAAGGCAAAGTTGATGACAAAGTAAATGGCGGAGAAAATCCCCACGGTAATGACATCTTTGCCGCTCATCCCGCGGCCCTTGACTGGTTCAGACATAATGTTCTCTCCTTTTTGGTTAGATTGCACTAACTTTCTTCGTGAAAAATAGGACGCCGGGCGTCCATCTCACACGATGTATTTTACCGAGGGCCTCCCTGCCTGTCTATTCCGTTTAGACGACTTTATTCCGTTTGGTTGGAATTATTGATGTTTTCCTATCCGCACAAATCGAAAACGGCCCTTGCTATAATACAAAGGCCGCTTTCTTGCTTGTTCCCTTACTTTTCAAAGCGATAACCATATCCATATACCGTTTGAATCGCATTGATATTTAATTTCTTCCGTATCTTGTAGATCCGGCTGGTGACGCTTTCGAGGCCGGAAGCAAAGTCATCGGGCATCGCATATCGGTAAAGCTGCTCCCGGGTAAAGGTCCAGCCAGGGTGTAAGGCCAGATAATATAGGATATTGAATTCCATCGTGGTCAACTCCACCGCTCGCCCGCTCACAAAGGCCCTACGCTGGTTTGGGTCAATACACAGATTATCATATTGTAGAACAGCCAGTCCAGTCAACGCTTTTCCCCCAAAGTTATACCGCCCAACCAAGGCTTTCCTGCTGAATATGGAACAACTTATAATACAGCCCATTCTTCTTCATCAACTCATCGTGCGTTCCATGTTCTACCAGTCGTCCATTGTCAAGAACAATGATCTGATCCGCATCCACAACTGTACGGAGACGGTGGGCGATCATAATAACCGTCTTGCCTTCTACCAGTTTGGCAATCGCTTTTTGAACCAGGACTTCATTCTCTGGGTCAAGGGATGCTGTGGCCTCGTCAAGCAGAATGATGGGCGCATTTTTTAGTAATGCGCGGGCGATGGAAATACGCTGGCGCTCACCGCCGGAAAGGGTGCTGCCGTTTTCACCGAGAACCGTCTGATACCCATCCGGCATCTCCCGGACAAATTCATCACAATAGGCGGCTTTGGCAGCAGCAATTACCTGATCGTCTGTTGCGTTTGGATTGCCAAGACGGATATTATTCATAACCGTATCATTGAACAAGGTCACATCCTGGAACACGAAAGACATATAAGACATGAGGCTTTCCGGCTCCATACTCTTGATGTCTTTGCCGCCCACGGTGATCTTGCCCTGTTGAACATCCCAAAACCGGGCAATCAGTTTGGAAATCGTGCTTTTACCGGAACCGGACGGGCCAACGAGGGCGGTCACGCTCCCTTGGGGAATTTTGCAGGAAACATCTTTGATGACATCTTCCTGATTGTAGCCAAAAGTCACATGGGAAAGCTCAATATCGCAGTTCGGAACCATTTTCCCGTCACCGTCCATCACAGGAGTGGTGAGCAAGGTACGCATACGACTTGTAACTACATTCAAATTCAGTAGCGAGGACAAATTCGCCAGGATTGCCAAAATAGGGCCATAAATCCGCGTGACCATCAGCAGAAACATGAGCAAAGGCAGCAGTTCAATTTGTCCACTGGTCAGGAGAATAGCACCGACAAAGATTGTAATGCCAATACCTGCCTGCAAAATCATGCTGGCGCTGGACATAAACACGCCGACAGCCATTTCCACTTTGATGGCAATCTTTTTCATAGCAAGCAGAGCTTTATCCAACGCACTGAAATGAGAGCCGGACAGCCCGCAGGACTTGATGATCTTCATACCTTCCAGGTATTCCTGTACCTGGTCAGAGGCAGCCAGTTTTGCATTAACCTGCTTTTCAAACAGCTTCTTTTGATGGTTCCGGCTGAGCCAGATAATGAGGAAGGCAATCGGAACCGTGATGAATACGCACAGAGCAAGACGCCAGTCAAAGAAGGCCAGCAGGATACAGGTCAGGGTCACCGTGATGCCGTTTGCAATCAGTGGAGGGATCGTGCTGCTGAGCAGGGACTCCATGCTGCTGCAATCCGCCATCATATTCGTGGTCAGTTCAGAAAGATCCTTGGTGTTAAAGAAATTCATAGGGAGTTTCCGAAGGTGCTCCGCAATCCGCAGCCGGGTCGTGTTCGACTCTTTATATGAGGCAATATAGGTTTTACGGTAATCGTTTTTGGCGGCCAGAAATACCAGGATGGCTGAAACAATACCTGCGCCCCACAGCATCCAGATATGGTTCCACTGGATGGAGTCACCGCTGACAAAGGGCGTCAAAATTTCACTGAAGACCATAACAGTTACACAGAACGGCAGAAGCATAGCCAGGTTCGTCAATGTGCAGGCGAAGATTGCTTTTTTCAGATCTGCGTAACCCTTGTCTGACAAAAAGAGAGCTTTTTGTAATCTGCTCATAGTTGCACCGCCTTTCCGCTGATTTTCCAGCCAATCGCTTCTGTATAGTGGTTCCACATTTGTGCATAGCGTCCGCTTGCGGCCACCAGCTCGTCATGTTTTCCTTCTTCGACCAAGTGCCCTTTCTCCATGACGATGATCTTATCTGCATTGCGGATCGTGGAGAGGCGGTGTGCGATGATGATAACTGTCTTACCCTGCATCAGCTTTTCAAAGGCTTTCTGGATCAGGTATTCATTCTCCGGGTCACTGAACGCCGTTGCCTCATCCAGCACGATGATAGGCGAGTTCTTGATAATAGCCCGCGCAATAGCAATCCGCTGGCGCTCACCGCCAGAGAGATGGATGCCTTTGGAGCCGACCACCGTGTGATACCCGTTGGGCAGTTTGGAGATGAACTCGTGGCACTGCGCTGCTTTCGCCGCCGCAATCACTTGTTCCTCGCTGGCCGAAGGATTGCCCATACGGATATTATCCAAGATGCTCTGCTTGAACAGGAAAATATCCTGGAACACAAAGCTGACATGGTGCATCAGGTCATCCTCCGCCATATCGCGCACATCTATACCGCCGATGGTAATGCTGCCGGAGGACACATCCCAAAAGCGGGAAATCAGATTGGCAATCGTACTTTTGCCGCCGCCGGAAGGTCCGACAATGGCTGTGATCTGTCCCTGCTTTGCCGAGAAAGATACATTTTCCAGAGCTTTCTCAGAATTATCTCCCGTGTAGGAAAAGCTGACATTATTGAAAACAACATCGTCCCCAGCAGGTTTCTTAGGATGAGCCGTTTCCGGCATTTCTGGAATGTTCAATATCTCGTCCATCCTGGCCACATTCCCGTTGATCTGCATGAACGACTCTGAAATATACATGATTTTGTTCAGCACGCCGGAAATTGCTGGTACAAAGAGCAGATAAAAGATAAAGGTCATCGCAAATCCGGCAAAATCATCCGTTCTGGACCCAATCAGGATGCCCACAGGAACAAGAATCAGGTAAACATTATTGATGATTGTGGTAAAGGCAGGCATACAATTCTGCCAGCCCAGAGAGAACTTGAGGACCCATTCCGTATAGCCGGTGATTGCCTCTTTGAGTTTTTTGAACGAAGATGCTGTTTGATTGAACGCCTTTACTACCGACATTCCCCGGACATACTCCACAGAGGCATTATTCATTTCTTCCAAAGCCTTTTGGTACTTGCCCATGTTCTCCTTCATTTCACCGCTGCCAAAGCCAATAAACTCTGCGACAAATGCAAGAATGATGCCGACCAGGGAAGCAAGGCCAAACCTCCAGTCAACAGCCAACAGGATGATGACCATGACGATAGGGGCGGTAATAGAGGCAACAAAATCAGGAAACTGGTGAGCAATAAAGCCCTCCACACTTTCAATGTTTTCATCCATGATTTTCCGCAGACGGCCGCTGCCAATCGTTAAGTGATACCCCAGTGGGATTTTGGTAATATGGTCTGCAAAGAGAACTTTCAACTCGTACAGCGTTCCAAATGCCGCCATGTGTGAGCTGAAAATAGCCAGAAAATACAGTAGGATATTTGCCACGATCCCGGCGAGCGCCAGCCAGCCATAATTCATGACCATCCCCATATCCAACTGGTCAAGGTTCGGGAAAACACCGATAATTGAGCGGATCATAAAATAGACCGCTATGTACGGGATAAACGAAGCAATGGCTGCCAATGACGAAAGAACCGCGGCTAAGAACACAAGGCCCTTTCTGTCAGAAGCCAATTCCATGCATCGTGCCAAACCCGTCTTTGGTTTTGCCTGTTTCGACTTTGCGTTTGACATAGCATGAACCCTCCTTAAAAGAGAAAATGTCGCAGTTAGTTCTTGCTAACCGCGACATTTATTCTATCAACTTTTGAAATTGGCTGCTACTCCATATCTATGCGTCACGGGCAAAAATAGCCCAAAGATACCAATGAATTAGTAGAGACTACACCTCTACCGCTGTTAAACGCCGCCTGTACATGACTATCGATTTTTTCGGTAGTCTTTTGGCAGCATTCCATATACAGATTGAAATGCTTTAGCAAATTTACTTGCGTTGCTATATCCAAGCTCCAAGGCAATATCACCGATTTTCATCTTGTTTTCCGAAAGCCACTGGGCAGCTAAATTCATTTTGTATTTTTTGAGGTAGGCATACGGAGTGTCCCCATATATGTGGGAAAATACCAGATGGAACACCGACAGATTCAAGTGCGCCTCTTTTGCCAACTGTTCCAAGGGAACTTTTTCATCCAGATGGGAAATAAGATACTCCCGAATAGCTTTTGTTGCTTGAATCTGTTTCTTATCAAAATACTTTGAGTCGCACCCGCTAATCTGTGTCAACTGATCCATGTGGTATAATAGCTCTATGGCCTTAATTTTGAAATAGCCGACAGGCTCCGTTTGAATGGCTGTGTATAATTCGGAAAACAAGTGTCGTAATTGCGGTGGAGTATCACTGACATACCATTGTGTTTCAAGACCAAGTGTTGTCCCTATTTTATCAAGGTCAATGGGAATTGTCCGCATCATCCGGCGTATTTCGTCCGAAAGCGCCTGACGATCTATGACAAGGCTAACGCCGTAATACTTCCCCAAGGGAAAAGAGAACGAAGTCGGCAAATGCGCTGTGGTTGCAACGCTGAAATAGCCCGTTGGCAAATATGCCACAGTATGATTGGCAAATTCACATTCATAGCGTCCGGTTTGACAGTGAGTAATCTGGAGGATATCTGGATTGAACTTCTGGGTCCTCATAGATTCATCCGTTTCAAAATCGAGGAAGCAAAGTTGTATGCCCTCAAACAAGCTATAATTTTTTACGATACCACGCCCATTACATCCATAATCCACAACCAGCTGTCTTTCGCTTCTCGATAGTACTTTTGCCTGTACACCATACCATTCCGGATTGAAGTTGACCTTCTCCATTGTCATCACTCCATCAAGTTAGTCTTAACTTACCTCTCTATGGTAACATAAACTACTGTATTCTTCAATAAAACTCGCCAATCTCTATTTATGATATAGCAAAATCTGCGGTATGCACCAACATACCGCAGATTTATAACACTTTTATTCCTTACTCTGCATAGTTCCAATAAATGAATGGTTTCGTACTATCTACCAACATTCTTTTCTATAATCCTCATGGCGGCAAGAATTTATAGCCCTTCCCATACACGGTCTGGATAAGGTCAGCGTTCAGTTTATGACGCAGCTTGTAAATGATGCTGGAGATTCCCGTCCAACTGCTGTCAAACGAATCAGGGGCAACAAACTCATAGATCTCCCTTTGTGAAAATACCCGTCCGGGCCGCCGGACAAGCAAATGAAATACATCGAACTCCATAGGGGTCAGCTCTATGAATTTGCCCTGCCAAAACACTTGACGGCACGCAGCGTCGATACACAAAGCCTTGTAGCGCAGAGGGGCAGAGGGAAGATCCGTACACATGACCAGTTCTGTTGACTCTATGAAGGCCATGATTTTCTCTGCGGTTTCAAGATCATCTTCTTCGACTGATAATATGAACAGTTTTCCCACTATATCACCCCCAATAGCCTCGACTGACAGGCCGCTTTTTATTTGTCCTTTAGCCCTGATTTGATTTTTTGAAAGCTGTCATCGCTGATTGCGTGCTCCATGCGGCAGGCATCCTGTTCCGCTGTTTTTGGCTCTACACCTGCCTCCACCAGCAGACGGGTGAAAAAGCAGTGCTTCTCATAAGTTTTTTCGGCAACCTCTCTGCCCACATCGGTCAGGTGCAGGAAAGAGTCTTCGTCCATGGTGAGAAAACCGCCCTCTTTCAAGGTAGCTACCGCATGACACACGCTGGGTTTCGATACATCAAGGTGCCTGGACACATCCACGGAGCGTACCATGCCCTTTTCCTTTTGGAGCACCAGCACGGCCTCCAGATAGTCCTCGCCCGACGCATGGAGTTTTTTCATAGACGCGACCTCTCATTTATACAGTGATTTTTTGTTCTGCGTTCCACATGGCCGCATATTTTCCATTCTCGGCCAGCAGCTCCTCGTGGGTGCCGGACTCCTTGATTGTTCCGTCTGCCACTACCAGGATCTGATCCGCATTCTTGACGATGGAAAGGGTATGGGCGATCATCACCACGGTCTTTTTCTCCTTGAGCAGATTGGCGATGGCCTGCTTGACCGCCAGCTCGTTCTCAATGTCCAGGGATGCGGTAGCCTCGTCCAGCAATAGGATAGGACTGTTTTTCAGAATGGCCCGGGCGATAGAAAGCCGCTGCCGCTCTCCGCCGGAGAGCAGATTGCCGTTCTCGCCGGTAGGTGTATCGTAGCCCTTTTCCATCCTGCGGATAAATCCGTCACAGTTGGCCTCCCGGCAGGCTGCCTCAATCTCCGCGTCTGATGCGCCGGGGCGGGCGTGACGGATGTTGTCCCGGATGGTGTCGTCAAAGAGGAACACATCCTGATCTACCATGGAAACCTGCTCCAGCACGCGCTCCGCCGCCACATGATTGATGGGCTTCCCTCCGATGGAGATGAAGCCACTGGCTGGCTCATAATATTTTGCAATCAAATTCAGGATGGTGGATTTTCCGGAGCCGGAATCGCCCACAATGGCGGTCAGCTTCTGATCCGGCACCGTAAAGGACGCCTGCTTCAGCACCGGCTCTCCGGGAACATAGGCAAAGTCCACATGGTCAAAGATGATCTCATGGGTAGCGGGCCGCAGCGCCTCCATACTGCCGCTTTCCTCCGGCTCATCCATCACGCCCAAGATCTTCCCTTTGGAGATCATCAGGTTTTTGTAACTGGTGAGGTCTACAAAAATGGCGTTGGCAAGCTTGGAACAGAACAGCGGCAACATGCAGACCAGCAGATAGGAAACCGTGTCGATGGCCCCGGCTGCCCACGGCGCGTAGGCGGTCCAGATGACCAGCGGGCAGGACAGCCAGATCAGGATACCCAGCCCGGCTCCCACAGGGAGCACCTTGGCCTCATATACAAAGCTGATGCGGCAGAAGTCCCGCATGGCGCTGATGACCGTCTTGTTTTTCAAGCCGCCCACGCCATAAGCCCGGAAGGTCTGGATGCCGGATACATACTCCACGATGCTGCTGACATTCTCCGCACAGATGTCATTCTTTTCTTTGCCGTACTTCTTCACCATACGGAAAGAAAGCCACAAACCGGGAATCAGCAGCAGATCCGCCGCCAGCAGAATCAGCCCGGCGGGGACATAGATCGTCATGACAAACACAATCAGCATGATGGACAAGGCAAAGTTTTTCGCCAGGTCCCCGATTTTGTGGGTCAGAATCTTTTCATAATTATTGACATCGCTGGTGATGGTGTTGATGTAGTCGCCGGTCTGCCCCTGGGTAAACCGGGACAGGGGGATACGCTTGAGATGATCACCCATAAACAGCCGGATATTTTGGCTGACTTTCGCGCCGCCGATCTGGGCTTTGGTGTAGCCATAGCTGTAAATCAGGATACGGAGCAGGAAGATGCCGGCAATCGCCCCGGTCAGCATCAACACCCGGTCCAGGTCAAACTGCCCAGCCCACAAAAACTGCATGACCGAGTAAAGCAGCAGGAACAGGCTGCCGGAGAGCAGGCCCTCCAAAACAGTTCCCCCAACGCCAATGTAAAAATTTTTGTTCTTTTTCAAGACATCGTGTTCTCTCATTCTCCTCGCCCCCCTTCCAACTGATAGGTGATGTTCCGGGCCTTTTCGTAGTCCTCCCAGGCTTTCCGGTAGTAAGCGTTATCCCTGCGGACTTCCTCATGGGTGCCGACGCAGGTGATGGTGTGGTCCTCCACCACTGCGACCCGCTCACACATCTTCAGGGCGCTCAGGCGGTGGGCAACCACAATGACGGTCTTGCCTTTACAAAGATTTTGGATGGCCTTGTCAATCTCCATCTGGTTTTCCGGGTCGGAGGCGCTGGTGGCCTCATCTAAAATCAGGATCGGGGCATTTTTCAAAATGGCGCGGGCAATGGCGATCCGCTGCTTCTCTCCGCCTGAAAACCGGGAGCCGAAGCTCCCCACCTTGGTATCGTAGCCATCCGGCAGAGACATGATGAAGTCGTCGATCTGGGCTTCCTTTGCGGCGGCCCTCACTTGTTCCAGACTGGCGCTGCTCCCCATGCGGATGTTCTCCAGTACACTGTCGCGGGTGAGGAAAGTCTTTTGAAATACAATAGCCACATTGCTCAAGATGGTGTCGTAGTCCAGCCCCTTGACATTTTTCCCGCCGATCAGCACCTCGCCCTCCTGCACATCATAGAAGCGGGAGATCAGTTCGATTATGGTACTCTTGCCGGCGCCGGACTGCCCCACCAGGGCCAGCCTCTCTCCGTCCCTGATCTTGAGATTGACGCCTTGCAGCACATCAGTTTTACCATCATAGGAAAACCGCACATTCCGCAGTTCAATATCATGGCATTGGGGGAAATCCGTGCCGCCCTCATAGATGGGGACATCCAGAATCTCCTTCGCTTTGGTGACCGCGTTCAGCACATTGGCGAAATTGGTCCCCAACTCCTGCAGCGGACGGATCTCCGTCAGGTACATGGACCCCACATAGAGGAACAGCAGGAACGCGCTGGCTGTCAGGGAGCCTTTCAGGAAAAACATCCCGCCCAGCGGCACCATGAGCAGCATCCCGCACTCGATGATGACCACGAAGGCCGCGTAGGGAGGTCCCATGCGGCGGGAGGTCTCGTTCCACATGGCGTTTTCCTCATGGATGGCGGAGGAGAATTTCCGGAAGGATTTGCTCCCCATGTTATATGCCTTGATGAGCTTCATGCCGCTGATATACTCGATCATGACCGAGTTCAGCGCGGTGATGGAACGGTTGGCCCGGTCCATCAGGTCGTCCGTGTTGCGGAACATGACCGCCATCACCATGGCCGCAAGCACCAGCGGCGCCAGGGAAACCAGAGCCAGCGGGATATTGACGGTCATCAGGTAGGCAAAAACCACCACCGGCCCCACCAGATAGCACACCAGATCCGGCAGGTTGTGGGCCAGAAACAGCTCCAGCTTCTCAATGTCCTCGTTCAGCACGGTTTTGATGTCGCCGGTCCGCCGCTCGTTCAGCGCCCCCAGCGGCACCTTAGCCATGTGTTCCGCTACCATGCAGCGCACCTTGAACAGCGCGCCGTAGGCTCCCTTGTGGGATACCACTCCAGACGCCCCGAACAGCACAAAGCGGAGCACCACCGCCGCGGCCACAGCGGCCACGACCCGCACCACCAGTTCTTCGGTACAGGTCCCGCCAAAGGCGGCGTCCATCAGCCGGTAAATTTCAATATAGGGCACCACAATGCACAGGCCCCCGGCCATCGCCAGAAGCACGGCCAGGAACAGCCATACCTTTTGCTCTCCGGCCCAGTGGAGCAGCAAGGCCACACGATTGGTTTTTTTCTGTTTCATAGACTACCTCTCCTTTCCATCTGAATGGCCCAGGCCACCTTCTCTGTCTCCTTCGGAGCCATTCACCTTGACAGAGAACAGCTCTCTCAGTTTCGGGAGGGCGTCCATCACAACGGGTATATCATCGGGCATCTCGCCCTCGTCAAAATGCAGGACACGGGAGCAGGTGCGGCAGACAAATTCAAAATCATGGGTGACAATGAAAATGACCTTTCCCAGCTCAGACAGCCGCCGGATCAGCCCCGCCACCTGGGTCATGCTGTCAAAGTCCAGGCCGCTGGTAGGCTCGTCAAACACCAGCAGGTCTTTTCCGCAGATCATGCTGACCGCTACGGCCACCCGCTGCTTCTGCCCGCCGGACAGCGTGTTGGGGTGGCGCTCCCGATAGGGAGCCAGCCCCAATTCCTCCAGAGTTGAGGCGGCCAGGGTCAAGTCCGGATTGCGGATGCCGAAAGAGCACTCCGCCTCCACGCTCTCGGCAAATAATTCGTAGTTCACATCCTGCATCACCATGTAGGAGCGTTTCAGCCTGTTCTTCCGCTCCATTGCCTGTCCATCCCACAGAAACTTCCCCTCGCAGTCCTTGTGGAGTCCGCACAGGGCGCGGGAAAAGGTTGTTTTCCCGGCCCCGTTGTGGCCCACCACGCCGATGACCTCACCCTTTGCGGCGGCAAGGCTGATGTGGTGCAGGATTGTCCGCTTTTTATACCGGAGCGTGACATCCCGAAGTTCCAGGACAGGGGAAGATGCCGGCGGGTGGATTTGCGGAGGCCGCACCTCCGCTAAATCCGCCGCCCGCAATCCCATGCGTTCCCGGGCCTCCTTAGGCAATCTGCGGAACTCTTCCGGCGTAAAAATCTTCTCAATCCGGCCCTGCTCCAAGTACACGATCCGGTCCGCCAGATCCATCAGATAATAAAGCCGGTGCTCCGCGATCAGGATGGTCTTGCCCTGCTTTTGAAGCAGCCGCAGATGTCCTTTTAACTCCTGGATAGATGTCATATCCAGATTGGAGGACGGCTCATCCAGCAGGTAAATCTCCGGATTCATGGCATAGACCGAGGCGAAGGCGATCTTCTGCTTTTCGCCCCCGGACAATTCAAAGATATTGCGGTTTCGGAGCGGGCGGATATGCAGGTCGTCAGTGGCCTGCTCCACCCGCTCCGCCAGCTCTACGGGCGGCCGGGCCTCGTTTTCAATCCCAAAGGCGATTTCGCTGTCCGTGTCCACATTGAAAAACTGCGTCCTGGGGTTTTGGAACACAGAGCCGACTTTAGCAGCGGTCTGGTACATGGGCAGCTTGCTGATCTCCTGTCCATCCACCAGTACGCTGCCCGTCAATTCTCCCGCATAGAATTGTGGGATCAGGCCGTTGACCAGCCTTGTGATGGTGGTCTTGCCGCATCCGCTCCGGCCGCAGAACAGGACGCACTCTCCGTCCGCAATCGTCAGATTGATGTCGTGCAGGCCGTCATGCTCCTGCCCCTGGTAGGCAAACGACACATGCTTTAATTCAATCATCCGAACACCCCCTTCCAGTACAGCCCCACAGCGAGGTACGCCGCGAAGCAGACGCCCGCCAGAAGATCCGCAGGCCCTATGTGAATCTGCACCAGGCAGGTCCGGGGCTTCGGGTTTTCGATCCCGCGGGTAATGGAGGCGATGGACAGTTCATCCGCCGCCTTGGAGGCCGCCATCATCAGCGGGACATAAATGCACTCCACCGTCATGGCCGGGTGCGTCAGCAGTCCCTTGGGAGACGGCGACACATCCCGCATCCGCATGGCGTCCTTGATAAACCGCCAGTCCTCCTGGATGGTGGGGACATAGCGGAGCATGACGGCCAGCGGGATCACCAGCTTTTTCGGTGCGTGGATGCGGTTCATGGCGGATAAGAATTCGCTGACCTTCGTGGTAGAGAGGACAATGCCGGACAGCATCCCACAGGGATAGACCTTATGGAACAGCCCCAAAAAGGCGATAAACATGGTGCGCCAGGTGCCCGTCATGGTGTCCATGATCCAGAGGGTGAGCAGGACAATCAGCGCATAGAACAGCACACCCTTCCAGGCATATTTCCACTTCCCGAAGCAGACACCGAGCAGTCCGATCAGCACCACAAGGCCCAGTTCATAGAAAAGGGATGGGGCCATCATAGCGGAAAGGATGCAGAACAACAGCAGCAATATCTTCGTCCTGGGGTCCAGCCACAGCCCGCGCCGGGATGACGCTCCGCCCATCATGCGGTGATCCCAGCCTTTTCAAACTGCTTTTTCAGCATCTTGCCGCCGACCCAGCCGCTGAAAGCCGCCACCGCCAATGTGCCGGCGATAATGACCACGAGGAGCCAGGAGGGTGCGGAGGCGTTCATGGTGTCGATGTAGGACTGTTCCGTACCATTTTTCAGCATGGTGCTGGCCCAGCCGTCCGGGTCAAGAAAGAACACCACATAAGTATAGATGCCTCCTAGGGAAATCAGCATATAGGACAGCAGATTGATGGCCTTGTTGCGGTAGTGACCGGCGCCGGCTACCAAGTCCGCAATAAGTCCCATCCCGATATAGCCCAGGGAAAATGCCCAGTGCATTCCGGTGGCAAACCAGATGATCCCCATGATGATGCCGAGAATTGTGACGCTCCACCGCTTCTGCACTTTAGCCACCATCAGCAGATAAATAGGGCCGCACAGCAGCGCCGCCCCCATCGGCATATAGAAGGTCAGGACTGGATTCGGGGCGAACGGAAGTCCGCCGACCAGGGTAAACACAAAAAAGATGGCACTGAAAATACCCGTTGTCACAAGGTCCTTGACGGTAAGGCCCTTCTTCAGTGAATTGACTTGATTGCTCATTTTGCTCCTCCTGTTTTTGCGTCATGTTGACTTTTTCTTTGTGATATGCTACTCTTTGGTTAGAGTTCGCTAACCGTCACCTATAACATACACTCGATTTGGGCAACTCTCAATCATTTGAAGCGAGGTTCGTCTTTTCGTTTCAAAAGTTCGTCCAATCGTTGTAAAGAGGAGGTGAGCCTTTTGTCATGTCCGAAATTATTGAGCAATACTATGCGCCGCTGTTGAAAGGGCACGGCTTCATCCCCGATCCGGATAATCAACAGTATGGTTCTTTAGGCATCTCGTGGAAGTTATCGCCCGAAGTTGGAGAGGGATCCTACTGGACCTACGGGCAAAAGGACCTGTACGACATCAAGATCCATAACTTTTCCTTTCACGAGGACTCTCTGCTGGAATTCTCCCTGCCGGAGTGTCTGAGCATCACCCGCTATGATTCCATATCCGGCGAGGAATTGGCGCCATACCGCCGGCTGTCCGCCGGGTGTATCAAAACCTATATCGGCGGCTATTCGCCCTACCGGGTGCTGATCCACAAAAATATTCCCATTCGTTCCATCGGTGTTGAGATCATGCCCGCCTACTATGAGGATTATCTCAAAAAGCAGTATCCGGACGAATACCGCAATCCGGTGGAGGCATTCCGAAAGATCGACCAGACAACAGACTTCCCGGAAATGTCCAGGCTCCTTACAGAACTTCAAAATTATCGCGGAGATGGGATCGCCGCCAAACTGTTTTATGAGGGCAAGGTAGCCGAAGCGTTGTCGCTGGTGGTGGAGTATCAGAAAAAGCGTCCGGCAGCCACTGGGCGGCTGACAGCCCAGGACATTGAGCGTATTCAAACAGTTGCCACCTACCTGAGCGACCATTACGCCGCAGAAGCTCCTATAGAGCGTCTGACCCAGATTGCCTGCATGGGGACAACAAAACTCAAGAGCAGTTTCAAGAAGGTCTACGACTGCACCATCACCGAGTACATCCAGCAGCGCCGCATGAGCCAGGCCGAGTACCTTCTCACCAATACTGATTTGTCTATTGGACAGATTGCGCAGACTGTGGGCTATTCTACCTCCAGCCGCTTTGCGGAGCTGTTCCGAAAGAGCACTGGACTGTTACCGGGAGAGTTTAGGAAGGTAGGAAAGAAGTAGAATAGAAAGCGTGCAGCTCCACTTTAGTTTTGGAACTGCACGCTTTCTTTATAGCGTTCCCCATATCTGCGCATGGCGATTTTTTTGCTGCAAATGCCATAGCCACCCAAAAATCACAGTGCAAATATCTGTACTGCAGTTTTGTCTTTTTCGATCAATCAAAGTGTCCATCGGCTGGACTCCGTCCGCTCGGAGACGAAATCCCGGTAGATGCCCGCCTGCTGGATCAGATCCTCATGGGTACCCTTTTGGACGATGCGGCCCTGGTCCAGCACCAGAATCTGATCCGCACCCCGCACGGTCTTGAGCCGGTGGGCGATCATCAGCACGGTCTTCTCCCTCGTCAGGGCTTCCATAGCCTTTTGGAGCTGGTCCTCGTTCTCGGGGTCCACATTGGCCGTGGCCTCGTCGAAGATGACGATGGGCGCGTCCTTTAAGAGACACCGGGCAATGGAAATGCGCTGCTTCTCTCCGCCGGACAGCGTGGCCCCGCCCTCGCCAATTACCGTATGATATCCATCCGGCAGGGCGGAGATAAAGTCGTGGCAGCACGCCTTTTTTGCGGCCTCCACCACCTGCTCATGGGTGGCGTCCGGGCAGCCGAACTTGATGTTGTTCTCCACCGTGTCGGCAAAGAGGTACACCCGCTGGAACACCATGCTCACCTGTTCCATCAGGGACTCCAGCGTGTACTCCCGCACATCCCGGCCGCCGATGGTCACGCGGCCGCCGTCCACATCCCAAAACCGGGCAATCAGGTTGCAGAGGGTGGTCTTGCCAGAACCGGAGGGCCCCACAATGGCGGTGGTGGTCCGGTCCGGGATGGTCAGGGACACATCCTTGAGGATGGGACGGCTTCCATAGGAGAAGTTCACATGGTCAAAGACAATCCCGTGGCCCTCCGGGCGGATGTCTGTCCCCCGCTGATCCATCTCCGGGATGCCGTCCACCTGGTTGGCGTGGTCGATGGAGCTGCCCACCAGACGCAGGGCGGACACGCCGCTACCTGCGGACTGAATCTGGGAGAAGATCAGGAAAGAGACGATGACCGCCATCAGCGCATCAGCGAGGGACATGGCTCCTGTTAGGCATAGCCCCACCGATGCGGCCAGAATCAGCACGCTGAACAGGTGGAGGACCATCTCCTGGCCCCAGATATAAGGAGTGAACAGCTTCTCCACCGCCAGATTGTTCGCCCTGCTGTCCTCCAGCGTCTGCCGTACCCGCCTGTCGCCTTTTCCGGTCAGGTTAAAGGACTTGATGACGCTCATGCCCTGGAGCTGTTCCAGCACCGCCTCCACCAGCCGGGCCTCGTCCCGCTGGCGCTTGGGGGCGATTTTGGCGGACTGTTTCTCCATTCCGGAGAGAAGGACCAGATACACCAGCATCCCCGCCAGGGCCAGCAGGCCGATCCGCCAGTCCCAGAACAGGACGCACAGCAGCATGACGGCGGAATTGATCAGGCCGCCCAGAATGCCGACCAACACCATGGGGCCGGTACTCTCCACCTCGTCCAGAACGGTGGTGGTGATACCGGTGAGTTCTCCCAAACTCTGGTCGTTGAAATAGCCCATGGGGACCCGCTTGAGCTTGTCACCGATGGAGATACGCTTGTTCGCCACCATGAAGTAACCGGCGTGGGTCTGTTGGAGCTGGCTGAAGCGGTTGAGAACCGCACGGCCCAGAATGCTGGCCAGCAGAAGCCCCAGCGCCTGCCATGCCGGGGTGGAGTCTGTGGAGCCGCCCACCAGGGCTAGCACCACCACATAGATGGCCGCGATCTGGAACATATGAAACACCGCGTAAAAGAAGCCTAAAATCATGGACTTCCGAATATTGCCCTGTTCCTCGCCGGCAAAGTGCCAGATTTTTTTCAGAACGCCGATCATGCCTGTTCTCCCTCCTTTGCGCCCATGTGAGCCCGCCACATCTCTTGATACAGCGGGCAGTTTTTCAAAAGTTCTTCGTGGGTGCCCGCATCCTGGATGCGGCCGCCGTTGACCACCACGATCTGATCCGCTCCCGTGATGGTGCTGAGGCGGTGGGCGATGACCAGAACGGTCTTTCCCGCCACCAGCTTACCCACGGCCTGCTGAACAACAGCTTCGTTCTCGGGGTCTATGTAGGCGGTGGCCTCGTCCAGCACCACAATGGGCGCGTCCTTGAGCATGGCCCGGGCGATGGCGATACGCTGGCGTTCGCCGCCGGACAGATGGGCGCCGCCTCCGCCCACCACCGTGTCATAGCCGTGTTCCAAACTGCGGATAAAGGCGTCACACCCGGCGGCTTTTGCCACCGCCTCCACCTCGGCGTCGGTGGCCGCCGGGCGGCCCATGCGGATATTTTCCCGGATGCTCTCGTCAAAGAGGTAGTTGTCCTGGGAGACAAAAGCCACCTGGTCATAGAGCTGCTTCAGCGGGACCCGCTTCAAGTCCTGCCCGCCCAGAGTGATGGAGCCGGAGGTCACATCCCAGAAGCCGGCGATCAGCTTGGCGATGGTGGACTTGCCGGAGCCGGAGGGCCCCACAAAGGCGGTCATGGTCCCGGCGGGGATGGTGAGAGATACATCGTGGAGCACTTCCTTGTCCGCGTGGTAGCCGAA
>OBJQ01000656.1_pt1 | contig 23902 bp, 30 predicted proteins | sample 1519921 | NCBI WGS metagenome assembly OBJQ01 (sample SAMN04209244, study PRJEB22552) | human gut metagenome | biome: gut; material: feces | host: Homo sapiens | place: USA: Oklahoma
CAGCTCCTGGCCGGATACTTTAAATCTTAATGTCCTCATGGCATTACCTTTCTGCTGTTGCGATATCGCAATTACTCCTTTTCGTCGTCTACTCCATTCATGTTTTCAGTTTCTGCGTTTATCAGTTTCTCCGTTACTGCCAGTCCCTTGATTAAAAAGGCCGGCACATTGTATCCGCATTCCACCAGGTTTTCCAGAATACTGCGGATTTCGTTTACCAGCAGGCATGCCAATGTAAACCATCCCAGGAGCAGCAGGAAATCCAAATTAATCCCCAGGAGGTCATGCCCCAGGCCGATGAACAGTTTCGGCATCAAAAAAGCTACCAGTATAATCACCCAGTAGCCTAGCTTTTTCAGTATCCCTTTCAGTCCTGTCTTGCTTGATTCCCGTCCCAGCTTTCTGGCCTTGTACCAGCCCGTCAGCCAGTCTAAAACATTGCAAAGCAGGTATCCTGCAAATATGTACCAATACGGTCCCAGGATAGTTACAAGGATTGTTACGACTGCTCCGTAAATAGCATTACATTTGTCTAATAATTTCATTTTCATTAACCTCACCTTTCCTATTCTTTAAGCACTACCAATATCTCTGACTTCTCGTCCTCTGTCAGGTTCTTGTAACCCTCCAGGATGTCTGCCGGTTCCTCCCCCTGATTCTTCCGAATCTGTAAGGCCCGGATGATGATGTTACGCTGTATGTTGGATAACATTACATTGCACCTCCTATCATGTCCGCCATTGCTACTGTTAACTGTGCATTATCTTCCGTCAACTGCTGAATCTCTTCCCTGTCAGTTGGTAGCCTATCAATCTGTGTTACCCCATCAGACTTATAAAACACGCCGTTTATGTACCTGTCCCCTATCTCACAGGGATATTGCAGGCAATCCACCGCAAAGGCATCGTCACCATATACGCACCGTGCTACTCGGTTGGTTTCTTCATATTGTCCTACCACCACATTCTGTACCGTTTCATCAAATATCATTGCGAATACTTCGTGCGCTACCATCTTAATCCTCCTTACTTTAATCGTATAAGAATAACTCCGGAGCCGCCAGGGGCGCTATTTCTATAGCATGCACCGCTGCCACCACCGCCTCCGCCTGTGTTATCCAAACCTTTACCACCAGATGTTCTGTTACTCCCCCCGGCTCCGCCGCCGCCGGCACCGCCAGAATAAGGCCCGAAATGGACTGCACCTACACCTCCGCCACCGCCGCCACCAGAATACAATGTGCCACCAGGTTCGCCAAAAGCTCTTGTAGTACGACCTTGACCTTCTGCACCATCAGAATATCCATTCGTACCAGGGTTTCCATTACTATTCGAATAGTAATATGTAGCTCCATTTCCACCTCTTGATCCGCCATTAGCGCCGATATATTTAGCAGCAGAATAACCACCATCAGCCGTACATAATATGCTACCGCTTCTTAATACAGAGGTTGTTCCTCCCTGACCCGATAATGCTCCACTCCCAACTGAGCAGTTCAATATCTGACCAGCAGTTATACCAATGTTCATAGAAGTTGCTGTATAACCACCGCCACCGCCTCCACCTCCATTCTCGCCATTGCTCAAGCCTTGAATACCTCCAGCACCACCACCGCCTACACAGAAAATGTCTGCCATGGTATAGCCCTCTGGAATTGTATAGTTTTTGGTATTGGTGATAGTAGCTATGGAACTACCCGCAGTTCTGACAATTGCATTAATTACCTCACCTGTCAATTCGCCTGCGCTACATGTAACATACGGATATGTGCTAAAATAGTAAGTTTCGTTGAGATTTGGCATGTCAAGATATTGCTGTGACCAGGCGCCAGAAGCAGTATTATTTCCTGCTCCTTTATATATTTGCATGCCTCCAGCCTTCCCCGGATATCCACTGGTGCTGTAGCGGATGTATACCCCACTGTAGGGTTTCCCTGGAGCCGCCGCCGGATTCTGCCACTTTGCTAGTACCCTGCGACCAGAATAGGCGGCTACATTAAAAGACAGTAAACTGTTCACTTTCATTCGTCCCGTTCCAGGCTCGTCATTACTGTCCGATGTGACCGCAGTCTCCCCTGCAAGTACATGGTCCAGCGTGGCTGTGCACTCATCGCTTCCGGTTCCGCCTCCGCTCCCACCTGTTATCAGTATTTCTCCCATCTTCCTCACACTCCTTTTAAACCCACAATTATATCAATCGTGGGCTTCTTGCTATAGCATTTAAATGTTGCCTTCCCATTTGCCGTGTCCCCGTCATCAATCATCCCAAATGCCTTGTTATATGCCTTGACCTGCTCCGGAGTCGCCCCGCCTGCAATCACCTTTACCAGCAGTGGATTGTCCGCGGCCGTCAGCCCTTTCACCGTCACGGTCTGGGTATATGGGGCAACGGCGCTCCATCCGGATGCCGGGAGAGTGACGGGGACAACATGGTTCAGGGCATTCACTGCCCTATTCGTAGCGTTAATGTCATTCTGTCCAAACTTATCCCCCTTCTGGGTATATGTAGTGACATCTGTTATCGTACAGGTACCATCCCCATTGGTGGCAATCCTCCAAATCCTGGAACCCTCAAAGATGTCGTCCTTATAATCTGTTTTTAAGCTCATTCAAATGCACCTCCGTTAAGTGTGAAGGCCAGGCGCCTGATTCCTTCGGCCCTACCCATAATATTTCTGTAAATTTTAAGGCAGGCAGATTCAATCCTGTTTAGCTCATCACATTGGATAAATGGGGTATTATCGTAATATGTTTTACGTTCCCCTACCTCAAATGGAAACGTACCAGCACAAATATGGTCTATGTTAGCTTCAAACTTATTTATTTCATCTGCATAAAAACTGTAATCCTGATAAGTTTTATCTTCTCCCATGGCCTCAAATGTAAAATCCGGCCAGAGGGTAAGGGCCAGGTCCCGTATTGCGTTGATGTTACCCTTAATGCGGTTGTAATCATCTATATTAAAATAATCACCGTCCTGCCAGTCTGTCTTTGGCTGTTGCCACATAACTCATGTCCCTCCTCGCTTTAATGGTTCCGCTTAACCCACCGTTGAATTTCAAAGTATGGTCCGTAACCCGTATCAACAAATCCGGAACATACTTATTTTCCAGAAAAGCTATGTCATTGGCATCAATCCTGGGTTCCCCGCGGTACTGCAGGTCATACTCGCGGTCAGACTTCATGTAATCTCCTATCCAATCGACCAGATTAGCCGCATGTACCACATCCGATACAAGGGGGTTTTCCCACGTCTCCAGGCTGCCCGTCGTGTTTAACTGTCTGCTTACCCTGGCTTGGGTAACAACATATTCTTTACCTGTGATAACCACCTCAACGGCCCCAGAAACGCCTGCAAGCTCTACCGTTACATAATAGGCACTGCTGTCTATGATTGCCGCTGTCTGCCCTTCTGACGCTTCTGCTATAGCCGCAGACAGGTTATACGATGGGTTGGACAGGTAAAACGTATACTGGTTGTCCTGTGCCGCCACTGCTATGGTCTCCCTCACCAGCTCCTTTGCATCCTCTGTACTGAGATTGTATATGGTGCGTACGACCTGCAGTTCCCTAACCTTGGTCAGTTGCGTGCCCTTTGGAGTCTTGGTCAGCTCCACACCATATTCCAGGACATAATCCGTGCTGTCACCGAAGGTTATGTTGTCCAAGGTCACACGGTTATTTGGGCACCCCTGGGTAAACTCCAGCACAAGATGGTCAAATTCCGGGAACTCATGGTTGACCACATGGGTCTGACTGAGTCCTGAGACAGCGTAATCCTCCACGGGCACATCATTGTTATAGGTATGGAACACGACCGTATCCGGCCAGTTCCTGCCAAACTCCAGCGTCAGTCCAAAGCATTTAAAAGCTGCCTCCATGGTTATGCTTATGGTTGGGTTTTCAGCGAACCTTCCTTCACCATCTGCCACAGAATCCGATATATAGCCGACATTAAGATAGGTCGTACCCTCAGCCTGCCGTGGAAGGAAGTACTCCGCCCCATCTGCAGCGGTATGATCCTGGCCAGCTGAGGCATACGCATCCTTCCCCGTGTGGTCCAGTACCGCTGCGGCATTGGAGAAATACGCCTCGTCGTCAGAAGCCGCTTCCATATCGGGCACGAAACTGGATTTCAGGAATATCTTCCCGGCGCGGTCCAGATAGAGGATGCACCGGCCGGCATTAGCAATCAGCTGCAGGGCTTCCTTATGCGCTACCACCGGCATCGGATTAACCACTAGAACATTCTTAAGATATGGATCTATCCAGTAGTCCCGGTAATCCACTTGGGCATCTGTCATTACATCCACGGCCAGGTCATATAGGCTCATGCCATCCGGGTGATACTGGCCACGGTAATAGGTACCATCCATGCCGTCAAACCGGTCGGATGCCTGGAAGCTCATCTCCGTATCATCAGCTGACCATGATTTCAGTGCGAGTGACGTTCCCGGTATCCACTCAATCGTCCCATCATCCATGGCCTGGCCATAGAGCGCCTCGATTCGTTGGCCGGTTTCCAGGAAGTTGACCGTGCTCTCATCATTCTCCACATCATAAACTCGGTCCTTATTATCCACCGTCATGGAAAAATCTATGGTTGGCAACTCCTCAGATATAGGGCTGATATGTTCCTTTTTGGTTGCAGACAGTATTTTTTTGCTGTCAAAATAGATGCCTATACCCATCGTTATCTGGTTAATGCGCAGTCTGCTCTGTCCATTGGCCATGACAGACGGCACAAAACGGAGGAAGGTTGCAGCCGGAAATATCTCCTCCGTTACATAATGCCCGCTGGCATTCCCGGTTACTTCTACGGTATTGCCATCTGATATGATACTGAAATCCACAGGGTACGCCTTACCAAACTCTATGGTCAACCCCTTAATGTCGTATTGAACAGGAAACCGGATTTCAATTTCCCCCTGAAGGCCATCCGTCACGATTCCCTGATTGAGTACAACATCAGCAGTATCCCTGGGGAGGAAATACATGCTGCCATCCACCGTGGTGTAGTCCTGGTCGCAGGCAGCATACAGTTCCTTCACTTGATAATTGTCCATTGGCATTATTAAGTTGGAATAATACGTATATGCATCCGGCTCAGGTATGTAAGCAGACGACTGTGCCTGCTGGTTAATCAGGCCGATGGTGACACGCAGGTGGGACAGCGGGTTCCTCCACTTCCTGCGCATCATGTCCTTATATTCATTACTGGCTGCCTGCATTATTCCATCACCCCGCAGTCTATCAGGTTCACCTTACAGTCTTTATACATGGTAGGCAGGCCATCCGGACCGGTCTCCCATACTTTTGCCGTCCGGTTCCCCGGATACATCCGCTCCGTCTTCCAACAGTTGTTTTTCATGTCCGGAAACTTGACCGTCACCACAAACTCCTCAAACTCTTTAAGGATGCTGCTCCAGGTCGCCGCATCCAAATAGGACCACTTTAAGCCGTCAATCTTATCCTGGTCACGGCCCACGCGCTGCCCCACGAATTCCCCCAGGGCATTCTTGCCCTGGTTCACGTTCGTAGCAATGGTAAGGCCCGGCCCCCGGTCATAGTTTGGGTATTCATGTCCGTTGATATAGATTGGCACTTAGTCCACCTCCTTACGTTGGCCGCAGGGTATACCCGCTGCGCTTATCCAGCTCCACCAATTTCTTCTTTATTTCCCGGATGTCGATATTGACCGTCAAGTCCATCCGTTCAATCAGGTCTATGATGTTCCTGAGCAGTTGCACCATGATTTCCAAATAATACTCACTCATACCGCCACTGTTCTGCTGGGATGCCAGGGCTACTGCTCGGTCTACCATCTCCTGCATCTTATCCTCAGGCGCCACAATCTCACCGTAGTGCCTGTTGTCACCAATCATGGCCAGCTGCGGGGTGTTGGCGCGGACGAAACCGCCCTGGGCCAGACGCGGGAGGTGTATGTTTGGAATCTTAGGTATAAGTTCCGCTCCGATACCAGGTACTTTATCGGCTACATCATTCACGGCCTTTATCATGGCATTAATTGCATCAATAACCCTATTGGCCATGTTCTCCACGCCATTGATTATCATGTTGATGATGCCCTTTATATCTGCCCAGATACCATCCCAGGTTTCTTTTGTTTTGGTTCTCACCGTATCCCAGACGCCGGCAATTGCATCTTTCATGGCGGTGAACTTCTCGTCTACAGCTGTTTTAATGATATCCCACAGGTTTGAAACGAATTCCTTAATGGATTCCCATATCTCGGATGTCTTACTCTTGACATTCTCCCAGGCCGTGCTGATGGATGTCTTAATGGCATTAAATAATGCATTGGCCAAGGACTTAAGCCAGTTCCAGATGGTATTCAGGAGTGCCTTAATTCCGTTCCAGATGGTGCTGGTTACCCCGGATATAGCAGTCCAGGCCAGGTTAACAACATTTTGAATGAATGTTACGGCGCCAGATACAAGCTCCTTCAATGCCTCCCAGATACCGGAGAATATCTCCTTGATTCCTTCCCAGGCAAGGCTCCAATCACCTGTGAACACGCCGACAATGAAGTCAATCACACCACCAAGCGCCGTGAGCAATCCCTCTATGATGCCGGAAACTGATTCCAAGAATCCGAAGAATGTGTCAATGGCATCCTGTAAACATGCAGCTATGACTGGTGCTACGTTGGTTATGAACCATTCAATGAATGGCTGTATGACTCCCGTCCACAATTTGGTGACCGCATCAGCTACTTTTCCACCAAACTCCAGGAACTTATCAATCAGCGGGCTCAGGTACTGGTCCTTAAATTCAACGAATCGGCCCGACAGGTTCTGCAATACTGGAAGGAAATATGTGATGTAGACATCAAGCAACAGTGTTCCGATTTCCGTGAACCCTTGTTTGAAGGTTGCCAGCATTGGCGCCACATGTTCATCATATGTTGTGCCAATCTTTTCAAAAGTCTCCGCAACCAAATCTTTGATTGTAGAAAAGATAGGTTCAACCGCGCTGAATGTATCCTCCAGGGTTGTCCTGATATAATCCGCATTTTCTACGAATGGGGCTGTAATGGTGTCCAGCACATCTGTCGCAAATGTCCCAGCCAATTCCGTGGCTCCCATGAAGGCCTCGGAAAATATTCCGATAATATCTGCTGTAATCTGCTTCACGCTGTTACTCCTGAGGGATGAAAATACCGTTGCAAGTGCTTTGGAAAAATTCCCGCTTATCTCCGCGATGCGTGAGCCAATATCAAACATGGATACAATGTAATCCCTGATTCGTTCACTATTCTGCTGCAGGAACAGGCTGATTCCGCCCAACAGGTTATCCGCTATGGATGCTCCTATACTGGCGGCAGAGCCGGCTATCTTACCCAGGTTAATAGCTAAGATATTGGCAAACCGTTTGGCAGCCTGCTCCACCTCTGGAGATGTAAATATCTCCGTCAGACTATCCTTGATGCTTTGGATAGATTCTTTCATGCTGTCCAGGACGCTGGTGTCGCCAAATCCAACCTTAAACCCTGCCATGAATAGGTTTTTGAGTTCCTTTGCCTTTTCAATCAGCCCTGCATACTTGCTATCCATCTCATCCACGGCCGATGTATCAAGCTCGCCCATGTCGAACTCATCCGCAGAGTACCCACCATCCGCACCGCCTCCGGAACCACCGCTACCGGAGTCTGTCTCCGGGTTGATGATATTGAGCTCATCAATGCCTGTGCTGACACTTTTCATGTCCTTGGCTGCCTTCTTGGCTGCGCTGCCTGCTCCTCCAGCGGCTGCCCCTGCTTTATCAGCAGACTGGGCCATCGCTTCCATACCAGCCGTGGCCGCGGATGCGCCTCCCCCGCCCTTCTTACCGGTCACCATCTCCGTGAATGCCTTGAATGCATTGGCCAGGCTCATCAGCTTACTGATGATGCGGTTGATTACCTGGATGACCGGGGTCAGTACATTTATAAGTCCCTGACCGATTGTGGCTTTAAGGCTGTCAAATTGCAGTTTCAGAACACGTACCTGGTTTGCCCAGCCATCCGCCGTCCGGATGAAGTCCCCGGACGCAAGGGACAGCTGGTCCTGCACAAACTTATACCGCAGGGCCACCTTCTCGGCCTCAGACATCTTGGCCGTTACCTTGCCATAGCCGTTCGCCAGGGCGTAACTGTCCAGGGCGCTCTGGGTCATGACAATACCCAGGTCCTTAAGGGTTTCTGTCTCACCAGTAAAGACAGACTTTAATTTCGTGTAGGCCTCGTCCTGACTGATGTTATAAAAAGAGGCCACATCCCCAGCAAGTCCGGTCAAAGTCGTGGCCATCTCATAGGCCTGCTGCTCCCCAAATCCAAAAGCCTTGGCCATTGCCCCGAACGTTCCTGTAAACTTCTTGGCCATGGTCTCTGACAAACCGAAAGAGGTTATGGCATTCTTAGCGAAGTCATCCACCTGTTTGGACATCCGTGAGAATGTGACATCCACCACATTCTGGACTTCCGCAAGGTCGGAACCCAATTTAATACATTGTGCACCGAAGTCTATGATTTTTTTTACCGCAAATGCCGCCGCCAGGGCGGCACCTGCCTTTTTAGCCAGCCCCTGGATGCCCGCCATCTGCTGCTTGAATTGATTCTGGTTGACCACAAGGTCAAGGCCAATCTGGCCTACGCTGTCAGCCACGGTACCACCTCCTATCCACACATGGCTGCGAACATCTTCTCCAGGTTGGCCATTTCCTTCTCGAAGGTTTTCTCATCCATTTCTTTCATTTCCCGGTTACGCCAGTCATCATATATCCGGCGCTGGTCCTTTGTATAATGCTTGATAATGTCCTTATCCGTCTCTGACCGGATGGCCACCACCCGTCCCAAGGCAGTCTCCGGGGACAGGCCGGCAATCAGCGCCCTGAACTCGTCCCAAGAGACTGACTCAAATTCCTTCGTTCGTATACGCAACCCGTACTGCGACAGGAAGCTGGAAACTATCAGGTCCCAGTCCTCGAACATGTCGTAGTACGGGTCACTGCTCTCCCGGGCTGTCTACCTCATCGGTAATCAGCTGTATGGATTCCATAATGACTGTAACCAAATCCTTAAATCCGATTTTCAGCTTTTCAATCTTCTTCTTGGACTCTTCGGGGAACATCAGGTTGTAGGCCTGCAGAACTTCATCCATTCCGGGGGCATCTGCCGACATCAGTCCCATGACCTTAAGCATGGTCGGGGCATCTGCATTGACCTCCAGCACCTCACCCTTAATGACAAGGGATGGGTTTTCCTCAAAACTCAGCTTATCCGTGATATCTACTTTTCTCGCCATTGTTTAACCCTCCTTATACTGTTAATGATTGCGCTGGAGTGAAAGTTGGCTTACCATAACCCGTCACCTCAAACTCCAGACCGTCAATATTTGTCGTGTCACCACCTCCGGGCGTCGTCACATTAACGACTACGTTACAGGCCAGCTTTGCTCCGCTGACCATGGTCCACTCAAACTTGGTCATCACGTCCTGTCCAAACTTCCACGCCAGGCCGGCAATATAATCATTCCCCGGGTCCCCAACCGACCGTTTTCCCTTGAAGCTGAACCCAAGTTTCTTACCGGTCATGGCAGCCTTGGCCCATCCGGCAGCATCCATGGAATACCACTCCTCAACGGTACCGTCTATGGATGGTGCAAAGTTCTCTAGATCGGCTGGCATCACCATCTGTTCATCTGTACTCTCAAGGCCCGCAGTGCCAAACTTAAACACATTGTTATGCACGGGATACACTTTTCCCTTTGCTGCATCTGCCATCTCTTATACCTCACTTTCTCTGATATACAAAATCCAGCCATATCACATATTCGTAGACACCCTTATCATCCGTCCCCACGTCCACCGGTTCCGGGACCTGGAGGATGATGCAGTTGATGGGTGTATCCCCTATGGATAGGCTGGATACGTTTTTAAGTTTCTCATATAACTCATAGGCGGCCCGTTCTGATGCCTGCACATCCTTATCCCAATGGACCAGCAGTGATATACGCCGGACATCATAGCTGCTGTAATCATGGCCACCCAGGGCCATCACGGGAGGACCACTGCCCTGCCGGTGATACACGCCTATGGAATGGTCTTTCTTACTGTTCAGTTTCCCGATATAGACATTGCTGTCAGCTGCAATCCCAAGGCCTCCTATGTATCCCCGGATGTCATCCAAGGTCAGCATCATACACCACCTACTTTCTTGTAAAACCGCTTAAATGCGTTCCTGGCAAAATCCTGGCTTACTCCACCAGGTAGCCACGGTTCGTACCATTCTCCGCCGGCAAACGGGTTCTCGTCCGTCTGGAAGTCATACTCTGGATGGTAATAGAGGCGGCGCGCATAAGGTGTACTTACTACCAGAGTTGCCTTCCCCTGTCTGGAATGGCTGTAATCCGCAAAGAAACTGTCCTCCTCTAGGCGTCCAGTATCAAATGGCATCACCTGCGCCTGCACCACCTCTGTGTGCAGGGCTTCCGCTGTCATTTCCAGGGCGGTCACTGCTGCCTGTGTCAGCTGCTTAATCCGCGGGAAGTTCATCTTTACAGTTGATTTAACCTGCATCAAACCACCTCCAGTTGGCAATAGTTCACTGTCCCATCCGGGTTCCTGGCTTTCATCCCCTGTTCAATCCTCCGCTCTTCTCCAAATACAGTTACGGTACCTCCGCTTAAGGTTGGGAAGTCTGGGGCAATGTCCCCGGGGAACAGGGCTGTACCGGTTATCTGCACCAGCTTCTTTTCCGCGGTAAGAATGGTCTTAGCCCTGTCCTGGAAGTTGCACTTCAGTTTCAGGTCCAGCACCTTCTCCGGCTTACCGTGGTTATCCGTGTCCTCCGACTCCAGATGGACATGTATATCTGTCTTACATAGCCGTTTTGGTACTAAGCATGGATATTTCATGGCTCACCTCGCCAACCGGCAGCACAGACCCGTCTGGGACAGCAGGGCGTACACATCGCGCTTCATGGCTACACCCTTGTCTGTAAATACGTTCCAGCTGCTGCCGAACTGTGCCGACACACCATTGATGCTGTAGCCCTGCAGGATGGTGTTTATCTCGTCTGTGTTCTCATACTCAAAGTCCGCCTGCTGGCAGACCACTTCTTGTATGGTTTCCTGCTGGAAGGCCGTCAGATTAGAAAATCCCCGGCCTACAATGCGGTTGTAGGTCAGGGAATCAATGTGACGGCTGGCCTGCTTAAGAGCCTTGTCCAACTCGTCCATGGGGATTACATTCCCCTTGTATGCGTCACAGTAGTACTCATAGGTGACATAGGGTTCATAAGACATAAGGCACCTCCTATGTAACAGACCATGTACCGTCTACATTAGTTGCTGTCTTAGGCGTCTCCCCGTCCTTAAATGTAAATGATTCCGTCTTGCTTGGGACGTTCTCAAATACCTTGTCTTTAGTATTGTAAGTCACTCCAGATAAGGAGATTTCCTTAACTGCTCCCGTGGCGGTATATCCAACAGTAATAAGTCTGTCTGGGAAGTTGCTATCCCCAGCATCTGGCGTGAGTGTTCCATACCGGACTGTCTCCCGTGCTCTGAGATATGCCCCGTTATCTGCGTCATAAAGGCTATCCTGAATGACGGTCCCTTTGTGTTGTCCTGTATATTCCCCGGACGTGGACAGCCGCTCCCCGCTGATGGGGGAATCGGAAGGCCAATCCACATTTCCATATTTCATTTCGTTTGGCATAATGCTCCTCCTTACTGCACCTTGATTTTGCGCATAATACCGGCCGCTTTGGTTGCCTTAAGAGCCGCTGTTGCCAGCATCTCTACCTCACCCTTCTTTACCGCGCCGGCTTCCTCAAATTTCGGCAGCCACTGCTTAACAGGGAGTCCTCCAGAAGGAGAAACCGCGTGGAATCCATCCAGCCCGATCCTTGCCGCATACAGGGATGTCTCTCCTTTTGTGCCGGATGCCGTATCGATGGATACAATCGGATCGTTGGAACCGCTCTTTGCGCCGAAATCTACCAGTGGGATATCTCCGTAGCTTTCAATCTGCTGGCCGAAATCATTCTTTGTTACCTGGTACATACCGGCTCTGCGAGCGCATGCCCGAATTTTCGCAATCAATTTCAGATTACCGCCAATAAAATCCGGCTTGCCGTCCAGGCCCATCAGGAACTCGTCCAACTGGTCCAGAAACAGCTGATAATTTTCGGTCACCTTGGCTGTAGTGGAAAGGTCAATTGCCGCGCTGGGCTTGTACTCTGTGGAGCTTCCAGTTACAGCCACATCCAAACCGTCAAAACTCTTTTCATTCTTTCTGGAATCACCAATAATTAGTGTCTCTGAAAACAGTGCGGATGCAGACTTTATCTTCTGCTGCATCTGGAAGGTCACCTCATCATCCACGCCTCCCATATCCGCAATCACACGGTCAATCTCGAATGCGCCTCCAAAAATCTTAATATCTGTGGTGTACTTCTGTTTCTTGGCCTCGTCCGCCGTATATTCCGCATTAACTGCGCGGAAGCTGGCTGTAGATGGTGTGATCACGCGGTAATACCCATAAGTCATGGTTGCCCCACTACCTACAGGAGATACGCAGTCATCAAAAATCATATGATCCATTAAAAAACTGGACTTACGGAATTCATCAATGACCGCCATAGACAATTTGTCCTGTGTCTTAAGCTTTGCCTGTGCTAATGTTACTGCCATATCCTATACCTCTTTTCTTATTTTTTAAGCGCTGCTGAAATAGCGTCTTTCAGCGTCATTGGTTCATTGGCTGTCTGTTGCTGCCCACTGGCTACGCCCACCTGGATGAATCCGGTGGTTCCTGGTGCCTGGGGTTTCAGTGCCGGCACGTCCTCCAGCACCTTGTTCAGGGCTGCCTTAAGTGCCTCATCATTGATTTTCCCATCCTGTCCCATGACCTGACTTAAATCAGCCATCTTGAGGACATAAGGGATTGTCTTGGCGTCAATTCCCAGGGATACCGCGGCCATGGTTGCCGCGGCCTGCATCTGTGCCTGTTGGGCGAGGGCCTGGGCTTGGGTGGCCTGCTGCTGTAACGCAGCCACATCTGGTTGCGATGCCGCCTTCTGCTGCTTGAATGCAGCAATCGCCTGCTCCATCTCTTCCTGGCTGAGCCCCTGCTGCTTGAAGTAGGCTTTCAGGGCCGTGTCCTCCTTAGCTGCCAGGGTTCCCTCCAGCATCTGCTGAATTTTGGCGTAATCAATTGCAAGCGATGCCTGCTGTCCCGTTTGGGTCTGTGTCTGCTGCTGGTTCTGACCTCCTGCTGGCGGCTCAGTTCCTCCCGCTCCACCCGTGGGCTCAGCAAATAACTGTAAGTTCATACGTTTCATAATACATACCTCCATTTTAAGGGTGTCACCCTGTGATTTTCGTTTCATCCATTGTCATCAGTGTCACTGGCCGCGCAGCAGTTTTAAGCCATGCTCGTGTTTGGGCGTAAAAATAGCACCCAGGATAATCCTGCGTGCTTATCGCAAATTATAACCCGTCCGTTTCATGTTTGATTTCATCTTCATCCAGATGTGCCGTAACATTCATGGAAACTTTCGTCACTGCCGGCTCGTAAGTTGCAAGAAAGATATCCGGCTTACATGGATATATCTCCCCAGCTATACCACGGATAATGTAATCCCCGATACTGGCTTCGTGTACCCCTTCCAGTGTCCGAATCATGAATTTCACTTCTGGGGTTCCCTCGTTTTCAAACCAGGCACTCCCATTCCTGACTGCCTCGATAATCCACTCAGGGTCATCCTCCTGCTCCGGCCCTCCCGTCCACTGGAATGCCTCAATTACCACTGGTTTTTTCCTGTACTTCATTTATGCTCCTTTCCGTTGCGATATCGCAACAAATAAAATACCACCAGCCATTACTGACTGGTGGTATTAAAATTCTATAAATTCACATAATCAAGAAGTTATCTGGCAGGCGTACCATGCTCCTGCATCTCTCGGGTTTCCCCTGTCAAACCATCGGCGTGTGGACGGGTACGAAATCTTCCACCTCAGATAACTTCTCTTTTATGTTACTCACATTGTATCATTTTTATTCCTTTTTGTAAAGGATTAGCTTATTTCTAAGCAATCTATTCCATTCCTTTTCATCTATTTTCATAAATGTTATGATGGAATTCTTAAATCCTGGATTATCCGTTGATGTTGTCAATCTAAGCACAGTTTTAAACTGCCGTTCGTTAGATTCCTTTATTTCTTTTAGGATTAACGCTGTGTTGGGTTTCTTTGTTTCAACAATATAGTCCGGTTCCTCCACAATTAGTTTCAAATACTCACAGTATTTTTCGTAATCATTGGGATGGCGTTCTTTAATATGTCCGATACGCTCATCTGTTATAATAACTTCGTCTGTGACTATGTCTTCCGTAATACACTTATATACCTCTTTGTCTATCTTTCCGACTGGATGCACCTGTATTTCCTCTTCTGTGTCTATTGGCTTTATTATATCAGGTTCTGTATCTTTTGCAATAGTTCCCCATTCTTCTCTCTTTGCCATATACCGTTCCTGATTTTCCTTGTCCAGCGAATAAGCTACCAGCCGCCTGAACTTTTCAGCCTGACGCTCTGCATACTGCCGCTTTGTCTCCTTCTGATTTGCCCGTTCAACGGCATCCAGTTCCTCCCTCGTCCAAGTATCATCTGCTGTGGAAATCCCAGGAAGGTATGTTGCGTGGCTGTCCTTACATCTGGGATGGTACAGGCCGGCTGCAATGGCCTTACTCATGAGAGGATACGGCCCATCGGATTTCTTTCCGCCGGACCAAACGTCGTCAATCAGGACCTTACCGACAAATGGCAGGCACTTCGGACACGGGTTCCCGCGCTTGTTGACAATCACGGTAGTAATCCCCCATTCTTGACGCTTCTCTCCTTCTCCTTGCAGATACGCCCGCTTGGATGCCGTCCGGATGGCCATATCCGCGTAGTCTGCCAGGGTATGGCGGGCACCGTTGGCATACTCCATACAGTTAAGACCACGGGAAAGCATGTCCTTGGTGGCCATGTCCACGGCCTTCTCATAGGTGCCGGCGCCTGAATTGGCATATACCTGGGCATTAAAGATGGCCTTCCGATACTGGTCGTTAGCCATGCGGAGAACTGCGGTCTCAGCCCGCTCCATGTCATTGGTAGTGGCCTTGATAAGCGCTTCCAGCTTACGGTCATTCAGCCGGAAGAACTCTGCAGTGGCTCCCTTGTTGATTTTCCTGGCCGGAAATCCTTTGCGGATTGCATTCAGAATCTGGATTTCCTGCTGCATGTTGCCTCTTTGCCTGGATATCCGTATCAGTTCACCCATTTCCTTGTTAAGGTCCTGGAATTGCTTTCGGTATCGCTTTTGGTTATCCTTCTTATACTTCTCCAGGGCCTTCAACTGTTCCGTTTGCCACATGGACCACTCAATACCCTCCTTAGTCTCCTCGGCGCGATGGCGGTCCATGTTTCGTATCATAGACTTTATAAGCTCATCCTCTATGGCCTGGAAGGCAGCACCTATATCATACTCATTATGTCGCACTCATCAGCGCCCCTTCCGCTCCATCAGCTCCACCCTCCATCAGTTGGCCACCTTTGTTGGCATGTACCCTGAATCCCTGCGCCTTGAACTGTCTGGTCAGGTCCTTAAGCTGGGTCACGCTGCTGCACTTATCACAGCGCAGCTCCGCATACCCCTGTTTCTCAATTGCGTAGATTCCCAATGGCACCTGTTCCTTTGCCACCTGCAGCAGCCCCTGGTACTCCTTCTGGCTCATCTGGTACAGACGGTTCATTACCTTGACCTTCATCTGGCTTTCCTCCCTTCATGTTAAGTCGAAAACTGCCAGCAGCCGTATTGATTCCGGGTTCTTCCACTTCCGCAATGCCCTGCTCTGCCTTCAATCGCGCTATCTCCTCTTGTTTCCATGCATCGTCCTTGCTGTCACCATACAATTCCTCCACCTGAGCCTCGATGCTCATCATTGGAACGCCGGGACGGGCCTTGGCCAGGGTCTCCACCTGGCTCTCAAAGGATGGGTTTGCATACTCACCGAAGGGGATATCCACTTTGACCTCCTCCACCCCCTTACCATGAAGGATATTGCAAGCGTTGATTGCCGCGCTGACCAGCTCCGGGAGAGTCTCCTGCAGAGCCTCCACAATAGCATTCCGGGTGTACAGGGTAGCTTTTTCCTTTTCGCGCTGCGCTTCGGCGTTGTCCAGCTTCTTGACATCAATCCCCAGAGTGGATGGGCTGATAACGCCCTGCAGGCACAGGTCCAAAGCTGTACAATAGGACGCCAGATAACTATCGTGGGGGATAGTTGGCTGCACCACATTGACCTTGTTATCTGCATTCTCTGACATATCATTATCAGAAGCAAAATATCGGTCGTCAAATGGGTTCGGCCGGATGACCTTCCCTGTCTCCGGGTCGTGTGGCACCAGGCAGTCCGGTATGTACGTCTTGGCCCGACCAGCACGCAGCGCATCCATCCACTGGGACCAGGCCTCGTCAAAGGCGTCAAAGCTGTCCAGCTTACCATCAAAGATGCTGCCACCGCGTCCCTCGTATTTGGTGGATTCATAGACTTGCAAGGGTACGGCCAGCATGACTGTATCATCAAACATCGTATCTTTTATTCCCTTTGTGGCATCGATGGCATTAAGGGGCACCGGCGTGTCACCCTTATACAACTCGTTACGTATATAGCCGTATCCATAATGCTCATACAGGACATACTGCTGATACCCGGATTTGTAGGGGGTCTTGAAAACAACTTCCTTCACCCGGTCCCGGTTCCGGACAATCTCAACCCGCTCTCCCGGATACCATTCCAGGATTGGACACTCACTGACGGTCGTGTCAACCGTGACCTTGAAGGCGCCGTCCCCGATGTACAGGACCTCCTTCAAGGCTTTCTCCAGCTTACGAGTGAACTTATTATCCTTTGCAATGTCCTCCCACAGCTGCCGCTGCTGGTCGTTACCTGCAAAATCAAAATCGTTCATGTCATTCAGGACGATAGCCGACAGGATACGGATAATCAGCCCGGGCAGGCCGGTATGTATCTTGCGCATCTCCATACCCGGTGTACACCTACTGGACCAGAACTTGTATTTGTCAGCGTACTCTGGAGCCTGCTGATACATCTGCTCCAGCTCGTTACCATCACCACGGTACCAGATGCGATTTCGGATGGCATTGGCCTCGAAGTCCAGGACCTCGTTAATCTGGATGCAGTTCCCGCTGGCCGGTACCACATTTAGCCAGGTACGAATGCCCCTCTTGATTGTCTCATTCATGTTGTTCAGCCACCTCATTTCTTCTCATCCTCCTCAAATCCAATCAGGTTCCGGTATGGTATCCATGCATACTGATTGGCATTAATGGTATGGTCATTTCGGTCCTCTGGCTTGTCCTTCTCATCGTCCCAGGAGTACCGGTCCAACTCGGACAGATGCTCCGCACAGGTATCCACTACCAGGTAACATCCCTGCTGTATCCAGCCCAGCTGCAGGTTGATACGGTCCAGAACCTCCGGTCGCTTATATGAATCATAAAAATTATACAGGCAGCCTTTAAGCCGCCTATACTTGCGTAGCTCTGTGATAGTTGCCTGGTCCGCATTGTCTATATACACATCCTTGGCAAAACCCCAGTCCTTGCGGCACTGCTCCAGGAAAGACACAAACTTAACCGCTGTATCACTGGGGGCCAGCGGGACATCCAGTTTGGCGTTGTTATAGACCTTCTCGGCCAGGGTAACAAGCTTCCTATCTTCTGTAATCCCCTGGAATATCATGGCTATGGTATCCGGGGACTTGCTAGAATAAGACGTATCCAGGGCCGCTGTGAACTTCTTGAATTTCAGTGTCTTGGCCTGCTGGACTGTGATGACATGCTTAGACCGCTCAAAGTTGGAGAAAATAAGGCCGGTTGCCTTACCACGCAGGCCTTGAATCTTATTCTTCCAGATTTTCGTTCCTTTGGGCGTGTTCGTCATAATCTGGTCCAGCTTCTCCTTACTCAGGCCCAGGTTATGGACAAAAGAAAAGAACCAATGCACCCAGCCGGGTTTTGGTTCCTCCTGTAATTCATCCATTATCTCTTTTGGTGTTTCATCTTCCCACTCAGGCAGCGGCCTGGAACAGTTGATATACTCCTTATACACATCCAGGCCCGGGTCGTCCGGGTTGAGCGTGGCCATCAGGTAATCGCTTCTCATGGCGGCCTCACGCACAAACTCAATGTCTGCCGTGTTAATCTCATCAATGTACAAGCATCCGTACTGGCCGCCCAGTGCATCCTTCCACTTGCGCTTGTTGCCGTAGCCGACAACAAAGATAATCTTATCGCCGCCGGATGTGTGGAAGAGGATGTGAGGCATGTTATATCCACCACCGCCGTTGCCCTTGTACTCCACCAGTACGCCGAAGTCATCCAGGATGCCCAGGTCCTTCTGGATGATGTTCTTTTCAGCGGCGCCTGTATCATCCGCAGCCAGGATGTGCAGCTTTTTGGGCGATTCCGCTACTTTTAACATGAATTTAAACAACCCTACTGTAGTCTTGCCGGCAGCCGTGGTTAGGTTCCCTCAAGAAATTCCACCGGCGCGTTACACTGTAGGAACGCCTTATACTTTTTTGACAATAATAATCGTTCAGAACTCATGAGGTAAAACCACCTCCCACATAAGCCCATCTAAAACCATAAGCGCTATTACATTTTCCTCTGGCGCATCTGCTGATAAGCCTGTCTTTATTTGTATTTTCTCCAAATAAAAAACGGGCAGCTTCATAACAGTTTTTAAACCTGTTTAGAATTTGTCCGTCTTTATCTATTTGCAATACTTCTTTTGTCAATCCTAATTCTGCATTTATTTTTTGCATTTTTCTTCGATATTCTGGCGTTTGGTGCGACTTCCTGTTTTTCTCATATGCAAGTCTGTGCATTTTCTGATAGTCAGGACATAACAGTCCATTTTTTATTGCATGAGAAATATTTTCACTTGCGGTGCACCATTCCAAATTACTCACATCGTTATTGTGTTTGTTTCCATCAATGTGATTAACATAATCCTTACCGTGAACAACAGGTATAAAAGCCTCAGCGACCAATCTGTGAATAGCCCGTGTTTTAGGCTTTTCATACGGTTCATCACCTTTCCGCAGATTTACACGCATATATCCATTCGTAGCTTCTCTCTGGCTAAGAACTACTCCGCTCATATTGTTAATGACCGTTCCATCCTTGCTCACGGAGTATCGTTCAAATCCCTTTATCGTTCTAAATTCTTTCATAGATGTTATCCTCCATCTCTCCGCACTCATTAGCCACCGCCACGCATCTGCTGGAGCAGGTCATCCAGTTTGGTCTTTTCGATATCGAGGCCACCGGACAGCTCCAGTTTATCCTTGAACATTCCCAGATGCCTGCCCAACATCTCCAGGGCCTTGAGTTTATCAGCCATCTTGATTTCCCGCTCCAGGCCATCCTCACCAAATGTCTTGACCTTCACGGACTGGATGGCCGCCATATCTTCTGGTAACGCATTCTCTTTGACTGTGGCCGTTTTAGGGTCAATCACATCTGTCGCATTCACGAAGGCCATCTTCGCCAGCTCCTGAATCACACGGTCCGCATTGACGCCTGTACGCCTGGAACGCTCTGCCATAGCCCGGTCAATATGTGCACGGATGTCAGGTTTCGTCAAGTTTTCACATCCAATGGCTTTCGCTGTATCAGGACTGTATCCAGCACGGATGGCGGCCTGAGTGGCATTCAGGTCAATCAAGTATTCCTCACAAAATCGCTTCTGTTTCTTCGTCAATCAGGCTCACCTCCTTGTATTAAGCAAAGAAAAGGACCCCAGGCTTGTGACGGCCTGAGGTCCCAGGAAGGAATTTACAATGTCAAATGTATCTGTCCGAATAGCGAGGGACGGATTTGAACCGCCGACCTATGTCTTATGAGGCCATTGAGCTGCCAGGCTGCTCTACCTCGCATCAGTGCCAGGATGTGGGGTGGGGGGCTCCTGGCAAATATCCTTGGGAGGAGGAAATGGCCTTTACACCACTTCCAGTTTAAATATTACCACATTAAAACCGTGAAAACCGTGAAACTAAAAGTTTTTTTAATTTTTATATCTAATTTTGGATTATTCGCATAACCACTATACTTTCAAGCATTTTGGAGTATAGAAAACCATTCATTTTACCACTAATTTACCACGATTGAATGAGCCTTGATATGACTATAAAATAACACCCAAAAGACATCATTACACCTAAATGGTGTCTTTTTAAAAAGCAGTCAATCATAAGACTAACTGCTTTGTATGTAGGGATATGAAATTGTAAACTAGATTGTCTGTTATAGATTTATAGTCATAATATATTCTTCGCTGTTTTCATCAACAACAAGAAAACCTGCTTTCTTATACATTTTTACTGCATAATTATTTTTCTGAACAGATAAGGAAATTTTTGAATAACCAAAAGATTTTTCCACTAACAATAATTGTTGCAATAATGAAGTCCCAATCCCTTGTCCTCTATACTTTTGAAAAACAGACATAGCAAGGGACGGTGTATCATTGTCAATGTGTCCGTAATCGTTCATTATTCGTACCCAAATAGCACCTATGACATTTCCTTGAACTTCCGCAACTAAAGCCCTATCATCTTTTCGCTTTCCAAATTCAAAAACATATTCTTGTAATTCTGGACAGTTAATTATTGATTTAGGTGGTGGCTCAACACCGTCTGGAATATAAATTGCTTCATACAAAAAGTCATTGAGTAAATCATATTCTGCTTTTTTAATTTCCCTTATGATATAATCCATAACTTGACTCCTAATCTATTTTATCTTTTTTCATACCCCGATTATACCATTCACATATAAGCACTACAACAAAATTTTATGCTTCAATAATCTTGTTAAAAAGTTCTAAGAGTATATCATTTCATCACTCCAATCTATAATTTTGGTAAGAAAAAAGCAGTCAATCCTAAGACTAACTGCTTTATATGTGATATAAGGTTATCAGACAATTTACCAACAAAGTATATACTATCGACTCAATAACATAGGCAAAAATTTTAATAATAAATCAATTCCATACGTAAATATGAATAACCCTAATATTATCGAAACTATTGTTCCTATTTTAATTTTTTTAGCCAGAATAAATACTGCTGGGTGCTTTGGGTCAATATATATGCTATATACATTTCCTCGTGTCATACTCCTATTTAATCGTTTATGAGATATATTTTGTGCTGTTTGCTCACGATAATAAGTTCCGTTATATGTATATTCAAATATTGGAGATTGTGTAGAAATGCCATTGCCACCATAATATGTATTGTAGCCACAATACACGCCGTCCACTTTTTCTCTACAACGCAATAACGAATATAAATCATTTACCCCAACCAAAATAAATACCAAACCAAATATAATTGCTCCCAATGGATAAACCAAAATCTCACCATATGGCAAAGTTAAAGATAAGATAGAAACGATTCCACAGCCAATGAAACAAATAAACATAATCAAACAGATAAGTGGCATGACTTTATAGCGTTTCTTTTTCATAATTACAAAACATACTATACCAAATACTATTGTTAAAAAATAAATAAGAATTGTCATTCCTAATCGCTCCTTTGATTTTACCAAACCACTTAGTCAATATTATTTTTCTAACTGTTCTTGCACAAATTTAATGCTATTTTGAATATATTCTTTGTCTTTTTCTGTTGCAACTTCTTCTAATTGTTTAAACAAAGCAATACATTCATTTCGTTTACCTAATACATTAAATGCAGTTGCAATATTGAGATACCATGTCATTTCATCTTTCATATCTTTAGGTTTCGTATCTATTGCAAGAAGTTTTTCTAAAAAGAGTTCTCCATTTTTATTTTCGTGATATTCTCTTACAATATCATTGTTCATTTTTCTAAACTGACGTCCTCTCCGCATTAAAACAAAGAATACAGTAAAGAAATAAACAATAGTAATAACAGCAATACCACCAACAATAATGCCTAAAAAGCCAATTGTTGATTTTACATAGGGAATTACTATGTTCACATAAATCAATAGTAGTACCGCCCAAAATAGAAAGGCTAATCGGATAAGCCATTTATCTCTTTTTTCATATATTGCTCTTTTATTTTTTAGATTTTCGGGTTCGTAAATCATTTTATTTCACTCCTTTATTGCCACATCAATCAGAATTTGTTTCATTGTTCTGATTTTGTTTCTTCCATTCCTTATAATCTTTTTGCGTTTTTTGTTGTCTTTTAACATCTGCCATTTTTTCTAAAATTACTTCTACGTCTGGTTGACTGTGCTGTTCTGGTAGAGAATAGAAAATAAGGTTATCATCGCTTGTATATACTGAAATATTAAAAACCAAATCACTTTCTACAATTTCTTGCATGATATAGGAAAGTTCTTCTGCATATTCTTTATCAGTTTTTCCCTCATTAAGATATATACTTGTTTCTATTTCATATTCCCTTTTTTTCAGATATTCTTCTACACTTTCCTTACCATTCCATTCTGTCGTGGTTGTATGCCCTTGAACTTCAATTTGATAACCTCTTATAAAAGGCTTATCTTGAAATAAAGGAGTTGCAAGTTCTTTTATTTCATCAGAATAGTAATAAACATGGTAACTATCCTCAAAAAGTCCAGTATTTCGTGTATATATAGTAGCAGTTTGAGAAGAATTTTCTTTACTGGAAACTTCTGCCATAATCCAGTTTAATCCTATTTTTTCTTCTTTGTACTTCTTCACTTCTGTAATAATAAATTCTTCATTGTATTTGTCCTTTAATTTGGATAAGATATATTTTTGTGCTTCTTCACTAGAGTTAAAATCATGCGAATAACTGCTACAACCATTTAATAGTCCTAGACAAAGCACGCTTGCTATAACACCTAATAAAAATTTTTTATATCGCATAATCGCCACCTCTATGTGATTTGATGATTTAATACAGTTCTACAAACTGGAATTTACTGCACTACAAACTGGATTTTATCCATCTATGAAAGTTGATTTATACAGTATTCTCTGATTGCATTATTTATAGATACATCACCATTCTTAAAAATACCTTCACCTTTGTCTTTCAAATAATCTAAAGCACCTTGATATTTATGCTCGTGAATCAATGATAATGCTTTTCTTAATTCAACATGGTATATAGAATTTTCTAAATTATTGTAAAAATCACAGATTGAAGATGATTGAGCAGTTTTATAAAAATGTTCTAAATAATTATCTATGATTTCTTCTAATTCACTGATTGTCCATTCTTTTAATTCTGTTTCATTTTTAAACAATTCAGCTCCGCTAACTGTAAATGCACCAATAGTTCTCAAACTTAAAGGTGTTTCTTTGTTGGTTTCCATTTTCAATAAATCCCATAACAAATCATCTAACCACAATGGTTTGATTGTTTCTATAGCAGTACAATAACACTTATCATCTGACTTTACTTTCACACCAATAAGCAAATCAAAGAATAATTCCTTTGTACTATACCAAATCATAAAATCTTTTTTCTTAAACTTATATTTTTTAATTTTATCTTTAAGCATTTTAGGCAAAACTTTTGTTAGTTCTTTATATTTTTGTCGTTCTTCTTTTGTCATTTGAAACACATCCTTACAACTTCTAATTTGTCGCTTTCTTCATATCCATATTATAACAGTTCCATATATCCACCACAATAAAAATCAGCATACCCTTTAAATATTTTCTGCATTGAAAATGCACACTTTTCCTTTCTTCCTCTTGATTACCAATCACAGAAAAGAAAAAGCCCTGTCAAGAGCCTTGCCACCATTGGTGGTGCTTTGCA
>OBJQ01000663.1_pt1 | contig 23658 bp, 25 predicted proteins | sample 1519921 | NCBI WGS metagenome assembly OBJQ01 (sample SAMN04209244, study PRJEB22552) | human gut metagenome | biome: gut; material: feces | host: Homo sapiens | place: USA: Oklahoma
AATTCCAACTGAATGGAACTTCCAATTTTAAAGACACAAAAAAATTTACGCCCTCTATTCAGGACTATTATGAAGCAAGCAGCCTTTCCGCCTTCAGTAAGCAGATGCACAGGATAACCATCAGAAAGATGAAAAACTTTCTGAATTACGGCAAGGCACCCAGCCACCGCAACTCGCCACATTGCATTGAAGATGCCTGCCCAAGCATTGGCAAGCTCGATCTCTATCAGCTTAAAGAAAGACTTCCAGAACTGGAGCAGTACATGAATGATCATCAGTACAGCCATCATTATACAAGAAGAGTTGTTCTGCGGATAGAGCGTATCATAGTACTTGCCGGCAGAATTGAATGGGACTCTTACCAGGATGTCCTCGACTGGTTTCAATCACAGGATTTCGGCCATGCATTCATTACGGAAACCAGAACTATTATAAGGATAATGGCGGCATGGCAGCTTTTCGATACCTTTCCAAACAACAATGAAATTTCTCATCCCTTATGGCCGAGAAAGAACAGCTACGATAAACTTGGCCAGGTTTTCCGTGACATTGTTGATTTCGGGTGTGAGGTTCAGGCAAAGCGTGGGTTAAAAGAATCCTCCGTGCGTCGTGCAAGATGTGAAGCTGTTTCTTTCTTCCTTGCGATGCAGGATCAGGGGTGTCAAAGTTTGGAGGATATCAGCGAGGCCACAATCATCCATTACCTGAGGAGCGGGACAACAAACAATGGGAGGACGAAGCTTCCAGGACTTTCGCTTTTCATGAGGGACTGCATACCACAAAATCCATATGAATTCCGTAGACTTTATGGGCTCATACCAATAAAGTACGGTTCCCGTAAAACTGTACAGTTCCTTACAGTCGAAGAAAGCAATGCCTTTCAAACCGCACTGGAGGATTTGGATAATCCGCTTTCCCGGAAGGACTCTTTCAGCGCGTAAACTGATCGAATATCTCAATGAACGGGGTCTGGTAAGCCTTAAAGTACCAGAAATGCCTCCGCTGCCGCCCAAACAGCATATCCCCCATTCATTTACGGAAGAAGAAATCAAAAATTTCTTTACCGAATGTGATTCAAGGGTCCTGTCCGCAAAAGGAACCGCTAAAAAGTTCCGGGCACTTGAGGTTTCAGTGATGTTCCGCCTGCTCTACAGCACGGGTATGCGGACTACGGAAGCGAGGCTGCTTCGGGTGATGGATGTTGACCTTGTACACGCGCTCATAAACATCCGTAAGTCAAAAAATAGCATCGAGCATTACATTGCCCTGCATTCGAGCACTGTAGAATTAATGAAGCAATACGAAGCTGTAGCTGAGAAGGTCATGCCCGGCAGAGAAATATATTTTCCCTACAAGGATGCTGCAACACCGCTCACTGCGGACATGGTGACCTGGGAGTTTCATAAGGTATGGGATTCCGTCAATGCCGAAAATGCAGTTCCCTATGATTTTCGACACAACTATGCAATACAAAACATCAATTCATGGCTATCCGAGGGCTTCGATTTTAACAACAAGTTTCTCTATCTCAGTAAGAGCATGGGACATACCTCTTTGGAAAGCACACGGTATTATTACTCCATAGTACCGGCAATGGCAAATATCATCGAGCAGAAAAGCGGGGATAGTTTTGACGATATCATACCGGAGGTGCCAGACGATGAGGAATAGAAAAAGAAACGAAGCAGTGGAGCTTGCCGGCTATATCAGCAGTTTTATATCGGATTACGCTCCGTCCCAGCTCACAAACAGCGAACACACCTTACGGTCATATGAATCGGCACTTGCTCTATATCTCGCTTACCTTGAGGACAGCTGCGGTATTACTCCAGAGAAGTTTACCAAAGAATGCTTTAATCAGCCACACATAGAGGGGTGGATGACCTGGCTGTCTGAATCAAGGAACTGTAGTGCAGTTACATGCAACAACCGGCTTTCGGCGATACGGGCATTTGCCCGGTATCTTTCATCAAGAGATCTGAAATATCTTGATCTTGATACCGGAGCTTCGGCCGTGCCTTACCGAAAAACGGTAAAGAAAAAGGTGGTAGGTATGTCGCGTGAAGCAGTGAAAGCCATTCTGGCAGAGCCAGATTCAAAGACAAAAGTTGGTCTGCGTGATCTTACCTTGATGATAACGCTTTATGGAACAGCATCGAGAATCAGCGAGCTTCTATCCATCAGGATAGGCGACTTGCATCTTGATGAACCAAAGCCATACGTTATAATTACCGGGAAAGGCGGAAAAATCCGTACTTTGTATCTGCTGCCCAAAGCGGTCGGATTCCTTCGCTTATACATTAAAAAATACCACGGTTCCACCAGTAGTAAGGACGATTATCTGTTTTACTCGTCAATCAAAGGCAGGTCAACGGCACTTTCACAGCAGGCAGTCTTTAAGCTTCTTAGAAAGTATGCTTCAGCAGCGCATGAAAAGTGTGATGCCGTCCCGCTTGAACTACATGCCCATCAGTTCAGGCACGCTAAGGCGACACACTGGCTGGAGGATGGAATGAATATCGTTCAGATATCATTTTTGCTTGGCCATTCTTCGGTGGAAACTACCATGGTATATCTTGACATAACTACCGAGCAGGAGATGGTAGCTTTGGCAACAATAGAAGGAGAAAAAAATCAGAAAGTGTCGGCGAAGTGGAATCCAAAGAAGGATACGCTTTCTGATATATGTGGCCTTCGAAAGCCAAAGTCATAAAACAATATCTACACCTTTTTTGATGGGAATGCCGATTTCATCGGGCATTCCCAAAAGGGTGTAGATATGCTTTTAGTTGTGATAAATGGACCGCTGGTGAGAGATACTTTATAGATTGTTTTTGTGAGAGGGTATATGTGGTGATACGGGGCAGGGATCTGTCCCGTATGATCACTTTTCGGAATTTGTTTTATTGACCATGATATCATAGATACGGTCAATATCAGCATAAAAAAGAGAAATTCCACGTTTATGCAGGCGCAGGTTGTTCTTTAGATTATCTGCAATCAATTTTGCAGTACCGCCATGCAGTGTTAAGGGGATTCCTTTGCTTGTATGTATATGGTCAAAGTAATCTGCGGTGGTGGGGAACGCATTTTGAATTAGGAAAGCAGCGTCCCATCCACCGCATTTTCCTAAAACAATCTTCGTACATTTTTTGTACTTTTTAAGCTGGCTGTTATAGATTTTCTGGTATTTGGCATATTTGGAACTTACAGGAACCATCCAGAAAATTTCAGGATGCCGGGTGTCCTGTATTGCAAGATAGTGGGGACGGTAGTTGCCGTCTTCTTTATTGGACATCAAGGTGCTGTCCTGTATTTCTTCAAAAAAGGCATCTTTTATGTGATAGTAAAATCCGGATTGTATTTTCATAAATCTCCTTAATAAAAATCCCCACCACGAAGGTGGGGATAAGATGTTCACACCGAATAATTTATAATCGCACCATCGGTAAGCGAAAACATTTAACGCACTGAATAATTTATACCCCGCACCATCAGTAAGCGGCAACATTTTCTGTACCTTTATTATATGCAATATCCAGGAAAAGTACAATAGGAATTTTGTTAAAAATTGATGAAAAAAATATTGGAGGTTGGGCTGTTACATAGGCACTTGTCATAGCGGCAGGTGCTTTTTTCATGTTGTATGGGAGCCAGTGATGGCTCTTTTTTTCGTGGGAGAAAGGCAGGTGGGAGCGTGGCGTCCAGAATCCAGGGCATTACAGTTGAGATCGGCGGGGATACTACGAAACTCTCAACTGCCCTTTCAAAAGTCAATAAGGAAATCCGGGATACGCAGAGCCAGCTTAAAGATGTGAACAAGCTCTTAAAGCTGGACCCCGGCAACACAGACCTGATGGCGCAGAAACAGAAGTTGCTGACACAGGCAATCAGCGAGACGAAAGAAAAGCTGGATGCCTTGAAGCTGGCAGGTCAACAGGCGAACGAGGCGTTGGCAAAAGGGGAGATCAGTCAGAGCCAGTATGATGCGCTCCAGAGGGAAATTGTGGAGACAGAGAAGGCTTTGGAGGAACTGGTAAAGCAGGCGGATAAATCTGCGGTGGCGCTGCAGAAGATCGGGGCAACCGGGGAGAAGATGAAAAGCGTGGGTTCTTCCATTGAGGGTGCCGGCAAAAAGCTGATGCCTGTCACGGCAGCGGTGGGAGGTCTTGGCGCTGCGGCAGTGAAGGTGGCGGCGGATTTTGACTCCGGAATGAGCCAGGTGGCGGCTGTGTCCGGTGCCACAGGAAAAGAACTGGACGCGCTCCGGGAGAAAGCCCGTGAGATGGGCGCAAAGACGAAATTCTCCGCATCCGAAGCGGCGGAAGCCATGAATTATATGGCTATGGCCGGATGGAAAACCGGGGATATGCTGGACGGCATTGAGGGGATCATGAACCTTGCCGCTGCTTCCGGAGAGGATTTGGCAACCACTTCCGATATCGTGACGGATGCCCTGACCGCCCTTGGGCTGTCGGCAAAGGATTCCGGGCATTTTGCGGATATCCTTGCGGCGGCAAGCAGCAATGCGAACACGAATGTTTCCATGATGGGCGAGACGTTTAAGTATTGCGCGCCAGTTGCCGGGGCACTGGGATTCACGGCGGAAGATACGGCGGAAGCAATCGGCCTGATGGCGAATGCAGGGATCAAGTCTTCTCAGGCTGGTACTGCCATGCGTACCATGCTGACCAGCCTGACCGGGGAAGTAACTTTTGTGGGGGATGCTTTTGGGGAGTTGACGGTCCAGACCACGAACACGGACGGAAGCATGAGAAGTCTTGGGGAGATCCTTGCGGATTGCCGGGTGGCATTTTCACAGATGTCCGAATCGGAGCAGGCGGCCAATGCGGAGGCGTTGGTTGGTAAGAATGCCATGTCTGGTTTTCTGGCGGTGATGAACGCAGCCCCTGCTGACATTGAGAAGATAAACAACGCCATCAATAACTGTGACGGAACGGCGGAAAAGATGGCGGAGACCATGCAGGACAATCTGGCAGGGCAGCTTACCATCTTAAAAAGCCAGTTGGAGGAGCTTGCTATTTCCATCGGGGAAATCCTGATGCCTTCCATCCGGCAGATCGTGTCATGGATTCAGGGACTGGTTGATTGGCTGAACGGGCTGAATGAAGGTACGAAGAAGATCATTGTCACCATTGCTTTGGTGGTGGCTGCCATTGCCCCGGTGCTGATTGTGATCGGTAAGGTGGTAGGGGCTATTGGCACAATCATGACAGTGATTCCGCAGATTGCGGGAGCTATTTCCGGTGTGGTTGGTTTTGTGTCCGGCACGGTAATCCCGGCGATTACGGCGGTGGTGGCGGCTATCGGATGGGTGCCGATTGCCATTGCAGCGGTGATCGCCATTATCATACTGTTATGGAATAAATGTGAGTGGTTCCGGGAAGCGGTCACTGCGGTATGGGAGGCAATTAAGTCAGCCACGATTGCGGCATGGACTGCCATTGGAACCTTTTTGACAAATCTGTGGAGTGGGATTGTGGAGACAGGGAAGACAGTCTTTCAAGGGCTTTCTTCTTTTTTTACTGCCTGCTGGCAGGGAATACAAAATATGTTTACCACAGTCCTGACTGCCATTTCTGCCTTTTTCAGTACCGTCTGGAATGCAATCCAGACTACAGTGGTGACTGTTAATACGGCAATCCAGACATTCCTGACTACGGCATGGACAGCAATTAAAACAGTCATTACCACGATTTTGACAGCCATCCAGACGGTATTTTCTACAGTATGGAATGCGATAAAAGCAGTTGTGACAGCGGTGGTGTCTGCCATCCAGAATTTTATCACTACTGCATGGAATACGATAAAATCTGTTGTGACTACGGTGATGAATGTTATCCGCTCTGTGGTGTCCAGTGTCTGGAATAATGTAAAAGCCGTGACTTCTTCCGTGCTGAATGCGGTAAAGTCAGCGGTTTCCACGGTATTTAACAGCGTGGTTTCCAGCATCCGGACGGCCATGGGGAATGTGTACAGCACGATTGTTTCCGGTTTTAATCGGGCAGTCAGCTTTATTACCGGGTTGGCGTCCAGTGCTTTCCGGTGGGGAGCGGACCTGATAAATGGGATTGTAAACGGCATCCGGAGTTGTATTGGGGACGTGGCAAACGCTATCCGTTCCCATCTGCATTTCTCCGTGCCGGATGAAGGGCCGCTGACTGATTATGAGAGCTGGATGCCGGACTTTATGAAAGGGCTGGCACGGGGCATTGAGAAGAGTAAAGGCATGGTAAAACAGGCAGTGGAAGGCGTGGCTGCGGATATGGTCATCAGCCCGAAGGTGTCTGCAATGGAAACGGCACAGATGCAGGTTTCTTCCATGGATTCCATCCGGCAGATGGTAAGCGGCATCCAGGAGATGTTTGCAGGGATGCAAGAGACGGATAATATGGGAACTATCTGTATTCCGGTGTATATCGGCGGTACCTTATTGGATGAAGTGGTGGTAAACGCACAGGCAAGGCAGAATCTGAGGTCAGGAGGGAGATAGGGATGGCATTTATACAGTATCTGACGTTTGACGGGACGCCGCTCCCCCTGCCGGATTCCTATGAAGTGCAGATGGCGGACGTGGAAGCGGATTCCGGCGGGGAGACGGAGGCCGGGACAACGCAGAGGGATGTGGTGCGGCTTGGCGTGGTGTCCATCCCGGTCACATTTTCCGTTTCCCCAAAGTGGCTGAAACTGCTGACAGGATTTAAGCAGAAAGAGAAGATCACGGTGAAATATTTTGATACAGAAACGCTGGAGATAAAACAGGCGGAGATGTTCATTGAAGGGTATAAGGCAAGCCTTGTGAAAGACACCTCTTATAAAGGGTTGTGGAAGGTGAGTTTTACGCTGCAGGAATTTTAAATAGTAGATGATTGTTGGTAGGATGTCTGTTATAATGAGAGGAACAATCGGGATTTGAGGAGGTAAAAGACATGATATTGAAGAATAAGTATCCCATATGTGAATTTGATACCAGTAAAGAGCCACTTATTCAACCAGCGAATTTTTTAACTAAAAGCCTTCCGGAAAAATGTGTTATTACTTTTTTTAGGAAAGAGCTGGATCGATTTGTTGCGGAAAACAATCTTCCTATCATCGGTTATCTTAACTCAGAAGTGTTTGACATACCTGTGTATGAATATGTATATGGTGCAGAGAGACTTTGTATTACGATGGCATTTTGTGGTGCACCGGGTGCGTCTGTAACGCTTGAAGAACTACATGCTATGGGATGTGAAAAGTTCATAATTTGTGGCGGCGCAGGGGCATTAGCAAAGGACAGTAAAGTGGGAGAAATCATTATCCCAGTATCTGCGGTTAGAGATGAGGGAACATCCTATCATTACTTAGAACCATCCCGCGAAGTTGAATGCCATAAGGAGACAGTTGAGATTGTTGTTTCGTGTTTGAAACAGATGGGGATTCCATTTACAACAGGAAAAACATGGACAAGCGACGCCATATATAGAGAAACTCCTGATATGATTGAATTGAGACGGAACGAGGGATGTATAACTGTGGAAATGGAAGCGGCAGCTTTTTTTGCAGTGTCTCAATATTATAATATTCCGCTTGCCCAGTTATTATATGCTGGTGATGATGTGAGCGGTGAGGTGTGGGATTCTCGAAATTGGAATATGCAAAAGAATATACGGTATAATTTAATTTCCACTGCAATTGAACTTGTGAAGAAATTGTAATGGGCTATGTGTTTATAAGTTTAAAGTCGATAATTAAATTTCAGTTTTAGAACTGAACAAATCGGAATCTGGCGAGGTGAGAAAATGGGAAGGGATTTTTTCCTGACAACAGAAAGAATTGGATTTTCCGAATGGCAAGAAGATGATATTGAGTTGGCGAAAATACTTTGGGGAGAACCTGCTGTAACAAGATTTATATGTGCCAGTGGAAAATTCAGTGAAGATGACATAGTAAGCCGCTTAAAAAAAGAAATAGATATTAATTACAAATTTCATGTTCAATACTGGCCTATCTTCGAGATGACCTCAAATGAATTGATTGGCTGTTGTGGTTTAAGACCATATAAAGATAGAAAGTATGAATTAGGTTTTCATTTGCGGTCAAAGTTTTGGCGACAAGGCTATGCTGTTGAAGCGGCAACCGCTATAATAGATTATGCCTTTACCGTGTTGAAAGCAGAGGGGCTGTTTGCAGGGCATAATCCCCAAAATATTGCTTCTCAAAAAATATTGAGTAAATTAGGATTTCATTATATCGGTGATGAATTTTATGAACCAACAGGACTATATCACCCATCTTATGAATTAACTTCAAGCAGTCAGTGAAATTCCAGTTTTAGAACTGAATGCTCCCAAAATTGTAAAGGAGAGTATTATGCCAGTTAATATAGCAGAAACGTTTGAATTGTTGTTTGATAAAAATAATAATATCGCATATAAAGCATTACAGGAGTTGCAAAAAGAAAGTGAAAAAACGAATTGCGTTTATGCTTATATGGATAGGCTAGGCGATATGCTTGACAGTGATAATTCTTATATTCGCACAAGGGGGCTTGTGCTGCTTGCCTATAATGCGAGATGGGATATAGATAATAAGATAGATGAGATTATTGACGAATATTTGAAACATATAACAGATGTTAAGCCGATTACGGCAAGACAGTGTATAAAGCTGCTGCCTATGATCGCAAGGGATAAGCCGGAGTTAAGAAATGATATTTGTTCGGCGCTGCAAAAGGCGGATATATCTTTTTATGATGATAGTATGCAGCCATTAGTTTATAAGGATATTCAAAAAGTATTGAAAGAAATACAAAAATTATAAAAATCAAAAATTCTAGCTTGTAGAAATCAAAAATCTTTGGAGGGCGATTATGAAGAAGTGGTATGATGAGGAATATGAATTTGAAATTGAAGTTACCAGTTTTTTAAGAGGCGATCATACAGAACGATATTGCCGTAATGGGGAAGAAATCGGGGATAAATACACATGTACTTATGGCTGTCCTGTTAATAAAGACGGATATGGAATTTGCTCCAAAGCAATGATGATGTTGTATCCGTTAATGGAAGCCGTCAGAAGCGGGGGCGATTTGGAAAATCTGGGCGGTGATAGGAAATACAGCAAAACAATTGTCTGTCCGGATGGCTGCGTGATGTTCCGGCTGACAGCGAAACCGCTTGGAAATGAGAACTTTCATAAGGGCGGCTTTTGGAAAGAACCTTGATTTTCTGTCTATAGAGTGGATTCACGGAAATTGGAAAGTGGGATAGGGAATATGATACTTGAAACAGAACGGCTATACCTGCGGGAAATGAACCAAGGGGATTTTGAAGCTTTATGTAAGATTTTGCAGGATGATGAAACAATGTATGCCTATGAAGGGGCATTCAGCAATGAGGAAGTGCAGGAATGGCTTGACAGGCAGATTTCCCGTTACCGGAAGTGGGGATTTGGTCTGTGGGCAGTTATTTTGAAAGAAACAGATGAGATGATTGGACAGTGCGGGCTTACCATGCAGCCATGGAAAGACAGGGAAGTGCTTGAGATCGGGTATCTTTTTAACCGGATGCACTGGCACACAGGATATGCTGTGGAGGCTGCAAAAGCCTGCAAAGAATATGCCTTTGAAATACTGAAAGCAGAGGAAGTCTGTTCGATCATCCGGGACACGAATACAGCTTCCCAAAAGGTGGCGCAAAGAAACGGGATGTGTGTAAAAGATAGCTGGACAAAGCATTACCGGGGTGTGGATATGCCGCATGACAGATATGTGGCTGTCCGTGGATGATACCTTATCTTAAAAATAGGAAAGTAAAATGGAAAAAATAAAAATATTGCAGATTTGGGATGATGCGGAGTTAAAAGAAAAATCGGAAATAAACAATTATGGCAGTCTTTCCAGATATGCGAACCTGAGAAAATGGGGACAGGAGAAAGATGCACATGAGAAAGCTGTAACAGAGAAGTATAAAAAACGGAATAAAATGCTGTAAACAGAAGCGAAGCACTTTATATGGAGACATATAGGGTGCTTTTTTTGTGTGAAATTGGAGGTGTTTTCATGTATCCGGTCAGCGAAGCATTCCTGCAGGCGGTGCAGGAGAATACCAGAAAGTATTACTGGACAGGGAAGATCACGACCAAGGTAGGGACAGAATATCCCTTTGGATATGAGGATATTGTCAAAGGCAGCGGCTATATCACTGCACAGTGTTGTGGGAGTACGGAGATTGAGCTTGGCACGGTATATGCGGCGGAGATGGGGATTACCCTGTTTTCCCAGATTGACCGCTATACGTTGGAAGATGCGAGCTTTCCTATCATCTACGGACAGTGGATGGCAGCTTTGAGGAAGTCCCTATGGGAATCTTTGAGGTAAGCGAAGCAAACCGTACGGCACACTGTCTGGAACTGAAAGCCTATGATTACATGCTCCGTTTTGAGAAAAGTTTCAATGGGTTTGAGACGGTGGGGAATGCCTATGCGTTCCTTGCTTTGTGCTGTAAAGCCTGTGATGTGGAGCTGGCGCATACGCAGGCGGAGATTGAAGCCATGCCGAACGGGGCGGAGATGCTTTCTGTTTACCCGGAGAATGACATTGAGACGTACCGGGATGTGCTGTATTTTGTGGCGCAGGTGCTGGGCGGTTTCTTCTGCATCAACCGGGAAGGGAAGCTGGAACTTCGGAAGTATGGAAGTACACCTGTAATGGAGGTTCAAAGTAAGCACAGGTTCACCAGCAGCTTTTCTGATTTTATTACAAGGTACACAGCGGTCAGTTCCACCAATCTCCGCACAGAGACGGCAGAATATTATGCGCTGGAGACGGATAACGGGCTGACCATGAATTTAGGTATAAATCCGCTTTTGCAGTTTGGCCTGGAAGAGACAAGGGAGCAGCTCTGCCAGAATATCTTAAATGACCTTTCGGTTGTAAATTATGTGCCGTTTGATTCGGATACCATCGGAAACCCGGCATTAGACCTTGGGGATGTGCTGACCTTTACCGGAGGGCAGGCGGACGGGGAGCAGCTTACCTGTGTTACCGCTTTCAACTGTAAGATCGGGGGAAAGCAGACATTGAAATGCGTGGGGAAGAACCCAAGACTTTCGCAGGCAAAATCTAAGAATGATAAAAATATTTCCGGCCTCCTGAACCAGATCGAAGCAGGGAAGATCGGGATTCATACCTTTACCAATGCGTCTGCCTACAGTGTGGCACAGACGGATGTGCGGATTATCAGTATTGAATTTGCATCGAAAGAGGAAACCCATGTACAGTTTTTCGGGCAGGTGGTTGTGGATGTCAGCGCCGTGCAGCAGGAGCGGACAGCCAGTGCCGTGGGGAATGTTGTGGTGCCGTTTCCAGCAGGTAGAGGAAACACAGACACCGAAGGGGATTCCGATGGGGCTTCTAGAACCGGAGATAGCGATACATCCGGGGAAGCCGGAAGCAGTACGGATGGTGTGACCGTGGCAGTGGAGCTTCCGGTCACATGGACAGAGGATGGAAAAGCGGTGGCTTATGTTACTTTTGAGTTTAATGATGAGGAAATCCTGCTCCATCATCCGGTGGAGACCTGGGGCAGCGGAAAACATATCCTTTCCCTGTATTATCCCATTGATAATCTGGTGCCGAATATCACAAACGCATTCAACGTGTATCTGCGGATAGAGAACGGCACCGGGGAGATAGAAACCGGGGCGTGTATCGCTTCCATCAGCGGACAGGCCATGGCAGCGGCGGCAGCCTGGGACGGCAAGATCACAGTGGAGGAATCGGTTGGGCTGTTTAGGATTGGCGGCGGTCTGGATGTCAAAGGTTATACGGATATGATTCACATGGAAACAATGGAACTTGTGCAGAGAAGCTATGCGGACAGCATCGGCAAAGTGATGATCGGGGCATTCGGAAGGCCGTTTGCCATAGTACAGGAGGGATTATGAAAAGATTAAAAGGAACCATGGTGTTGGAAATGACAGACGTGAATACTTCGGAGGTTGAAACTGTCACGGAAGAAAATATGATTACGGATGCGGTAAATAATATTTTGGGAATAAACCCAATGGGTATCTTCTATGCGGCAACCGGGGAGTATGATGATGCGGTTTTATGGAATGGGACGCTTCTGCCGATCTGCCCCAACATGATCGGGGGCATCCTGCTTTTTCCAAATGCGCTGAAAAAAGATGCGGACAATCTCTACCAGTATTCCGCCAATATGCCTGTGGCTTATGCTTCCAACAATGTTAATTCCACGGCGAACCTTGCCCGGGGGAGCCTGAACCTGACGGAGAGCAAAGCACTGGATAATGGCTATAAGTTCGTATGGGAGTTTACGCCGAGCCAGGGGAATGGGACAATCGCTGCCATTGCGCTGACCAGTTCCTTTGGAGGGCAGAACGGGTTCGGGAGCCTTACGGGGGATGCCAGTGCGTTCCTGCAGCTCAAGGCTGCGGACATCGGGGATGTGCCGAAGGCGAAGCAGTTGGTGCTGTTTGAAACCGTGGAGGTGGATTTTGAGAACAACCTGCTGTATTCCATCACATTCAGCAATTCCTCTGTCCTGATTAAGAAGGTGCGCATCCCTATTTTTGATATCGGCCTCAATGAAAAGCTGGATGATTCCACCTATACGGTTTTGGGGGAACAGGCGGTGCAGACTTCCACTTTCTTATTCCTTGGCAGTTATACGCTGTACGGGGAATTTTTTGACGGGAAGGACGGGTATTGGTATGGCTTTTCTAATGAGGGAAATTCATCCGGAAATGCAAAGATGGTTTGGGTGAAGATTTCCAAAACGGATTATTCCATGACGGAAGGGGAGTGGACGCTTTCCAATGCAAAGCTGATGGATGTGGGGAACCGGGATGAGGAGAACAGCTATCCGGAGCGTGTGGTCAAAAGCTGCATGAGGAACGGCTATCTGTATGTCCCGGCCTATAATAAAAAAGGCATCTATAAGATCAATGCCAGCAATTCGGCAGATGTGACGCTGATTGAGTTCGGTTTTACTTCCAAATGGAAGCCACTCTGTGAGACGGGAAGCTGTGAATTGTATATGACACTGGTCGGGGACATCATTGTGGCGGGGGATTTCCAGGTGCTGGCGGATGACACCATTGTGCATACGCAGGGGAGCGTGCGGTTGAAGAATGCGGCAACGCCGCTGTTCCAGTATAAGAATTTCCTGTTAGGATGGGGCGGCAGCTACGGGAATGAATACCGTACCATGTACCTGCTGACACCTTATCTGGCAAGCATCAACAACCTTTCCTCTGCGGTGGTTAAGACGGTGGACAAGACCATGAAGATCACTTACACGCTTACGGAAATGGAGGAAACAGAATAGATTCGGGATCACAGCGGCAGCTTTTCGGGGCAGGCCGCTTTTTCCATAGAAAAATGAAAGAGAGGGCATTTCAATGAAGGAATTTGTAAATGTGATCCAGTGCGGGTTTGCTGCCATGGGCGGCTTCTTCGGCTGGGTGATGGGAGGATTTGACGGTTTTTTGTATGCGCTGATCGTGTTCGTGGTGGTGGATTACCTGACCGGGCTGATGGCGGCATCCGTGGAGAAGAAGCTGTCCAGCGCCGTGGGCTTTAAAGGCATCTTCAAAAAGATCGTGATTTTCTGTCTGGTAGCAGTTGGCCATATCGTGGATATGCACATCATCCAGGCAGGGAGTGCGCTTCGGACAGCGGTGATCTTCTTTTACCTGTCCAATGAGGGGATTTCCATTCTGGAGAACGCTTCCCGTATTGGGCTTCCGGTGCCGGAGAAGCTGAAAGCGGTATTGGAGCAGTTACGGGAAGAGAAAGAGCAGTAGGATATTTTGGAATACAAAAGAGAAACAGGGGAAATTTGGCGTGGGGCATCGGCAGAAATAGCTGGTGCCTTTTTTGATGCAGAAAAAAGAAAGAGAGGGTTATATGATATGAAACTGATTCAGAATTATCTTACAAAATCAGGATGTTATAAAGCAGGAAGGAAGATCACGGTAAAGGGGCTGATGATCCATTCCGTGGGCTGTCCGCAGCCGAAGGCTTCTGCTTTTATCAGCAACTGGGACAAAGCGGATGCCAATGCCTGTGTCCACGCCATTGTGGAACCGGGCGGAAACGTGTACCAGACTCTGCCATGGAACCACAGGGGATGGCATTGCGGCGGTGACGGGAACAACACGCACATTGGCGTGGAGATGACGGAGCCTGCCACGATCCGGTATACAGGCGGAGCCGACTGGACGGAAACCGGGGACGGCAGGAACACCAAGAGCCATGTGCTTGCCATGTATCAGTATGCGGTAGAGTTATTCGCATATCTCTGCCAGCAGTACAAGCTGGACCCTCTGGCGGATGGCGTGGTGATCAGCCACAGTGAGGGATGTAAGAGGGGGATTGCCAGCAACCACGGGGATGTGGAGCATATCTGGAATAAATTTGGGCTGACTATGGCGCAGTTCCGTAAGGATATCAGAGAAGCTATGGACGGCGGTGCGGGCAGTCCTGCGGATACTTTTTCCTATACAGAGATCATAGGAAAAGCTGTGGCAACTTCAGAGCAGATGCAGGAGTATATCAAAAAGAAAAATCCCAAAGTGGCGCAGTCGGTATTGGACATGATTCCGCTGTACCTGTCGGAAGGAGAGACAGAAGGTGTGAGGGGTGATATCGCTTTTGCACAGTCCTGTCTGGAAACCGGGAACTTCGGCTTTTCCCATTCAGCGGTCACTTTAGACCAGAATAATTTTGCCGGGATGGGTGTGACGCAGAACGGCATGAAAGGGCTGTCCTTCGACACACCGCAGCTTGGTATCCGCTGCCAGATTCAGCACCTGAAAGCCTATGCCTGCACGGATGCGCTGGTGAATGAGAACATTGATCCGAGATTTAAGTATGTGACCAGAGGCTCTGCACCGTATGTTGAGTGGCTGGGCATCCAGGAGAATCCGCAGGGGAAAGGATGGGCGGCTGGTGCCGGGTATGGCGCTAAGATTCTGAATATCTTGAAAAATATCAATGGAACGGAAGGAAGCGATGGTGGAAATGGAGAAAAAACAGAACAGAATGTCAAACCGCTCTCCGGTTTTGCGAAAGTGTTCTACAAGGGCAAAGACGGCCTGAATGTGCGGACATCTCCCTGCATGGGTGATAACGTAGACCAGGTGGTGTATGACGGCATCTACATGGTGACGGGCATTAGTGAGGACGGGCAGTGGTACAGGCTGAAATCCGGGCTATATATCACAACCGGGAAGGAATATGTGCTGTTCATGGAGAAACTGCCAGAGCAGTCATCCTATCTGGTAAAGGTAGAGATTCCCAATCTGAACATCCGCAGAGGTCCCGGAACCAATTTCGATAAAACAGGGGAATATACCGGAGCGGGCATATATACTATTGTGGAGGAAGCGGACGGGGAAGGTGCGGAGAAATGGGGACTGCTGAAATCTTACCAGAAAAACCGTGATGGATGGATTGCTTTGGATTTTACCACAAGAGTGTAAATGAACGGAGCAATATGGGATTTGCCCGGTGGGGAGACCTGCCGGGTATTTCTTTTTTGCCTTTGCAAATAAGTTTCCGAAGAGCAGAAAGAAAAGGCGTGGAAACCGCTTATCTGCTTGACTTATCAGGCATTCAGAGTGATTAATAGACTACCTCAAAATCCTGCTATTTATTAGGAAGGGACGGGGCAGAAATACATGGAGGTGAAAGCAGCATGGTGATACCGGAAGGAGTGAACCAGGTGGCGTATTATTATCGGACGACACACCGTGACCATGGATATGAGAAATATATAGAACCGGGAAAAACAGCATTGGAAGAACGGTATGGCGCGGTTAAGAAAAAAGAACATTTCTTTTGGGATGAAGGTTCCGGCGCAGACGGTAGCCGTAAGGAATTCCTGCGTCTGATGGAAGAAATCAAAAAAGGGCATATCCATGTGGTAGTGACCAGGGATGCGGCTATGATCGCCCGTGACTGGAAGCAGTTTCTGGAATTTATGAAAATCTGCGACAGGGCGAATGTGGATGTAGTAAGCATCGGCAAGGAAGCGGATGCCTGGGAGCAATACAGCCGGATACGGAAGTTTATCAAGGATTATTTTGGGGAGGAGGTGCTTGCATGAGGATACAGATGATCGAACCGAAAAAGACTGCAAAACCGAAGCGGAAACGTGTATGCGCATATGCAAGGGTTTCCACGGACAGCAGAAAACAGGGTGAGTCTCTGGAAAACCAGATATCCGCTTATGAGCGTTCTATTCAATCCAATCCGGCATATGAGTTTGTTGGGGTGTTTGCAGACCAGGGAATCTCCGGCTACTGCGGAAACCGCCCGGAATTTCAGAGAATGATCCGGAAAGCGAAGGCAGGGGAGATTGACCTGATTATTACAAAGTCCATCTCCCGGTTCGCCAGAAACACAGCCGTGCTTCGGAGGTGACACGGGAGCTGCGCCAGTTGGGTGTTGCCATTTATTTTGAAGAACAGAATATCAATACGTTATCCGGGGACGGTGAGATGATGCTCACTGTCCTCGCTTCTTTTGCGGAGGAAGAAAGCCGGAGTATGTCAGAGAACAATAAATGGTCCATCCGGAATCGGTTTGAGCGTGGGGAATACATGATCAATACCAGCCGTTTCATGGGATATGACAAGGACGAATTCGGGGAGCTTATCATTAATCCGAAGGAGGCCATGGTGGTACAGTTTCTGGCGGATATGTACCTTTTAGGAGTAGGGAGCAGCCGACTGGCACAGCTAATGGAATATCTGGAAATCCCTACAGTGAGCGGAGGGAAATGGACTGCCGGAACGATTACCGGAATGTTCAAAAATGAAAAATACAAGGGTGATTTCCACCTGCAGAAATATTATACACCGGAAGGCAGACGGAACCAGACCGTGAGGAACCGTGGGGAAGTCCAAAGCTATTATATGGAGGACAGCCATCCGGCGATTTTAAGCGCAGAGCAGTGGGACAGGCTCCAGGAGAAGATGAAAGAAAACCGGAGGGACAAAAGCAGCACGCAGGATAATCCCTTGAAATACCAGAACAGGTATCCGCTGACCGGAATGCTGCACTGCCCGTATTGCGGACGGACGCTCCGGCGCAGGCTGGGATACAAAAAGAGGATTGAGTGGCTGTGTTCCACTTACATTGAGGAAGGAAAACAGGCATGTCCGGGAGTAAGGATTCCGGATGAATCCGCATCACGGCAGAATATCACAGAGCCAACGGTGGCAGAGGAGGTTGTAAAGGATGGCAAGAAACATTACCGTTATACCGCCAAAGAAAAATTCGACAGCAGGGAAAGGGAAGAAAGCACAGCGCCGGAAGCTCCGGGTAGCGGCGTACTGCCGGGTGAGTACAGACCAAGAAGAACAGCTATTAAGTTATGAGAACCAGGTGCGGTTTTACACGGAGAGCATCAACAGCAATCCGGAATATGAATGTGCTGGGATATACGCCGATGAAGGGATTTCCGGTACAAATACGAAGAAAAGGGACGAATTCAACCGGATGATCGCGGACTGCCGTGCCGGGAAGATTGACCGGATCATCACAAAATCCATTTCTCGTTTTGCCCGTAATACGCTGGACTGCCTGAATTATGTCCGGGAGTTAAAGGCTCTTGGTGTTGGCATCACATTCGAGAAAGAAAATATCGACACACTGGACGCAAAGGGAGAGGTGCTGCTGACAATCCTTTCTTCCTTGGCGCAGGATGAAAGCCGCAATATTTCAGAGAACAGCACCTGGGGCATCCGGAAACGGTTTGAAGTCGGGCAGCACAAAATGAGTACAGTACGGTTCCTTGGGTATGATACCAATGAAGCTGGGAAGCTGGTGGTGAACCGGAAGCAGGCGAAGATCGTGCAGAGACTTTATATGGAATTCCTGCATGGCATGATTGAAGGGAGCGACTGCGTATGAGGGAACTTCTCTCCTGTGAGTTCAACATGGATACTGCCTGTGTGGAGCTGAGATTTTCGAATGGCAGTATAGTCTCCATTGATTGCGTCGCTGTAGAGGATGAGATCGCCCATACTATGTACCAGCAGTCAGAACTGGACTACTTGGTCTACAACAAGCCGCTGGAGTATGCGCGGCTAGTACTCGGTGGCAATTTGAAGAAATACATCCAGGGTACGCCGGAGCATCAGTTGATAGATTAAGAATAAGTGTGGCAGAACCCACCAGTCAGCAATGAACGGTGGGTTCTGCATTATTCCAGTTCGCAACCAGGAGTTCCAAGATGACAGTCTGTTTCAAATGTTATCGAGAATCTTTTGGACGGCATATGGCTTGGCGTACTTAATATAAGCATCGCTCACAAAAATGGTGTTTGTAGCATGTGGTTCAGCCCACATTGCTGGGTAAATAACAACCTTCTTTGTGCTTCTTCGCCCGGTGGCGGTGATTTCACCATCAGCAGTAATTTCGCAGCCCGATTGTTTAAGAATATTCGCCAAGGGTATAATCATGTTAATCTGTGTCTCTTGTTTGATAGGAGATGCTTTTATTCCATCAACACCCCATTTAAGAAGTTGAAGCGCAGCGAAACGGTCAAGCATGCCGTGCACATACAGGTTTCTATAATGCTTCAGACATTTGGAACACGCAGAGCCACAATCACAGGAACTTAACAGTTCCTTCATAGCAGATAGTAGTTCAGCAATTGAATCGGCTACACTGACAGCATAACCAGCACCGCTAGATAGACTATCATAAAGATAGATATCGACATAGGAGGCCTCAGATCCTGTCCTGAGACGATAACCTGTGACAAGCTCAGTGAATTCAACATCGAGTTTTTTGCTTGCTACCAGTCGCAGTGCTTCAGCTAAGGATTGAGCCGCACGGCTAAGCCACGGACTATCATTCCGACGCACATCAATAATCTTGTCATCAATCGTAAATTCAAGAACCAACATATCAGTTATAAAGTCATAGCCAAGATTCACATTAAAGGAATTGCTATGGCGGCATCTGCTTCGAGCAAACTTCGATTTGTACGGTCTGTTAATGTCATTAAGAACAGAAATATCGTTACCCGGCATGGCTGCACCGCAGTCCTTGCAAACCATGAAGCCCTTGTCATCTGAGCCTTTGTTCAGCATGATGATTCGCTGATTTGTTCGTGAAGCAATTCGTATGTTCTTGCAGCCTGGAGCAAGATTCATTTCTTCTGCATCCGGCAGGGTTGAATACAGAGGCTGTTGTACAGCCGTATACTCTTCTGATAGCTGAACATCTGGTATTGCTTCAGCATTTCTTGGCGCAAAGCCCCAAGGACGCATCATTTCTCGAGTGATTTTCAAATCACTGTTTCCGCAGAATGGACAATATTTTGTGTCCTCTTCTATCAGGCCAAACCAGCCACACTCAGCACAAGAAATAACCTGTTTCACATAATTTGGGTCTTCTGTGTAGGCACGCGCCGGAGTTAGTGCTTGACCATGACGGCGCTCGCTTCCAGGATAGTAGAATCCGCCAATCTGATAGGTTTGTTTATCAACAACAATTGCTCTACCAGGAGCATATTCTCCAATAGCTACATCAAGTCCGCGGTCAACCTCATAAAGAATCTTCCCGTACATATTCGGGATGTAGGTACTTACGACATTCTTCGGAAATGAATATGTTGGAATGATTCCTTCTTCATAGAGAGCATCCAGAAGAACCTTTGCATCACCTTCTTTAGCCCCTTCATCTACGCCAAAAAGCTCGGGGTGAGCCTGGCATTTTTCTTTAAGCGTATCAAAGGCCCTTTTGAGTTCATCCTCAAACGCCGAATAATGAAATGTTGCTCCGATAGGCAAAAGAAGCCTGTCCTTATCAATGTTATAGGAAGCAAGGTAGTTCTTGAAATCGTCGAGGAAGTCCTGAAGGAAAATGGCTGCGGGGACTGTATCAAGGCTCATATGATTTTCTGCGAGGTACTCCTGCAGGATAACCATAGCCAGATGGCGCTGAAGGAGTTTCTCACTTCGTATATCTATCCAAGGCTTGCGAGGATCGCCGCGGAACATGGGAATCGGGTCGTTGAAGTACAGGTGGCCGACACGCAGTTGAACCTTCGCTTTGATAAACAGAGAAAGGTCTGGGACTTCGTTTCCTTTGGAGGTGATATGCAGGAAAAGGAACCGAACCCCATCCTGACCACCATTCAGACCTCTGCACAACAGCACTCTGTATGGTGTGGCTACGCTGCCGCATTACTGGATGAACTCAAAACTATGACCGACATTGATGCCGAACCGAACACACTGACCAGACTGTTGAACGCCAACATTAGAGAATTGGAGCGTGAGTATGGTGTTCGTTACCGTTCCGGCAAGCGGACCGGCAAAGGGCGGCTGGTCTGTCTGACGGACCTGAGCGCACCCTGGGCGGATGTAGATAATGTAGATAATGTAGGTAATGATGGTATTTTGAACACCGGGGACGGTCGTAAAAATATCTACAATACCTACACAACCTACACGCCCGCCTCTGATGGGCAGGAAGGGGCGTGACGGTATGGGTGTGAGGACAGATAGATTTCTAAATGAGGAAAACCTGCTTCCGGAACAGCGTATGTACTTCGACCGTTGCATGGACCTCCTTGCCAGGATGATGGAAAAGTATGGTGATCTATAAGAGCGACGATCCGAATGATGTCATCCGGAACTGGATGCGTGGCCGGGACACCCTTGAATTCCTGGGGTTATGGGAAAGTCTGCACAATCCAAATTTCAAACCCGTCGAATTCGACGCCTTTAGAAGTCAGGCCGGTACACACGCCTTTACCATGTCGCCCAGCAAATGGATTGCCGGAGTGGACGCTATTAGTATCGTGGTCAAGGCAGGTCGTTATGGTGGGACCTATGCCCACACGGACATTGCCATGTCCTTTGCCACTTGGATTTCTCCAGAATTTCAGCTTTATATCATGAAAGACTACCGGCGTCTTAAATCCGATGAAAACAGCCGTCTGTCCTTAAGCTGGAATCTGAACCGTGAAGTAGCGAAGCTCAATTATCGCATTCACACTGATGCCATCAAGCAAAATTTGATTCCCCAGCACTGACCCCTGACCAAATCGCTTTTACCTACGCAAATGAGGCTGACCTGCTGAATGTCGCTCTGTTCGGTCAGACTGCCAAGCAATGGCGGGATGCGCATCCAGGTCAAAAAGGTAATATGCGGGATGAGGCGACGATACAGCAGCTTCTGGTTCTTGCCAATATGGAGAGCTACAACGCAATTTTGATTGAACAGGGCAAACCCCAATCGGAAAGATTGGTTCTCCTGCGGGATTTGGCTGTCCGGCAAATGCGGACACTGGAGGCTTTGGACATCAGTAGCCTGCCCCAACTAACAGATGGAGGTAACGAATGAAAGCAAAGCAAAAGTGTTATCTCTATACCCGTGTTTCCACCTCTATGCAGGTAGATGGATACAGTCTTGATGCGCAGAAGGATAAACTCCGCAAATTTGCAGAGTTTCAGGAAATGCAGATTGCTGGAGAATACTCTGATGAGGGCAAGTCTGGTAAGAATGTGGAGGGGCGTCCGGAATTTTTGAAGATGCTTCGGGATATTGAGTCCGGCAAAGACAATGTGAGTTTTGTGCTTGTGTTCAAACTGTCCCGTTTTGGGCGGAATGCCGCCGATGTGCTGACCTCTTTACAGCGGATGCAAGACTATGGTGTCAATCTGATTTGCGTGGAGGATGGCATCAATAGCTCCAAGGACTCTGGGAAACTGATGATTTCAGTCCTTTCGGCAGTGGCGGAAATCGAGCGGGAGAACATCTTAGTTCAAACGATGGAAGGCCGCAGGCAAAAAGCCCGTGAGGGGCGCTGGAACGGCGGCTTCGCTCCCTATGGCTATCGACTGGAAAATGGGGAATTGCTGATTGCGGAGGACGAGGCGGAGGCGATCCGTATCATATACGACAAGTATATCCATACCACAATGGGTGTTGCAAGGATTGCTGCCTGGCTGAATGAGCATGGCTATCAAAAAAAGAAACGACAGAATAACACTTTGGACAACTTCACCGCCGCATTTGTGCGCAGTGTTTTGGACAATCCCATCTACTGCGGAAAGCTGGCCTAAGGACGCCGCCACAATGAAAAGATTCCCGGCACTCGTAACCAGTATCACATTGTAAAGCAGGATGAGTATATGCTCTACGACGGAGCGCATGAGGCTATTATTTCCGGAGAGGACTGGCAGCTCGCCCACCAGCAAAGACAAATCACAGGAGGTAGACAGGAAAAGACGCATAGTCTGGAGCATGAGCATATTTTATCCGGTATTCTGAAATGCCCTGTTTGCGGCGGTGGGATGTACGGAAATGTAAATCGCAAAAAGAAAAAAGACGGCAGTCTCTACCGTGATTATTTCTACTACGCCTGTAAACACCGTCTCCACATTGACGGTAAACGCTGTGATTACCATAGGCAGTGGGGCGAGGATATTGTGAATGACGCGGTAGCCGATGTGATCAGGCGTTTGGTGCGAACCCCGCAGTTTGAAACGGCGATTCGGGAACGAATCGGCAGCCGGATCGACACCACAGAGCTGGAGCAGGAGTTGGAACTCCAGCGCAAAAGGCTCCGCCAGCTTTCGGGGACAAAGGACCGGCTGGGACAGCAGATTGACCGGCTGGACTTTGACGACCCGCATTATGACCGCAAGTATCAGGATTTGCAGGAGCGGCAAAACACGATCTACGATGAAATTGTTATCGCTGAGGCTGACATTGCCGATGTGCTGACCAGGCTCAATAATATCCGCCAGCAAAAGATTTCTGAAGACAATGTATATCAGTTCCTACTGTACTTCGATAAGCTGTACGATGAATTCATAGACGCTGAGAAAAAAGAGTTTATCAGGAGTTTTATTGAGAAAGTGGAGATTTACCCTGAAAAGCTGCCAAACGGACGCTTTTTGAAACGGATCGAATTCCGGTTCCCGGTGTTCTTTGATGGGCAGGCGGTTGATGGGTTGAGTTGGGACTTAGAAAGCACAGTTGAGACGGTAGTACTGCTTTCCCACAAAAAGCCAGACGGACATATCAACGTAAAAGTTGAGTTTGGCGAGGGTGAGGGAAAAGTTCCGCTTGATAATATTGCTAAAAGAGCGGAAAGCTACAAGCCCAAAGAGCGAGTGACCTACAAAATGATAAAGGAGTACATAGAAGCCAAATACGGCTTCAAAGTACATACTGCATATATCGCAGAGGTAAAAAGAGATTTAGGATTGCCGATGTATGATGCTCCTAATGCCGTAGGGGAATTGAAACAGCCGAGGAAGCATCCGACGGTAGAGAAAGTGGAAGCCATAAAGGATGCGTTGAAGCATTTTGAGGTAATTTAATAATGATGAGCGTATCATAAAAACAGTGGTACGCTTATTTTTTTATATATTTGTCTTTTCGCTGACCAATATTTTATCTGGTTAAAAAAGCGGAGGGCAGATTTTATACTAAACTGCCTGATTGATACAATTAAAAGTGTTCACTTTGCTATTGTTGACTTAAAGAGAAAAATCGAATATAATATAGTAAAGTGCCCAATCATTAGTTTGATTAAGGGCGATTAAATAGAGGTGAAGATATGCTTCAGAATAAAGATATTGAGACACTGA
>OBJQ01000668.1_pt1 | contig 23551 bp, 26 predicted proteins | sample 1519921 | NCBI WGS metagenome assembly OBJQ01 (sample SAMN04209244, study PRJEB22552) | human gut metagenome | biome: gut; material: feces | host: Homo sapiens | place: USA: Oklahoma
TGAGCGCTTTTTGCGTAATATGAAACTATAACATGTTTATTTACTCGTTACAGCCCCTTTTTATTCCCAATTGAATTCATCATCATATGATAAATAAGAGGTGGTTATTTTGCATTTATTATCAGTTGTTTTTTTAGTTGTATCAGCTAATATTGATAGTCTTTTAATTAGCTTATCTTATCGCCTAAGAAATATTCATATTTCTTTTCAAAATAATTTAATAATAACTTTTCTAACAACTTTAGGAACCTATTTATCAATGGTATTAGGAAGTTATTGTCAACATTTATTTTCTTTAAAAATAGCTAATGAAATAGGCGCATTTCTATTAATATTAATAAGTTTTATCATGATGATTCAATCTCATCATGAAGAACATGCTTATTTCATAGCAACCGATTTATCTCTAAAACAAGCATTATTTCTTGGTTTAACTTTATCTATTAATAATCTAGGATTGAGTTTTTCTGGTAGTTTAACAGGTTTGCCTTGTTTATTTACTTGTTTGATGACTTTTATTGTTTCTTGTTGTTTTATCTTTATTTCTCAAATGATTGGTCAGTTATCTTTATTTCACTGTCTTGACCATTATGCGCCTTTTTTAACAAGTTTACTGATTTTATTCATTGGACTCTATGAATTTTTCTTCTAAAAGAAAAAAACTGCTTATGCAGCTTTTTGATGAATATATGGGTTATGATAAAAAGAATAAGCCAGTTGTAGACACATACAGCACCAAATAACCGGTTCACATATAATAACCCCAAAATATCCTAAAATAGGAATAAACAAAGCAACAAAGATGACTTTACCTAAACATTCAATAACACTAGATACAAGCGGAATAATCTTCATTCCTAATCCTTGTAAAGAATTTCTCAAATTCAATAAAATACCAAGTACAGCATAAAATGGTGCATTGATACGTAGATAAAGCGAAGCATTATCTATAATTGTTGGTTCAGTTGAACCAGAAATAAATTGTACTAATATTGGAGCTAGGAAGAATAATATAACCGTAATAATGATACCCCATCCACAAGCAATCAAATTACCTAATTTAACCCCATCTAAAATACGTTGTTTTTGATTTGCTCCTTTATTTTGCGAAACAAATGTTGATAAAGCAAGACCCACAGTCCCTGCTGGCATCATACAAAATGAATTTAATTTACGAGCTGTCCCATGTCCAGCAATAATCAAATAGCCAAATCCATTGATTGAACTTTGTAAAATAACCGTTCCTGCTGAAACAATAGACATCATAAATCCCATTGAAAATCCTTGTCCTAATAGTTCTTTGTAAAGTTCTTGATCAAAAGCAAAATGTTGTTTTTGAGGAATTAAGATTGGTGTTTTTTGGTAAATATAAATCATGCATAAGAAAACTGAAATACCTTGAGCAATAACAGTTGCGATAGCTGCACCTTGAACTCCCATTTGAAATTGCGTAATAAATAATAAATCTAAAATCACATTAATGATTGATGAGATAATTAAGAAAACAAGGGGCATAACACTATTACCTATAGCTCTTAATAATCCTGCACAAAGGTTATAAGCAAACATAACACCAACAAAAATTGTGACAACTGAAATATAAGAATAAGCTTCATCAATAATATTAGCTGGAGTATGTAATAAAGTCAGCAAAGGATATAAAAAGATAACAGAAATAAGCATGATAACGAGGGTTAAACCAATCCCAATAACAATTGAACCAGCTACTGATTTTTTAATCAATTGTTCATCATGTGCCCCATAACTTCTTGCTGTGACAATTGAGAGTCCATTACCAACTCCTAAAGCAAATCATCAACAATTCATAAACAGCCCCACATGCACTAATGGCAGCTAATGATGTATCTCCTAAAAAATTACCTACAATCATTGTATCCATTGTATTATAAAGTTGTTGAAAGATATTTGCGATTAATATTGGTAAAGCAAATATCAATAAAGCTTTTAAGATATTGTCTTTTAATAAATCAACTTTTAAGTGAAACATAACATCCTTCCTTTCTTTTGATATCTTACTCCAATTTCATATTTTTTCAATTTATTTTCAGATTTTGACAAATAAAAACGAGGATTCCCTCGTTTTAACGTTTTGATAATTCTTCTTGTTTTTGAATTAAAGCTGACAACGCTTCATTTAAATCAGTCATATCATAGACTGTCTTTTCCATTGGACACATACCTGTATGATCACGATTAACAATATAATCAGCTAATTTTTCATAATCATAATCAATCTTGTAAGCATCTAAGATTTCTCGTGCTTTACGACTTAATACATACGCATAAATATATTGAACTTGCGATAATGCAAGTAACATAGCTGCCGCCTTTCCTATAACACGATCAACGACAATTGCATCTTTAAAGAATAATTGATTTTCTTTCATAGGATTGATTAATGGTGCAATTCCTTTTAATTGAGATGTATAAATCGTATCTTGAATTTGTGCTACCAAAGTTAAATCTTCATTATTAAGCTTTTCTTGTAATGACTTCAGGTTCATTAAAATAACCTCCTCTATCAATAATCGTGACAATTGTCGGTACAAATAATAACTGAATCACAATTCCTGGCACGCCTGTCATAGTCGCCATTATAACTGCCTGGATTCCGCCTAAAGGAATCTGAAAAAGATAAGTTCCTATCGAAATGACCAGTCCATATACCAATCTTCCTGCTAACATAGAAATTACTAAAGCAGATAATGACCCCAATTTCTTTTTAGAAAAATGGAATTGATGAAATAATAACCCACTCATGACTCCATAAGTTGCAAGTTCGCTCATCATAAAAATAACTCTATCAGCCGAAGGCATTCCAGTGACTACGAAACTTGTTAATGGAGCAAAGATTCCTAAAAATAATCCATAAATAGGCCCTAACAACATTCCTCCTATAAAAACTGGGATATGCATTGGTAAAAAGACTGCTCCGGCTTGTTGCAGACCAATGAAATGAAAGACCTGTGGCAGCAATAAGGATAGAGCTAAACACATCGCTCCAAATGTCATTTTTTTTGTTTTCATATAAAACCTCCTAATAACCAAATAGCTTTTGTGCCATTTTCATTTTTTCAATAATATTAACTTCAAAAGGACAACGTGGCATACACAGTTGACACTCTATGCATTCACTCGCATGATGTGATAACATAGCGTAATGTTCACGAACTGTTTCAGGAACTTCCCCTTGATGACATAAATCAGTAAACTTATGAATATCGGCAATTGGAATTTGTTTGCTGCAAGGTGCACAATGTCCACAATAAACACAATGACCAATAAAGCTATGTTTAGGGACATGACTCAACACTTCGGCAAAATCTTTTGCTTGAAAATCAGCTTTACAATAATCAATAGCTTCCTTCATTTCTTCTATACTATGACTTCCGGCCATGACAGAAACCACTCCTGGTCTTGTCAAACAATAATGAATACATTGTAATGGAGTCATCTTTACTCCAAATGGTGAGAGATTCTCATCTAATAAATCGCCACCACCAAAAGCTTTCATAACAGTTAAAGCAATATGATGACTTTCACAATATTCATATAAATGTTGACGTTCTGGTGCAATTTGAAATAAAGGTTTTTCATAGTTTTTATCATCCCATAAATCATCTACATTTTCACTTGGTGGTAACATATCATAACAAGGATTGATTGAAAACATAATCACATCAACCAAACCACTTTGCGCCGCTAACATTGCGATTAAAGGATTATGGGAACTAATTCCAATTGATTTAATAATTCCTTGAGCTTTTAATGCTTTAGCATATTCCATAATTTCTCCATGAAAAACTTCATCAAAATCTTTCTTTGCATCAATATAATGAATCATTCCAATATCAATATAATCCGTTCCAAGTCGTTTTAAAAGATCTTCAAAACCAGCTTTAACTTCATCCATCTTTCTTGTTCTTTCATATTGACCATTTTTCCATGTTGTACATAAATGACCTTGAATAATCCAATCCTCTCGATGATTTTGAATAGCTTTACCAAAAGCACTACGTCCTTGAGGATTTGATGAAAAGAAATCAACAAAATTAATTCCTTCTTGATGAGCATAATCAACCATTGCTTGAACATCCTCATCGCTTTTATTCATAAATCCTTCACACCCTAGCGCAACAACACTAACTTGTAAAGATGTTTTTCCTAATTGACGATATTCCATAAACTCTCCTTTATTTTAAAAACGTTTGATAATCTTCATAATTCTTCAATAAAAGTTCTGGTGTATTTAAACCGTATGGACAACGGCTGACACACTGATGACAATGAATACAACTTTCTATTTTTTTCATTTCTGCCTGCCATTTTTCTGATAACCAGCCACTTGCAGGCGCACGTCTTAACATCAAAGACATACGAGCGCATTGATTAATTACAATACCTTGAGGACAAGGCATACAATAGCCACAGCCACGACAGAATTGTCCAGATAACTCTTGACGATCATGTTCGATAATCGCTTGAATCTCCTTAGTTAAGGCTGGTGGACACTCTTGATAACTTAAAAATTCATCTAGCTCACTTTCCTTTTGGATTCCCCATATAGGCAAAGCATGTGGGAATTGATTAAGATAAGCATATGCAATATCACTACGCGTAATCAAGCCACCTGATAAAGCTTTCATACAAATAAAGCCAACATCATGTTCTTGACATAAGCGTACGAGTTCTTCTTCAGCGTCGCTAGCTAAATAACTAAACGGAAACTGCAAAGTATCATATAAGCCTGATTCAATAGCTTCCTTAGCAACTTTCCAACCATGATTTGTTAAACCAATAAAACGAATCTTTCCTTGTCTTTTAGCTTCTTCCATTGCTTCATAAAGACCTGTTCCATCATTTGGCTTAGGACAAAATGAGGGATTATGAAATTGATAAATATCAATATAATCGGTCTTTAACATCTTTAAACTCATCTCTAAATCCTGCCAAAAATCTTCAACTGTTGTTGCCATTGTTTTTGTTGCTATAAAAATATTTTCTCTCACATCACTTAAGGCTAAACCAATCTTTTCTTCGCTATCACTATAAGCTCTCGCTGAATCAAAAAATTGAATGCCATTTTCATATGCTTTTCTTAAAATGACTTTTGCATCTTCTTTTGAAACACGTTGGACTGGTAAAGCCCCAAAACCATTTTTATTAACAACTATATTTGTTCTTCCTAATCTTACTTTTTCCATGATTTTATCCCCCTGATATTATCATAACACTTCAAGTTGACTCTAGGTCAAGCCTTTTTTCTTATTTTTATTGAATGACTTTTTCAATAATTGCTTCAAAATGACAAGTTGCAAAATCTAAAGCATCTATCATCTTGATTTTATCTCCATACTTTTGAAAATATGTGTCAAACATATAAGCCATTTGTGGAGCTAATAAAATCAGATCATAATGATCAATCAAACGTTCAATCTCATGATAATTTCTAGCTTCAATAAAAACTCCTAATTTCTTTTGATCAACTAATAATTGTAATGCATTCGCAAAGTATTCAGTTGTTAAACCACTACCAGCTAATAAGATTTTACAAACATGTTTTTTATCTTGTTGAACAGGTTGTAGTAATTGAGGATGTTTTAAATAGTGAAAAAATTGATGAAATTGTTGAAGGGCTGTTTTTATATCATATAATTCAAAACATAAATCAAATAAATGATGATTGGTATTTTTATCTTTAATCATTAATTCTACCATTTTATTTTCATGAAAATAAATAACACCATAAATCGAATCATGTGTTAAACAAAGCTTACAAGAGTTTGTACAAACGTGAACACCTTTATGTAATTGAACCCAATAATACATTAACGGTGATAATAAATCCTGATAAAATTCATTCATATGACAACCTCCTTTACACTGTCATATCATACTCCATAGAGTGTACTTTAAGTCAAGTTTTTTCAAAACGTGAAAAAAGTAGATATTTGTCTATCTACTCAATATTCACCTGAATGATTTCATATAATGATAAATCTAATTGATCTTGAAAATATATTTTTAAGTTATCATGATTTTGAATGAGATTTTCTTTTTGTTTTTTACTTAATGTCTTTAAACGATATTCCATTTTTGATGCTATGGAGCGATTTTGACAAACCATACAAAATTCTATGCTTTCAACAGCATGGGCTTTGGTATATTTTGCTCCTTTATTTGCTTTTGAAATGTGTTCATGAAAACGTCTTTTGATATCTGTTGTAATTCCAATATAAAGGCTATTATCCTGACATCTTAATATATAGATGTAATACATATAGAAAATAACCTACCAATGTAGGTTATTTCACTTGCATAATGAAGAAGTAGAACATATTCTTACCTCTAGGTATTTCATAATGTTCAATTAATGTCAGATAGCCTTCTTGTAATCTTAAATTCTTTCTTACTAAAGATATTTCACTTGTATAGATAAAAACATATCCTCCTGGTTTAACAAGCCGACGAATCCGTTCAAAGAAACGATCATAGATATCTTTTAATTGTTTTGCATCATTGACTTGTGAAAGTGTAGGCATATCAGTTATGATTTCATCAAACATTTCATTATTTACAAAACGCAAAGCATCTTTATGAACATAATAAATATTTTGTCCAGCCACCTTCGTATTTTTTCTAGCCGCCTCAATCCCTAGTCCATAAATATCAATACCCATCGCAAACTTAGATGGTAATGCAAAGTTTCTTTCAATCAAAAGTGTCCCACAGCCAACAAAAGGATCCAATACTTTTCCATTTTCTTTCATATATGGTTTAGCAAGTTCTACTAAAGTTGCTGCAACATAAGGCTGCAAAGAAGTAGCAATGACTTCCTTACGATAATTAAATCTTGGATTTTTAAGATGCGTCAATCTTAAATAAGCATTAACCTTACCTCTTTTGATTTCTCTTAATATAATTTCAATATCATAATTTTCTGTTGTATTCAATAAGATTTCTGGATACATTTCAAAAAGCTTTTCTGATACTTTCTTAATTAATGAAGCATTCTTTTCTCTTAAACCATCAACGACTCTAAAATAGAATAGCGAATGATCATCATATAATCGATCTAAAACATCTGATAAATTAGAACGTTTTAATCCCGCTACAATTGCTTCTAATGATATGTCCATTCCTGAAGCACTTTGTAATGGAATAATCATATCTTTATAAGCACGAATGTTTTGTAAATCATATAGTGAATCACTTCTGACTAATACTCCTTGAGTCACCGGTTTATATTTTAAGTGTAAAACTGAATCAAATAAAACAAATTGATAGTATGGAAGCGTTGTTAAAATCACATCAACTGGATCATGTTTTAATTTAATAATCTTCTTTTTATGTGTTTGATTCTTTAATATTAATGGATTTAAAATCTTTAACTGCGCTTGAATATGTTTTGTAGGAACACTATCAAAATGAATTAATTGACTTTGAATTAATTTTAACTCTTGAATATGACGATGACAATCTTGCATACTGATTCCCTTTAAATAAGCATCTTTGACGTAATCTGTCTTTTCTTGTCGATATGCATCCAATAAGACCCCTACTGTATCTTGATAGTATCCTAATAAAATTGCACTGTTCTTTCTTATCTTTGGATCATCATTTTTTAATAGGTCAATTAACTTTTCTTTCAATTCTTGGTCATTTTTTATAAGTGAATCATTTCCCGCTAATGATTTCAATTCAATCAATGATTCCCTAATCTGTTCATTATTTTTTATATTACTTACACAATCCATACATATTTCCCTTTCAATTATTTACTATATATTATACCATATTTTCGCCATTTATCCAACTTATTTTAGGAAGTCGTACATAAAATGATACAATTTTCATCATTTCTTCATACATTTGTCGTTCTTCATCTAGATAAAGATAGTAATTTTCAACATCACTTGAAGAAAGCTTTGAACAAAGGATTTCATCAAAGAAATGAGAAGGATATAAAACTCTTGCATAAAGATAAATCATCTCATAAACATCATAATATTGATTTTCTAATAGTTTTTGAATATCTTCATAACTTAATAAGTGACTTCTTAATAAATAAACAATTTGACGAGGACGGGTTGAGATACAATACATACAGGGATTTAATAATTCATAGACATGATTATCAATGGTATGAATTAAAGCCAAAGAAAGTGAAAGCGTGGCTTTAGAATCAATACTTAGAATTTCATTTAAAACATTAATACTGTTTTCAGCAATGCCACAGTAATAATAAATAAGGGATATAATATCTTGGTCATGTTTAAAGCTATAAGCATATTCGCGGACTTTTTCTCTGACACAATCAATTTTTTGTATCCATCTTTCTTTGATATCTATGACTTTTATTTTAGGCAAGGGCATGGGTAATAAGATATTTTGCAGATAAAGGGGATAATCGAAGGAAGCTGATTGATAAATGAATAAAGCACAGTTTTGGGAGATGATATCCTGATTATGATTTTTAACCAATTGAAAACCGGTTAAATGACATTGATGCATAAGATAGCGATAATAATGATAAACATTTAAAAATTCTTGGACATTTTTTAAATAAGCAAAATAATAAAGTTTTCCTTGATATTGAAAATAACCATTTTCATTGATATCAACGTCGATACCATAATACATTTTTAAAATATGAGACATGATCATTCTTCTTTCTGATGAGAATAAACAAGTGGAACTTGTCCTTGAAATATTTCTAATAAAACAGGAATCTTAATGTTATGGGTGTGATATTGTTCAAAAAAAGGATAGACCATTGTGATATTCATATGCACTTCAATACTCAATTCAACCATGACATGATTGACCCCATAGTTTTCTACATTTTTAACAATTGAACTTCCTACACTAGACAAATGTTTATAACGGATTGGAATCGTTGGTGAAAATAATGATAAAGCCGGAAGATTTAAAAGTGTTGCTATAGGAATACGGGAAATGATTCCATTTCGACTTACTTCTTGTAATCTTCTTTGATAATAGGTATCATCATCGGCTAGAAATGTTCCTTCTTCTAAAGAAGCATATGTCTGTTCAATATCCATGACTATTGCTGTTGCAAGTTCATTGACTTTCACCATATCAAAATCTAATAATTCAATTTCGTTATCTTCACCTCGTTCAATGATTACTAACTGATCATATTGGGAATCACTTGTAAAATAACAATGTGAAATAATCAGCTGATTAAATCTTTGAATTTCCATTTTTCCATATTCTTTTAAACTAGGTATCATTTTTAAATAAATACCACCCATACATAGTGATATGACAATCACCAACACCAAAAGTGTTATTAAACATTTTTTCATCCTATTTCACCAAATTATTATATGATTTTATCTTCAACAAAAGACCTTTATTTCTAGTCAAAAAAAGATAATCCTTTTTTGATTATCTTTTATATCTGTTTGCTTCAGTTATGATTTCATCTAAAGCAATATCAAATTTATTTATATCAATCTCTTTAACTTTTTGAAATTCAAATGCTATGCCAATTTTATAATAATGATGTTTTAAAGCGAAATATTTATCATAAAAACCTTTTCCATACCCTACCCGATATAATTTATCATCAAAGGCAACCATGGGAACAAGCATACAATCAATATCTTGAGGTAAAACCAAATCAGAAACAGTTGGTTCTAAGACATGAAAATAACCTTCTTTTAAATCATCAAGCGAATGAATTTCATAGAAATTCATCATCTCACCTTCAACTTTAGGAACACATACTCTTTTGGTTTTCAACAATTCTTGAATTATTTTTAATGTACTCACTTCATGTACAAGTGAGACATAACAGGCAATCATTGAAGCAGATTGGATTTGCTGATGAGATAACACTTGTTCGAAGATTTGCTGATTATATAAAGAAAACGTCTCGGTTTTCATCTGGAGACGTTTTGCTTTCATATCTTTTCTAATGATGGATTTATCCAATACTGTCACCCATATCTAATTTAATTAATTGATTTAATTCAACTGCATATTCCATTGGTAATTCTCTTGAGAATGGTTCAATAAATCCCATAACAATCATTTCTGTAGCTTGTTGTTTTGTTAAACCACGACTCATCAGATAGAATAATTGATCTTCTGAAACTTTAGAAACAGTTGCTTCATGTTCAATAATTGAATCATTATTCATCATAATATTGGTTGGAACTGTATCGCTTGTTGATTTTTCATCTAAGATTAATGTATCACATTCAACCTTACTTTTGGCATCCGTAGCATATGGTAAATGGCGAACTAAGCCACGATAATTCACTTTTCCACCAGTTCTCGAAATAGATTTAGAAATAATCTGACTAGAAGTATGTGGTGCCATATGAATCATCTTAGAACCTGAATCAATAATTTGGCAATCTTCAGCAACTGCAATCGTAATACAAGTTCCCTTAGCTCCTTCTTCAGCTAAAATACATGTTGGATATTTCATAGTGACAAGTGAACCAATGTTTCCATCCACCCATTCCATAGAACCATTTTTATAAACTTTAGCACGTTGAGTTACCAAGTTATAAATGTTTTTTGACCAGTTTTGTATTGTTGTATAACGGCATTTTGCACCCTCTAAAACAACAATTTCAACAACTCCTGCATGTAATGAATCTTTAGAGTAAGATGGCGCTGTACATCCTTCTACATAATGAATATCGCTTCCTTTATCAACAATAATCAAAGTTCTTTCAAATTGGGCCATACGTTCACTATTAATTCTAAAATAAGATTGTAGTGGTTTTTCTAATTTGACACCTGGGGGAACATAGATAAATGAACCACCTGACCAAACGGCCCCATTTAAAGCTGAAAACTTATTATCATTATAAGGAATAACAGTATCAAAGTATTTTCTAAAGATTTCTGGATATTCTCTTAAACCACTATCAATATCTAAGAAAATAACCCCTTTTTCTTTAACTTCTTCTAACATGTTATGATAAACAACTTCTGATTCATATTGAGCACTTGCTCCAGCTAAGAAATGTTGTTCAGCTTCTGGAATTCCTAACTTATCAAAAGTATTTTTAATCGTTTCAGGGACTTCATCCCATTTATCAGTTAAATTATCACTAGGACGATTATAATATGTATATTCATCAAAATCCATTTGACTTAAATCAACGCCCCATGTAGGCATTGGTTTTTCTAAAAAGCATTTCAATGATTTTAAACGATATTCTAACATCCACTCTGGTTCATTTTTAATTGCTGAAATTTCTCTGACAATTTCTTCATTAATTCCTTTTGGTGTTTTAAAAACCGAAACATCTTCATCTTTAAAATCATATTCAGCATTATTTGTAGGAATATCAAGTTTTTGATTAGCCATGTCTATTCCTCACTTTCTTCTATTAGCTTAATTAATCCATTCCAACCAAGTGTCGCACATTTAATACGATTAGCTTGTTTATGGGTATTTTTAAAAGCTATGGCTTCTTCTAATAATTCTTCATCATAATCTTTTTCATAAATCATATTCATATAATTTTCAATGATTTTCTTTGCTTCAGCTTTCGTCTTTCCTTTAACCAAAGTACTCATAATTGATGTTGAAGATGTACAAATAGCACAAGCTTCTCCATCATAACGAACATCTGCAATTTTATCACCATCAAATTTCACTTGAATATCTAAATCATCAATACAAGTGTCTGAATTCATATTGACTTTTTGATAAGTTTGATCATCAACCAATCCTCGATTACGAGGATGTTCATAATGATCCATAATTATTTCCCTCATTAATTGAGGATCATCCAAAGAACGCATCTAAAAAGTCATCTCCTTTCTTACACACTTCAATGAATTTATCAATTTCTTCTTTCGTATTATAGAAATAAAACGAAACACGTAAAGTTGAAGAAACATCTAAAAATTCATCTAATATTTTTGCACAATGTTGACCAGCTCTCACGGCAATTCCATATGTATTAAAAAGACTCGCTCCATCTTGTGAGAAAACCCCTTTAATATTAAAAGCAATTGCCCCATGAGATGTCTCATTGTAAATTTCAATGTTATCTAATGCCTTCATTTTTTCAATACAATAATCACGCAACTCTTTTTCATAAGCATGAATGTTATCCATTCCCACTTCCATCAAATAAGAAACAGCTGCCCCTAAACCAACAACACCTTCAATATTAGGAGTTCCCGCTTCAAATTTATAAGGTGGATTTTTAAGTGTCACAACCCCACAACTGTTATAACGAGAATTTGATCCTCCACCTAAACGTGTTGGTTTGGTTTCACATAATAAATTATATTTTCCATATAAAACTCCTACACCTGTTGGACCACACATCTTATGTCCAGAAAAGGCTAGGAAATCAACATCTGTATCAGTCACATCAGTAACTTGATGAGGTACACTTTGAGCCCCATCAGCAACTACAATAATGTCTCTTTCATGCGCATAAGCACAAATCTCTTTCATAGGTGCCTGAAACCCTAAAACATTTGTCACTTCAGCAATGGCAATAATCTTAGTTTGATCAGTTACGGCTTTTTTAACATTTTCTAGCGTCAAACGACCTTGAGCATCTAATTCAATATAATTGACAACAGCTCCAACTTCCCTCGCAATATCAAACCATGGTAAAGTATTTGACGCATGTTCAGCAACTGTAATCAAAATTTCATCACCAGCTGATAAATGCGTCTTACCATATCCATAGGCAATCATATTTAAAGAATCAGTTGACCCTGAGGTAAAAACAATTTCTTCTTTACGTGAAGCATGAATAAACTTAGCCACTAAGCATCTAGCTTCTTCGTATTGAACATCCACTTCATGTGATAAATCATAATCTCCACGATGCGCATTTCCTGAATAATTTGTTAAGTAATCGCAAACTTTATTAATCACAACTTGTGGTTTTAAAGTTGTTGCTCCATTATCAAAATAAATAAGCGGTTGATCGTGCATCGTTTTTCCATTCAACATCGGAAAATCTTTTCTAATTTGTTGAACATCAAACATATTAAGCACCTACCTTTGATAAAGCCTTCTCAAAACGTTCTTTTAACATTTCATTATCAACGACTTCAATAACTGGTTTTAAATAACCATAAGTAATTAAATGCATTGCCTGTTTCTTACTTAATCCACGACTTTGTAAATAGTAAAGATGTTCTTCATCCATCTTTCCTACTCCAGCTGCATGGGATGCTTTAACATCATATTCATCAATATATAAATATGGATTAGCACTTGCAACACATTTGGCATCAAAGACCATAATCTTATTCGTTTGATGACTAGCTGAACCATGTTGTCCTTTAGTAATGGTACCAATGCCATCAATAACTAATTTTCCTTCATCTTTGACAACCCCATAATTATCCATTTGTCCATATGTATGAGGTGCTAAATGTTCAATTAAAACTTCAAAATGTTTCTTTTCCTTAGCTTTAGAAAGAATTGCCATTCTGACTTTAACATCAGCCCCTTCACCTTGTAAATAATAATGATATTGACCATCAAAACTCTCATCTGATAACTCAGCATATCCATATTGACAAACAGCATTTTCTTTTAAATAAATATCTTCTTCACTCTTTGCATCTTGTGATGTATTTTCACTAAACACATGCATAATGGCATCATTTGCAATCATCATTGTTTTATGTAATGACGCTTGACTATCCAATAGCTTACTTTCAATCAAGCTTACTTCACTTCGACTAGCAACTTTGATACATAAATCCATTGACTGTGATTTATCCAATAAATAAATCACTTGAACTTCAACAGGTTGAATATTATCAAAAGATAAAACCCCCTCTTGATAACAAACACGATCAGGTAAATGTGATTCTTGGCAATCACCGTTATTAAAAACGATATAAAATTCACTATTTAAAACATATTTATTCATGTTTCAATTGTTCCTTTTTCCCACAAGTTCCTAAGATAATACGTTTATCTTCTTCTTGTTCTAATTCAATACCAAGTTCCTTGATCCATTCATATCCTTCACGATCAATTTTTTCAACCAATTCATACCCACCACTCATCACAATTTGTCCTTGTACCAAGACATGAACATGAGTTGGTTTAACAAGTTCAAATAATCTTTCATAGTGAGAAACCATAACGCAACCAAAATCATCACTACGCATTGAATTAATAGCTTCGCTGACAACTCTTAAGGCATCAACGTCTAGCCCTGAATCAATTTCATCTAATAAAGCAAATTTTGGTTGTAATAATTTCATTTGTAAAATTTCATTACGTTTCTTTTCTCCACCTGAAAATCCTTCATTTAAATAACGATGAGCAAGATTTTCATCCATATCCAATTCTTCAATATTTTTATCCAATGTACGAATAAACTTAAATAATGAAATTGGTTCTTCCCTTCTAGCATTCATTGCAGCCTTTAAGAAGTCTGAATTAGTAACTCCTGGGATTTCTTGAGGATATTGCATACCTAAAAACAATCCTGCTCTTGCTCTTTCATCAACACTCATTTCTAATACATCTTGATCATCTAATAAAATACTTCCACTTGTGACTGTATATTTTGGATGACCCATTATAGCTGAAAGTAATGTTGACTTTCCGTTACCATTAGGTCCCATAATCGCATGAATCTCGCCTGTAGTGACTTCCAGATTAATTCCTTTTAAAATTTCTTTTTCTCCGACTTTAACATGTAAATTTTTTATCTTTAAAGTTGACATAAAACGCGCCCCTTTCGAACATATATTTTACGAAAAATTACTGATAATGACAAGCAATACGATAATAAATTTATTATACCCAAACAACAAGTTTTCAAAAAGAAAAACTCTATAGACGAATCTATAGAGTCATGTCTAACAAATACCACAAATGATAACCAATAAGATAAACAATACAAGAATTAAGGTAAATGATCCTTGATGTGCCATCATAAATATCCCTCCCTTTCTAAACAACAAAACAACATAATAAAATCAATAAAATAAACAACACGATTGTGATTTCTTGATGATGACTCTTGAGCTTTGTATCCATTTTTCCTTTCCCTCCTCTATGCACATTATATAATATGGTAAAATGTCAGTAAATTTTGTATTATAGCCTACTAAAGTTGAAAAAATATTGATATCGTGTATAATAGAAGTGTTAATATCAAGGAGGTCTATATGAAACAAAAACGACTTGTAGGACTAGCTTTAGCCAGTTTATTAGTCCTAAGTGGATGTTCTAGTGCCGTCAAAGATAATGGAAAGTATGTTGTTGCTTCTATTGATGGTCAAAAAATCTATGCTGATGACATTTATAAAAATTTGTCAACTTCAACAGAGGGAAAGAAAAATTTATTTACTTATGTATTAGATCAACTCATTCGAGAAAATTTCCCAGTAACATCTGATATGAAAGAAAATGCTTCAAACATTGCATCAAATCTTGAAAACAATTATAAGAATCAATATGGAGATGATGCTGATGCGCAATTAGAAAGTGCATTAACACAAAGTGGTTATAAAGATATCGACGCTTTTAAAGATTCGATTGTTCAATCACTTCAATATTCTGAATTTTTAAAGAAATATGTCAAAGCAAACTTTGATGAAGTGTTTGATGATTATTACAAGATGGAAGCTCCTCGTAAGATGAGTTTAATAAAAGTCACAATGAGTGATCCAGCAAATCCAACTGATGAAGAAAAAGCTAAATTAGAAGAAATCCAATCATTATTAAAAACTGACAAAAGTTTTGAGGATATTGCTTCTCAATATTCTGATGATACAACAAAGAGTGCAAAAGGGAATATTGGGATTGTGGATTCAACTGCAAAATTAAAAAATATTTATGGTGAAGAAGTTGAAAAAGCTGCTTTAACTCTTGAACAAGGTAAAATCACTGCCCCTATCCAAGGAACTGGTGGATACTATATTTTAAAATGTACAACAACTGATAAAGAAACAATTAAAAAAGAATTAAAGACAATTGATGTTGATTCTCCTTTACTTGTTTATGATACTTATTTAGTATATCTTGTTTTTAATACTTATGACATTAAGTATGGTGATGATAGTGTTAAAGAAACAATTCAAAAGATTGTTGATGAAAATTTAAAAACAAGAACTGATTTAAGAAAGGAGAAATCATAATGAAGAAATTATTAATGTTACTTCTTTGTGGTGGATTACTTGCAGCTTGTTCTTCAAATTATAGTGTAAAAGTCAGTGATAGTGATAAAGTCATTGTAAGTGGAAGTGAACTTAATATTACTAAACAAGATTATTTTGATTATTTATTAAAAACTAGTGGTGCTAATGAAGTTCTTGATGAAGTTTTATTAAGTATTGCCGATAAAGAATTAACTGATCAAAAGGCTATTGATAAGCAAGTTAAAGAAGAAGAAAAAACATATGAACAATATGCTGATGGTGGTTTAGATAAATATGCAAAATCATTAGGTTATTCTTCAAAAGATGATTTTGTTAATGAAAAGATTGTTCCTGTAGTTAAATTAAATATGTTAACAAAAAAATATATTGAAGAAAACTTAGAAACAATGATTTCAGAATATCAAGTTGTATCTTTTAAAAAGATTGTTGTAGATAAAGAATCTGCTGCTTTAGCAATTATTAAAGAAGCCACAACAAAAGAAGCTTTTGATAAGAAATTAAAAGAAGCCGGAACAAATGGTGAAGATGCTGGTATTGTCACTAAGAATTCTTCATTAGATGATAACTTAAAGAAAAAATTAAAAGATTTATCAAAGCTTGATAAAGATGGTGTTTATAGTGAAGCTATTAAATTAAGTGATGATAAATATGCTGTTGTCTATGTTTATGATACTGATCATAAAAACAAAGATGATTTAATTGAAGCTTTAGCTAATGATTCAAATGCTAAAGAAGATGTTGAAGCAAAATATTTGAAGAAATATCATTTTACTGTTAATGATGATAAATTAGCTAAAGAAATTAAGAATATTTCAGATCAATATCTTGAATAAGGGGTTTCCCTTATTCTTTTTTTATTGTAAAATGATATTAATGGAGGTAAGGTTTATGGATAATTGTATTTTTTGTAAGATTGCTCATCATGAAATTGGTGGAAAAGTTTTATATGAAGATGATGTGTGTATGGCTTTTTTAGATTTAAGTCAGGCAACAAATGGACATACTTTAGTCATTCCTAAAAAACACTATGATAATGTTTTGAATGTTGATCAACAAACGCTTTCACATATGATGAATGTCGTTCAGGAAATAGCTAAGAAATTGCAAAATAAATTAGGTGCTTTAGGTTTTAATGTGATTACGAATATGAATGAAATTGCTGGTCAATCTGTTCATCATTTCCATATTCATATTATTCCTAGATATCAAGAAGATGAAGGTTTTAAGGCTATCTACCAAGATCGTAGTGATCAAGTTGATTTAGATGATATTTATCAAAAGATTATGCAATAGAGTTCTAAGAACTCTATTTTTTATGATTTTTATTTTTGTAGAACATATGATATAATATGAAAAAGGAGAAAGATATGGAAAGAATCAGAATCAATATGTTATCCAATGCTGACAAAGTTGATGGTCAAGGTGTTGGAAGTGCTTATTTAGAACAAGTATCACTTATTAAAGATGAATTGAGTGATGTTTTTGATGTTGTTATTAATGATTCAGCTCCTGCTGATATTATTCATTGTCATACCATTTTACCTGAATATTTAATGAAGATGAAAAGAAACAAGGGTGTTAATGTTGCCTATGTTCACTTTTTGCCTGATACTTTAGATGGTAGTATAAGTTTACCTAAATCAGCTTTAAAAGTTTTTAAGAAATATATTACCTATTTTTATAACACTGCTGATTATTTGATTGTTGTGAATCCTATTTTTATTGATGACTTAGTAAGATTTGGTATCGAAAGAAGAAAGATTCACTATATTCCTAATTATGTTTCTAAAGAATCCTTTTATCAAGAAAGCGAAGAAAAAGTTCTCACTGTTAAACAACGTTATGATATTGATAAAGATGCTTTTGTTGTTTTAGGGGTTGGGCAAGTTCAAACGAGAAAAGGAGTTAAAGATTTTGTTGAAGTAGCTAAGATGTTACCTGATATCACTTTTGTTTGGGCTGGCGGATTCTCTTTTGGAAAGATTACTGATGGTTATGATGAATTAAAAGAAATTTATCAGAATCCTCCTAGTAATGTTCATTTCATTGGTATTGTACAAAGAGAAGAAATGAATGATATTTATAATCTTGCTGATATTTTGTTTATGCCTTCGTATAACGAGCTTTTCCCCATGGCAATATTAGAAGCTGTCAATAGTCAAAAACCCCTGCTATTAAGGGATTTAGAGCTTTATAAAGATATTCTTTTTAACAAGTACTTAAGTCAAAATGATAATGTTCAATTTGCTAAGCAAATTCAAGAATTAAAAGATGATCCTCATCTTTATCAAAAATATCAGCACTATTCCAAAGAAATTAGTGAATATTATTCTAAAGAACATGTCAAAGAAATGTGGAAAGAATTTTATTGTGGTATTCAAAAAAGTGGTCAATAAACCACTTTCTATAGATGAAGTGATTGATGAATGAATTCAATTAATTTTTCATTCACAACTTCATCTTTTTTTATATTCTTCATTTCTTCAATACGATTCATACATTCTCCACAAATATCAATTCCAATCACATCACAATCCGTTAATAAAATAGCTAATAATGACTGCAAATCCAATAAATTGACTTGACCTTGATCCCAATTCGTTTCAATAACTTGTTTAGATAAAATATCTTTATCAATAGAGATATAAATTGGTAAGTCTTTTATTTTATCCAATGGAAAAGAAGCAAAGCGATGCTTTAAAATATCATCTTCTAAGAAAATAATCACTTTATCTTTATATAAGTGCTCAATTTTCTTTTTTTGTGAAGCTGTCATTCCAATTAAAATAACTTTTTGTAAATAAGGTTGTGATTCAATTGCTTTTAAAATCCATGAACCACAACCTAGCATTTCATCAAATAATGATTTTTGCATATCACTATGATGATCAAAGACAACCAAAGCAAATGGATGTCTTATTTTTTCTATCCATAATTCACTAATATAATGATAATTGCCATTATCAATAAAATGAATTCCCTGAACATCAATGTTTGAAATCATACGACGAATCATTTGTTTAGAATGATTATCTAAAAGTCCATTTGTCCCTTGTATATTTTGACAATCAATCCAATTGAAATTATCTTTTTGATAAAATCTTTGATTTTCATAAATACCAGAGAAGTTCATAATCGTTAAAATATTTTTCAATTATTCATACATCTTTGGTTTGTAAATTGTTCGATTTTCTAAAGCGAAAACCCGTTTAGAATATTCTCCTGGTTCTACTTGATCTAAAGCTTTATCAAACATATTCATTCTAGCATCAATGTTGTCAATTAAATAGATCATTTCAGCTTCTTTAATTTGTGGTAATACTGGTGAACCAAATTCATTTTTACCATGATGAGATAAAATTAAATGCTGTAATAAGACAACTTCCTCACCTTCAATATTTAATTCCTTAGCTGCCTCATAAACCATTGCTTGAGCAATAGAAATATGTCCTAGCATTTTTCCTTCTAGTGTATACGTTGGAACAACTGGTCCACTTAATTCAACAGTTTTTCCTAAATCATGTAATAAAATACCCGCATACATTAAATCTGCATTTAAACTTGGATAGATATCTAACATACTATCCGCTAATTTCAACATAGATAAAGTATGATAAGCCAACCCAGACACACATTCATGATGATTACGGCTTGCTGCTGGATATATTTTTAATGCTTCGATATTTTTTTCCATAAGATGTTTCACAATTACATAAAGCTTAGTATTTGAAATTCGTTTAACATAGCTCATTAATTGTTCAATCATTTCATCTTGATCCATTGGTGCTTTGCTTAAAAACTGTACTTGTTGTGATTGCTGATAAGAAATATCTTCTATCTTAACAATCTTCATTTGACGATCATCACTATATTTGATAATATCCCCTTTACCTCTTACAACTGCACCATTTTGAAGCGTTGAGATTTGTTCGTCGGTTGCATTCCATAACTTTGCATCAATTGTTCCTGTTTCATCTTGAAAAACAATGCTTAAATAATTACTTTTATTGGCACCATTTGTTTTACCAGTTGTTACATGTGAGATCATCGCTGTAAATTCAACGTTATCATTGCCACATTTCATATCTCTAATTTTAATCATCATTATCCTCCCATAATTCTCTAATAATTTCTACCACATCATCATATTCATAACCTTTTTGTACAAGGAAAGTAATGATTTTGCTTTTTAAAATATGTTTATCATATCTGTTTTTATAACGATTATAGACACGATAATATTCTTTTGTTAATAACTTTTTAGTATGTTCTTTAGGAAATACAAAATCAAAATCCTGAATAGCCCTTTCAACAACATCTTGTGAAAAGCCTTTATTAAAAAGTTTGTTCTTGATATTTTGAATAAGTGCATATTGGGGTCTTGTTGTATTTTCATTATATAACTTTTCAACAATTTCTAATGCTTTATCATATTCTAAATCTTGGGAATAATCAGCTAAGAACTCATCAATCACAAATGGTGAAACACCATCTTTTTTTAGATTATAAATAATTTTATTAACCCCTATTCCTAGTCTCGTCGCTTTATGAAAATAATTTTTAGTATACTCGACATCATCAATCAGATTCTTTTGAACAAGAAGATCCATTGTCATCTCAACTTGTATATCATCAAAATCACCTTTATCCGTTAATTTCTTCAACATTTTTGCATAAGTATAATCTTTATAAGTCAAATATTTTAAAGCCAACTGATACGCTCTGGCGACCTGTTCTTGATCTTTTAAAGCATCTAATTCTTCCCGATCAACAACTTGCCCAACACTTAAACCATAGCGATCAATAACTTGTGATGATAAATTCAAAAGAACTTGATGATTATCAAATTGAAAAGCTACATTATAAGTATGCCCTTTATCCGGTGTTAAAGACACCACTTCATAACAATAATGATGCTTTGATAAAGCTTTATGATAAGTTTTCATAATTCTTTCATAAAAAATCTCACTACTATAGTTTTTCGCATCTTCTAATGCATGCTCAATCAATTCACTTAAATCACTATCAGCCAAAGTTAAAATTTTCTCGACTAATTGTTCTTGTGTCTCAAAGAAATATCCATTTCTCCCATCAATAACAACACCTTCTAGGTTCTTATCATAACGCGCTAATACTGGGATTCCACTTGCCATTGCTTCAATAAAAGTTAAGCCTTGTGTTTCAGTAATAGAAGCAGAAACAAATAGATGCGAAACATGATAAAAACTAGGAACCTTTTCGCTCACTTGTGGACCAGTAAAACAAATATAATCATCTAATCCTTTTGAATGAACATAGTCCTTCAGTTCATCAACTTGAGGTCCCCCTCCAACAATCATTAAAACAATTTGTTGATTGACTTTTATAATTTCAGACATTGCATCAATTAAAAAGTCTACACTTTTCTCTGGAGCTATTCTCCCTAAGAAAGTCACAACAAATTTATTTTCTAAATGATATTGTTTCACAATTTGTTGCATCAATTCTTCATTTTTATGAGCTAAAGAAAAATGCTCTAATTCTAGTCCTGTTGGAATAACATTAATAGAATTAGAAATTCCATATTCTCTTAAAGCATCAGCCGTTTTTTGTGAAGGAACAATCAATTCAGAACAGCTATCACCGTAGATTTTAGAAATCTTTTCAATAATTTTCTTAGCTGCATGATCAACCGCTTTAATATTCCCTGGCGCAATATAATGAGAATAATCAGCCCACATTGTATGGTAAGTATAACAAACCGGTACATTCAAGATTTCACCAGCAATCTTGCCAAAAATTCCAATTCCAAATTCTGTTTGAATATGGATAATATCTGGCTGAAAATCTTTTAGTTCCTTCATTCCTTTAAAAGAATAAATATTAGAAGCTCGATAGCCATAGAGCTTCTTTAAATCAATTCCAGGTAACCTTAAAACATCTAAATCCTCATCAACATATTGGCTATCATGAGGTAAAAAGGTTGTAACAATTAAAACATGATGTCCATGCTTTTTTAATTCTTTTTTTAATATATGTGTAGATGTTGCAACACCATTAATATCTGGTAAATACGTATCACTAAATAAAGCAATATTCATTCAATCACTCCTCCAATTTAGAACGGTTTATCTCTTTATTCATTGAAAAGACTAAACCACCTATAATCAAACCCATATAGTAAGACATAAAACGCCATAGGAATAATGACGATGAAGTCCCAACAGTACCTAAGAAACTAAATAATAGAACATATACACCTTCACTACCACCACTAGCTCCAGGTATCGGTAAAAATGCATTAATTAAATAAATAAATGAACATAATCCTAAAAAGTCAAAGAACTGATTCCAAGAGACATTTAAATTAAGTGCCTTAGCTGCAAAAAAAGGCATACTATAAATAATTGTCAACTTCATAAAATTACAAAGACATGATTTTACAAGGACAGGCTTATTCCGTTGTAAGAAATTCAATTGTTCTCTAAAATCAGCAAGATATTGTTCAATTTTAACACATGTTGATTCATAATCTTTGACAATATGAATCTTACTTAAAAATCTTAAAACATTATGCGTTAAAAAGTTTTGTAATTTTTTTGATTTAGCACCACCAAATAACCCTAAGATGACCACAAAATTAATCAGAAAACCAAGTATTGCAAGACTAAAAACTGCTGGTTGATCTTCTACAAAATACTGATATTTAAATAATAACACAATTCCTGTATATAATACCAAGACACTCTGATAACAAATAAAACACATCAAAAGAATACTTGCCGAATTTGTTGGTGGTATTCCTTGTTTATTAAAAATATAAACTTGAGCAAATTGTCCACCACTCGCAAATGGTGTAATCCCATTAAAGAAAGTTCCACTAATGGCATTAATAAATGATTGTTTAAACGAATAATCTTTTTTGTAAGCAAGACCAAAATACCACAATGAAAGTGCGTCAAATAGATAATAGGAGAACATAACAATTCCCATAACAGCAATCCAAGAAATTCTTGCTTCTTCAAAAGCATGGATGACTTGATCAAACTGCTTACCAATTGACAAATATATTGAAACCCCACCAATTATCAAAATGAGTGCAATATTAAAAAAATATTTTTTATTTCTCATACTTACGTGCTTTAAAAATCCATCAAATTAGATTTTTAAATACTCCTTTCTGATAAAAGAAAGCCTATTTCTCTTTTTTATCATATTCATTCATTATTATATTAGAATTGTATTCTTCACTGTAAGTGTACTATTTCCTCAAGCTAATTTTACTACATTTCAGACAATATGAAAAGCAAAAGGAGAAGAAAGATAGGATAAATATAGACAAAAAAAGAGAGATATCGGATGATATCCCTCAGGAGAACTGGCAGCTTGCTAT
>OBJQ01000679.1_pt1 | contig 23123 bp, 25 predicted proteins | sample 1519921 | NCBI WGS metagenome assembly OBJQ01 (sample SAMN04209244, study PRJEB22552) | human gut metagenome | biome: gut; material: feces | host: Homo sapiens | place: USA: Oklahoma
GGTGTGAAGCGGGGGAAAAGCTGGAGATAACTTCAAAGGCTTACCTATCGCTATTCCCCTCTGACCTTGCCACCTACGGCGGGGAGGCGAAGAACCTGCTCCGTGATTTACAGAGCAGAAATGAAAGGATGTTCCTGCTCACATTCCTTGTGGTGAACTTTGGGGATACGAAACAAAAGCTGGAGAATAACATTTTCCAGTCGGCAGGCGTGGCGCAGAAATACAACTGTGCTTTGGTCCGTCTGGACTACCAGCAGGAGGCGGGCTTTATATCCTCCCTCCCCTTGGGGATGAACCGGATTAAAGTACAGCGCAGCCTTACCACTTCCAGTACAGCCATCTTTGTTCCTTTCACCACCCAGGAGCTGTTCCAGAGGGGCGAGGCTCTGTATTACGGCCTCAATACCCTTTCCGGCAACATGATTTTAGCGGACCGCAAGCAGCTTAAAAATCCCAACGGCCTCATTTTGGGCACGCCGGGCAGCGGCAAGTCCTTTTCTGCAAAGCGTGAAATTGCCAATGCGTTCCTTATGACAACGGATGATATTATCATCTGTGACCCGGAGGCAGAGTATTTTCCCCTGGTACAGAGGCTTCATGGGCAGGTGGTAAAGCTGTCCCCCACTGGCAGGGGTAGTGACGGGAAAACCCAGTACATCAACCCAATGGATATAAACTTAAACTATTCCGAGGACGACAGCCCCCTTGCCCTAAAGAGTGATTTCATCCTCTCCCTGTGTGAACTTATCGTGGGCGGGAAAGACGGATTGCAGCCCATTGAGAAAACCATCATTGACCGGGCCGTTACCACCGTGTACCGGGGATACCTAGCTGACCCCTGCCCGGAGAATATGCCCATCCTGGAGGATTTGTATGGGGAAATCAAAGGGCAGCCGGAACCGGAGGCAGCCAGGATTGCCGCCGCCCTGGAGCTCTATGTAACAGGCAGCCTTAACATTTTCAACCACCGTACCAACGTGGATATAGAGAACCGCCTTGTCTGCTTTGATATTAAGGAACTGGGCAAACAGCTTAAAAAGCTGGGAATGCTCATCATCCAGGACCAGGTGTGGGGCCGTGTGACGGAAAACCGCAGCGAGGGCAGGGCTACCAGATATTATATCGACGAATTTCACCTCCTGCTCAAAGAGGAACAGACCGCAAGCTATTCCGTTGAGATTTGGAAAAGGTTCCGTAAATGGGGCGGTATCCCCACGGGTATCACCCAGAACGTCAAGGACCTGCTTGCCTCCCGTGAGGTGGAGAATATTTTTGAGAACTCCGATTTTGTGTATATGCTCAACCAGGCAGCCGGTGACCGGGAAATCCTGTCAAAGCAGCTTGGCATTTCCCCGCAGCAGCTTTCCTATGTGACCCATTCGGGAGCCGGCGAGGGGCTTATCTTTTATGGGAACGTGATACTGCCATTCGTGGACCGTTTCCCCCAGGATACGGAGCTGTACCGCATTATGACGACAAAACCGGAGGAAATAACAAGTTCATAGAAATTGCTATATTTTGGCGAAAAGAGGTGGTATAATGTAGATATAATAACTAGGAGGTGCTTACTGCATGAGGATAAGCAAGCAATTTAATTTGCAAAAATCACAATACGAATTAGACTTTGTGGATATTGACCCCTCTGTGGATACGCCTTTGTTTCTCGACCCATATTACATTTCAAAATGTGATTTTCCATTTGCTATAGACGCGCATAGCACCTTACGCTCATATTTTGAATTCTTGCTTGCTCTTTTGCGTGGCAACAAAATAAAACAAGCAGAAGAATTATTTTCGCATTTAGGAGAAAGCAACGATATTTGTATGGGCATGTCTCGTGGTAAGCCAAGAGGACACGGCATGGGACCTGAAGATACAGAGGCAATATTTAAAGAGATTTTAAAAAGCCGTGCTATTAAGTCGGGAGTCATGGAGGACATAGAAGATTTTAGAATTTTCGTGCCTAATGTTGATAAGGACAAAGTATCAGACATGACAGCAAATATTATTAAATGGCACTTAATTGAATATACCAAAGAACAGTGCCATTTGCACGGAATACCACTTGTATCCAGTGTTCCATCGGGTATGTTTTGGAATTCACAGAATAGAACCTGGGATAATCAGTATACGGAGCGGCTTGTTGTCGATGATAAGCCACTACTTCTTGTGCCAAAACGGATTGTGTCTTTTACCGATAAGTATACATCGGGTGAGTATAGACAACACTTCGTTTTAAATTATTTGCAAAATGAAAATTTAAGATTACAGACGACTTTGGTTCAAAAATATAAAAGTGGTGAAGAATATGTAACGAAAAAGAGTATCCTCAACTACGAGGGAGAAATTGACAAGGAATATCTTGCAAAGTTTACGGAGCAACATCCAGAGGTATTTGCCGATTTCAAAATGAAAACCTCTAAAAAAATATCTCATGTAGAAGGTCGCGTGCTGGATAATGTAGATGCACAATCAATTTGTCAATATCTCATTAGTAAGTTAGAATCAATCCCATCCGGAACAGCCAATGCAACAAACTATCATCATTTAATTATAGGAATACTGGAATTGTTACTGTATCCAAATTTATCTTCACCTAAAAAAGAACAAGAAATTCATGAGGGCAGAAAGAGAATAGATATTAGATTCAACAATTCTGCCGAAACAGGATTTTTCTTCACATTACCTAATGCCAATGTATCTTTACCATGCCCATTCATTTATGTGGAATGCAAAAACTATACAGGCGAAGTGGCCAATCCGGAATTAGATCAACTTAGCGGAAGATTCAGCAATCGTAGGGGCAGAGTTGGTATTCTTGCGTGTAGAACCTTAGACCAAAATGATGCATTTATGAAAAGATGTGCTGATACATTTGAAGATGATAGGGGGCTGATTATCCCGATTATAGATGATGATTTAAAAACAGCACTACTTTCTTTTCCACAACAAGGTACAGATGCATTAGAAAGTATTTTATCAACAAAATACGAACCAATTACATTTACAAAATAAGTTATGAGTTTGAAGACCCACCTTTAACCCAGGTGGGTTTTCTTATGCCCAAAATCAGGAGGTGACACAAAATAAGAGAAACAAAATTAACCCATTTAAGCCTGTTTTCCGGCATAGGCGGCCTTGACCTTGCGGCGGAGGCTGCCAGATTTGAAACCGTCTGCCAGTGCGAATGGGCGGACTATCCCTATTCCGTTTTGGAAAAGCACTGGCCGGACGTACCGAAATTCAGGGATATAACCACATTGACAAAGGAGGCTTTTATTGAAAAAACAGGACAAGACACCATTACCGTCCTCTCCGGCGGCTTCCCGTGCCAGCCATTTTCCACCGCCGGAAAACAGAAAGGATTTGAGGATGAACGCTACCTGTGGCCGGAAATGTGCCGGATTATTGCAGAGCTCCGGCCCCGTTTCGTGCTTGGGGAGAATGTTGCTGGCTTCATCAATATGGGGCTCGACAAAACGATCTTTGACCTGGCAAAAGCGGGATACGCTGTTCTCCCATTCGTATTTCCGGCTTGCGGCGTCGGCGCATGGCATGAGCGCCAGCGAACTTTTATCGTCGCGGCTGATGTTTCCTACACCCCTTGCCTCCGACAAGGGGACGGGAAAGGACGCCCAAAGCCTGGATGTGTTCCTGTCCGGGGGCGGGATTTTCAGAAAGAGGAACAAAAACGGAGCCATCTGGAGCCTCCCCCTGTCAGCGGCGGTGTTCTATCTGACCCCGGTGGCGTCGGACGGTTTCCGCTCCACCCTGAAACCATCGGCCTACAATCCGAAAAAGAAAAACGGCAACCTGGCAGCCCAGGTAATTCTCCAGGAGGGGGCCGTATCGGATACGGCGGCGCTGAACCCGGACTGGGTGGAATGGCTGATGGGCTTCCCCCAGGGATGGACGGAAGTATCCTCTGGGCAAAAGAGCCGGACGGTATCCCCCGCGTGACGGAAAACACGGAGGGGCGGGCGCTCCGGCTGAAAACCCTGGGAAACGCGGTCTGCCCTCCCCAGGCCTATCCCGTTTTCCGCTTTATGGCGGAGATTGCCACGGGGAGGTGCAGCAGGCATTGTATCTGGGAGGTGATGGAACATGAAACGGTATAAGCCCCGTGATAAGGTAACGCAGAAAATGACCCGTGAGGGGGCGGTGAACCAGAACCAGGCCACGGGGGAAAGTGAGAATATCAGCCAAAAGGAGAAACAGGCTGACTTTTCCGGGAGGCTTCATTTCACCGAAGAAGAAAGGGCCATGCCGGAGCTGGAACGCTACATCCGTAAATCGGAAAAGGCGGCGGATAAGCTGGATGAAGCCAGGGAGAACATCCCCACGAAAAAGAAACTGACCCGAAAGCGGCTCTATGACGAGGCGGCGGGCAGGGGCAAGACCAGACTCCGTTTTGAGGAAGTGGAAAAGCCCGTGTCCGATATTACCAAAACCAATCCCTTATCCCGCCACGCTGCCGCCTCTGGGCGCATAATTGCCGGTAAAATCCACGGTAAAGTCCATGAGGTGGAAAAGGATAATTCCGGTGTGGAGGCAGGCCATAGCACAGAGCGGGCCGGTGAAAAGGTGCTTTCCACAAGTTCCCGCATGGTGAAAACCGCTGTCCGCAACCACAGGCTGAAACCCTACCGGGAGGCGGCAAAGGCGGAACAGGCCTTACATAAGGCTAACGTGGATTTCCTCTACCATAAGACCCTGGCGGAAAATCCCCGGCTTACAAGCAGCCCCTTATCCCGGTTTCTGCAAAAGCAGCAGATAAAACGAAGTTACGCAAAGGATTTGAAGAAAACAGGAAAGACCGCCCAAAAGACCGGGCAGGCGGCAAAAGCCACCGCAAGGAAAACGGCAGAGGCGGGAGGAAAAACGGTTCAGTTTGTGGCGGGACATTGGAAAGGAGCTTTGATTGTCCTGGCCGTGGGGCTGCTCATTATGATACTGGCAGGGGGGATTTCTTCCTGCTCCAACCTATTCATCGGCGGACTGGCCGGCATTGCTGCTACCACCTACCCGTCAGAGGAACAGGAAATGACAGCGGTTGAGGCCTCCTAGCCGCAAAGGAACAGGATTTACAGGCCGAGCTTGATAATTATGAGGCCCGCCATCCCGGATATGACGAATACCGCTATAAGCTGGACGGTATTTACCATGACCCCCACCAGCTTGCGGCTTATCTCTCCGCTTACTTTGGCGGCGCCTATACCCTTTCAGGAGCCCGGGCGCAGATACAGGCCGTATTTGATTTGCAGTATGAGCTGACTGAAACGGAAACCTCTGAAACCAGATACCGTACAGAAACCAGAACGGATACCTGGACGGATGAGGATGGAAACACCCACACCGACACCTACGAGGTGGAGGTGCCCTATACGTATTACATCCTGACGGTGACGCTGAAAAACAGAGGACTTGATTATGTGGCGGAGCATACCTTGAACGCCGATCAGCTTGAAATGTACCGCGTCTACCGTGAAAGCAGCGGAAATATGCCCCTGCTCTTTGGGGGCGGTTCAACGGACTTAAACCCATCCACCGATTTAAGCGGCGTGGAATTTGTGGACGGTACAAGGCCGGGCAGCCAGGCGATTGTTGATTTGGCAAAATCCCAGGTGGGAAATGTGGGCGGGCAGCCTTACTGGTCCTGGTACGGATTTAACAGCCGTGTGGAATGGTGTGCCTGTTTTGTGTCCTGGTGTATCAGCCAGGCCGGATACAGCGAGCCGAGATTTGCCGCCTGCCAGTCCCAGGGTGTTCCCTGGTTCAAGCAGCATGGGCAGTGGGCCGCCGGCAATTATACAGATATTGCCCCCGGTGATGTGATTTTCTTTGACTGGGATGGCGGAGGCGCCGACCATGTGGGGCTTGTCATTGGAACGGACGGAACAAACGTCTATACCGTGGAGGGCAACAGCGGCGACGCCTGTAAAATCAAGAGCTATCCATTAACAAGCCCGTACATATACGGCTACGGCCTGATGAACTGGTAATGAAATTTCAGAAAGGAAGAATAGTTTTATGGCATTGATTGAGAAATACCGAAACGAGATTGAAAAGGCAAAGGTTAAGATTGCCGAGCAGCAGAAAAGAGTCCGTGAGCTGGAGCAGAAAATCGCCGACGAGGAAAACCTTGAAATTGTCCGCATGGTAAAGGCGGTGAAATTGGACCGCGGCGAGCTGGCGGCGTTCCTAAAGGCCTATGCAAGCGGTGAAATCACCCTGCCGGATACCGATACAACCGGCGGGGAAGATACGGAGGATAACGAAGATGAAGAATAAAAAGTGTATAAGGATGTTCCTTATGGTGATGGCCGTTATGTTCAGCATGACGGCCTTTTCTGTTACTGCCTATGCGGGCGGCGGAGAGGAACAGGCGGAAACCGGGCCCCCGGTTATCCAGGAGCCGGAGCATGACCCTGTTCCCCTCACCCCGGAGGGCAATTTAAGCCTGGTGGACGACATAGCCGGCGAAACTTCTGGGGATAAGCAGTTTATCACCGTGGTAAGCAAAAGCGGCAATTACTTCTACATCATCATTGACCGAGCGGCGGATGGCGGGAATACCGTGCATTTCCTAAACCAGGTGGATGAGGCGGATTTGATGGCCCTGACGGAGGACGGAAAAACGGAACCTGCCCTTGCGGTATGTAGCTGTGCGGAAAAATGCAAAACAGGCAACGTCAATCCAAACTGTGCTCTCTGCAAGACCAATACGTCGGGATGTGTGGGAAAAGAGCCGGCAGCCGAGGAACCGGAGCCAGAGCCCAAAGAGGAAAAAGGCGGCAGCCCCGTTCCCATTCTCCTGGCGGTGCTGGCACTTGGGGGAGCCGGAGCCTTTGCTTATATGAAATTCCTGAATCCGAAACAGAGTACCAGGGGCGGCGACGACCTGGGCGATTTGGATTTTGAGGATGAATACGAAGATACCGAAGTGGAACTGATGGAGGATGAACCGGAACAGGAGGGCGAAAACGAATGAAACTGATTATTGCAGAAAAACCCAGCGTGGCGGCGGCTTATGCCGCTGCCCTGGGAGCTACGGACAAAAAAGACGGATATATTGAGGGCAATTCCCTCATTGTGACCTGGTGTATCGGACACCTGGTATCCCTGGCAGAGGCGGGAGCCTATGACGAGCGGTATAAAAAATGGCGGTATGAGGATTTACCCATTCTGCCGGAGGCATGGCAGTATGTGGTTTCCCCTGGAAAGGAAAAGCAGTTTGCCATTCTGCAAAGCCTGATGGCGCGTAAGGACGTGACCGAACTTGTCAACGGCTGTGACGCCGGGCGCGAGGGAGAACTTATCTTTCGTCTGGTGGTAAACATGGCAGATTGCCAAAAACCCATTTCCCGCCTCTGGATTTCCTCTATGGAGGACAGCGCCATCCGGGAGGGATTTGAAAACCTGGAGCCGGGCAGCCGCTATGAGCCCCTTTACCAGTCGGCCCTGTGCCGTTCCAAAGCGGACTGGCTTATCGGCATCAATGCCACCAGGCTCTTTTCCGTGCTGTACCATAAGACCCTGAATGTGGGCCGTGTGCAGACGCCGACCCTTGCCATGCTTGCGGAGCGTGACGGAAAAATCATGCTGTTCCAGAAAGAGAAATATTATCATGTGCGCCTGGATCTGGACGGTCTGGAGGCGGCAGGTGAAAGGATAACAGAGGAAAGAGAAGCAATTTCCATACAGACGGCTTGCCAGAACAGGCAGGCCGTCTGTGTTTCCCTGGATAAGGAAAAAAAGACGGTAAGGCCTCCCAAACTCTTTGACCTCACCGCCCTGCAGAGAGAGGCTAACCGGATGTTCGGCTATACCGCAAAGCAGACCCTTGACTATGCCCAGGGCCTCTATGAAAAGAAACTGCTCACCTATCCCAGGACGGACAGCAGATACCTCACGGGCGATATGGCGGAAACCGCCTCCTGTGTGGTTCACCTGGCGGCAAAACTCTCTCCGTTTTGCGCCTTTGGAGATTTCATGCCGGATGTGGCAGCGGTGGTTTCAGACAAGGACGTATCCGACCACCACGCCATCATCCCCACAATGGAGATGGAAAAACAGGATGTGTCCTTACTTCCTGTGGGGGAAAGGAATGTCTTTCTCCTTACCTGCTGCAAGCTGCTGTGTGCCGTGGCAGAGCCCCATATCTATGAGAGCGTAACGGCTGTGTTTAACTGCGGGGAATATGCCTTTACCGCCAAAGGCCGGGAAGTCCTGGCGGAGGGCTGGAAAGAGATTGAGCGTCTGTTCCGTGCCTCCCTCAAAGACAAACCGGAGGATGATACGGCAGACGGGGCGGTTCTTCCCACGGTTTCCCAGGGGCAGATATTTGAGAGGGTGAAAGCCTCCGTGACTGAACATTTCACAACGCCCCCGAAACCCTATACCGAAGATACCCTGCTCTCCGCTATGGAGCACGCTGGGGCGGAGGATATGCCGGAGGACGCAGAGCGCAAAGGACTTGGCACGCCGGCAACCAGAGCCTCCATCATTGAAAAGCTGGTATCCTCCGGCTTTGCGGAACGTAAGGGCAGAAACCTCATCCCCACAAAGGACGGTATCAATCTGGTAACGGTACTGCCGGAAATGCTGACCTCACCCCTCTTAACGGCAGACTGGGAAAACAAGCTGTCCCAGGTGGCAAAGGGGGAACTTTCCGCTGTACTGTTCCTGGAGGGCATTGAGCAGATGGCAAAGGATCTGACCGCCGGGTATTCCCATATCTCGGAGGACGGGCAAAAGCTGTTTGCCCCGGAGAAAGAGGCCGTGGGTGTGTGCCCCCGCTGCGGCGGGCCGGTCTATGAGGGGAAAAAGAATTTTTACTGCGGCAACCGTGGCTGCGGTTTTGTCCTCTGGAAAAATGACCGTTTCTGGACTTCCCGCCGTAAGGAACTGACAAAGAAAATGGCGGCGGATTTCCTTACCAAAGGGAAAACCAAAGTCAGGGGCCTGTATTCCGAAAAGAAAGACAAGACCTATGACGCAGTAATCGTCATGGCGGATACGGGCGGAAAGTACATCAACTTCAAAACGGAATTTCTGAAAGAGAAAGGAGCCAGATAATGCAGGAACAATCCTCTGACTATATCTTTAAGGCCTATATCGTAAACACGGCTGCCTATGACAGCGGGGAAAGGGAGAATGCCGGAACCTGGCTGCACTTCCCTCCCTCTGCCGGGGACATAGCCGCCGCCTTTGAAGAAATCGGCCTGCCCCTCTCCGCAACGCCTGACCTCTATTTCTTTGATGATTATGTAACAACAATCCAGGGGTTAAAGGTGGTTCTTCCCATGTATGAGCATGTGGATGAACTGGCAGCCCTGGCCCAGGACCTTTCCGGCCTGCCGCCCCATGAGCGTGACAAGCTGGAGGCGGTGCAGGCCTCGCCCCTGCGCCTCACCGATTATGCCCAGTTTCGGGAGTATCCCCATAATTTTGATTATTTCTGCCTCATTCCGGGGGTGGGAAGTGATAAGGAACTGGGGAACTTCCATCTGTACCGGTGCGGCATGGTGGAAATGCCGGAGGGCTGGAAAGCCGGCGTGGAGCAGGAGGCCTTTGGCCGCCGTATCAGAGAACAGGACAACGGCTTCTTTACAGAAAAAGGCTATGTGCTGCTTTCCGGTGACGAATGGGAACGGGAGAAACCTCTGCCGAAACAGGGCAGGGAGCAGAAACCGTCCGTGAAAGATTTTCTGAAACAGGCAAAGAAAGAATGTGCCGCCCGTGATACCGGCCCCGGAAAGCCGGCATCCCACGGGCAGGAACGGTAAGGAGGTGTTTAAGGATGGGATATAACAATAACCATGACTGCCCCTTTGAGGCATTCATCACCAACCTGGGAAAATACAACGAGGGCGAGCTCACCGGGGAATGGGTGAAATTCCCCACCACCCTGGAGCGGTTAAATGAAGTGTTTGAGCGTATCGGCATTGGCGCAGCGGATGAATTTGGGAATGTCTATGAGGAATGGTTCATCACCGACTATGACTGCTATGTGGACGGCCTCTATGATATGCTTGGCGAATATGAAAGCCTGGACGAGCTGAATTACCTGGCTTCTAAGCTGGAGGAACTAAGCGGCTCCGAGTTTGAGCATTTCCAGGCGGCCATGCAGGTAAGCGATTACACGCACAGCCTGAAAGACCTTATCAACCTCACCGATAACCTGGATAAGTATGACGTATATCCCGGCATTGAGGATTATGGCGACCTTGGGCGCTATTACATCGAGGAACTGGGTTCTATGGAGGTGCCGGAGTATTTAAGGAACTACATTGACTATGAGTCCTATGGGCGGGATATTGCGTTAGATGAAATCAGCGGTTTTACGGATATGGGCTATGTAAGGGATACCGGAGACAGCTTTACAGAGTATTATGACGGAGACCGGGACGACATCCCGGAGGAATACCGTGTGATGGCCTTTGCTGAAGAACCGGGGATTTCCCATGAGGCGCAGGCGGAACAGGACGGCGTCATGCTGGATGAGGCCACGGGACTTGCCTTTGATATGTATGTACTGCTCCGGGCAGCCGTGGAGGGCTATGCCGACGCCCACACGGATTTCCATGAGAGGCAGCAGGACATTGCCGACAGTCTGATAAACGGAGACTATGCACAATTAAAGGATATGCTTTCAGCGGCTGCCAAAGATCAGGGAGAATATGCCCAGGCAGCGGCAGCGCTGATTGAGCGGATGAACGGCTTTGATGATGAATTTATTGGCAAGAATGACCGTATGCTGACCGCCTCAATGGAACTTGCGGCGGAGATAGACCAGTTTTTCCGTGGGGCTGATGTGGAGTACGGCGCCATGTTCCCTGATGAGGTTATGCAGCAGATTGTTTTACATGAACATCTGTATAAGGGCGACACATCCAAAATCCTGACAGGGCTTATCAACATGAGCCGTGAACGGAACCTGGCAGAGGAAACCGCCCCGCTGATGGAACAAGTGGCAGGGTATGAAAAGGAATTTGGTATCAATACCTACATGGTCTATCAGTTAAAGCCCGGTCCGGAATACCATGATTACCGGTTTGAGGGAAGTGAGGCACTGGCAGCGGCAGGGCTTACCATTGACCCTGAAAACTATGAGCCGGTCTATGCCTCCCCGTTGACCCCTGGGGATACGCTGGAAAGCATCTATCAGGATTTGAACCTTGACCGCCCCAATAATTTTCATGGGCACAGCCTTTCCATGTCGGATGTGGTGGTGCTTCGTGAATACGGCAGAGAGACCGCCCATTACTGTGACCGCATAGGCTTCAAAGAGATACCGGAGTTTTTACAGCCGGAGAACTATCTGAAAAATACGGAAATAGCGGTGGAGGATGATTACGGCATGATTGACGGTATCATCAACAACGGGGAGCGGACCGAGGAAAATGAGGTCCGGGCAGATAAGCCCTCTGTCCTGGGGCAGCTCTCCCAGGCGAAAAAGGAATGTGCGGAACGCAGGCCTCCGGAGATGGAGAAACCGGGAAAGGAGGAACCGGAGCTATGAGCCGCAGTAAGAAATGGAAATCCGAATGGAACTTCTTTCTCGGAGAAAACGGCAGGAGGCAGTATAACAAGGTTTGCAGAAAATGTATCCACGGCTGTAAGCAGAGTTTTAGGGCAGGGCTTATTGCCTGCCCTCTCTATCAGACCAACAGGATGAAAAAAGGGGCTGAAAAGGGTTGAAAACAAAGGTTTTTTTCCTCTGTACCAGCACAAAAAAGATGAGGCAATAGATTGACACCTAAATCCTTTCAGCCTCAAATATGCAAGGAAAAGTGTTGGTTTTGAACACTTTTCCAGACAGTAAAATGGGAGTGCAGTTACCGCTTTGGTTCGGTGTCTGCACTCCCTTATTTTTTTATGTTCTTTTTCTCTTTATCACGGATAGGAAAGAAAGGATGGATATTCGCAGCAGCAGGCATTGTGGGAATGTGTATAACCGGCCGTATCATGGAGCTGTGGGAAACGTGTTTGCAGGATGTGGGAAAGCCCTGGGGCTTTTCCATGTGCTGTGAATGCGTTTTCCATCGGCGGAATGGCCGGTTATGCACATTTCCACGGTGCTAATATTTTTACTTTTATCTATGCTAAAAAGATATTTATTCTTCGACAGTATTTTCAATTTTATCAAAACCAGATAAAAACGCATTAAGTCTTTCAAATTTTGCGAACGTATAGTTACGAACATCAATAGCTCCATTACTAACAAGTAAATTTATAAGCAGAGGGTATGATACAATTTCTGTTTCATTTCCACTCAAGGTAACTTTTCTAAATCTGTTGTCTTTCAGTCGGTCATGTTCATCAAAATATAATAATAGGCTTTGCAAATAGAAATTCCTTTCTTTGGGTTGCATTTCTTTTAATTTGTCAGCTTTTAAGTAGTTGTATCCTAATTTTGCTGAAAGAACATCTGCCATATTTTTCTTTAAGGATTCTTTTTGTATGGCTTCTATTACTCGCTTTTTGAATACATCCAAATTCATGCAAGGCTTGATATTGTAAAACATTGCATAAGTAAGAATATGTTTAGGTTTTCTGATATACAGTTCAGGAATTGCTCTGTCTATCTTTTGAAGTAACTGTAAGTAGGTTTCGTGAACAGATAGACCTTCATCCCATTTATCAGACAAGAGTACATAATACTGAAATGTATTAAACAGATCAATATAACACCAGAGCATTTTTTCTTGGCTGAACAGAATTAGATTATGATACAACTCCATATCTGTATCCAATTCAATATGTTTGTCCATCGGATTTAAAGGTATAAATGGAATTAGAGGATACTTAAATGAAATGTTCTCAATTTTGTTATCTGCTGTTTTTATATCTACATCCTTTATCAAAATATCCAAAGGTATCCCTTTTTCCAAGGCAAAATTAAAAGCAATCTTAGCAATACCATTTTTAAAAGATGTGTTTTCAATAGGAAAGTCATAAGAAACTATTTCAAATTTTAATTTGGAAATATCACATTTGAGCCTCTTACTCAATACTGGGCAGGATACCACTTTCCCAGCTTTCATTGAAACATCATACAATACTCCGTCATAAATAGCTTTTCCAGTATAGCTTGGTTTAGATTTTTTATTGTTGGTTTTTGTAAAATTTTCAATCCGGCTTATAATCGCATTAAATATCTTAGTAAAAGGGACATCAATGTGCTCACTAATATAATTATTGCAATCCGGGCAGCAAATGTCCTCGGACTCATATAAACCACCGATCGCATTTTGAATAATATGCTCTCGGCTTCTCTTTTCAATAGGCTCTCCACAATAAACACAGTTTTCTCTATGGGGCATAAATATCACACTCTCTATCTCAAGTCAAATTCAAATATCATAAAAATTATATCATACCTCTTTAAGCCAGGCTATGTGTATTTCTATTCCAGTTCTCGCTTTTTCAACTTTGCTGCCCCTTGAGGAATGGACAACAGACTATCTACATTCCGCTTGATGGTTTCCATTTCCTTTGCCTGTTTTCTAATTTTCTGATACTCTGTATAGTCTTTTTGTTTTTCTGCCATGAGAGTATCCCTTTCCTTTTGCAGGGCGGCGGTATCTGGCAGCTTTTGAACGCCCATCTGCTTGAGGGCTCTGGCGGCGGCCTCAAACAGGATGATACTGCTTTCCTGGCCTCGCAGGAATTTTTCTTTGTCGGCGGATTTCTTATAACGCTCATAAACCGGCTTGTGTTCCCGGTAGGTGGAAGTGTGTTTTATCAGCAGACCGATTTCAGCTATCCGCTGTTCCTTATCCTTTACGGAAGATAAGAGCCGGTTCTGCTCGGCCATCACTTCATCAAACTTTTCCTGTAACTGCTCATACCGGGATATGCCGTGTTCGGTGAGAAAGTTCAGAGTTTTGGCGGCCTGTTTGAGATTGTTGATTTTCGCCCAATGTGCAAAGCCGGCACTCTCCTGGGCTTTCAGATTGTTTTGTATGTCTATGAGCAGATTTATTTTTTGGCTGGCCGCTTTCGGCTGCCTGGATGGGCGGGGCGCTCCGGCGATCCGCGCGGCAACGGCTTCCTCCGTATAATCGACGCCCAGTATTTTCAGGCGGGTAAACCGTTCCTGTCCTGCCCCGGAACGATAACGGACAGGCCATATTCTTTACACAGCCGGTCGCTGGTGAGGCGGATGAAATGATAACTGCGTTTGTTGGAATGATATTTCCGGTAGTCTATAAAGCTGACGGCATTGAAAATGATGTGATTATGGATATGGCCTTTGTCTATGTGTGTTGTCAGGACAAATTCATACTTACCGCCCAACACCTCATTTGCCAGCTTCATCCCGATTTCATGGGCCTGCTCCGGCGTGGTCTCCCCAGGCTCAAAAGCCTGTATCAGGTGGCGGCCCAGGTTCGTTCCCTTATCTATGGCATGGCGGCGGGTCCAGGCAAATTCAATGTCGGCTGCCTCCGCAGAACAGCCAAAAGAGGATATCAGGAGGGTATCATCTGTTTTCGCCGGATTGCAGATATAGGCAATGGCTTTGTTCAGAGTTGTTTTGATAGGATGTGTCTTTGTAACTGCCATATCTCATTCTGCCTCTCTTTGATTTCCTGAATGTCTGCCGCATAGGTGGGGCCTCCGGCGTTCAGCTTCTTGGCTATCTGGTTGATGTTCCGGCTGATGGCGGACAGGGTTTTATTCATCTCCTTAATATCCGTGGTGTCGGTATAAATGATATATCCGTCAATCGCCATCTTCCGCAGATAGGCGCCGTACCGCTGTGTGGGGAGCTGCTTCATCTTTTCGTCTATCAGCCCTTTTTCTTCTGCCGTTATCCAGAATTTCATCTGGATATTCCTCTTTCTGTTCGCCATAGCGTTCCTCCGTTCTTCATAAGGGTTTGGGAGTATCCCAACAAGCATTTTTCATTTTCGGGCAAGGGACCTGAAAATAGGAAAAATCGCAAGCGGGTACTCGCTTGCTGTGCTTGCTGTTCTTCTCTCTCTTGTACTTGGGTAATCCGAAAAAGGAAGATTTGGCTACTGAAATAGCAAAAGAAAACGCCATGAGATTCGATTTCCCATAGCGTTATCTTACCGATATTTGATTGTTCATAGAGGGCTATTCCTCCTGTGTGTTGGCTTCCTGTATGCCCTTTGCGGTGGCGGCCATTATGGTTAATTCCTTACTTCCCATACCGTCAAGCGCACTATCAAGCTGTCTGCGCTGTGTGGATTTCTCCACTTCCTGATACGGAAAAAAGAACTGGTCTACCGAAACCTCCAAAAAAGTAACAAGCTCATAAAAGATTTGCAGGCTGGGATGTTGTCCGCTGTTTTCAATGGACGCGATATAGCGCGGCGCAATGTTCAGCCTGTCCGCTAACTGATTACGGGATATTCCCTTTGCCTTTCTTGCTTCTTTTATGGCTTGACCGAAAGCCTTAAAATCATACTTCACTTTGTCCTGCTTCATATTTTTTCACCCTATTACATTTTACCGTTCACCTTTCTGTTTTGAATATGAGTACACATAGCATAGTATTGACAGTAATAGAGCATATATTTGTGGCTGTTGACTTCCTGCTTGCAATAAGCTATAATGTGACTATAAAACCAAATCAGTCATATCAGAGGTATAAGGTATGTATAAAGAAGTTGACATTTCTTCAAATAATATTCCGATAACCCTTTCTATCTGGTATACAGAAAGAAACAGTCCTACCATTGTTTTTTTGCCGGGTACTATGTCACACCCTCTCATGTATGATAATTTTCTATGTGGATTGAGTGAAAGAGGATTTAATATAATAGGCGTTCACTATCTTTCACACGGAAAAAGCCCTAAAATCAAAAAAAATTATACAATGGAAGATTTGCTACATAATGTATATGACGCAACAACTTACGGAATAGAAAATTTCGGTGAAAACATAGCTGTCATGGGTTCCAGTCAAGGCGGGATTTTAGCTGCAATGGCGGCGGGTAAGGACACAAGGTTAAAAGCCGTTTTTCCACATAATATTATGCTGACTACATTAAAAGAAACTATGAGTTTAACAAAATATCCCGCATGGTCACACCGTTTTATGGGGCTGATACAGTGGGGCTTTCGTGTAGGTGGAAAATTGCTGCCTAACTACAAGGTTCCGGGAAACGCTTATTTAGACTATAACAGAGTATTTTATAGTGAACAGGCAAAACAAGATTGCTTAAATGACCCCTTGCTTTTACCCTATTATCCTTTAAGATTTGTCGCCAGCTTATTTAATGCCGACTTATCGTGCTTGGAGAATGGGGCTATACAATGTCCTGTAATTTTAATAACTGCCAAAGGCGATCCGCTTTTTAGCTTTGATTATACCAACAAGGTATTTGATTTAATTCATGTGCCACAAAAAGAATTGCTTACTTTAGAACTTAATCGTCATATGATTTTTAATGAGGACACGGACATTACAATAAACGCATTGGAACCTACCTTGTATAAATATCTTGGATAGTATATTGATAATTAAAGCAACAAATGTTATACTTTTCATGACGATACAAATAATTTAGTCATAAGGGGGTATAAGATTGCCACGATTTACGGAACAAGAAAAAGAAATCATAAGCAGTAAACTTTTGATTGAGGGGGAAAAGCTGTTTGCATTACACGGCTTGAAAAAAGTAACAGTTGATGATTTAGTAGCTGCTGTAAATATATCAAAGGGTTCTTTCTATGCTTTTTATCCGAGTAAAGAACACCTATATGTTGAAATCAATTTCCGCTTACAAAAAGAGCTATTTTCAAGTATAGAAGCAACCATAAAAAAGAAAAAATATAAGAGCCATAGAGATTTGGCAAAGGACGTTATCATACTAAGTTTAACGGGCTTGATTACTTCACCTATTCTTTCGCAGATTGATTTATCTTTAATGGACTATCTGCAAAGAAAATTATCGCCGGACATTTTTGAAAGCCATATGCACAATGATATTCGTATATTGGATATATTGGAAGATTTAGGAGTTGTATTTTTGGTTCCACATACGGTTCTTATAAAATCTTTGTATTCTGTTTTATCTTGCATGGAGCAATTCAAAGACGATAAAGAGCTTGAAATGATACAAAATCTTTTGGTAAATGGTATTGTGCAGCAAGTTGTAGCCGATTAAAAATTTTTGTTTGGTTATTTAACAGCTAGATAGCCAAACAAAATTTTTACAATTAATATGACTATATTTTCAAATTTGTCATATCGTTTAAGGAGGACACCATAATGATTGATGTAAAAAAGCTGTATTTCAGCTATACCGAAAAACCCTTTGTTGAAGATGTGAGTTTCCATGTTGGTAGGGGAGAAATTTTCGGCTTTTTAGGACCCTCTGGAGCCGGAAAGTCAACCATACAAAAAGTATTGACTGGGCTTAATACAAAATATAAAGGCAGCGTAAAAGTTGCAGGTATTGAAATAAAGGAACGTACAAATCGGTTTTATGAAAATATCGGCGTAGACTTTGAATTTTCTACTTGTTATGAGAAATTTACGGCACGACAAAATCTCGCCTATTTTGCTTCGTTTTATGAAAAGCAGCCCCGGTCTATTGATGAATTATTGCATATGGTAGGCTTGGAAAATGACGGGGACAAAAAGGTTTCCGACTTTTCCAAAGGTATGCGTTCCCGCTTGAATTTCATCAAAACGTTAATCCATGACCCTGATATATTATTCCTTGATGAACCAACAAGCGGTCTTGACCCTACAAATAACCGATTGATGAAAGATATTATACTTGCAGAGAAGAAACGTGGAAAAACTGTCATAATCACCACTCACAATATGTTTGACGCAACGGAGCTATGCGATCAGGTAGCCTTTATTGTTGCGGGAAAAGTCAGCGCGTTAGACAGCCCACATAATTTAATCATGTCAAGGGGTGCTGCAAAAATACAATATACCTATTATGACAACGGCGAAAAAATCGGGGAATGTCAGCTTGATAGAACCACAGAAGATAAGATGTTAAAAAGTTTAATTTCTGAAAACCGTCTGCTTTCTATCCATAGTAGTGAACCCACGTTAAATGACATTTTCGTTGATATTACGGGGAGGACACTACAATGAGATTAGGGCGTTTGATCCGTGGAGATATACATTTCCAATGGAAATATGGTTTCTACTTTATTTACTTTATCTTGACGCTTCTGTATGTATGCGTGATTGCTTCTCTGTCGGAGTATTGGAAAAAGGATATTGCCGCTATCATGATCTACTCTGACCCGGCAGCTATGGGCTTGTTTTTTATGGGGGCGATTGTCCTTTTGGAAAAAAGCCAAAAAGTATTAAATGCTATGGTGGTATCGCCTGTAAAAGTATCGGAATACATACTTTCAAAAACAATCGCGTTGATTGCTATTTCTACAATCATTGCATTGATATTAGGGTTAGTTTCCGGCAGTAATCATTTACTCGCTATCGCAGTTGGAACCGCCCTGACATCAGCAATCTTTACTATGCTTGGTATAATCGCAGCTACAAGAATTTCAAACTTGAACCAATTTCTCATTGTGATTATGCCAATAGAGATTATTTGCTTTGTACCGCCTATTGTTGGGTTATTTGTAAAATTGCCTGATATATTTTCCTTTTTCCCTTTTATCGCCTGCATGAACCTTATAACCGGGAAAAGTTCTTTACTATCGTTTGATGTGATACTTGTATTTGCTACATTGATTATCCTATACATGGTTGCGCGGCATACAATTCAGCATATGTGGAGGACGTTAGGAGGTGTAAAGCTATGAAAAAGATATTATCCAGTACCATACAGGTATTTAGGCAAATCAAGAGCGACCCTATGATGTTAGCAGCCTGTTTTACGCCTTTTGTCATGGGAGCTTTGATTAAATTCGGTATTCCATTTCTTGAAAGGATAACAGATTTTTCTTTGCAAGAATACTATCCGATTTTTGATTTATTACTTTCTATCATGGCTCCTGTATTGCTCTGCTTTGCATTTGCAATGATTACATTAGAGGAAATCGACGATAAAGTGTCACGGTATTTTTCTGTTACCCCTCTTGGTAAGTTGGGGTATCTCCTAACAAGGTTAGGTGTACCCTCGGTTATCTCGGCTGTCATTGCTTTTATTGTACTTATGTTTTTCTCATTGGAAAAACTGCCTGTTGGAATGACGGTTGGTTTAGCATTTCTCGGCTCCATACAGGCAATTATCGTTTCCTTAATGATTGTAACATTATCAACAAATAAATTAGAGGGCATGGCTGTAACAAAACTTTCCGCACTTACACTGTTAGGCATTCCCGTTCCTTTTTTCATAAAAGGAATGGTTCAATATACCGTTGGTTTTCTTCCCTCCTTTTGGGTAGGGAAAGCAATGCAGAGCAATAGTTATATAAATCTAATGATTGCCTTAATGGTTGCTTCTGTATGGTTTTATGTTTTGGCAAACAGGTTATTAAAAAATTAGCTGGTTAGGAGGTGATACATATGGCTTGGTATTGGTGGCTGATACTGATTGGTGTTTTAATTGCTGTTGGGTTTCTCAAAATGGCAATTATGAAGAAGTATAATCAAAAGAAAAATTCTAACAATCGTTCAAAAGATAACGAGGACGATTAAGACAAACTTTGTAAAAGGAAACTGCTGTCTGCATAACAGCAGAGAACGGCAGTTTTGAGCAATCAAAGCCGCCGTTTTCCATTTTTAAAATGGAACTACGGAGGGTGTGTTAAAGTCGCCCTTTTTAGGACATGGCGGTATCAAGGAGGTGCCGCCATGTTGATTTTGTATCGACATAAACCGACAATCTTTTTGTTAAAAAAAGCTCGCCCCACATAACGGAATATTCCGGCTTCATAGATGAACACACATATCATTATATAACATCTAATTTTTTCATCTGTCCGACTGCTTTTTGTAGCCGGGCATTTTTGCGTTTTGGACAGTATCCGGCCTCTCGCTGGAGCTTTTCAAAATTTTTTCTCTTTTTCGGTAGCCAAATCATGGTTTCCATGATTACCCCTGCGAAAGGGAGAAAAGACCACCCCGCCTTTTTGCGGATGCGAAAGGGGGTGAGAAAATGAAAGACTCCATAGAGCAGCGTGTTCAAAATCAGTTTGGCGGCTTTTGTACCAGGGTTTTGAAGAACGAGGCCAACCGTATTCTCAATGAGTACGCAAGGCAACGTGACAGAGAAAAATCCCTGGATGATTTGACGCTGGACGAGCTGGGGCAGATTGCCGCATACGACAAGTATTTTCAGGACGAATATGTGTTTGAAGTGCTTGGCAGAAAAGCCATTGTTGTCGGCGATCTGCTGGCAGAGGCTTTAGTGCAGCTGCCGGAGGATAAGCGGGATGTTATCCTGCTGTCCTACTTCCTAGGCATGACGGACCTTGAAATCAGCCAGCGGCTGAATGCGGCCCGTTCCACCATCAGTAAACGGCGCAGCAGTATCCTGAAAGAACTGCGCGAGTATTTGGAAAAGGAGGGATTTGAATGGCCCGAAATTTAAGAGACCCTATTCCGCTGCCGGTAATTCTGGCAGCAACCGAGGGTGACGAGAAAGCTCTTGCGGCTGTTCTTAGCCACTACAAGGGCTATATTCGTTTCCTTGCCATGAGGCCTATGAAAGACGAATATAGCAACGAGCACCTTTACGTTGACGAGGATATGCGGCTCCGGCTGGAGGCAAAGCTTCTGTATAGTATCGTAACGGGATTTAAGGTGCTGACGGTCTAACTTACATATCCCAGGGCGTGTTTCTCCCTTTCCACGTTCCTGCGGTAAAACCTGGACCGCCCCATGATATTGCTCTTTGACAAAGAAAGCCTGGTGGATAATACTGCGGCAGTATAGGGCAGACAGATACATTCTTTCTGTGCCGAGCCATGCGGCAGGTGCGCCATGACCCCTTTCAGGGAGAGCGACCAACACCATGCCGTAAAACAGGTGCAGCGGCCTGTGGGCGACAACGTGCAGAAAGGACAATGATACTCCCTTACCGCCATCAGTCCGAGCGTGCAGCGGTTTTGAACCGTGAGGCGTCGCAGGCAATGGGTAGGGCCGCATGAGAACCATGCGGGGGTGAAATTCCCGTGGAGCCTTGCTAAAGGCCGTCTGGTACTGCTTCTTAATATGGATAAATCGAAAACATTTTATTAACAGCAGACAAACCGCAGAAAGCGCGTTACAATAGTTGTAGGAAGTTATGTTCCGCACACTATTATTTTGTCGGCTGCCGAAAGGAGGGCATTATGAGCCAGAATACCGGTAGTGTGCATGGCAATGTCTCCGGACAAAGAACTTACAAGGTTGAAGATATAGCCGAAATATTAAATATCGGCCGGACTTCTGCTTATAACCTTGTAAAAGAGGGACATTTCAAAGTAGTACGGATTGGTAATGCCAAACGAGTTTCCAAAAAATCATTTGATGAATGGTTAGACGCCCAGGTGTTCTAACGGAGAAAGGAAGATATGTATGGCATCTATTATCAAACGTAAAAAAGCATATTCTGTTGTTTACAACTATATTGACGAAAATGGAGAAACCAAACAAAAATGGGAAACCTGGCATACGCACAAAGAGGCATTGAAACGGAAAGCGGAGATAGAAAACCAGATAAATACCGGAACCTTTCTCCCTCCCAACAATCAGAAAGTATCTGATTTTCTGTATGACTTTGTTTCCACCTACGGAGAAAAAAAGTGGGGCGTGTCTATGTATGACAGCCAGACAGCTCTAATCGCCAACTATATCAATCCAATTATTGGAGATATGGAGGTCCAGGCCATTACTCCCCGTGTGGTGGACAAGTACATCCAAACACTACAGAAAACTCCCTGTGTATCTACAAGGACACGGAAAGCCTCGACAGAGTTTGTTTCCAACCAAACCATAGAGAAGATTATCAAACTTCTCCGGTGTGCCTTTAAGCAGGCTGTCCGTTGGGAACTGATTGGGAAAAATCCCTTTGACAACACGGTTCTACCAAAAACAGAGTACAAGAAAAGGGATATTTGGGACGCGGATACAATCCGTACAGCCTTAGACCAATGTACTGACAGCAAGCTCTATGTAGCTATGAACCTCGCTTTTGCATGTTCACTTCGGATGGGAGAAATTCTCGGCCTGACATGGAAGAATGTTCATATCAGGGATGAAAATATTGCGGCGGACAATGCCTATGTTTACATTGAGGCAGAGTTGACAAGGGCTTCTAAGCAGGCGATTGAAATGCTTGGTGAAAAAGATATTTTTTACATCTTTACCCCGCTTATGCCGAATACCAGCACCCGCCTGATTTTGAAAAAACCCAAAACAAAATCAAGCGAAAGAAAGGTCTGGCTGCCTAAAACGGTTGCCTATATCCTCCGGGAGTGGAAAAAGTCACAGGACGAATTAAAGGGATTTCTCGGTGATGAATACCAGGATTTTGATTTGGTAGTTGCCCTCCCTAACGGTAGGCCATGTGAAAACCGGATTATTGAGAAAGAGTTCTCCCTGCTAAAACAAAAAGCAGGACTGCCGAATGTAGTATTCCACTCTCTCAGGCATTCCAGTACCACATACAAGCTGAAACTTAACCACGGCGATTTGAAAGCCACCCAGGGAGATACGGGCCATGCTGAAATTGACATGATTACCAAAGTATATGCCCATATCCTTGACGAGGACCGCAAAATCAATGCCCAGAAATTTGAGAGTGCTTTTTACTCCAATCCTGATTTGAGGAATGTAAAACCACCTCAAGAACAGCCGCAGGCACAAACCCTGGACCTGACAGCATTGATTGAACAGCTTCAGAAATCCCCGGAACTCGCAAACACCCTAGCCTCCTTAATTTCAAGCCAGAAAGTAGGCTGAAATCTCCAATTAGCAAGAGATACTTTTTTCTTAGCAAGACCTCCATTTTTGTTCGTTTCCAATTAGCAAAAAAAATTGTACTGTATAAAAATTGAAGCATCCTCTGACAAGAGGTAGATGGTTTTATATCAAGTTTACGGCTGATTAAAAAAAGCTGTAAACCCTTGAAAACAAAGGCTTACAGCGTTGTTTGCTGGCGTCCATGAGAGGATTTGAACCTCCGACCCCACGCTTAGGAGGCGTGTGCTCTATCCAGCTG
>OBJQ01000689.1_pt1 | contig 22785 bp, 11 predicted proteins | sample 1519921 | NCBI WGS metagenome assembly OBJQ01 (sample SAMN04209244, study PRJEB22552) | human gut metagenome | biome: gut; material: feces | host: Homo sapiens | place: USA: Oklahoma
AATCTCTACAATTCGGTTGTGATGAATATACTACTGATGAGAAGCCTGTATTTATGGCATTTGAACTTAATATTCCTATGTCAATTACTGGTGCTCAACAGATAAAATATAATGAAGCTACGTTTGTTATCGCTAATAAAGAATATGTAGTTAAAGATACTCTTACTATATATCAAGTTATTAACGAAAGAGAGAATATTATAGCTTCGGGATTATCTATCAATAGTCCAGCTAAGTTTAATGAGCTAACGCTTAACGCTCAAGTAGGACAAGTTTATATATTTAGAGCTAGTGTAGAAGGAGAAGACGGTGAAACATATTATTCTAATGACTTTATTGTAGAATGTAAGTCTGTTCCTAAAATGAACGTTATGTATTATGGACATACAGATATTGCACCGCAGACATTTCAAAATATGTCTGTTAGTGATATTATGGCATTAGAAGGTAATACTCCTAGAACTATTACAGGAGATAAGAATAATACATTTACTATTCATCAAGAAAAGAAGATTCATTATCTTCTTATACCTGATACACTTATGACGCTTATTAAAGCTGAATATGGTACTATTCTTGTTACTACTCTTTGGGACGGTTCAGACGGTGCTTATAAGACTAATAATCCTGGTGGTACTGTTGACGATATACATTATAAAGTATTCTTCTTATATTCTCCTTCTGTATTTGATGATACTATTCGTATAACCTGTAAAAACAAGTAATATGAGAAAAGGAATAAGTATAGGTCAACCTATTATTAATAACAGCGTAGATGATAACTATAACCCTCTACCTGATATTGATGCTAAGTATGGACCTTATAGCAGTGTTAAAGAAGCTCTTGAAACTCTTACTTCTGAATTACGTAGTGTTGGACTTACTATTGGTATTAAACATAATAATAGTATTAATGAATATTGGTTTAATGGCGGTATTGATAACGAACATTTGGTTATTAAACAAGCCGGTGGTGGAGATAAACCTATACAAACAGTTTATATTCAAGATACTCCGCCAGCTAATATTAATTCTCTTTGGGTAGATACTTCTGGTCTTGGAACAGCTCTTGAAGAGGATGAGAAATTAGCTCCGATAATTCAAGCTATTCAAGTTATACAAAACTACCTTGATACTATTGTACATCAGAGAGACTTAATTATAAATCCTGGTCATGTTAGTAATACATTTACAAAGTCGATTCTAAAGGAATACGAACCTATTGACCCAAATACTGGACAGTTAGCTATTCATGTTGCAGCTGTTGGTGAAAGTCTCGAACCTGAAACAGACCAATATGAACCTAATACTAAAGCTGTTCGTGGTCATTATGGAACACTTAAAGAAATTCAAGATAATTTTAATGACTTCGTAGATTACGAACTTCTTATTGCTACTGATGTAAAACGTCTATATACTAAGATTAATGGAGAACCGGTTAATCTTACTGGTAGTAGTTCAGGAGGTGGAGGTAGTATAGATTATGATGCTTTAGACAAATTAGATACTATTGGATTTGTTGCACCGAATGGACAAATATATCGAGTTAAGGTAAATAACAATGGACAATTAGTAGTATATAAGAAAGAACTAGATACAGCTCAAGCCGAACCTACTGGTGGACAAGAAGACCCTAATACTGGTTGGGTTTATGTAACTACATTATATCTACAAAAGTTATATATTAATTCATTATATTGTGGTGGTATTACAAGTGATGAATATAGTTATAATCCATGCTCTCATAACTTCGTTGAACTTAGTAATCTTACAGGTAAAGATATATCTCTAAAGGGATTATCGTTGCAGTATGGTACAGAAGGAGGAGACTGGGAAACACTCCCTTTATGGGGGAATATCAAAGCGGGTTCGACATTCTTAATTAGAGGTGCTCAATGTTCAGTAATGAATACTAATACTACTCGTATTAAAGTTGAGAACTATGATATGGAATGGATTGCTAGTGACGGTAATCCTATTAAGTTTGATAATAAGAAAGCTAAGTTCTTCTTGACTTGGGGAACAGAACCTAGTTCAGTTGCAAATCCTTATAATAACGCGACTTCCCCCATAAGGGTATCTAAAGGTTATATTGATTTGGTTGGACTACAAATACCTAATGCTGGTGATGCTGATAAAGTTGATGCTGCTGAAAATACTGCTTATGGTTATCTTAGTAGTAAGTATTTGTTTACTAAGTATTATACTATGGATAATGTTAAGCAAGCTACTAAAGCTCTTAGTGCTAGAAATAACGCTAATGATATGTACTTTGTTAACCTAGAAGCTGATGTTATTCCTAGAGTAGAATCTTATACTCCTAGAGCTAGTTTTGAGAATAAGAATATATTCTTTAATAAGACTTTATTAGATAGTACCAAACCTAATAAAGTCACTATGACTTTAGGACGTAAGGCTTGTTATACTATTAATGAAAGTAATGAGCCTAATGATGATGCTAGTAGATGTTTTAATTGGGTTTCCGTAGGTTACTATGATGAATACTTATGGTATCGTGCATACCGTAGTGATAATAGTTATACTGAATGGACTAAAGTAGAATCGTTTAAGAATGAAACCGGTGTTCGTAAATACTATAATCGTATTAGAGCCATAACTACTGACGGTACTCCGTTTACTACTCATAAGGTAATACTTACTCATCTAGGAGAACAGTATGATACTCATACAAGAGACAAGAATGTCTATTATGAATATTACGTAGGTAGAGACGAAACTTATAAGAGTGATGTTCGCAGGTTTGTAGTTATGAGTGAAAATATGGTGAATGATGTTCTTAACTTTGTTCAGACTTCCGACCAACAAGGCTTTAATTGGGATGAATATAATGTATGGAGAATAGCTGCCGACCAAATAAAGAAGGACTTTAATAGATATGAAACTAGTAACATATCTGTGTGCTACTTTATGATTAATACTGGTGATATGACACAGAATGGTAATCGTATTAATGAATGGTTAGATTACGAAGCTGGTAGAGCATCTTTATATGATATTGCAGAAATGGTTACTGTTGGTAACAATGACCTTACCCCTGCTAATGTCTATGTTCTTGGTGACGGTGGAGATGATTCTAAAATCAATGCTACTAACATTCGTTTCTTCTATTGTTATGAAATGGATGAAGAAAATCCTCCTGTATTTACTGTTGAAGGAAAGGAAATATTTGTTGAATCATTATACTCATTCGATGTTGGTCATACTCATTTCTTATGTGTTAATAGTGAGATAAGTTCTAATACTGAACGAAGTGTTTATGGACTTTCTACTACCGGAGTAATGTATGACTTAATAAGACAATGGTGTGAAAGAGATGATGCAAAAGCTATTAATGCTAAAGCTAAGATAGCTTATTGTCATGAAATGCCTTTTACTATTATTACTCAAAATCTTATTAATTCATTCTATTGGGACGGTAAAGAAGATACTAGCGTAGAACGTAGTGGTAGTCGTTTGAACTTTAATACCACTAAAGCTAATGCCTATTGGTTCTCAAAGTTCTTACAGACGCATAATTACCGTTTATGTCTTGGTGGACACAAACATACGTACAGTTGCAGCTATCCCATTTTAGAGAACGAAAACAGCTCTATGAAGCCTATCATACAGGTCACTGCGGACGTTCTAAAGAAAGATTTTAATTCGGATGAATTATATACCGAAACAGCCGAAGGAGCTTTACAAGGGCAATCTTTCCCTAAATCTTGGGAGAATAATGCGAACTTTGATAAGCTTAAACATTTATGTACGTTTCAACTAGTTGAGGAAATTACAGCTCCTATATATTTAATGTGTCAAGCTACGGGATATAAACATACTAGTAATAAAGAACTACCTAGTCCTAATATTCCGTGGTTAAGGTATTTCTTTCCAGCTAGTATTACTATTAATAGTAAGACAGATGTTACAGCTAAAGTAAATGCAGGTCAACGTTATCCTTTCTATATTAAGTATTTCTTGAATAAAGGTAAAATCAACGACCTTGTTTATTATCCTAAACTAACTGCTACTGTTAGGAAATTATCTAATGTATTTAATAATTCAGGTAAATACAACGTTAACATAGAAGGTCTTAATCCTAATTACAGTGTTGTTGGTGGTAATGGTGAAACTAATAATGGTAATGATATTATAAATACTAAATTTCCAAATTATAATATTGGATAATTATGGCAGATAATATTAAAAGATATAATCCTAATACTGGAACTTGGGATATATCATCTTCAGGTAAAGCTACTGGAATTGTAGTTGATGACCCTCGTCTTATTGACCCTGAACTTGCAGAAGAAGGTAAGACTACGGAGAGTCTTAATGATGTTCTTGTTCGCCACGATGAAGCATTAAAGAAACATGGTGGTTATATTGCTTGGCTTGCCGAACATGGTGGTGGTGGAAGTGGCGGTGGCGGAGGAGCTACCGGAGATAAAATAACACTTACTAATGGTAATATAGTAAAAGAAGGTAATATTAATTATCTTTATTCTACTGTAACTACTAATATTAAACTGGAATATCTTATTACTTCTTCTAAGAATAATAAGCGATATTTTATTACTGTTACTCTTGACGGTAATAAAATTATCGAAGGTAAAGAAGCATGGACTAATACTCCTGGAACTCTTAATATTCCGCAGTTAGACAGATTCTCTTCTAATAGTAATCACTCTGTTGTAATTACAGCCAATGATACAGACGGATTCTCTGCTGAATCATATCTATTAAATATAGTAGAAGCAAGTATTAAACTCGCTAGTTCTGTATCAGGAAATACTGCAACTGTTGGTATTGATTACTTTTTTACTTATAGTATTACTAGTAAGATTATTGGTTCAGATGTTAATCTTGTAGTTACTAATGTAACTAATGGTGTTAGTAAAACTATTGAATTAGGTAAAACTAGTTCTACTGCTCCTAGACAAGTCAATGTTAACTTATGGGATTTAGGAAGTATTATTGCTGGTAGTTCTTATACTATACAGGCGCAAGCATTTACTTCAATGAATGAACAAACTGTTCAATCAGATAAGGTAACTAATCGTGTAGTAGTTGAAGATGGTGTAAATCTAGTAGTACTTGTAGAAGGCATTACTAGTAAGGCAGAAGTAGATTCAGGAGTTGAAAGAACTAAGTTCTCTCAAAGTGGCAATATATCATTTGCGTTCACTCCGTATCTTGCAGGAGTAAGTCTTATCTATTATGCTGTTAGAATAGAACATAATAGTATTGTTAAAGATATAGGTTACTTTGATGAAGGAAATTATAATGATAACCAATATGTTCAACGTGGCAAACAACAAGTATTTAGTTATGCTATTCCAACTGAAGGAGAAGTATTAGGTAATTGGAATATAACTCTTCGTTGTTGGTCTGAAAAGGGCGACCCTATTACCGATACTGTTTTAGCTTGTGAAGTTGTATCTAGTTCTCAAGCACTTATTGCTGACCAAAATCCTAATAACAGTAGATATGCTAGTTGGCATATTCGCCAAGAAAGTTTTCCACAAGTATCTACTACTAAAGTTTGGATAAGTAATGAACCTTCATTTACAGTTCCTGGTGCTATTGAACCTAGTGGTGCTACAACTGAACTAAATGTATATAATACTAATGGTGTTCTTTCAGGCTTCTTAACAAAGAACGGACAATCAATGTTGCGTATATCAGGAGAAGCCTATGGAGTAATTGATGTACAACCATTTAAAGATGATACTACTACTCTTAATAACTGGTCAAGACAAGGCTTTGGTATATCATGTACATTCAAGTCAGATAGACATCCTTTCTCAAATAGAACAGTCTTCTTTATAGGGGATTACAATGCAGATGAGCAATTCTCGGAAGGTATTAAGATAGGTCTTGAAGATATTACTTGGTCTTATACTGACGGTAATATTAAAGAGACTATGAGTTGTAAGATACAACAAGATGTTATTAATACTGTTGATTTTATAGTTAATAAGAATCCAGGAAAGATGGTTGTTGCTATCTTTATTAATGGTATTCTTAGTATTGCTCGTGAAATAAAGAATGACTTTACTTGGAGAACTAGTTCAAAGATATATCTAGGTTGTGATATTAGTAATGCTGGACAAATTCAGAATTTTGCCGATGTTAACTTCTATGATATTAAGTTGTTCCGTGTTCCTGCAAATGATAAACAGATTGTTATCAATGCAATGAACTCAAAAGCTAGAGCAACTCTATTAGCTGACGGTAGTATAGATTTTACAGAATACAATAGAATGAAGTTAAGAAACTTCTTCTCTACTTCTGATTCTGAACCAAATTCAACACTTTGGGACGATATTAATCAGACTTATGCTAACGTTAACTTTAATAGTCTTATTTCTGATACTACTAAAGTACTTCCAGTAGATATTATGTTGATTAATTGCGCTAATACTGGTTTTACTCGTGCTGTATTTGAGGAAATAGGTGGACAGAACAATAACTGGTACACTGGTTGTACTATGAGTTACTTTAGTCCGACTTCTGGTAAATCAAGTTCTGAATATACTACTGACGTTGCTGTCTCTAAACAAGGTACATCTACTATGAACAATCTTATTAAGAACTTAGAAATAAGATTTGATAAGATGTTGAAAACTGATGATGGAAGTAACCTTGATTATGAGTTATTTCAACCTAAAGAGACTTGGTTTCCTGAAAGACAGTTTACTCTCAAAGCTGATGTTGTAGATAGTGCTCATGCTAACAATGCTTCTATTGGTAAATGGATTAATGATAACTCGGATTTCTTATTCGAGAAAACTCCACCTATGGAAGAGTTAGAAGCTCACCGTCCAGTAGATACTCGTGATAAGACAGTTCATGATAAGGTAACTATTAAGCAAACACTTGAAGGATTCCCTATTATATTACTTATTCAGTTTGACGGTGAAGAAACTCAAACTATGCTTGGTATATATAGTTTTAACTTAGGTCGTGGAGCTTATTATAATATGGGTTTCCGGTTTATGAAAGACTTTACTACTAAGATAAAGAACACAGCCGGAGAATATGTAGATAATAAGTTACCTGCTTTTGTTACTTCTTATCATACTTATGCTCAAGACGAGATGTTTGGAAACATAGACCAACGTAAGGTTTATTCTTATGAGTTCGGTGAAAATGCAAATATAATTGTAGACGGTGATAAAACATTACCGTTAGCTTTGTTTATGCAAGATGACTTATCTATTATAAAGCATGTGGGTGAGTTTAAATATAACGGTGGTAACTGGTTAGAACCAACTGCTCCTGTTACTGATGATAATGTTTGGAGAGCACTACAAGAATTATTTAGTATCTTTGCTCAAATGACTACTTCGACAGTTAAGAAGTATATTTGGAATGAATCAGTAGAAGGATATGAAGAAACCGAAGGTGAATATCCTGCACAATCTAGTTGGTCTACTCTTGCTGCTGAACTTGATACTAAGTTCTCAATAAGAAATGCTTTCTCTTATTTGTTAGTATGTGTAAAATACGGACTTGTCGATTCTCTTGGTAAGAATATGACTATTGTATGTTACGATATTAATGGAAGTAAGAAATGGTTTATTAGATTCTATGACATGGATACGGCTAATGGACTTGATAATGTTGCTCTCGAATCTGTTGCTAAAACCGCTTGGTTGGATAAGTTTAGCAATAATGATAAGAACAACGTTAATTCATTAGTTATTACTAAGAACGCTGCTGACGGTGGATATGATACTTATAGTTCTCGTATGTGGGATGTACTAAGAGATACTGTATTTGCCAATACTGGTGTATATGATAATTCTCTTGAAGGACTTTGGGACTTATGGAGAAATAATAATAATATATGCAAAGATATTAATAATTATATAGATAATTATTTCGCAGCTCAAACAATTAATTGTGGCGAGTTACTATTTAATTATGACTATAATGTTAAGTATCTTACAGCTTATATTGGTGAAGCTGGTGGTGAAGCATCTTATGCTAATATAGAATTTTTGCATGGTACTCGTATTGAATATGTTCGTGATTGGTTAAAGAAACGCGTTTGGTTCTTTGACGGAGTGTTTAAATATAGTAATGCTTCTAATATTCAACCTTATAATAATAAAGGAACGTTTTCGGCAGGCGGTGCAGAAGCAACTAATCCTAAGCTGGTTATTACTTCCAATTGTCCGGCTATATTTGTAGTTAACATTGGTAATACTACTGATACTAGATATTTCTTAGAAGAAGGCAAACCTACTGAAATTAGATTATCTCCTATTAGTTCTTTCAATACACAAGTTACTATCAATAATACTCCTCAAATTAACGATATAGAAGGATTAGGTGGAATGAGATTCCAAAGATTCATGTCTAGTATGAAACTTCCTAGTTTCTCTAAACTAGACTTATCATCTATTGATACTCTTAGTGATTCTCCTATTTCATTTGAAACTATATTCGTTAACGATGAAGACTTCTCTGATGTTCGACATATTGATTTAAGTAATACTAAGTTTTGGAGTGGCAATGCTGGACAAGGTACATTTACAGTTAATATAGAAAAATATACTAAGTTGAAAGACTTGAATATATCTAATTCTGTTGTAACTTCTGTATCTTTACCTAATGCTTCTCTTTCATCTTTGAATATTACTAATTCAACAGTTGAAAATATTAGTCTTGTTAATCAACCGTTCTTGGAAATACTGGATTTCTCTGGATGCAAACGATTAAAGACAGTTACTATTGATTCTTGTGATAAGATTACTGAATTGAATCTTAATAATCTAAGAGACTTACATACTATTAAGATTATTTCATGTCCTAACTTAAAATCTATTGTATGTACAAATAATGATAACTTAACTACATTCAATGTATCTAATTGTAATAATGTCGAAACAATTAATATATCGTCATGTACAAACAGAAATCTTATTGTTTATATTGTAGGTGCTCCTAATATTAAGACACTTAATATGTCTGATACTAATACAGCTAACGATATTCAAGCCGCATCTGAACTTCCTAAACTTAGGACATTAAATATAACTAATAGTCAAGTTGAAGCTATACAATATGGTAATGCTGCAATTCCTACTTATAACGGTAATAAGATATTTGATGTTAGTCAATTAATCGACTTACAATTCAGTGTTCAAAACGCCAAAGGTGTACATTACTTTAAGTTTAATAATAATAAGGAACATCCTTTCAATGTAGGTTCTGCATTCTTTGTTGGTTGTTCTAACTTAAAGAGAGTATTTGGACATATTAATCTTAATGGTAATGGTGTATTCAATCAATGTTCTAAGTTCTATATTCATGAACCCAAAGAAAAGGTAGAAGGTATTACCCCTGATTATAATGGTGAATGGTTTGGTCCAGATACTAATACTGAACAAGGCTCTGTTGATTGGAGAAATCATACTGATTTATCTACTAACTTTAGTATTGGCACTACTGATTGTACTGATATGTTTAGAGCTACTAATTGTAGTATATATGACGTTTATTATTTCTTATATAAATGTGATAATGTTACAACTCTTAATACTTGTTTTGCTAGTGCTAAAAATATTAAATGGGATTTATTAGATAGTCCTCGTAGAATTATGTTCAATCATTGTACTAAGGTTGTTAATATGGATTCTATATTTTGGGGAATACAGTCACAAGATTTTAAGATACTTACTAGTACTTATGAATATGGCTCTACTGAACATAATGGTTTATTTAGTCCTCTAGTTAGTTTACAGTCTATGAACTTAGCTTTCTACTTTGGTGGAACTAGATATACCGACCCTACGTTCTTAGCTAAGTTTAAAGGAAATGTAAGTTCTAAGTTAATTAGATTAGATGGTGTTACTGGAACTAATGGGACAATTAAATTTGTAAGTAATATTAATAATTCTCCTAGCGATGAAACTATTGCAGATAATTTAGTTGCAGCTGATTCAGGAAGTTTGCTTGCACAATTGCCTGACTTGGAATATATAACTAATATGTTCAATATTAGTAATATTAACTTTAATCAAGTAACTGATGAAGATGTAGAAGACGGAATAATGTATTGTCCTTTATTCTATAAGAATACTAAGTTGAAATATATACAGAACTCATTTAAATCTCTTGTTGGTTCTAAAGGTTCTTTATATAATGTATTTGGTGGTACTGTTAAGAATAAGACTAATACTAGATTCCCAATAGCTTTATATGGTATCTATGATTCATTTTCTATTGGTGATAGTTCTACTATTACTTTCCCGATTCATAACTCAATGTTTACTAGACTAAAGAATTCGTTGAAGTACATTACTAGTCAGCAAGCTATTAATCAGTCTACATTAGGATGTTTTCAAGGTTTTACTAAAAAGTTTGTTAAAGAAGGAGATGAAGTATTCCCATACGATGTATTTACTAATTGTAGTGCTATTGTTGAAATACCTGGATTCTTCTCTAAACTAGTTCTTCCTGCAAATAGTGTAATAGAGCTTCCTCTTAATTCATTTAAGACTAATTACAATCTTACTAATATATCATATCTATACTATGATATGAAGAATTGTAAGTACTCGCTTACTGGTAAAGGATTCTCTAATTGTAAACTAATTAATGTTCATAGATGCTTCTCTGAAATAGAAACTAGCTTCGTTAAGAAAGGTTTTATTCCTTATGGACTATTCTATATGGAACAAACTTCTAATGTTAGCTATAAAGGTTGGAATGAAGTAGATGCAGCTAGTCAGAATATTACAGAGAACTATGGTATAGATAGTGGCGGTAATTGGATTGAAAATGCTGAAATGCCAGTAGAGATTACTTATAGTAAACAACGAACTCTTCCTAGAAAGACAATAGTTGATATGTCTTATTGCTTAGAAAGATTTCAAAGTACAGAAGCACAAGGTTATACTATGAATTATGGTAATCTTACTCCTAGTAATTACGGAGATATAATAGTCCCTAATGAAAAGTATAATCCAGTTAAGTATATTCTTAATCCAAATTATGACCCTAGAGAATGGTTAGATGACGAGCATACTATGCCTAACTACAATAGAGATATTCATAGAGTTATCTTGAATAAAGATTTCGATAAGTATGAACTTGCTTGGAACGAATATTGTGTCGATGGTCTTAGTGGATTAGAAGATATAGTTAGAGATAGTGCTCTTTATAATGCAATTAGTACAGGAAATATTAATTGTTCTCCTGTTATACCTAATAGATTTAAAGATGACGCTGGTTCTTTTGCTCCACCTTCTGATACTAATGCTAATAAGAAAGTACTTAACTATATATGTTCTCCTGACTTATTCTATTATTGTACTAATAACAATAATATGCAAGTAAATGGAGTGTTTTTTGGTAGTGGCAGAATTGATGGAATAGTTGGATATAATTATCTTGATTATGGACTAAGAGGACGTATTCCGCCACATTTATTCTATCCTATTAGTAACGCTACTGATTTGTCTTATACATTCTATTGTATGCCATTGTTAAATCCATATAAATGGAATGTTACTAATGGAGAAGACGGAGAGTTCTACTCGGCAGATACGTTCTCTAAGTTAACTAAGTTAATATCGTTATCTAATATGTTCTACTTTTGTATTATTCCTGCACATATTAACTTACCTGTTGATTCTTATATAAACTGTATACAGTTACAAGATATATCTTCGATGTTCTTACGTGCACAGTTTAAATCAACATCTGTAATGAGACAACAAGTAGACGGAAACTTATTTAGTAAGAATGTTAATCTTAGAAACATTAGTTATGCTTTTGCTAGTGGACAAAGTGCAGGAGATTGGTCAGGTAGAAGTCCTAAGAAAATAGATTCTACACTGTTTAATGTTAATAAACATAAGCAACTTAATAATGTTACAGGACTATTCTATAATGCCGTTTCTACTGTTGGTAGTGTTCCGGAATTTTGGAATTGGCTTAATGCTTTAGGTGCTGCTAGTAGAGCTAATGTATTCTATGCAATGAAAAAGTCTAATCTTAGTAACTCTGAAAGTATTCCTACTGATTGGGCTAATGGAATGACAGATTAAAAAATTAATAATAGTATTGTGTAATTAAACAAAATTTAGTTTCTTGTAGCATCCCCCATAAAGGAGTGAGTATTAACAGTAATCACATCTCTTTACGGGGGAATGTTACAAAGACCAATTAATAATCATTTAAAAGTAATTATCATGGATAATCGTATTTATAACAGAGCTAATGCAGCTAATAGTTTACAGATTTCTATAATGGGTAAAGTTGAAGCTGTTGCAGAGTTTTCTATTCCTAATGGAATGGGTGGTAAAGAACCTTTCCTATTAAAGAATATAACCGAAGACCCAATACAAGTAGAAGTAGTTCTTGCAGGTATGGAAGAACCTATTACTACAACTATTTATTCCGGTTGGAATGTTGAGTTAGTTAAACAAGTTAATAACGCTGTTGCTGATACGTTACAATATGGGTACTAATACTGGACTTGGTATAGGTATCGGTATTCCTTTTAAAAACAATGCTCTTGGTGGAGATAAGCCTTATTTTCCACCAGAGCTTAAAGCTCGAATGATTGGTGTTTGGACTAATTATGGTAAAAAGAATACTGATGCTGATAGGAATATTATTAAGAATAAGATTCCTAATGCTGGCGGAGATTTAGAGATTCTAAATGCTGCATATAAATTAAATAGTGGATTCGGAAAATATAGTGAAGATTTTATTACTTGGACTAAAAGTGTTAAGATAACTTCTGTTGATTCCGAATCTTTTGATTTTGTTACCAATGTTAATTGGAATTTATTATATTATAAATCAAATATTGGAAAAGATATACCTTCTTTTAAAGTTCATATTAAACTTAAAGGAGAAGGCAAAGTATTTTATAATTATATAACTTCGGAAGGAGTATTTACTAATAAGGTTATTACATCAGAAGAATATGTGGTTCCTATTAGTTATAATACTAAATATACTGGTGAAACTCCTATAAATTGTGGATTTACTATTGATGTTACATCAGAAGAATGTAGTGGAACTATAACTCAAATTCCAAACTTTGAAGATGCTTTTGTTACCGATGGTATAAACGATATGATTATTAGTCAAAAGACTCTTCAAGAAATGGGAGTTACTAAAGAACTTACTATTGTTAGTATGATTCATCAAATATCTTGGAGAGGTTCTGCTTCTATTCCATTAACTAATTATATTAGAAATGGAGATACTTTTATAAGAAATTCTATTAGTAATATTGGTAAAACTGGAATATATGGTTATACATGTTTTAATATTAAAAATGTTAATTCTAGTGCTTCTAAAGTAATAAATAATATATTAGGAGATAAGAATGACTATATTGTAGAGTATAGAGGAGATATATTATCGGAAAGATTTAGTGTACAAGGATATATAGACGCTAATGGTAATATACTTGAAACAAGTAGTGTTGCTCATTATTGGACTTTTGCTGTATTAGGTAAAGCTACCGAAGATGAGATTAATCTTATCATTGGTAACTATAATCTTGACCGTAGTCTTAAACCTGATATATTATGTAATATAGGTAAGCAAGGTATTACTAATGATAATCATGCAGAGTTTAATGATAAACTTATTGATTACAGTGGTAATGGCAGAGATATTCAAATGAATAATCTAGCTTGGAAAGGCGGTAGTGGTATTGCAGCTAAACAATACGAAACATTTAAAGATTGGACTTCTGAATCTTCTTCAACTTCAATAATAACACAAATAGATGAATTTACTAGAATTGTAGAATCTACTACAAATGATTATTGGGTAAGTAGAATAAGAAGAGATTCTGATTTAAATAAGGTATATGATGCTATAAATGTTTATCTTTATCAAGATAATAATTTCTTAGTACACGAATGTAAATATGAAGTAGATGGAATAAAGTATGCTATTCCTATAAATGAATCAGTTGGAAAAGGTTATCATAAGTTAGAAATGTATACTAAAGATAGATATACAGAACTTCCTGAAAATGCAGAAAATATTGTTCTATCAGAATGGTATTTTCCAAAGTCAACAAAAGGTTCTATAAAATATAGTGTTATTCCTAGTTATAAAGGAGGTATTCTATTAGACGGAATAAATGACTTCGGTAAGGTGACAGGGATGCCAATTTACAAGGATTATACTATTATTGCTGATTATGAAAGATTTTATTTAGAACCAATTACAGGAGGTCGAGCATCTATTCTTTCTAAATCTTCTAAAGTTGGAGATGGTTCTTTTATTTTTAATTTAGAAAACCAAGACGGAGGTAAAGCGTGTTATACATTTGGAGGAGCTAATGGTAATATATCCGATGATATAACAAGAATTATTCGTTATCAAAGTAAGTATTATAATACTAAAACCTTAAGTATTGGTACAGCAGAAGATAATGATTTTATGGTTCTTGGAAAAGTTCGTGAAGTAGATAGTCGTTATTTTTGCGGAGCTATCTACTCTCTCATGACCTTCCCCTATAGCATGTCCGAGTTCTTGATAGAGCGTCAGTTGAAGAAGAACAAGCTGGGTACGCTGTATCCGGATATGGTGGAGTTCAGACCTGTTATTAAAGCTAATGCTAATTATAAGATAACATGTTATCAAATAGATAGTACTAATACTTGGAAGTTAATAAAGGTAGGTGATTACATTGTTATCGGAGCAAAATTAGCTTTTCAAATTACTTTTGATAATGATGCTAGTGAACTTAAAGAAGTTGTAAGCCCTCAATTATCAGATATAATTGTTGAGAAAAGACCGTCAAATCCAGGATATAATATATATAGTTATATAACTTCTAAATCCCCTCAAAAGATAAACATTACTGTTGACGAGTACATCAGATACGAGGACATTGTGCAGCCGTATCCAGTTCTATTGAGATTCAATGATGAAAATGGTAACGAAGTATCTTGGGGAGGAAAGTTTAAAGTAGGTTCTACTATTACTAGAATAGGTAATATTGCTGACCCTGAAAGTAATCTATTAAATGGTTTATATTCTATTTCAGGATTGTCTTTAAATGGTAAAGCTGTTACTAGCAGTACTAGTATCGTTGAAAAGCAAATGGTATTTAAAACTACTGCAACTTATCTTCTTGACAATAATGAACCTAAATGTATCCTGTCTCCTAGACTACTATGTATTCCAAATTCTAGTTACAAGATATTAGGTTATATCCCCGATATATCCGGTCACGGTAATAATGGTAAGATAAACAATTCTGCTTATGCGGAAGGAAGTGGAGTTAATGAAGATGGTTCATACCAATTTGATGGTGTAGACGACTTTGTTACTATTCCTACTATTGTTGGTGGCAAACAAGTGTTGATGAAGGTGAATTGGCAAAGTAATATTGGAGATGCAATATTATACGACCAGCGTTTTAATGTATATAATTATGAATTTGCTATTTATAATAGTAATATAGACAATTATTCTGAAAATCCTCATGCTTACAGTAGCAGAAATAATGGTAAAACATATATAGATGGAATATTAAATACTTATATCAAAAGTATAGAATTACAAAACGTTACTCACAATATAACTGCTACTAATGAATTATCGAGTGGTTCGATTCCTGCATCTCCAATTATAGGAAGCAATATAAGTCATGATAGTGCTTTTGCTCAAATGACTCTCTATGACTTCATGCTCTTCGATGAAATCTCAACAGAAGCTAAGATTAAAGAGCTGAACACTTATATTGGTATAACTCCTAAAGTTACGTTACCTAATTACTATTGGGATAACTATGGTAAAAAGAATACTGATGCAAATAGAGGTCATGTTGACGAACAAGTATCACTGCAAAAGACTGGTACTAGTGTTAACCCTCTTGAGAACTTTAACATTAGTTACGAAGGTATGTCGGGTTATAATGGTTATCCTGTTGTGTTTGGTGCTAGTAAGACTTGGGAAACCCTTTTAGGTGTATATAGTTATACTTCTAATGTTACTAATACTACAATTCATGTAACTCATGTTGAACATGCAGGTAATGGCTTGTTATTTAGTTATGTTAAAAAAGACGGAGCACTAGCTAATATAAAAGAAATACCTGCTTTTAGAGTTACTATTGGAGGTCTTGAAGGAAATAGTAAATTTGGTTATAGATATTTAGCTACGGAAGATGCAACAGAAGAAACATTAGTGTATCTAGGTAATGGTACTCACGAATTAGCTAAATCGTTTGCTCCAACAGAAGCGTTGTTAGATTTAACTCGTAATGCTTGGGTAGGAATATTTATTACTCCTATGATAGAAGGTGAAGTAGTTTTCGATTGTGATATAACTATTGAAGTTCTTCCTGAATACGAGAATGGTTTAGCTTATGACGGAGTATCTGACTTTAGTCAGAATACCGAGATTGAAGTTGTTGAAGATTTTACTTTCTTAGTTAAAGGTTCTTTACTTAAAGGACTTACTGGAAGTGGTGGTTGTATAGCTAGAAAAGGTGATAAAAAACACTATGACACTGGTGGATATGCTTTTATTTATTGTTTCGATTCTCCTATTGAATCTTATAGAAATTCTTATTACTCATTTGGTAAGAGCTTCGTACCTTCTAAAGAAATTGTCGCTCCTCCATTAATTGGTTATATGACTAAGACTAATGTCAACGGAGAAACTACAATTTTTGGTACTAATTCTGATATAAAGGGAATTATCTTTGGAAATTGGTCTAGCGGATATATGAATATGGTAATTTACAAATCTATATTCTATACTAAGACTATATCATTACTAGAGATTAACTTCCTAAAGAACCTAATGGAAAAGGATGAAATAATTGATTTAACTAACCCGATATTTATAAAAAATGAATAAATGAAAATAATGCCTTATAAACTACTTAAAGTAGTTTATATAATACTTGCTATAATTGCAGTAGTTATGTATACATTAAGTTTAATATTTAATATTTAAAGATTATGATTGATTACATTGTATTTCCTGTTGCTGATATAGATGAAGAGAAGTCAGCAAAGATTGATGAACTTAATTTAGTTCCTCGTAGTAATGTTAGTAAAGACAAAGTATTGATGAAGTGCCAACATTATAAAGAAGTGTTTCCTGAAAAAGTAACTAGAACAGTTACTACTGATGAAGAAGGATTGGAAATTATTAGTATTGAATATCCTTATGAAACTTATTCTAATGAAGCACTTGCTACTTTATTGTCAAGTCCTGAATGGAATTTTAAAGAAGATGAGGTAATAGAAGATTCCCCCATAGAGGAATGACATTACTTTTATTGCTTAACTCTAAGCCCTGCTTATAACAAGTAGGGCTTTTATTTCGTTCATACTATATCTAACTTTTAATAAAATTATTACTTATGGCTAAAATAGATTAATGGTCGAACTTCTTATATTATCTTTTGTTATGAGTGTATAGTAGCTACTATAAGATATTCTTAATTTATTAATCTAAACCTTATTTATTATGCAAGTAATTGAAAAAGTTAAAGTTGTTCCTGAAGGCTATAATGGTGCAGGGATGGACGGTATGTATGGTCGCCGTGACGTTAACGGTAAAGCTAATGCAGGTCTTACGCTTGGTATTATCGGTACTGCTCTTGGAGCTTGGGCTTTATTTGGTAATCGTCGTTCTACTGGTGTTCTCGGAACTGGTGCAGGTCTTATGGGAGACGGTTCTACAAACATTAATGTAGTTGGTGTTGGTGGTGGAAATGGTGCTGCTCCTACTGCTTTCCAAGCATGGGCTAAGTCTTGTGAAGATACTCTTGCTTTGCAGGGCGGTTTGTATCTTCTGTTGTATTCCTAAAGAGAGATTACTAAATAATAGTAGTCTCTCTTTTCTTTTTAAAATAAAGTTTTATATTTGCCATGTAATATAAAACTTAATGCTTATGGGAATCTTAATGAAAGTGTTGTTTGTTGCTGTAATAGCTATTACTATTATAGCATTTGTATGGAAAGAAGCTACTAGCGTTCTTCCTGCAAAAGTTGTTACCTACATAAGAGTAGGAGGTGTGTTGTTAACTATTATTCTTGGTACTTTGTTATTCTTGTTGTAATATGGACTTCGGGAATATACTTAGTGAGATTCTACGTACTACGGCTACTAGTTTTGATTTTGCGTTTGTAATCTGTGTAAATGTGCTAGCATATCTAGTAATTAAACTAGTTGACAAACTTAATGGAAACAAAGTAGTAAGTACTTGGAATAAAAGAGTAATAACTCTAGTATGTGCTTTAATAATGGGAGTAATATACTTCTCATTAAAGCTAGGAGATGTTAAGGTAGTACTTAATTCTATTATTCTTAGCTTCGTATTTTGGAGCTGGATTATGAAGCCAATATTGGCATTCTTCAATATAGACTATCGAAAGTTTATAGAAGTTGAAGATAATGAACCTAATCAATATCCAAAGTAAGTACTATTAGTAAGATTAACAAGTGAGAGTCGACTAGAGATAGTCGGCTCTTTCAGTATACACGCTCCTTTATGGGGGAATAAAAACTACGTCCCACGCTCCTACGCTTTCATAGAAGCCCACCATTGCATTTTAGTGCCTAACCTTAACTTACTATTATCCGATAGACTTGCGTGTCTCTGTGAGCCTTAAAATGCGTCACGTGTATAAAAATGTTTACAACGCGAATATCTGTAAGCTAGCTAGCAAGCTAGATAGAAGTGCTGAATCAAAATTATTAATAAAAGTCTTGTTAATACCAATATAATAACTATATTTGTTATAATACTAATTCAAAAACAAAAGTAATATGGCTTCATTAAATCAAATTGTATCTGAAATAGCTCATGCTATTCATCAGCCTAATAACTTTACTACGAGACAAACTATTCGTAGTGCAGTTATTCATACATTCAATGAACAGATAAGACAGACTTATGAGCGTCATGCTAATGTCGATAAGATATTAATGCAGAGATATAGGATAAGTCTTATTAATGTTCCTGACGGAGATATATTTCAAAGTCTTGTAAGTACGAAGTATAAAGTTAAAAGAAGCAAGACTAGAATACCTAGACCAGTTCGTCTTGATAATAATCTTCCTTTTGTTAGTGTTCGTACTGTTGGTTATGATAATATGGCTATTCCTTTTATTAAAGAAGCAAATGCTCAATTTTATAAAGCATTGCCAGGAATGTGTACTAGTCTAAGTTATGATTATATCAATGGTTATCTATATGTTAATGGAAATGGTAATCCGTTGATTGAACCACTAGGACATATTGTTATTGAATCGCCTTTTGAAATACCTACTGAAATTCCTATTGAAACAGAAGAAGGAGTTGAATCCAACTTCGATAATGATGATGAGTTTATCATTCCCGAAGATATGGTAGAACGCATTAAAGACGTAATCTATAAACGTAATCTACTTAATGTAGAGAGAGTAACTAATGAAGTCCCAGTTAAGGATGATATAAATAAACAACAAATAGAAGTATAATTATGGCTAGCGGTGAAAGATACGACCACAGAAATATGTATACTAGTTTTATAAAGACAGCCGAAGAGGATTATGTTCTCGTGTCTGAAAAGATAGCTAGATACAAATCTTTATTATATAAAATCAAATATTCTATTGAACAAAATAGAAATGCTATTGAAGCTATATTTGATGTATGTGTCTATAACTATTGGGAATGGAATACTGATGAACTAGATACTGATAGAAAGATGGAGAAAGCAATAGATGCTAAGTTCACTAAATTCGATTCTTCTAAACAATTAAGATACGGTAACATATATCGTAACTTAAAACAATACTTTAGAGTACTTCGTAAAATAAAAGAATATGAGATAAGACAGCAGAGAATTAAACATCGTAAGAATATTACTCGTCCTCAATACGAAGCCTATTGCAAGTTATTCTTTAGAGAAGTATCTAAAGAAGTTCTAAGAGGAAAAGTTTATAAGTTTGAAAAGAGACTTGGTTGTCTTATCATAGAAAGAGTTATAGTCAGAGATAGTTTTACTACTGCTGATGGAAAAGTTATTAAGTTCAAAAAAGTAATTGACTATTATAAAACAGAACTAAACAAAAGAAATCTTCTTGCACAAGGGCTTATTCCTTATAATAAGAAAGACCATGCAGCAGCCTTACTAAGAGGTGAGAAATACGAAGGAATTAAATATGTGGAGTATCTTGATAATCCTTATTATTGTAAGTTACTTATGATTGATGGTACAATTAAGAATAGACCATTGTTTAAATTCTATGGAACTAATCTTCACATGAAACGTAGTAACGATGATATACTATCTGAATGTAAGACTGTTGAAGATATTATTAATGTCGATACTGATATTAATAATCGTCTTTCTTTAATTAATAAGTTTGACCCAAGTTACACTATAAAATATATTAGAAATAATGAACAAAGAGCTATCTTCCGTAGAAACTATTATCGCAAGACTTGATAATGATTTCAATATTATGAATAGTGATTATATACCTAGAGTGGGTGCTTGGTGTATAGATGCTATGAATGAGATGGGTATTCTTCAATATGAAGAAAAAGAAACTACTGTTGATGTTGTTGATAGAGTTGCTTATTTCCCATGTTGTATGAACACTTTTAAAGTTTATGTTGAGGGTTGCGAAATTTCCCCCTTAAAGAAAGGTGAATGCTCTTGCTCTTCCGGTACTACCGAGCATTTCGTTCAAGACAAAGAAAGAGCTAGAGAACGTGAAAGTAAGCGTACTGTTGAGATTAATCCCGAAGGTTACGAAGGAAAGAATTACGTATATCTTCGAGATGCTAATGCAATTCAATTAAACTTTGATGCCGATATTGTTACCGTATCCTATCTTACAGTTAAGACTGTATATAGTGATACGTTTCATTGTAATATACCTGTTATTCCTAATAATGGTAAACTTATCGAAGCTCTTGAATGGTTCTGTATGTGGAAGTTACTAAGTAGAGGACTTAAACATCAAGTCTATTCTCTACAAGGTGCTATGCCAGTTAATCCATATTTGTTATGGAGAGATTCTCGTGACAGAGCTAGAGCTTCTGTTATTAATGAAAATCAAGATACTAACGCTTATAAAGGTTGGTCATCATTCTTTTATAATTCAACATTTAAACCAAGAGACTAATGGGGATAATTAAAGAATTAAATAAAAGTGATGCAATAGAATCTATTAAAAATGGTTCTATTACTCATTCGGTTAATATAATTGTTTCTAAAGATGGACATTCTATACAAAATGAAAACTCTTTTGAAACTGTTGTTGAATTTCCCAATGATACTAAAATAGTTGGAGCTATTCCTTGTGCTACTGAAATAGTTATATTTACTGATAAAAATGAAATATATCGCTATGATGAAAGTACTAGCGAACTAACTAAAGTAGAATCAGTATGGAAATGGGCAGGTGGAGAAGTATTTGGAACTTATACTTATAATATTTTAAAGAATCTTATAATTGCAATAAGTGAAAGAAATACTGATAATATCGTTCCACTCAAGATTATTAATCTTGATGATGCAATGGTAGAGAATGAAGATGCTTATACTTTAGATGCAGCTATTCCAGTTCCTACTATATTAAAAGAATCCATTGTTCAAGGAAATGCTATTAAAAGAGGGACTTATGTTTTCTATATTAGATTTGGTATTAACGATAGTGATTTTAGTCGTTGGATAGATTTAGGTGGCATATATAATATTACCAATAATATAACTAATAAGAAAATATCTTCTATAACTGTTCAAATGTCATCATGGAGAACAGAGAATTTTATACCTACTTATTTTCTTGAAGGCGAAGGAGTTGAGAAAACTGAATTAGTTGAGAAAGCTATTCAATTAGATATTCAGATAGATAGTACTGGATTACGTAGAGTTTTCAAGTATTATCAAATTTGTTATATATGTACTTATGATGGTGGTTCAGAAGGTATTGCTTTTCCTCCTACTGAATTAGACGAAGGAATAGCAACATATACTATTAATACAAATTCTAGCGATAAAATAACAATAGATACAGATTCTATATTGTCAGGAATGGGAAGTTTTGGTATATATAATGCTAAGACTTTATGTAATTATGGTAATCGTTTATATGTTGCTAATTTCAAAGAATCGACTACTGGAAATAAGCTAGATTATATTGATACAAGTAATATAAAAGTAGGAGTTTATGACTACGATGATAGAGAAAATGATATATATGGAGGAAAGTCTCTTCCTGTTGAAAGTGAAGTATATCGTTTCTTTATACATTATGTTCGTAAAGACGGAAGTAATACAGAAGGAATATTAATTGAAAATAGAGACGGATATGATTCTGATAGAAATCTAAAAATATATAAGATAAAACTAGGGAGTTATACCCCTACTAATCAAGTTCCTGAAATTATATATGGAGATATAACTATATATACTAAAGTATCAGAAGTTAAGCAGATGATTGAAGATGCTAGAAATAATCCTAAGTATACAGATTATACTGATAATGTTGCTAAGCATACTTTAAGTCTCATAGCAATGGCAGAAGCAGAACAAATAGATTATTATTATGTTAATCTTGACCCAATATTTAATGTTAATAGTGTAACACGTAAGACATATTGTGCTACTTATATTAATAACAGAGGAAATAAATTATTCAGAACTCCTTATTATGTTAAAGGCAATTTCTTCTTTGAAGGAATTGAAATGTATGAAGATTTTATAGGTTATTTTATAAGTTATCAAAAGATAGAAAGTATTGTTGTTGCAGAAGGAATAATAG